>ERZ1066122.694-NODE-694-length-33574-cov-32.149438_pt1 | contig 33574 bp, 33 predicted proteins | sample MGYA00382769_ERZ1066122 | MGnify/ENA primary metagenome ERZ1066122 (study PRJEB33369, sample SAMEA5778352) | biofilm metagenome | biome: Industrial cooling water; feature: Water cooling tower basin; material: Biofilm | place: United Arab Emirates | collected... | reverse complement strand
ACGGCACCGACGCCGACCCCCGTCCCCCGGTGCCGACCGTCGGCCGTTCCCCCGCGGCCTCCGCGTGATCACCTGCCGTTCCTCCGCGCGCCCCGCGCCGTTCCTCAGCGTGTGGTTACTCGGACGGGCGTGGCCGCGGCGTCCGCGCGGTCACCGAGGCCGGGAGCGCGAAGGAGAACCCGAGCGTCGCGATCACCAGCGTCGCCGAGATCCAGAAGGGGGCGTGGTGCGACGCGTCGCGGTCGAAGGCGAAGCCGAGCACCACGGGGAAGATCACGCGCGAGAGCCCGCCGAAGGTCTGCTGCACGCCCATGTAGAGCCCGCGGTCGTGCTGGGAGATCACCTTGCTGAGGAGCCCCGTCACGGCGGGGAAGGTGAAGGCGGTGCCGAGCGGCCAGAGCGCGATGACCAGCGCCCCCCACTCGAGCGACGGCACGAGCGGGAGGAGACCGATGCCGAGGGCGAGGAGGACGGTGCCGAGGCGCGAGAGCCGCGCCTCGCCGAGCCAGTCGACCATGCGCCCGAGCACGAAGACGCGCGTGATGACGCTCAGCACGCCGATCTCGGCGAAGAGGAGCCCGAGCGTCTGCTCGGTCGCGCCAAAGGTGCGCGACATGTAGAGCGCGAGGATCGACGTCAGCCCCTGGAAGGCGCCGATCGCGATGCTGTAGATCCAGATCAGCCGGCTCGGGGCGTCGCCGGGGTGCGAGACGACGCGCGTCACCGCCTTCATCGACGTGCCGCGCGGCCGCGGCGTGTCGCTCTTCACGCGCACCTCGGGAAGGTACTTCGCGGCGAAGACGATGTTCACGAGGCAGAGGAGCGCGGCGGCGAGCCCGGCGCCGATGCCGGGGAAGCGCTCGGCCGACCCGCGGGCGAGGAGCCCCGCCCCCTCGAGCGTCGTCCCCCAGCCGGCCGCGTAGCCGCCGAGCACCGGGCCGATCGCGACGCCGAAGTTGGTCGCCGCGCTCAGCCAGCCGAGCGCCTTCGTCCGCTCGCCGGGCTCGGTCGCGTCGGCGACGTACGCCTGGATGACGCTCACCGTCCCGCCGCCCGCCCCCTGCACGATGCGCGAGACGAAGAGCACCGGCAGCGACCCGGCGAAGCCGAAGACGAGGTAGGCGACCGCGCTCGCGAACAGGGCGACGAGGAGCACGGGGCGTCGCCCCCACGAGTCGCTCAGCCGCCCCCAGAAGGGCGCGCTCACCAGCTGCGCGATGCTGAAGCTCGAGACGAGGAGCCCGACCATGAAGCCGCCCGCGCCCATCCGCTCCGCGTAGAACGGGAGGAGCGGGAGGATCATCAGCACGCCGATCATGTCGATGCACGCCGTGATCATCAGCAGCACGAGCTCGCGCGGCACGGTGCGCAGCTGCCAGACCGTGGCGCCGCCGAGGACGAGCGCGCCCCCCCACACGACCCACGCCGGGACGCCGGCGAACGACGCCCCTCCCGCCGCCGGCTCGGCGAACGCGAGCCCCGCGACGAGCGCGAAGGCGGCGGCGACGACGCTCATCGGGGGCTCAGCGCTCGCGGCCGAGCGCGGCCGGCGGGACCGACTTCCCCACCAGCCCGGCGAGCGCGACGAGCGTGAGCACGTACGGGATCATCGAGACGAACTGCGACGGGATCGCGTTCGTCCCCTGCACCTGGATCTGCAGCGCCTCGGCGAAGGCGAACAGGAGGCAGGCGACGCCGGCGCGCACCGGCTCCCAGCGGCCGAAGATGACGGCCGCGAGCGCGATGAAGCCGCGGCCGGCGGTCATCTGGTCGGTGAACTGGTGCTGGTCGAGCGCGAGCCAGCAGCCGCCGAGCGCGGCGAGGCCGCCGCTCGCGATCACGGCGAGCCAGCGCACGCGACCGACCGGGACGCCGAGCGACTCGGCCGCCTCGGGCTTCTCGCCGACCGCGCGCACGCGCAGCCCGAAGCGCGTGCGCAGCACGACGAAGGCGAGCACCGGCATCACCGCGAGGCCGAGCCAGAGGAGCGGGTTGGCGAAGGTCGCGAGCGCGCCGGCCGTCCCCTCGCCGCCGAAGCCGGCGACGCGCGGCGAGTTGCTCGAGCTGCCGAAGGCGAGGCGGAGGAAGAAGCGCGTCAGCCCGACGACCATCAGGTTGAGCGCGACGCCGGCGACGATCTGGTTGGCGCCGAAGCGCACGCAGGCGAGCGCGTGGATCGCGCCGAGCAGCAGGCCGGCGGCGACGCCCGCGGCGAGCCCCGCCCACGCGCTCCCGCCGTAGTACGCGCCGAGCGTCGCGCCGAAGGCGCCGCCGAGCATGAACCCCTCGAGCGCGAGCGAGACGACGCCCGCCCGCTCGGCGAGCACGCCGCCCGAGGCGGCGAACAGGTACGGCACCGCGATGCGGAGCGTCTGCAGGAAGATCACGCCGAGCATCGCGTCACCCATCGGCCGTCGCCGGCACGGGCGACGGGGCGGCGGGGGCGGCCGGCGTCGCGGCGCGCGGGCGGCGCTGCAGGAGGCGGCGCACCTCGGGGACGCTCATCGCCACCGCGAGGATCACGACCCCCTCGAGCACCTCGACCATCTGCTTCGGCACCAGCGCGTGGATCGCGAGCCCGCCCTGCGAGAGCGTGGCGAAGAAGAGCGCCGCGAGGACCACGCCGAGCGGGTGGTTGCGCCCGACGAGTGCGACCGCGATGCCGAGGAAGCCGGCGCCGCCGGTGAAGCCGTCCTCGAAGTAGCCCTTGTAGCCGAGCACGAAGTTGACGCCGCCCATCCCCGCGATCGCGCCGCTCGCGACCATCGCGAGGAGCCAGGTGCGCGGGACGCGGATCCCGCCGTTCTCGGCCGCCTCGGGCTGCAGCCCGACGGCGCGCAGCTCGTACCCGAAGCGCGTGCGGAAGAGGATCCACGCCACCGCGGCCGCGGCGACGAGCGCGAGGACGATCGTGAAGTTCGCCGCCGAGCCGTGGAACGCCGGGAAGGCCGACGCGAGGCGCGGGATCGCCGCGTGCGGGATCGCGCGCGTGTGGAGCGTCTCGGGGACCGCGAGCCCGCCGCTCGCCATCGCCCAGTTCACGAAGGCGAGGACGACGAAGTTGAGCATGATCGTCGCGATCACCTCGTGCGCGCCGAAGCGCGCGCGCAGGAGCCCGGGAACGAGCCCCACGAGGCCCCCGCCGGCCGCGGCGGCGGCGATGCAGAGCGGGATCGCGGTCCACGGCCCGAGCAGCGGCGGGAGCGCGAGCCCCATGAGCGCCGCCGCGAAGCCGCCGGCGGCGAGCTGCGACTCGGCGCCGATGTTGAACAGCCCCGCGCGCAGCCCGACCGCGACCGCGAGCCCGGTGAAGGCGAGCGTCGTCGCCTTGTAGAGCACCTGCCCGATGCCGTACGCGTTCCCCCACGTCCCGTCGAGCATGAGCCGCCAGACCGCGCCCGGCGCCTGCCCGTAGCTGAGGATCAGGAGGTCGCCGGCGACGAGCGCGACGAGGAGCGCGGCGAGCGTCGGGAGGAGCCCCTCCTCGATCGCGCGCCTCGTGCGCGGGCTCATGCCGCGGCCCCGGTCATCCACGGCCCGAGCGACTCCTCGCTCGCTCCCGCGCGCGCGCACTCGTGCACGATGCGCCCGCCGTACATGACGAGGATCCGGTCGGAGAGGGCGAGGATCTCGTTCAGCTCCGCACTCACGAGCAGGATCGCCTTCCCCGCGCGCCGCGCGGCGCGCAGCTGGTCGTGGATGAACTCGATCGCGCCGACGTCGACGCCGCGCGTCGGCTGGCTCGCGAGCAGCACGCGGAAGTCGGCCGGCATCTCGCGCGCGACGACGATCTTCTGCTGGTTGCCCCCCGAGAGCGCGCGCGCCGGGAGGTCGGGGTCGGCGGGGCGGATGTCGAACGCCGCGATCCGCTCCTCGGCGAAGCGGCGCACGCGGCGCCGGTCGATGCGCCCGCTGCGCGCGTAGTGGCGCTGGCGGCCGAGGATGAGGTTCTCGGCGACCGAGTAGTCGAGCACGAGGCCGCGCGCGTGGCGGTCCTCGGGGATGTGCGTGATCCCGTGCCGGAGCCGCTGGCCGACGCCGAAGCGCGTGACGTCGGTGCCGTCGACGACGATGCGCCCCGCCACGGGGGCGCGCAGCCCGGCGATCGCCTCGACGAGCTCCGTCTGCCCGTTCCCCTCGACGCCCGCGATGCCGACGATCTCGCCCGGCTGCACCGCGAAGGCGACGCCGTCGCACGCGCGCGCGCGGCGCGCCCCGGCGACGACGAGCCCCTCGACGAGGAGGCGCGGCGTCGCCGAGTAGGCCGGCGTGGGGGCGTCGGTGCCGGGGGTGGCGAAGGCGGGCGACGCGTGCGCCGTGGCCGGTGACGCGCCGTCGGCCGCGACGCCGACCGGCATCCCGCTCGCGTCGAGCGCGACGGCGCGCCCGACCATCGCCGTCGCGATCGCGGCGGGGGTCGTCCGGCGCGTGACGAGCTGCCCGACGGTGCGCCCCGCGCGCATCACGGTGATGTGGTCGGTGACGTCCATCAGCTCGTCGAGCTTGTGCGTCACGAGCACGACCGTCGCGCCGCCGTCGCGCAGCGTGCGCAGGACGCGCCAGAGCTCGTCCACCTCGGGGGGCGAGAGCACCGCCGTCGGCTCGTCGAGGACGAGGAGCCGCGCGCCGCGGTAGAGCGTCTTGAGGATCTCGACGCGCTGCGCCTCGCCGACCGAGAGGTCGCGCACGAGGCGCCCCGGCTCGCAGGCGAGGCCGGTGGTGCGCGCCAGCTCGGCGAGCCGCCGCTCGGCCGCCGCGCGGTCGTAGCGCAGCCCGCGCATCGGCTCGATGCCGAGCACCACGTTCTCGGCCACGGTGAGCGTGGGGACGAGCATGAAGTGCTGGTGCACCATCCCGACGCCGGCGGCGATCGCCTGCGCGGTGCTCCAGCCGGTCACGTCGCGGCCGAAGACCTCGACGCGCCCCGCGTCGGGCGCGTACATCCCGCTCAGCACGCGCAGCAGCGTGCTCTTGCCCGCGCCGTTCTCGCCGACGACGGCGTGGATCTCGCCCGGCGTGACGACGAGCGAGGCGTCGGCGTTGGCGACGACGGGGCCGAAGCGCTTGACGATCCCCGTCATGCGCACGGCCGCCCCGCTCGCCACGGTGGCCGGCGTCGCGGCGTGGCGCGGTGCGGTCACGAGCGCGTCCGCGTCGACGGGACGGTGATGCGTCCCGCGACGATGTCGCGCTCGAGCGCGAGGAGGCGCGCCCGCACGCTGTCGGGGATCAGCGCCCGGTTGCGCGCGTCGTAGACGTAGCCGACGCCGCCTTCCTTCAGCCCGTACGAGTAGATCCCGCCGGCGAAGCGCCCCTCGGCCACGCGCCTGATCGTGTCGAAGACGACGGCGTCGATCCCCTTGACCATGCTCGTGAGCACGAAGCCCGGCGCCTCGTCGTGCTGGTCGGCGTCGACGCCGATGCCGTAGTGGCCGCGTCCCATCGCGCGCGCCGCCTCGAAGACGCCGAGCCCCGTGGAGCCCGAGGCGTGGAAGATCACGTTCACCCCCTGCTGGTACTGCGAGAGGGCGAGCTCCTTCCCCTTGCCCGGGTTGCGGAACGCCTCGGGGGTGACGCCGGCGTACTGCGCGATCACCGTGCAGTCGGGGCAGACGTGCTTCACGCCGGCGGTGTAGCCGGCCTCGAACTTGTGGATGAGCGGGATGTCCATCCCGCCGACGAAGCCGACCTTCCTCGAGCCGCCGACGAGTGCGGCGAGCGCGCCGACGAGGAACGATCCCTCCTCCTCGCGGAACTTGAGCGCGGCGACGTTCGGCGGCGGCGGCACCACGCGGCCCGCGTCGTCGACCTGCAGCGCGTAGTCGACGCCGGCGAAGGGGACGTCGGGGTACTCCTTCGCGAGCTCGGTCAGGTCGTCGGTGAAGATGAAGCCGACGCCGAAGACGACCTGCCGCTGCTCGGCGGCGAGCAGCCGGAGCCCCGCCTCGCGGTCGGAGCCCTCGCCGGGCTCGATGAACTGGACGCGCGCCCCGAGCTCGCGGCGGGCGCGGTCGGCACCGAGCCAGGCCCCGTCGTTGAACGACTTGTCGCCCCGCCCGCCCATGTCGAAGACGACGCCCACCGTGGGCCCGGTGCCGACCGCCTCGGCGGCGGTCTCGGCGCCGGACGGGCGGACGGCGAGCAGCCCGCCGTGGACGAGGGCCAGCGCGGCGAGCACGAGGAGGAGGGGGCGCATCGGAGCCGTGAAAGGTCGCCGCCACGGGGGGGAGCGGCAAGCGCGCGGGAGGGCGCGGCGGGGCGACACCGACGGCGCGCGCGGGCCACGTGCGTCCCGCGCCGCGGCACGCTCAGCGCGCCGCCGCGCCCTTCGGCGGGCGCGTCGGCATCCGCGCCTGCAACGCGTCGATGAGCGCCTTGCGCTCGTCGCTCAGCGCGGGCGGCTCGGGCGGGACGACCTCGCGCCCCGACTCGCCGCGCACGGGGGCGTGCGGATCCTCGGGCACCGCCGGCGCGGCGGGCGACCGCGCGACGCGCGCGCCGACCCGCGAGCGGGCGCGCGCGACGTCGACCTCCGCGACGGCGAGCGCGTCGCGGAGCGCCTCCCAGTCTTCCGGATCGTCGCCCGCGGGGCGCTCGGCGAGCGCGCGCTGCGCGGTGGCGATCGCCGCGGTCGTGAGCGGGCCGTCGGCGCGCCACGCCTCGAGCGCGCGGGCGCGGAGCGCCTCGTCGGCGAGCCGCTTCGCCGCACCTGCGGTGGCCCGCGCGGGGTCGAGGAGCCCGTTCAGCCGCGCGGCGACGGCGCGCCAGCCGACCGCGGCCCCGCCCACGCCGCCGACGACGAGGCCGAACGTCGTCGGGAGCGCGACCAGCGGGAGCGCCGCGCGTCCCGCGAACGCGCCGACGAGCGGGCAGGCGATCCCCGCGAGCACCAGCCCGATCGCGCGCATCGTGCGCTCGGCCTCGCGCGCGCGCTCGGCCTGCCGCAGCGCTGCCGGGAGGGCGTCGAGCGCGGGCGTCGGCTCGACCGCGCCGGTCGGCGCGAGCGTCGCGACCGCGTCGGGGAGGAGCGGGTGCCGCAGCTCCTGCACGCCGACGACCGCGAGGGCCGCGGCGAGCGGGGCGACGATCTCGCGATCGTGGTCAGGCGTGATGCGCGGCATGGTCCCGGACGGTCACCGTGGCGCGCGCCTCCCCGTCGATGCGCGCGTGGTGTCGCCCGCATGACGAACGAGCACGCATTTCGTTGCGGGCGGAACGCGCGTTCACGCGCGCGTCGCACGCGCACGCGCACGCCGCGCACGCGTCGCGTCGGTGCGCGTCAGCGCCGCAGCCGCGCGAGCAGCCAGTCGATCGCCGGGGCGAGGGCGGGGCCGACCATGAGCGTGTGCCCCTGGCCGGGGAGCGTGCGCAGCTCGACGGCGGGGCGTCCCGCCGCACGCGCCGCCTCGACGGCGCCGCGCACGCGGGCGAGCGGGATCACGAGGTCGCCCTCGGCCGCGACGGCGAGCACCGGGGCCTCGACCCCCGGCACCGCCGGGCAGGGGGCGGCGAGGCAGGCGAGCGCCGCGACGCGCGCGGGGCGCGCGGCCGCGAGCTGCGAGCCGACGATCCCGCCGAGCGAGTGGCCGACGAGCGCGATGCGCGTCGTGTCGACCGGCGTCGCCTCGGCCACGGCCTGCAGCAGCGCGTCGAGACGCGCGCCGCCGTCGCGGGTGAAGGCGTTGGTGAACGGCATGGCGACGACGAGCCCGCGGGCCTGCGCGACGCGCAGCAGCTCGCCGGCGCCGTAGGCGATCGAGAAGGCGTGCTCGTTCGTCCCGGCGCCGTGGAGCGCGACGACGAGCGGGCGCGGCGCGCGCGCGGCGTAGCCGCCGCCGGTGTGAACGAAGAGGCGCCACGGGATCGTGTCGCCGCCGACCACGAGCCGGCGCACGCTCATCGGCGCCTGCGCGAGCGCGGTGCGCGCCTCGCGGTCGGCCGCCGCGTACGCGGCGTCGGAGCCCGCGGCGACGCGCGCGAGCGAGTCGAGCGTCGCCGTGGCCTGCGCCGCACGTCCGGTGAAGAAGGCGAGCGTCGCGCGGTCGAAGGCGGCGTGGAAGGGGGCGACCGCGTCGGGCGCGAGCGGGCGCGCGGCGACCGCGTGATCGACCCGCAGGTACGCGAGCGCGAGCGCCTCCTGCCCGGGCGGCGCGCCGCCCTGCGCGCCGAGCGTGGTCGCGAGGGGCGCGAGGACGAGCGCCGTCGCGAGGAGGGGGCGTCGGGCGCGTCGGGTCGTGGTCATGGCGCGGAGTGTAGCGCCCCGTGCCCCCGCCCGCGCGTCACCGTCAGCGCCCCACGCGCAGCCCCGCGAAGACGACGCGCCCCATGCCGGGCATGAGCCCGCGCGAGCGGTCGACGAGATAGGTCTCGTTCGCGAGGTTGCGCACCGAGGCGAAGAGCAGCGTCCGCGTCCCGGGCACCGGGAGCTGCGCGCTCGCGTGCCAGACGGTGACCGCGGGGATCGGCCCCTGCTGCCCGTCGGGGACGAGGACCGTGGTGTTGACCGCGTCGCCGAACTGCCGCCCGGTATGCACCGCCTCGACCGTGAGCGACGCGCCGTTCGCGTGCGCCCAGCCGACGGCGGCCGAGGCGAGCCATTCGGGGGCGTAGGGGAGGCGGTTGCCGGTGGTGGGGACGCGCGTGCGCCCGCGCGCCGGGTTGGGGTCGGGATAGACCTTGCCGACGACGTCGGGGGCGGCCGTGCCGATCCACGCGAAGCGCGTCCCCTCGAAGCGGGCGACGGGGAGCCACGTCGCCGTGCCGCGCAGCACGAGGCGATGCGCCGACCCCGCGCGCAGCGGCCGCTCGATCGCGAGCGACGCCTCGCCGCCCACGTGCAGCGTGCGCCCCGCGTTGGTGACGAGCGCGCCGGTGCCGCCGGCGGTGCTCGCGGGGACGATCTGGTTCTCGAACGCCATGCGGAACGCCGTCGCGCTCCACGTCGCGCCGGACCCGATCGCGCCGCGCGCGCCGAGCTCCTGGTTCCAGCTCAGCTCCGCGTCGAGCTCCACGGTGCCGCCGGTGGTGTTGCTGATCACATCTTCCGGGCGCGGCGGGGCGAAGCCGCGGTGGACGCCGGCGAAGAGCGTCAGGTCGCGCCCGCGCGTCCACGCCACGCTCACCCCCGGGATCCACTGCTCGACGATCGTGCGCCCGGTGACGCCGTCGGGATTCCCCGGGACGGCGAGGCGGTTGGTGCGACGGATCTCCACGCGCTCGTAGCGGAGCCCCGGCGTGACCGTCACCGCCCCGGCGACGAGCCGCGGCTGCACGAAGACGCTCGCCGCCGCGCCGGTGCGCAGGTTGTCCTCGACGAGCCCCGCGTTGCGGTCGGTCGCCGGGCCCGGCACGCGCCCGGCGGGCGTCGCCGCGTTCACCTGCCGGCGGTCCTGCCGCTCGAGCAGGACGCGCGCGCCGATCTCGATGTCGCTCGTCGCGTCGAGCCCCGCGAGCCGGAGCGGGGCGCGCAGGGTCGGCTCGACACCGACGACGTCGTAGTCGCGCACCCGCCCCTCGTTGCCGCAGGTGGTGAGCAGGTTCGCCATCGAGCCGCAGTTCGGGTCGCTCGCGTCGTTCGGGCGCTGCGCGGAGTTGCCGCTCTGGCGCCAGTTCCGGCGCTCGATGCGGTAGGCGTAGGCGCGCGTCGTGAACTCGGCCGCGTCGCCGACGCGCTGCGTGAACGTCGTGCCGAGCGCGAGGCGGCGCGTGGTGAAGCGGTCGTTGACGAACGGGTTGCCGCGCGGGTTCGCCGCCCACTCCGCCTCGGTGAGCCCGGTGTACGGCGCGCGCGTGCGCTCGTCGTGCGCGTTGAGCCGGACAAGGAGCGAGCGACGCTGGGCGGTGAGCGCGCCCCGGAGCGTGACGTCGCTCACCTCGCTGGCCGTCGCGTCGCGCGCGAGCTCGCCGCGCTTGTGCAGGACGTCGACGTCGCCGCCGGCGATCCCGCGCGCGCCGCCGACGCGCGCCTGCGCGGTGAGGAGCCCGGGGGCGCCACCCTGCAGGCGCAGGTCGCTGGTGAAGGCGGTGGGGATCGGGCGCGAGACGAGGTTGATCACGCCGCCGATCGTCTGCGGCCCGAAGCGCACCTGTCCCGCCCCGGTCACCACCTCGACGCGCTCGACGCCGTCGAGCGGCGGGGCGAAGTAGGCGTCGCTGTCGCCGTAGGGGGCGAGGACGAAGGGCATCCCGTCCTGCAGCAGGAGCACCTTGCGCGAGCGGAGCGGGTCGAGGCCGCGGATGCCGATGTGCGGGCGCAGCCCCATGCCGTCCTCGATGCGCGTGTGGACGCCGGGGGCGGCGCGGAGCGCCTCCTCGACCGTCCAGGTGCGCGCCGGGTCGAGCACCTCGCGGCCGAGGACCGTGGCCGAGCCGCCCCAGCGCGGGAGGTCGTCGGCGCGCTCGATGACGCGCACGGTGCCGAGGGCGCGGGCGCGCATGGTGTCGCGGGCCGCGCGGCGCGCGGCGCTGTCGCTGGGTGCCGGGCGGCGCTGCGCCGGGAGCGCGACGGCGCCCGCGAGGAGGGCGAGCGTCGCGCCGGCGAGCGCACGCCCGGTGCGGGGATGGGCATGGCGGAGCATGCCGCGAAAACGAGCGGGCGCGGCAACGGGTTGGATCGATGGTCGCGCGTAACGTGGCGAGGGCCGTGCGTCGCAGGCGCGCGCGACCTCGCGCGTCGCCGCTCCCGCGTCAGCCCCGGCGCGGCTCGCCGCAGAAGTGCTGCAGCGAGAGCGCGGCGAGCGAGCCGCGCACCGCCGGGTCGTAGCGCCGCTCGAAGCCCTGCACCGTCGAGCGCTCGTAGCGCAGGAGGTCCTTGCCGTCGAAGTCGCTGAAGGTCCAGTCCTCGGCCAGCGCCATGCGGCGCGCGCGGCACTCGAAGTGCGCGATCGCGCGCATGCTGCGCATCGTGCCGTCCTTCGTCGGCACGGGGCGGTTGAAGCGGACGAAGACGGTCGCCGTCACGCGCCCGTCGCGGCGGATGACGGTGCGCGGGTCGACGTAGACGCGCGCGCCGCCGGGCGTCTCGCCGACGATCGTCATGCCGAGCGACTCGAAGGGCGACTGCGCACGGAGGGCGGGCACGCAGGTCGCCAGCGCGAGCGTCACGAACGCGAGCGTCGCCACTGCGGACGCGCGGCCGGCGGCGCGCGCGCGGCGCGTGCGCGTCAGCGCGTGGGGCACAGGTGCTCCAGCGCGACGGCCGTCATCGATCCGCCGATCGCGGTCGACCAGCCGGGGATGCCGACCTTGCGGTGGCTCGACTCGACGGTGCCGCGCTCGTCGGTGAAGTACCAGTTCTCGACGACCGCGACCTGCCGCCGCGCGCAGTCGAAGCGCGCGATCGTGCGCGAGGCGCGCACCTCGCCCTGCGGGGTGCGCGTCGGCTTCGCGAAGCGCACGCGCACCGTCGCGGTGACGGTGTCGCCGGCGCGGCGCACGCTCCGCGGCTCGAGGAGCACCGGGTTGCCGGTGGCGGTCGTGCCGATCGGGCGGAGCGCCTGTGCGCGGGCGGGCGACGGCGCCGCGACGAGGGCGACCGTGATCGTGGCGACGGGCGCGGTGACGGCGGCGAGGCAGGCGACGGCGCGCCGGGCGGGACGGAGCATGCGGGGAGCATCACCGGGCGCGGCGGCCTCGGGCAAGGGGCGCGTCAGCCGCCCACCAGCTCGATGCTGGCGAAGAGGACGAACGCGGTGAGGACGAGCCGTGTCGATTCGCGTCCGCCGAGCCCGCGATCCGCCGCGGGCCGCCGGTCGCTCACGTCGCCCGCGCCGTCGCTGGCGAGGACGGTGACGAGGACGCCGGGCGGGAGGATGATGGTCACCTGGGCCAGCACCGTGTCGACGTCGAGTGTGGCGTCCGGAGGGATGACGACCTCGCGGAGGTCGAGCACGAGGTCCGTGAGGAACGCCTTGACGGCGAAGCGGGGCGGCATCGTCCACGGACCCGTGCAGTGCACGTCGCCGGTGAGGGCGAGGAGCCGGGCCTCGGGGCGCGGCGGCGCGCCGGCGCCGGCGGGGAGGAGGAGCGGGGCGGGCCAGGGGCGATGGACGCCCTTGAGGCGCGTCGGGCGGCGGGGCATGCCGACAGGACGGGCGATCGCACGCGGGGTTTCGGCGCGGTGGCGAGCGCGTGTCCGCCCCGGGGGCGGCGCACGCCGGCGCGCCGGCGGAGGGGTGCCGTGCGTCGCACGGCGCGGCACGACCCGTGCGCCACGCCGGCGCGCGCACGGCCGGGCGCCGACGGGCGGCTCCCGGCCGTGCGCGTTCCATCTCTCGCACGGAGCACGGCAATGGACGTGGAGCGTCGCCGGGACGAGGCACGCATGCGGACGCGGGTCACTCGGGGCGGGGCGCGCCGACGCGCGCCCGTGACGCGTGGACGCGTCGCGTCGGCGTGCGTCGCCGTGGTCGCCGCCGCGCTCGTCGCCGCGCCGGCGGTCGGGGCGCAGCGGGGCCCGCGCGAGGTGGCCGACCAGCCGACGGCGTGGTTCATGTACTTCGGCGACCACGCCGTCTCGTCGCGCTGGGCGCTGCACGCCGAGGCGCAGGTGCGGCGGGCCGAGGGGACGCTCGGCACCGAGCAGTGGCAGCAGCTCCTGCTGCGGCCGGGGGTGATCTACACGCTGTCGCGCAACGTGCGGCTGAGCGCGGGCTACGCGTACATCGACACGTGGCCGTACGGCGAGCAGCCGGCGGCGGCGCGCTTCGACGAGCATCGCGCCTGGCAGCAGCTGCAGGTGGGGCACGCGACGGGGCGCGTGCAGTGGCAGCACCGCTACCGGCTCGAGCAGCGCTGGGTCGAGGCGGCGGGGGCGCCCGAGCCCGACCGCGTGTACACGAACCGCGGGCGCTACATGCTCCGCGTGACGGTGCCGCTGCGCGGCGGTGACGCGACGGCACCGGGGACGCCGTACGTGTCGGCGTACAACGAGGTCTTCGTGAACTGGGGGCGGAACGTGGGGCGCAACGTCTTCGACCAGAACCGGCTGTACGGGGCGGTGGGGGTGCGGGTGACGCGCGCGACGCGGCTCGAGGTCGGGTACCTGCAGCAGCTCGTGGCGAAGGCGGACGGGGTGCGGCTCGAGCGGAATCACTCGCTGCAGGTGGCGCTGTTCCAGTCGTCGGCGTTGTGGCGGTGAGGGGGGAGGGGCGACGCGTGGTGTGAGGGGAAGCGGTAGGGGACGGGTGCCTCGCGGGATCGTCGTCGGCATTCGCACGCCGCCATCATCGAAAGCTCCGCGGGGTCTGGCACCTCTGGCACCGGCCGGTGCCAGAGGTGCCAGACCCCGCGGAGCTTTCGCAGGGGTTTCGCGCTCGTGTGGCGGGGGTGCGGCGGGGCTCACCGTGAACGCTACCGGAATCCGCATCAGCATCGGCGTGCGGGCGTCATCGAATTCCGCCCGGTGCCAGTCGTGACTGGCACTTCTGGCACCGGCCGGTGCCGGAGGTCCCTGACCCCCCGTGGGGGGCGGCGGGACGCCCACCCGCGGCCGACGCGCCACCCCGATCGTCGCCGCGCGCCGCCGCGTCACCCCGGCGGCGGCCCCCCGCGCACCGCGCTACCCTTCGCGCACGCCGCTCCCGACCCCGAGCCACGCCCTCATGCCCGTCCACGCCTCCGTCCGCGACGGCGTCGCCGTCCTGACGCTCGACAACGCCCCCGTCAACGCGCTCGACCACGCCACCCGCCGCGCCCTCGGCGACGCGCTCGACGCCGCCGCCGCCGACCCCGCCGTCCGCGCCATCGTCGTCACCGGCGCCAACGGCCTCTTCTCCGGCGGCGCCGACATCAAGGAGTTCAACACGCCGAAGATGGCGGCCGAGCCCACGCTCCGGACGCTCGTCGTCATCTGCGAGAAGAGCCCGAAGCCCGTCGTCGCCGCCATCGGCGGCACCTGCATGGGCGGTGGCCTCGAGCTCGCCCTCGGCTGCCACTACCGCGTCGCCGCCCCCGACGCGCAGCTCGCCCTCCCCGAGGTCAAGCTCGGCCTCCTCCCGGGCGGCGGCGGCACCCAGCGCCTCCCGCGCGCGGTCGGCGTCGAGGCGGCGGTGACCTTCATCACCACCGGCAACACCGTGCCGGCGGCGATGGTCGCGCACCTCCCGGGGCAGAAGCTCCTCGACACGCTCGCCGCCTCGCCCGCGTCGCTGGTCGACGACGCCGTCGCCTTCGCCGCGACGATCGCCGACGCGCGCCCGCTCCCGCTGCTCCGCGACGTCCCCGCGCGCCATCCCAACCCCGACGCCTTCTTCGGCTTCGCGCGCAACACCGTCCGCGCGATGGCCCCCGGCTACCCGGCCCCCCTCGCCTGCATCGACTGCATCGAGCAGGCGACGAAGCGCCCGATGGACGACGGCCTCGCCTACGAGCGCGCCCGCTTCGTCGAGCTGATGATGGGCCCCGAGTCGCGCGCGCTCCGCCACGTCTTCTTCGCCGAGCGCGCCGCGCGGAAGATCCCCGGCGTCGGCGACGACGTCGCGCCGCGCCGCGTGCGCACCGTCGGCGTCGTCGGCGCGGGGCTCATGGGCGCGGGGATCGCGACCACCTTCGTCGCCGCCGGGATCCCCGTCGTCCTCATCGACACGACGCGCGAGGCCGTCGACCGTGGGATCGCCGCGATCCGGAAGAACCAGGAGTCGCAGGTCAGGAAGGGGAAGCTGACGGCCGAGAAGCTCGAGGAGCGGATGCGCCTCGTCACCCCCGCGCTCGACCACGCCGCGCTCGCCGGCGTCGACCTCGTCGTGGAGGCGGTCTTCGAGGACCTGGGCGTCAAGACGAGCGTCTTCCGCTCGCTCGACGCGCACTGCCGCGCCGGCGCGATCCTCGCCACCAACACCAGCACGCTCGACATCGACGCGATCGCCGCCGCGACGTCGCGCCCGCAGGACGTCGTGGGGCTCCACTTCTTCAGCCCCGCGCACGTGATGAAGCTGCTCGAGATCGTGCGCGGCGCGGCGACCGCCCCCGACGTCCTCGCGACGGCGATGGCGCTCGCGAAGACGCTCCGCAAGACCGCCGTCGTCGCCGGCAACTGCGACGGCTTCATCGGCAACCGGATGATCGAGCAGTACGGCCGCCAGGCGGGCTTCCTCCTCGACGAGGGGTGCACGCCCGCGCAGGTCGACGCCGCGGCCGAGAAGTTCGGCTTCGCGATGGGCCCCTTCCGCATGGCCGACCTCGCGGGGAACGACATCGCGCAGGCGATCCGCCGGCGCCGCGCGACGACGATGCCCGACATGCGCTACTCCGGCACCGCCGACAAGCTCTGCGCCCTCGGCCGCTTCGGCCAGAAGACGGGCGCCGGGTGGTACGACTACCGGGCGGGGCGCCGCGACGCGATCCCCTCGCGCCTCGTCGAGGAGATGATCGCCGCGCACCGCGCCGAGATCGGCATCGCGCCGCGCGCCATCGGCGACGACGAGATCGTGCAGCGCCTCGTCTACGCGCTCGTCAACGAGGGGGCGCACGTCCTCGACGAGGGGATCGCCGCGCGCGCGAGCGACATCGACCTCGCCTACGTCTACGGCTACGGCTTCCCGCCCGCGAAGGGCGGGCCGATGCTCTTCGCCGACCTGCAGGGGCTCCCGCTCGTCGTGCGCACGATGCGCGACTTCGCGCGCAACCCGCACGCCGACCCGTCGTTCTGGACGCCGGCACCGCTGCTCGCCCGCCTGGCCGCCGAGGGCGGCAGCTTCAACTGAGGACGCACCGCACCATGGCCGACGCCGTCATCGTCTCCACCGCGCGCACGCCGCTCGCGAAGAGCTGGAAGGGCGCGTTCAACATGACCCACGGCGCGACGCTCGGCGCGCACGTGGTGAAGCACGCCGTCCAGCGCGCGGGGATCGACCCCGCCGAGGTGGACGACGTGCTCATGGGATGCGCCTACCCCGAGGGCGCCACCGGGGTCAACATCGCGCGCCAGTCGGCGATCCTCGCCGGGCTCCCGGTCGCCGTCGCCGGCGCGACCGTCAACCGCTTCTGCGCGAGCGGGCTGCAGACGATCGCGATGGCCGCGCAGCGCATCGTCGCCGGCGAGGGCGACTGCTACGTCGCCGGCGGCGTCGAGAGCATCTCGTGCGTGCAGCAGGAGGCGAACACGCACATGATCTTCGACCCGGCCGTGCAGAAGGCCAAGCCCGCGCTCTACTGGCCGATGCTGCAGACGGCCGAGACGGTCGCCGCGCGGTACGGCATCGGGCGCGACGTGATGGACGAGTACGGGGCGCGCAGCCAGCAGCGCGCCTGCGCCGCGCAGGAGCAGGGGCTGTTCGAGGCCGAGATCGCGCCGATCACGGTGACCGCCGGCGTCGCCGACCCCGTGCTCGGCATGCGGAGCCAGCCGGTGACGGTCGCGCGCGACGAGGGGCTGCGCCCCGGCACGACGGTCGAGGCGCTCCGCAACATCAAGCCCGCCGTCGCCGGCGGGACGATCGCCGCCGGCAACGCGAGCCAGTTCAGCGACGGCGCCGGCGCCTGCGTGGTGATGAACGCCGACGTCGCCGCCAACCGCGGCCTCCCCGTGCTCGGCCTCTTCCGCGGCTTCGCGGTCGCCGGCTGCGAGCCGGACGAGATGGGGATCGGCCCGGTGTTCGCGGTGCCGAAGCTGCTGAAGCGCCTCGGCCTGTCGGTGCAGGACATCGACCTCTGGGAGCTGAACGAGGCGTTCGCGGTGCAGGTGCTGTACTGCCGCGACACGCTCGGCATCCCCGACGACCGCCTCAACGTCAACGGCGGCGCGATCGCCGTCGGGCACCCCTACGGCGTGAGCGGGCAGCGGCTCGTGGGGCACGCGCTGCTCGAAGGCAAGCGCCGTGGCGCGCGGCTCGTCTGCGTGACGATGTGCGTCGGCGGGGGGATGGGGGCGGCGGGGGTGTTCGAGGTGCACTGAGGCGGACGTTCCGTTCGACCCGTGCATCGACGTGATTCACCACAGGGGGCACAGGGAACACAGGGGACGGCGGCATCGGCATCGGACTGATCCCCGTCCCCTGTGTTCCCTGTGCTCCCTGTGGTGAACAAGTCGATGTCGCCGGTCGCGACGTCGATGGAGCACGGGCTGCGCCCACGGCGCAACGGCCCACGGCGGAACGGCCCACGGCTAGAGGACGAGATGGGTGGGAGGCCGCACCGTGTCAGGATGGGCACCGTGCAGCGGTGGCGCGCGCATCCGTGCGGTGACCGCGGCACCCGCTCGCGCGTACTTCCCGTCGGTCCCCTGTGTGCCCCGCCGTCCCGCACCCGTCGTCGCATGCGCCCGCTCGCCAGCCTCGCCCTCGCCGCGCTCGTCGCCGCCTGCAGCGGCGCACCGGTTTCGCAGCCCCGTGATCGCTCCGACACCGAGGTGAACCCCAGCCTCGGGCAGCTGCGCGCCGCCCCGGCGACGGCGACGCTCGACGCGCGCGTGCTCGGTCTGCAGGTCTTCGCGTCGCGCGACTTCATGCCGATCACGCCGCCGGGCGGGCGACCGCTGATCGTCAGCGCGCGGGTCGTCGCCGCCGACAGCGGCGCGGTTCCCGCCGCACTCGTCGTCGAACGCCTCTGGGTCGTGCGCGGCGACTCGGTGTGGATCGGCGGCACCGCCGAGCAGCGGCGCGATCCCGACGGGAGCTTTCTCGAGGTGGTGGCGCGCGAGGGGCCGCGCTGGGCGCCCGGCGATCGCGTCGAGGTGATCGTCGAGGTGCGCGGCGCCGGCGGCAGGCGCGTCATGCTCCGCGCCGCCGACGTGACGATCGGCAGCAGCTTCTGACGCGAGCGTGACGGCGCGCACGCGGCGGCGTGTGCCGTCACGTCGCGCACCGCGCGTCGGTTGGTGCACGGTGAACGCCGGCGGCCGACACGGGTAGCTTGGGCGATGCCGCCTCGCGCCGCCCGTCGTCCGTGAACCGCCGCACCTTCCTCGCCACGGCCGCGGGAGGCGCCGCCGCGACCGCCGCCGCCGGCGCGTGGGCCTGGCGCGTCGCGCCGCACGCCCTCGAGATCGTCGAGCGCCCGCTCCCCGTCGCCGCGCTCCCGCCCGCGCTCCGCGGCGCGCGGCTCGTGCAGCTCTCCGACCTCCACGTCGGCCCCGTCGTCGACGACGGCTACCTGCGCGACGCCTTCGCGCGGGCCGCGACGCTCGGCGCCGACATCGTCGTCGTCACCGGCGACCTGCTCACGCACCGCGAGGGGCGCGGCGAGGCGCAGTACGCGCAGCTCCGCGCCCTCCTCGCCGCGCTTCCGCGCGGGCGGCTCGCGACGCTCGCGATCCTCGGCAACCACGACTACGGGACCGGCTGGGTCGACCGCGACGTCGCGCTCCGCGTGCAGCGCGAGGCCGAGCGGGCGGGGGTGCGCGTGCTGCGCAACGAGGTGGCGGCGGTCGAGGGGCTCGACGTCGTCGGCATCGACGAGCTCTGGGCGCGCGCGGCCGACCCGCGCGCCGCGCTCGCCGCGCGCACGCACGACGCGGCGATCGCGCTCTGCCACAACCCCGACGCGCTCGACGCGCTCGCGTGGGGCGACTACCGCGGCTGGATCCTCGCCGGCCACACGCACGGCGGGCAGTGCCGCCTCCCCTTCCTCCCGCCGCCGCTCCTCCCGGTGCGCAACCGGCGCTACGCCGCGGGCGAGATCGCGCTCGCCGACGGGCGCCGGCTCTACGTCAACCGGGGCGTCGGCTACACGCTTCCGGTGCGGTTCAACGTCCCGCCCGAGGTGACCGCCTTCACGCTCGTCGACGCCTGATCGCGCCCCGCGCGTCACGCGGGCGCGTCACCGTCGGCATGGCGCGCGCCGTGGCGCGGTGCGATCATCCCCGCGATGCCGCCCGTCGCCCGCGCCCTGCTCTCCATCGTCGTCGGCATCGCCGTCGCCCTCGGCGGGACGTGGGGGAGCGCGCAGCTCGCGGACTGCATGGCGGAGGGCTCGCTCGCGTGGCTCGTGCGGGTGGCGGGGCGGGTCGTGTCCACCTTCGCGGGAGCGACGATCACCGCGGCACTCGTCCCCGCGCGCAAGGCGCTCGTCGCGACCGTCGTCGGGCTCGTGATGATGTCGGCCACCTTCGTCACATTCGTGGCGCGCCCCCACCCGTTCTGGGTGGCGTCGTCGTCGATGTGCGGCGTGATCCTCGCGCACCTCGGCGCGCGGGCGCTCATCCTGCGACGCGAGGCGCGCGATGCCGAAGCGCACTGACGCCGACGCCCCCTGACGCCACACGCGGCGATGCCGCTCACACCCGCTGCGCCTTCCACCCGCCGCGGCGGAAGAAGAAGGCGCTGATCGCCGCCAGCGCCGTGTAGGCGATCGGCACCGCGACGAAGACGCCGTGCACGCCCAGGCCCGCGCGCTGCGAGAGCGCCCAGGCGAGCGGGATCTGCAGCAGCCAGAAGGCGACGAGGTTCATCCAGCTCGGCGTGCGCGTGTCGCCGGCGCCGTTGAACGACTGCTCGAGCACCATGCCGAGCGCGTAGAGCGGGAAGCCGAGCGCCATCGTGCGGAGCCCGTCGGCGGCGATCGTGCGGACCGCCGCCCCCTCGGCGAACCACGCCACGAACGTCGGCGCGCCGACCCATGCGATGACGCCGGCGAGCCCCAGCACCGCCATGTTGATGCGCGCCGCGACCCAGACGGCCCGCTCGGCCCGCTGCGGGTCGCCGGCGCCGAGCGCCTGGCCGACCATCGTCGCGGCGGCGGCACCGACGCCGTAGGCCGGCATGAGGGCGAAGAGGAGGATCCGGATCGCGATCGTGTAGCCGGCGACCGCCGTCGCGCCGAAGGTGGCGATGAGCCGGACGAGCCCGATCCAGCTCATCGACCCGATCGCCACCTGCACCGTCCCCCAGCCGGAGAGCGTCGCGATGTCGAGCATCGCACGCGGTTCGAGGGCGAGGTGCCGGCGGTCCACGCGGAGCGCCCCGCGTCCGCGCGCGAGGTGGCGGAGCGCGTAGCCGAAGCCGATCCCGCGCCCGACGACGGTGGCGATCGCCGCCCCCTCGAGGCCGAGCGCGGGGACCGGGCCGGGGCCGAAGATGAGGAGCGGGGCGAGCGCGATGTTGACCGCGTTGCCGAGGACGAGCGCGCGCATCGCGACCGCCGCGTCGCCCGCACCGCGGAAGGCCGCGTTGACGAGGAAGAGGAGGAAGACCGCGCCGTTGCCGCCGAGCGCGATGCGCGCGAAGCCGGTGCCGGTGGCGACCACCTCGGCGTCGGCCCCCATGAGCGCGAGGAGCGCCGGCGCGAAGCGCGCACCGAGGACGCCGAGCACCGTCGAGAGCGCGAGCGCGAGGAGGAGCCCCTGCACCGTCGCGCGCGCGGCGCCGTCGGCGTCCTTCTCGCCGATGCGGCGCGCGACGGTCGCCGTGAGGCCGATGCCGAGCCCCATGGCGACCGTGTAGATGACGATCATGAGCGACTCGACGAGCCCGATCGTCGCCACCGCGGCGGCGCCGAGCCGCCCGACGAAGAAGGCGTCGACGACGGCGAAGACGCTCTCCATCGACATCTCGAGCACCATCGGCACCGCGAGCAGGAAGATCGCGCGGCGGATGGAGCCGGTGGTGTAGTCGTGCTCGACGCCGCGCAGGGCGTCGCGGACGTCGCGCCAGAACGAGGCGCGCGGGGCCGCGCGCGGCGCGACGTCGGGGGCGGAGGTCATGATCCTGGCGCAGCGGGAGGGCGTGCGCGGGGCGCGCGCGCGGGACGGCGGGAGCGCGCGGGACGCGCCGGGCGACGACCGTTCAGCGCTCGCGCATCGCCGCGGCCATCCAGTATACCTCCCACGTGTAGCCGTCGGGGTCGCGGAAGCAGCGCGCGTACATCGACGGGCCGTCCATGAGCCCCGCCGCGTGCGTCGCGCCGGCGGCGAGCGCGCGCTCGAGGAGCGCGTCCACCTCGTCGCGGCTCGCGACCTCGATCGCGTAGAGCGCGGTCGGCGCCGCGGCCGGGTCGGCGATCGGCGCGCGCACGAAGCCGCCGAGCAGCTCGCGCGACATGAGCATCACGTGGGCGTCGCGCCCGACGAGCAGGCAGGCGCACGAGGCGTCCGTGAAGCCGGGGTCGAAGTTGAGGCCGAGCGCCTCGAAGAAGTCGATCGCGCGCTGGAGGTCGGCGACGGCGAGGTTCACCACGAGGGCGCGGCGCGTCACGGGGGCGCGCCCGCGGTCACGGATCGTCGGGCGCGGGGAGGCTTCGACGTGCATGGCATGCTCCGGGTGCTGGGGGAGGGCGGGCGGCGTCGCCGCTCACCCGGGGATCGCCGCGGGGTCCATCCAGAACGGGTCCCAGTGGTAGCCGTCGAGGTCGCGGAAGCCGCGCTGGTACATGAAGCCGTGGTCCATCGCCTCGCCCGCCGCCTCGCCGCCGTGCGCGATCGCGCGCTCGACCATCGCGTCGACGTCGGCCCGCGCGTCGAGCGCGAGCGCGAGCGAGAGGTAGGGCTGCGCCACCGGATCGCCGACCGGACGCCCGCTGAACGTCTCGAAGAAGGGACGCGTGAGGAGCATGCAGTAGGCGTCGTCGCCGACGAGCATGCAGGTCGCCTTCGCGTCGGTGAAGTGCGGGTCGAAGGTGAAGCCGAGCGCCTCGAAGAAGCGGATCGTGCGCTGCAGGTCGGCGACGGGGAGGTTGAGGAAGAGCTTGCGGCGGGTCGCGGGGGCGGTGCCGGCGTTGCGGAGCTCGGGGACGGCGGCGGGGGCGTCGGTCGTGGGGTGGTCGGTCGTGGCCATGGGGCGCTCCGGGGTGCGGGGGAGGGTGCATCGCGGCGGCCGCCGCGGGTCGTCACCTGCTTGGACCGTGCGCGGCCCCAAAACTCATCGGTCGCGCGCCGACGCGCTCAGCGGGCGGCGGCGCTCGGCGTGCGAGGCGCGGGCGGGAGCGTCGCCGCGCTCCCGTCGCCCAGCCGCGCCGGCGCCCCGAAGCGCGGGAAGAGCGTCGCCGTCTCGAGGAAGAAATGCTGGTGCGCGATCCGACCGCCCGCCCACTCGAGGACGACGAGCGCCCACGGCGTCGCGCCGCCGTCGCGGTACTGCGCGAAGGCCGGCATCCCGCCGTTCGCCGTCCCCACGGCGACGAGGCGCGAGCCGCGGCAGCCGGCGCCGAGCGTCGCCAGCCACCGCGCGACCGACGCAGGGCCGCGCAGCCAGAGCTCGTAGGGCGGCATCGACATCGCCGCGTCCTCGTGCAGCAGCGCGACGAGCGCCGCCACGTCGTAGCGCTCGAAGGCGTCGACGTAGCGCGCAAGGAGCGCCGCCTTCGGTGCGTCGAGCGGGCGCGGCGCCACCGCGGGGCCGCGCGCCGCGAGCGTCGCCCGCGCACGCTGCAGCGCGCTGTTCACCGCCGGCACCGTCATGTCGAGCGCCGCCGCCGTCTCGGCGGCCGACCAGTCGAGGACCTGCGTGAGCAGGAGCGCCGCGCGCTGCCGCGGCGGGAGGTATTGCAGCGCCGCGACGAAGGCGAGGTGGATCGACTCGCGCGCGAGGGCGCGGCGCTCGGGGTGCGTGTCGTCGCCGGCGGGGAGCGCGAGCGCGTCGGGGACCGGCTCGAGCCAGTGCGAGGCCTCGCGCCGCACGAGCGGCATGTCGTCGTGCACCGCGTGCGGCTCGGGGGCGAGGTCGATCGCGCGCACGCGGCGCCGCTCGCCGGCGCCGAGCGCGTCGAGGCAAACGTTGGTCGCGATGCGCACCAGCCAGGTGCGCACCGACGCGCGCCCGTCGAAGCGATCGCGCGCCTTCCACGCCCGGAGCATCGTGTCCTGCACCGCATCCTCGGCCTCGACGACCGACCCGAGCATGCGGTAGCAGTGCCCGGTGAGCGCGGTGCGGTGCGGCTCGAGGAAGGTGTCGGGAGTCACGACGATGGCGGCGGGAGGAGCGTCAACATGGGCCGCGGACCACGCGCACGCACGGGCGGCCTCCATCGCCGTCCGCCCGTGCGCCCTCGCGGGTCAGCGCCCGCGGCCCGTCCGCTCCTGCAGCTCGTCGATCCGCTTCGACGCCTCGGCCTTGCTGAGCGAGTCGTCGGCCGCCTCGCCCGCCTCCTCGGCGAGCGTGTGCAGGTACGAGCGCTGCGCGCCGGTCATCGGCTCGTCGCCGGTGGTCCAGGCGTCCGGATCCTTGATCGTGTTCGACGCCTGCGCGTCGTCCTGCGTGCGCTTGTCGGTCATGCGGGGTGCCTCCGGTGGATGCGCGCGTCCGTCGCGCGCACCATCCGACGGGGCAGGAGTCGTGCCGAACGAACACCGAAGCCGGCGGGCGGCCGCGCGTGGATGCGCGACGACCCGCCCGGCGCGGCTTCGGGAGCCGCCGTCCGGACGGGTCGCGACGGTGGCGGCGACGGGCGCCGGCCGGCGAACGGTCAGAGCCCGAGCTTCTTCCGCGCGGCCGGCCGCGTGAAGGCCGCCGGCGGGTTGTGCGACGTCGCGAGGTCGTGCGCCTTCCGGTACATCGCCATCGCCTCGTCCTTCTTCCCCTGCTGCTCGAGCGCCTCGCCGAGGAGGTAGTGGAAGAACGGGTCGCCGTCGTTGCCGCGCGTCGCGATCGTCTCGCGCAGCTTCGCCTCGGCCGCCGGCAGTTGCTTCGTGTACAGCAGCACGTAGCCCTCGAGGTACGGGAAGAAGCGCCGCTGGTCCTTCGCCATCACCGTGTCGGCGTCGAGGATCGCCTTCGCCTTCGCGACGTGCTCCTGCGCGCGCCTGGCGTCGCCGCGCCGGGCCGCGAGCCGGGCCATCGCGTGCTCGGTGCGGTACGCCCAGAGCGACGCGGGGTGCGTGCGCGGCTCGGGCTCCTTGTTCCCGAGTTCCTGGCCGAGCCGGTAGAGCCGCTCGGCCTCCTTCAGGTCGCCCTGGTCGATGCAGACGCGCGCCGCCTCGTTGGCCATCTCGCCCTGCTGGTAGAAGGCGTTCTGCGGCTCGGCCGCCTCGCGCGTCTTCCAGTAGTCGATCACCATCATCTCGTGCCGCACCGTCTCGCGGCAGTTCCCCTCGAACGCGTACGACATCGCGATCGCGCGGTGCATCGCCGCCTTCGCCGCCTCGTCCGGCGCGCTCCGCATCAGCGCACCGAACATGGCGCGCGCCTCGGCGTACCTCCCCTCGCTGTCGAGGCGGTTCGCGGCGCGGATGCTGTCCTGCCGCGGCGTACGCTGCGGCGGCTGCGCGGCCGGCGCAGCGGGGGCGGGCTGCTGGGCGTGGGCCAGCGCCACCGGGAGCGCGGCGGCGACGGCGACGACGAGATGGCGAGCGGCGCGGAACTGGCGCATGGGGACGGAGGGGGGAAGGTGGCGCCCGCACCGGACGACGCGGGCGCATGAACGGTAGCGCCGTCCGTGACGCGGGCGCCATCGCACCGGACGTGCATCGGACGGGTAGCATCGCGGGACACCTTCCATCGTCCGACACGTCATGACAGGCCGCCTCGCCCCCCTCGCCGTCGTCGCGCTCGCCGCAGTGCCGCCCGTCGCACCGAACGCGCTCGGCGCGCAGGCACCGGGCGACGGCGCGCGGCGCGCCGACGCGATCGTCGCGCACGCGCCGGCGAGCGACTTCGTGGCGCGCGTGGCGCTGCTCTCGGCGGCCGGCACGGCGGCGGCCACGGGCGCGCAGCTCGTGGGCTCGCCCACCGCATGGCCGCGCACCGCCGGGGGTTTCGGCCGTCGCCTCGCCGACCAGGCCGGGTTCATCGTCGTCGAGGAGTCGCTCCGCGACGGGCTCCGCGCGCTCACCGGCTGGCGGGGTGACGAGCGGCCGTGCGCGCCCGACGTGACGAGGCTCGTGCCGTGCGCGGCGGCGCGCGTCTTCACGGCGCACGATCGCGCTGGCGTCCCACGTCCCAACCTCCCGCTCGTCGCGGGGATCGTCGGCGCCACCGCCGCCTCGCTCGCGTGGCGCCCCGAGGGACGCACGGGCGGGCGGACGGCGCTGACGTTCGTCGCGACGCGGCTCGCCATCTCCTTCGGCGCGACGGTCGCGACGCGTGCCGTGCGCGAGTGGCGACGCCCGCCGCGCGGGCGGTGACGCGCCGGGCGCGCCCGGTGCCGTCGCACGCCGGGAGAACGAGGGTGCCGCGCGCGGGGTAGCCGCATGGGCGCGACGGGTGCGCGCCGTCGTGCGCGTCGCACGATCCCGACCCGACCTCTCCGCCCTCCGCGATGCCCATCCGTCTCGTGCACGACCTCGTCTCCACCGCGCCGGTCGCCGGCGGCACGCGGCACGTGCTCGCCATCGGGCGGGCGGGCGAGGCGGCGCGCATCCCGGCGCTCCTCCTCGTCCCCGACGCGCCGGCGCGCGCGCCGGCGGCGCTCCTCCTGCACGGCTTCAGCTCGCGCAAGGAGCAGATGGCCGAGTCGATCGGTGCGGCGCTGCTCGCGCACGGCATCGCGTCGCTGGCGATCGACCTCCCGCTGCACGGCGCGCGGATCGCCGAGGGGGCAGCGACGTCGTGGGGGATGGCGGGCGGCCATCCGCGCGCCGTCGACGGGCGCGCGATGCGCAACCCGCTCGCGCTCGCGTCGGCGTGGCGCGAGGCGCAGCGCGACGCGAAGCTGGCGCTCGGCTATCTCGGCGCCCGGGGCGAGGTCGATCGCGCGCGGCTCGCGGTGGTGGGCTACAGCATGGGGAGCTTCCTCGGCGTGCAGGTCGCGGCCGACGAGCGCGCCGTGCGCGCGCTCGTGCTCGCCGCCGGCGGCGACCTCCCCGAGGCGATGCCCTACGCGCGCGCGCTCCGCCTCGTCGCCGACCCGCTGCGCGCGGTGCGCCGCTTCGACGGCACGCCGCTCCTGATGGTGCACGGCCGGCGCGATCCCACCGTGACGCCCGCGCAGGCGCAGCGCCTCTTCGACGCCGCGCGCGAGCCCAAGACGCTCCGCTGGTACGACGCGGGGCACTACCTCCCCGTCGCCGCGCTCGACGACGCGGCGAGCTGGCTCCGCGCGACGCTCGCGGCGGAGGCGGGGGTGCGCGCGGCGGGGTGAGGCGCGTGCGTCGTCGCCGCCGCCGCCGTCGCGACGATCGCGGAGGATCTGGCGCTCGTGTCCCGCGCCTGCGCGTGGCACGCCGCATGAACGCCGGAGCGCTTCATGGAGCGCGAGGCGGAGCCGCATGACGGCGCGACGACGGCGGACGACGGGGTGCACGACGCCCCGCTCGTGGCGCTCCCGGCGCGCGAGAAGGCGCGGATCGCGCACGAGCGGCTCTGCGAGGAGTTCGGCTGCCCGATCGCGTACTTCCGCTCGCACGACGCGCTGAGCGAGCTGGTCGGGTCGCTCCTCTCGCACCGGACGCGCAACGCCGACTCGGGGCGCGCCTACCGTGCGCTCCGCGCGCGCTTCGGGACGTGGGACGCCGTGCGCGACGCACCGGTGGCGGAGGTCGAGACGACGATCGCCGGCGTGACGTGGCCCGAGGCCAAGGCGCCGCGGCTGCAGCAGGTGCTGCGCGAGGTGACGGCGCGCGTCGGCCATCTCGAGCCGCACGCGCTCGACTTCCTCGGCGACCTCGCCCCCGAGGCCGCGCGCGCCTGGCTCGAGGGGCTGCCGGGCGTGGGCCCGAAGACGAGCGCGGCGGTGCTCAGCTTCTCGACGCTGCGCGGCACCGCGCTCCCGGTCGACAGCCACCACCACCGTGTCGCGGTGCGGCTCGGGCTGATCCCCGCGACGATGCCCCCGGGCCCCGCGCACGCGGCGCTCGCCGCGCTCCTGCCGCCGGGGTGGAGCGCGCAGGAGGTCTACGACCACCACGAGGTGTTCATGCTCCACGGGCAGCGCACCTGCCTCTGGAAGACGCCACGCTGCGAGCGGTGCGTCGTGCGCGACCTCTGCCCCTACGGGCAGGCGGTGCTGGCGCAGCGCCGGGCCGATGCGGCGGGGGGAACGCCGCCGGGGGCGTGAGGCGTCAGCCGGCGCCGTCGACGCCGGGGCGCGTCCAGCGAAGTTCGGGAAAGCGGCCGAAATCGGCGTCGAAGCTGATCAGCGTCGCATCGTGCTCGATGGCCAGCGCGGCGAGATGCGCGTCGTGCACGAGTCCCCCACGCGCATCGACGTCGTGCAGCAGGCGCCTGAAGATCGGCCAATGCCCCGGTCCCGGCTCGACGATGCGCGCCACGGGCTGCGCGAGCCATGCCTCGACCACGTCGGCCGCCGCCGCGTAGCTCACCACCCTGGCCGCGAGCCGCGGGTTGGTCACCACGCGCAGGAAGGCGATCAGGCTGCTCCACGGGAGGCCGACCGTCTCGTCACCGGCGAACGCGTCGGTGAGCCACCGATGGCTGCGCTCATGCTGCGGTTCGGCGGTGTTGACCGCGTAGACGAGCACGTTCGCGTCGACGACGAGCACTCAGCGTGTCTCGCGACGTCGCCGCGCCGCCCACTCCTCGTCGTCGAGCGAGGCGAGACGCTGCTTGAGATCGGCCGCGTCGGCGGCGACCGGCGCCCCGAGATCGTAGGTCGGCCACGTCCGTCGCTCGGGCGCGGTCACCGGCTCGCGCACGGCGAGCCCGCGGCGGATGATCCGGGCGAGCACGTGCCGGAAGGGGACGCCCTCGTCGTCCGCGATGCGCCGTAGCTGCGCGAGCAGGTCGGCCTCGATGTCGACGGTGGTCCGCATGTGCGGACCCTCGCCTGCCCCGTGGGTGATGTCAAGGCATCAAGAGCGCATTCGCCCCGCTCACGCCGCGCGTGGCGCCGCCGCCGTCGTGAACATCCGCACGCCCATCGCCCAGAGGAGGCTCACCGCCGCCCCCACGAGCGCGAGGCGGTAGATGCCGGTGACCTGCCGGTAGGCGAGGGCCCGTCCGGCCTCGGTGACGAGCGCGGGATCGTCGCCGCGCATCGCGGGATCGAGGACGAGGAAGCCGATCGCCGCGCCGGCGACGGCGCAGGCGAGCGGCGCCCAGGTGAGGAGCGTGCGCGCGACGGGCGGAAGCGACATGCGGCGCTCGAGGGCGGGACATGACGGGCGTCGCACGCGACGCGCGCGACCGGGGACGGGAAAGAACGTGCGATCGGGCCGCGCGCGGCGCAGCCGGGTCGCGCCCGACTCAGCGTGGCGCGCTTCCCTCGCCGCGCCCGCGCGCGGCCCCGCGCGCCCCCGTGCCGCCAGCCGCCCCCCGGCGCGTCGTGGTGCGCGCCGCCCCCGCGGACCCCGCCCTGCGCGCGGAACCCTTGCGCGTCGCGGTCGCCGCGGTGGTGCGCGGCGCGACGGGGACGAGGGAGGCGACGACCGGCGCGATGCCATGGGCGCGCCAGACGCGGTCGGGGCGCACGACGACGCCGTTCGCGACGACGAGCGTCGTGCGGCGGAGCGTCGCCATGTGCTGCGTCGGGTCGCCGTCGACGATCACGAAGTCGGCGCGCATCCCCGGCGCCACGCGCCCCTCGACCGAGTCGCGGCCGAGGACGCGCGCGGCGCCGAGCGTCGCGATCGCGAGCACGTCGGGATTGGGGATCCCCGCCTGCGCGTAGAGCTCCAGCTCGCGCGCGAGCCTCCACGCGCCGTCGCCGTCGCTCCCGGCCACCAGCGGCACCTCCGCGTCGTAGAGCGCCTTCACGAGGCGCTGCGCGACCGCGAAGCTCTCGGCGAAGCGGCGCCGCTCGGCCGGCGAGGTCACCGGGAGCCCGCCGCCGCGCCGTTCGGCCCGCAGCACCGGCGGGAGCCGCTCGGCCACGGGTGCGACGGCCAGCGGGAGGACGCCGGGCGCGGTGAGGAACCGCGTCTCGAGCTGCGCGAGCACCGGATCGACGACGGTGCCGCGCTCGCGGAGCCGCGCGACGAGCGTGGCGAGCGGAGCGTCGCCCGGGGCGAGCGTGCCGGCGCGCCGCGCGACGGTCGCGAGGCAGGCGAGGGCGCGCGCGTCGCAGGCGCTGTCGCCGAGCGCCCCCGCGAGGAGGAGCGTGAGGTGGCGCAGCTCGCGCGCGCCGGCGCGGAGCGCGTCGTCGGCGTCGCCGCGCGCGGGGACCGGGGCGGCGACGTGGAGCCGCGGCCCGAGGGCGTGCGGGCCGGCCCAGCGCGCCCCGCGCGCGGCGAGGGCGGCGGTGTCGGGGCCCACGTCGCGCACGCGCGTGATCCCCGCGGCGAGGAGGAGCGGGCCGTCGTCGCCGTCGGTGCGCGCGTGCATGTCGGCGAGCCCGGGGAGGACGAACTGCCCCTTCGCGTCGACGACCGCGGCGTCGGTCGGCACGGCGAGCGATGCGTCGCCGACGGCGACGACGCGGTCGCCCCGGACGACGATCGTCCGGCCGGGGGTGACCTGCCGCGACGCCGGGTCGAAGAGCCGCGCGTCGCGCACGACGAGCGCGCCGGCGGGGCGGAGGGCGAGGGTGCTCGCGAGCGCCGAGTCGCGCGCGGCGCGCGCCGAGTCCTGCGCGGCGAGGAGCGCCGGGAGCGCCTTCTCGAAGCCGCGGCGCACGACGGCGAGCGCCCAATCGCCCCGGGCGAAGAGGCGGCCCGCGGGATCGAGCCAGACGGGGACGGGGGCGACGCCGGTCCCCGCGACGAGGTGGAGCGTCGCCGGCACCGCCGTCTCGGCGCCGCGGACGGTGCGCGTGCCGGCGGTGACGAGCGCGGCCTGCCCGGCGGGGAAGAGCGGGAGGCGGCGCCCCTTCACGGCCAGCAGGGCGCGGGCGAGCATCGCGTCGTGCTCGGCGAACGCCGCCTCGGGCCAGTAGAAGGCGCGCCCGGCGGCCGCCTTGCCGACGCCGACCTCGGTGCGCCAGGCCACCACCCCCGGGGCGAACGGGCCGAACGACTCGACGACCCCGGCGCCGAGGGGATCGGTGCCGGTGATGACGGCCGAGACGGGGAGCTCGCCCTTCGCCGTGCGCGTGACGAGGCGGAGCGCGGGGCCGGCACCCCGGGCGCCGTGCCGGTAGGTGGTGACGGTGGCGAGCCCCGTGTCGCTCCACTGCCGCATCCGCCCGGTGACGCGTCCGGCCGCGACGACGACCCACTCGAGGGTGTCGCCGGTGAAGGCCGAGGTCGGGACGACCGAGTCCTCGTCGGCCGCGCGGCTCCGGGCCGCCTCCGTCACCGGCGCCGGCTCGGCCCCCGGTGTCCCGGCCGAACGACACCCCTGCAGCGCGGCGGCCACGGCGGCGACGGCGATCGGGGTGACGGAGGCGAGTCGAGTGCGCATGGACGGGGTCGGTGACGGCATCATAGTGCCGTACGGACGTGTCCGTTGCAATCTCCGAACCGGGCCGCCGGCGATATGTGCGTCGCCGAACCGCGTCAACACGGAGACACGGAGGACGGCCGGAGGACGGAGGGGGCCGATGGCTGGCGTGCCGTTCGCGTTCGGGACCGTCATTTACCGCAAAGGCGCAGAGGAATCGAGCGGATCCTCTGCGCCTTCGCGGTGAGATGCGATGTGGAACAGGCACGGCACGTCGCCCATCGCTCCCTCCGTCCTCCGGCCGTCCTCCGTGACTCCGTGTTGACGCGGTTGGCGGTTGGCGGTTGGCGGTCGGCGGTCGGCGGTTGGCGGCTCGCGGTTCGGCGAGGCCGAACCGACGCTGGGCGAACGGTCAGACGAAGGCGCCGATGCCGGTCAGGGCGCGGCCGACGATGAGGGTGTTGATCTCGTTCGAGCCTTCGTAGGAGTAGATGGCTTCGGCGTCGGCGAAGAAGCGGGCGACGGAGTGGTCGAGGAGGATGCCGTTGCCCCCCATCGATTCGCGGGCGAGAGCGACGACCTCTCGGCAATGGGCGGCGCAGTACTGCTTGGCGAGGGCGGAGTGCTGCTCGAGCGCCTTCCCCTCGTTCTGGAGGCGGCTGACCTGGAGGGCGAGCGCCTGCATCGCGCTGAGCTTGCCGACCATCTTCGCGAGCATCGCCTGGATGAGCTGGAACGAGCCGAGGGTACGGCCGAACTGGGTGCGCTTCTGGGCGTAGGCGACGCTGCGCTCGAAGGCGCCGAGTGCGCAGCCGATGGCGTTCCAGGCGACGCCGACGCGCGTCATGCCGAGGACCCGGGCGGTGTCCTTGAAGCCGTTGGCGCGCTGGAGGCGCATCGCCTCGGGGACGCGGACCCGGTCGAGGACGATGTGGCCGTTCTGGAGGATGCGCTGGGCGATCTTCCCTTCCATCTTGCTGACCGAGTAGCCAGCGGAGGTGGTGGGGACGAGGAAGCCCTTGACCTGCTGGTCAGCGACGTCGCGCGCCCAGACGACGACGATGTCGCCGAAGGTCGAGTTGCCGATCCAGCGCTTCTCGCCGGAGATGATCCACTCGTCGCCCTGTCGGCGGCAGGTGGTGGTGATCCCGCCGGCGACGCCGGAGCCGACGTCGGGTTCGGTGAGGGCGAAGGCGCCGAGCTGTTCCCAGCGGCGGAGCTTCGGGAGCCACTCATCCTGCTGGGCCTGGCTGCCGCAGAGGAGGATCGACCCGAACGCCAGCCCGGCGTGGACGCCGAGGAAGGTGGCGAAGGAGGGGTCGACCCGTGCGAGCTCCATGGCGAGGATCCCTTCGGCGACCGAGTCGTGCTTCACCGTCCCGTCGGGCTGCACGGGATAGATGACGTCGATCAAGCCGAGCTCGCCGAAGCGCGGGATCAGGTGATAGGGGAATTCGGCGCGCTCCCAGTAGTCGTTGGCGATCGGCTCGACCTCGCGGAGCATGAACTCGCGGGTGCGGAGCCGGGCCGCCTCGAGCTCCGGCGGGAGCTGGCGGAAGAGGTCGAGGAAGTCGCCGTCGACCTCGGGGGCGACCGGCGGGGCGACCTTCGCCTTCTGGAGCGACCGGCGCGCGCGGGCGAGGGCGGGGCCGTCGAGGGCGAGGAGCTGCTCCGCGAGGGTGGCGACCTCGGGGCGGTCGGCGAGGCGGCGGGCGAGTGCGGCGGCCGGGTCGGCGCCGTCGTCGTCGCCCATGCCGGGGGCGATCTGGCTGAGGAGGTCGGTCGCCAAGGGCGAACCCTCCGGGGGTGCGGTGGTGGAACGGGCCTCGGGCACGGAGAGGACGCTCGAGGACCGCGGAAGGTCGCGGCCGGTGCGGCGGCGGTCCAGCGGGGCGTACCGCCGTCGCGGGGAGTCGTTCCGGTGCATGGGGCGTTCCGGTCTCGATCCCGGTGAGGCCTCGTACGCGGCGGCGCGCCTCGGCCGCCCCATGCGCCCCCGGTCGGCACCGCCGAACCGCCGGGTGGAGCAGGGGACGGCAGGGAACGGCAGGGACCGCAGGACGACGACGGTTCACCAGCGAACCGCGTCGCTCGCCGAGGCGCCACGACCCGGCCACATGCCACGGCTGGAAGAAGGGTGGTGGTGTCCTGCCGTTCCCTGCCGTGTCTGCCGTTCCCTGCTCCATCCCGGCGGTTCAGTGGAGGTCCGCGAAGCCGCGACGTCCGCGATCCGCGAAGCCACGGAGAGCGGCACGAACTGCCGGCCGGCGGCGGCACATCCTTGCCGGATCGGCGACCCCGACCGGCTGCAGCCGGGGCTCGACCGACGCCGGGCCAGAAGCCGCAACTACATCGCCCACAACAGCTTGGGTCGATCCGACGCTCGCCGGGCGGGCGTGGCACCGGGGGTGCTTTTCCACCCCGACGTCACGTGTCCGCTCCTGCGGAGGTCGATTCCATGGCGCTCTTCAACTTCGTCAACCGGGTCTCGTCGGCCGCGTCGCTCAAGGCGGCGCTGGACCAGAGCGCGATCCGGCACCGGCAGATCGCCGACCGGGTCGCGAATGCGTCGGTCCCGAACGCCGACGGCTACGCGGTCGCCGCCGCGCAGGCCGGGCGGGCGGCGACGGGCGGGGACGCTGGGCCCGTGGACGTCGAGCAGGAGATGGCCGCGCTCGCCAACGAGCAGCTCTTCTTCGAGACCGCGGCGACGCGGCTCAAGAGCACCTACGACGGCATCCGCCGCGCGATCGCGGAGCGCTGACGATGCCGAAGCTCCCCGGGCTCCTCCCCTTCGCGGGGCAGCCGCGCATCAAGCCGATGTTCCGCGCGCTCGGCATCGCCGCGAGCGGCATGTCGGCGCAGCGCGCGCGCCTCGAGGTCAGCGCGTCGAACCTGGCCAACGCCGACGTCACCAACGTCGGCGACGGCACCGCCTACAAGCGCCGCGTCGTCGAGCTGCGCACCGCGCGCATGGAGGACGTCCCCGGGGGGTTCCGCTTCCCGAACCAGCTCCCCTTCACGCAGCCGCCGTTCGGGACCGCGCCGTTCGACGTGCCCGCGGGCGCCGGCACCGTGACGCCCGCGCCGACGCCCGACGACGAGGCGTACGGCGTCGTCGTCTCGCGCGTCGTCGAGGACACCACGCCCGGTGCGCGCGTGCACATGCCCGGGCACCCCGACGCCGACGCCGAGGGCTACGTGACGACGTCGAACGTCGATCGCACGCAGGAGCTCGTGGAGCTGCTCGACGCGCGCCGGATCTTCGAGGCGAACGCCACCGTGTTCCAGAGCGCGAAGCAGCTCCTCAAGAAGTCGCTCGAGCTCTGACGATGACGACGATCGCCGCGCTCACCACGCCGCTCGCGGGGACGCTCCCCGAGCTCCGCCCGCGCGAGGGCGACGCCGCCGACGCGACGCGTCCCGACGGCGCGCGCGCCGAGTCGGTGCGGCCCGACGGTGCTCGCGCCGCCGCCGCGCGCGACGCGCTGGCC
>ERZ1066122.693-NODE-693-length-33628-cov-10.833974_pt1 | contig 33628 bp, 27 predicted proteins | sample MGYA00382769_ERZ1066122 | MGnify/ENA primary metagenome ERZ1066122 (study PRJEB33369, sample SAMEA5778352) | biofilm metagenome | biome: Industrial cooling water; feature: Water cooling tower basin; material: Biofilm | place: United Arab Emirates | collected... | reverse complement strand
CCGATGCCACCCGCATCTTCATCGGCGCCGAATCGCGGCTGTTCTCGCTGTCGGGGTCCAGCGTGATTGCATCGCCCTATCGGGGCAGCGATGGCCGGGTGATCGGCGTTGTGGGGGTTATCGGGCCGACCCGGTTGAACTATGCGCGGGTCATCCCCATGGTGGACTATACCGCCCGAACCCTGAGCAGACTGGTATCATGACCGAAGACACCGAAACGCCCGAAACCGCTTCCGAAACCGCCCCCGAAACCTCCGGCGAGGCCGATCTTGCCGAGGCCCTCGCTGCAAAGGACCAGGAGATCGCCGAGCTGAGGGACCGGGTGCTGCGCACCATGGCCGATCTGGAGAACACCCGCCGCCGGCTGGAGCGCGACAAGGCGGAGGCCACCCAATATGCGGTCACCGGCTTTGCCCGCGAGATGCTGGCGGTGGCCGAAAATCTGAAGCGCGCCGTGGCCGCGCTGCCCGCCGAGGGCTTCGACAATGTGCGGGCCGGCATCGAGGCGACCGAGCGCGAGCTGCTCGCCATCTTCGGCCGCCAGGGCATCGCCCGCATCGAGATCACGCCCGGAGAGCCGCTGGATCCCAACCGCCACCAGGCAATGATCGAGGTCGATGCAGAGCAGGACGCCGGCAGCGTGGTGGCCGAACTGGCCAGCGGCTGGACCATCCGCGACCGGCTGCTGCGCCCGGCGATGGTGAGCGTGGCGCGCGCCAAGGACTGAGCGCGCCAAAGCTGCCGGCTATCGAAGCCATGCCTTGACGATTCTGCCATAACAGGCAGCATGGGTTCATGCTGCTGTTCGATCGCCTGTTCACACGCTTCCTGCAGCAGGGCGAGCTGATCGTGGTCGATCCGGCCGGGCGGGAACGCCGCTATGGCCGCCCCGATCCCGCCCGTGCGCCCGTGCGCATCCGGCTGGCCAGCAATGCCACCGCTCGCGCCATCGCGCTCAATCCGGCGCTGGGGGCCGGCGAGGCCTTCATGGATGGCCGGCTGACGCTGGAGCAGGGCGACATCTTCGCGCTGCTCGATCTGGTCACCTGGAATTTGCGCTGGGAACGCGACAACCCGGTGCGCTTTGCGCTGTGGCGGCAGGCGCGCGTCGCGGCCTGGTGGGACGGGATCAACTTCGCCCGCCGATCCAAGCGCAATGTCGCCCATCATTATGACCTTGATGACCGGCTCTACGATCTCTTCCTCGATCCACACCGGCAATATAGCTGCGCTTACTGGGCGCCGGGCATCACCACGCTCGAAGCCGCGCAGGAAGCCAAGCTGGCGCATATCGCCGCCAAGCTCGACCTGAAGCCGGGGATGCGCGTCCTCGACATCGGCTGCGGCTGGGGCGGGCTGGCGCGCTATCTGCACAAGGTGTCGGGCGCGCAGGTGACCGGGATCACGCTTTCAGAAGAGCAGTTGAAATATGCCCGCGCCGAGACCCAGCGGCAGGGGCTGACGGGCGTCGATTTCCAGCTGATCGACTATCGCGCCATGACCGGACAGTATGACCGGATCGTCTCGGTCGGCATGTTCGAGCATGTCGGCCTGCCGCATTATCGCCAGTTCTTCGACACGGTGGAGCGGCTGCTGGCCACAGATGGTGTGGCGCTCATCCACACCATCGCCCGTGCCGACGGGCCGGGCGCGACCGACCCGTGGACGGCGAAATATATCTTTCCCGGTGGCTATTCCCCCGCCGTCTCGCAGATCATCCCCGCCATCGAGCGCGCCTGGCTGTGGATCACCGACATGGAGGTGCTGCGCCTCCATTATGCACACACACTGAAGGCCTGGTATGACCGCTGCGAGGCCAGGCAGGCCGAGATCATCAAGCTCTACGATGGCCGCTTCTACCGGATGTGGATGTTCTACCTGGCGGCCGCCTATTGCGCCTTCGCCAATGATGGCCACATGAACGTGCAGATCCAGCTGACCAAGCGGCGGAACACGCTGCCCTTGAGCCGGGACTATATGCGGGTCGTGGAGCGCACCCTTCCGGGCGGCGCTCCCTGAGGCGCGCGCCTCAATCCACCCAGGCGGCTTCCTTCTCCGCCGCCCGCTTGTCGAGTTCGGCGCGGGTGATCTTTTCCGAAGCGGTCTTCAGCTGGCCGCAGGCTGCCAGGATGTCCCGCCCGCGCGGCGTGCGCACCGGACAGGAGATGCCGGCCTTGAAGACGATGTCGGAAAAGGCGCGGATGCGATCATTGTCCGAACAGTCATAGAAGCTGCCCGGCCACGGGTTGAACGGGATCAGGTTCACCTTGGCCGGCAGGCGATATTTGCGGATCAGGCGAACCAGCTCGCGCGCGTCCGCGTCGCTGTCGTTCTTGCCCTTCAGCATCACATATTCAAAGGTGATGCGCCGCGCGTTGTTGGCGCCGGGATAGGCGGCGCAGGCCTCCAGCAGCTGCTCGATGCCATATTTGCGGTTGAGCGGCACGATCTCGTCGCGGATCTCCTTGGTGACGGCGTGCAGCGAGACAGCGAGGTTGACACCGATTTCCGCCCCGGCGCGCGCCATCATCGGCACCACGCCCGACGTGGACAGGGTGATGCGGCGCTTGGACAGGCCCAGCCCTTCGCCATCCATGACGATCTGCAGCGCGGCCTTCACATTGTCGAAATTGTAGAGCGGCTCGCCCATGCCCATCATCACGATGTTGGTGAGCATGCGCCCGTCCGGCGTGTAGTTGCTGCCCGGATTGTGGGCGCCGGGGATCCACGGCGTCTCGTCCTCGTCCAGATCGTCGGCGGCATCGCTGACAGCGGGCCGGGTGATCGGCACCGGCGTCGCGCCCGGCCATTCGCCCAGCGCGTCGCGCGCCAGCATCACCTGGCCCACGATCTCGGCTGGGGTGAGGTTGCGCACCAGCTTCATCGTGCCGGTGTGGCAGAAGCGGCAATTCAATGTGCAGCCGACCTGGCTGGACACGCACAGCGTGCCGCGCGTCGCATCGGGGATGAACACGCATTCGGCTTCCTCGCCATCGGCGAAGCGCAGCAGCCACTTGCGCGTGCCATCCAGCGAGACCTGCGCCGTCACCACCTCGGGCCGGCTGACCAGGAAATGCTGGGCGAAGAGCGCGCGATGTTCCTTGGCGATGTTGGTCATGGCGGTAAAATCGGTGGCACCGCGATGGTAGATCCAGTGCCACAGCTGACGGCTGCGCATGCGGGCGGTCTTGGCGTCCAGCCCGATGCCTTCCAGCGCGGCGGCAATCGCCGGGCGATCAAGGCCAATCAGGTCAGTGCGGCCATCAGCGCGGGCGGCCGGCGTCTTGCGCGGCACCACCAGCGGATCAGACGGGCCGGGGATCGGCATGATGCCGCCGGCCGGCGCAATGTTCGAGGGGGCGTGAGTCGTCATCGGCGCCCCTTAACGCAAAAGCGCCCGGGCAGGAAATCCGCGCTGCGGCCCGCTGCCTCAGCCGCCCCGGTGCAGCCCCTGCACCGGCGCACCGGCGGCGGCCTGGCGGGCCTGTCCGGCGCGGCGCATCATCTGGCGCGGCGCGTTGCAATAGGCGGTGGGCGTCATCCCCATGAAGGTGCGGAATTCGCGGATGAAGTGCGACTGGTCGTAATAGCTGCCATCGAGCAGCGTGGAGAGCGGCTGGTCGAGCCGGTCGCCGATCTCGGCCAGCGTGCGCAGGAAGCGCTGCCGGCGCAGCAGCCGCTTCGGCGTGAAGCCGAACACCCGCTTGCACAGCCGTTCGAGCGTACGTTCGGTGAGGCCGAGTTCCGCCGCAAACCCCGGCACCGTCTCGATTTTGCCCGACATCAGCGCGGCCTGCACCCGTTCGATCAGCGGATCAGGTGCCGGGGCACGGGCGGCGAGGCCGGCGAAGAACGCATCGAACAGCGCCGGCATTTCTGGCCAGGCGGCTTCCACAAGGCGGGCGCGCAGGGCATCGGCCTCGGCCCCCAGCCTGTCGCCGAGTGCGCGCATGCCATTGGCATGGAGATGCGCCGGTTCGCCGATCAGCTGGCTCCAGCCCAGCGCGGTCAGCCCGGCGCCGGCCATGCGCGCCTGGCCCTCGGTGGCCACCGTGCCGGTGCGGTCGCTGGGGCCGAACAGGGCGTGTTCCGGCGGGGTCGGCTCGCTGCGGCCGGGGCGGGTGACGGTCCATGCGCCGGCCAGCGTGAAACGCAGATTGCCCCATTCTGGATGGAGATGATCGACCAGCGGCACCGGGGTGGCGACATAATAATAGGTGGTGATCAGCGGCCGCAGCGGCGGCGCCGGCAGCGCGAACTGCACATCCGGCACCAGGCTGCGCGATTGCGCGTCCATCGCACTGAACATCGGCGGGGCCCCTCCCTCCCTGCGAATTCAGTGATTTGCGTGGACACTGCCGGGCCGTCGCGCAAGGGGAAGGGCGCGCAGGTTGCGCAAAGTTCATGTGGCACAAGGCGTGCGAATTTCCTGTTCGGGCGCGGGGATGGAGATGAAGGAAGAACAAGTTGCGTCGCGGCAAAGCCGCGCCGTCGAAGCTGTTCGGCTGGCCGGTGGGCCAGCCGCCAGCCCGGCCGGTCTTGCCGGAGTCGGCGGATAACGCCGAGCGTTATCCGCGCGCCCGGCAGCGACTACATCGCGGATATCCCGCCATCCACGTAGAGCCCGTGGCCCGTCACCATCTTGGCCTCGTCGCTGGCCAGATAGACGGCGGCCCAGGCGATGTCGTCCGGCTCCCCCACCGCGCCCAGCGGAATCTGGCGGCCGAGCTTGGCGAGGCCTGCCTCGCGACCCAGCGTGTCGGTGATGCCCTTCAGGATCGGCGTGTCGATGAACACCGGGTGGATGCTGTTGCAGGTGATGCGATACTGCTGCTTGGCACAGTGCAGGGCGACGCTCTTGGTGAGGTGACGCACCGCGGCCTTGGCGCTGTTGTAGGCGGCTGAATTGTGCGCGGCGATCACGCCGGCGATGCTGGAAATGTTGATGATGCTGCCGCGCACGTTCGTCTCGCGCACGGTGCGGGCCATGGTGGGCAGCGACAGCTTGCAGCCCAGGAACACACTGTCGAGATCGATCGAATGCACGCGCTTCCACGTCTCGAAATCGGTGGCCTCCACGGTGGAGCCGCCAGCAATGCCGGCATTGTTGACGAGCAGGTGAAAGCCGCCCCAGCTCTGTTCGGCAAAGGCGATCGCGGCCGCCCAGTCGTCCATGCTGGTGACATCGTGGCGGCAGGCCACGGCCACGTCACCGATGCTGGCGGCCACGGCGTGCACCCCGGCCTCGTTGATGTCGGTCAGCACCAGCCGGGCGCCTTCCTCGGCCATGCGCCGCGCCATTGCCTCGCCCAGCCCCTGCGCCGCGCCCGTGATCAGCGCCACCTTGCCTGCCAGTCGGTTCATCATCGTCTCCCCAGGTTGCCGCCGAAGCTGCCCGCCCGGCCCGGCCGCCGCAAGCTGTGAAGCAAGGCAGGCAGGAGTGTGACAGTAATGCAACACGGCGCAAGGTGATTGCATGCGCACGCAAAGGTCGCACTTCCGCTGTGGAGTCAGGTGGGATAGCCAGCGGTTCGCTCGGGCAAGTGCCGCAACCATGGCCGGCCCGCCAACCCTTGGGGAGAATATGAGATGCGCAGCCTTCTGCTTGCCACCGCCGCCGCCACCTTGCTGCTGCCCGCCGCCGCCATGGCACAGGAAGCCCAGCAAACCGCGCAGGACGACACCATCGACAATGCCGAGATCATCGTCACCGCCACCCGGCGTTCCGAAGGCCTGTCGAAGATCCCGATCGCGGTGACCGCCGTCACCATGGAGCAGCTGCGCAATTCGGGCGGCAACGACATCCGCCAGATCGCCCAGCTCGCCCCGTCGCTGCTGGTCTCCTCCGCCACCAACGAATCCAACGGCGCCGCCCGCGTGCGCGGCATCGGCACCGTAGGTGAGAACCCCGGCCTCGAAAGCTCGGTCGCGGTGTTCATCGATGGTGTCTATCGCAGCCGCACCGGCGTTGGCCTCACCGATCTGGGCGAGCTGGAGCGCATCGAAATCCTGCGCGGCCCGCAGGGCACGCTGTTCGGCCGCAATGCCTCGGCCGGTCTGATCAGCATCACCACCGCCCAGCCGAAGTTCGAGTTTGGCGGCATCGTCGAAGCCACCTACGGCAATTATGACAACAAGCGCCTGATGGGCAGCCTTACCGGCCCGATCATCGCCGACAAGCTGGCCTTCCGCATCGATGGCCTGTGGAACGAGCGCGATGGCTTCCTGCGCGATGTCGTGTCGGGCCGTACGCTGGCGGATCGCAACCGCTGGCTGCTCCGCGGCCAGCTGCTGGCCAAGCCGACCGAGGATCTGACCATCCGCATCATCGGCGATTACAACCAGAAGGACGAGGAATGCTGCGGCGCCGTCTATCTGACGCCGAACAACCTGGTGCGTGATGCCGCCGGCAACGTGAACCAGACGCCGAACACCATTCTGGGCATCATGCGTGGCCTGGGCGGCACGGTGATCACCCCGCCGGCCGGTGAGCGTTTTGTGCGCGACACCTCGATCACGCCGGGTGAGGGCTTCTTCCAGTCCACCCGCGACTGGGGTGTGTCGGGCGAGATCAACTGGGCGCTGGGCGGCGTGAACCTCACGTCGATCACCGCCTATCGCGTGTTCAAGAACAAGGCCGCGCAGGACGCGGATTTCAACAGCCTTGATATCCTGCGCCGCCGCGATCAAGACAGGAAGTTCAGCACCTTCACCCAGGAGCTGCGCCTGCAGGGCACCGCCTTCAACGACCGGCTGGACTGGCTGGTGGGCGGCTATTACGCCGATGAAATCCTCTCGGCCGATGATGATCTGAAATATGGCAACGACTATGAGCGTTATGCCAACTGCGTGCTCTCTGACACCTTTGCCCGCGCCACGGGCCAGCTGGGCCTGATCAACACATCTGACAGCAGCTGCTTCAACCGGCCGCTGGCCGCGGCGCTGGGCGCCAACCCGGCGCTGCCAGCGGCCACCCGGGCGCAGATCCTGGCGCTGTCGGGCCAGGGCGGGCTGATCCCCGGCGCGCCGGTCGACACGCGCGGCGGCTTCTACAACGTGGCCGCCCAGATCGGCTATGTGCCGCCGGCCGGGCAGAATCTGCTGAACAACACCGGCGTGGTGAACAACGAGTTCCGGCAGCGCAGCCGCAACTATGCGATCTTCACCCACAACGTCATCAAGATCGTGCCCGACAAGCTGAGCCTGACGCTGGGCCTGCGCTACACCAACGAGAGGAAGTTCCTCGATACGCGCTTCCAGGCCAACAACGGCTTCTGCGGCGCGCTGCGCGCCTCGCCGCTGGCCAGCCTGGCCAACCTGCCCTGCGTGATCAACGGCACCGCCGGGCCGGGCTTCAACCGCAATGCGCCAGGCGCCACCTTCAGCGAAGACCGGGTGACCGGCACCGCCGTGCTGACCTACACGCCGACCCGCGAGATCCTCACCTATCTGTCCTACTCGCGCGGCTACAAGGCGGGCGGCTTCAACCTCGACACCTCGGCGCTGGTGGCCAACAACCCGCGCCCCACCGATCTGACGTTCAACGCCGAAGACGTGGATGCCTATGAAATCGGCGCCAAGCTGAACTTCAAGGGCTTCCGCCTGAATGCGGCGCTGTTCTATCAGGAATTCAGCAACTTCCAGCTGAACACCTTCAACGGCGTCAACTTTGAAGTCGCCAATATCGGCGGCTGCCGGGATGATCTGGGCGGCCGCGACCGCGACCTGACGGCCGGCAACTCGGCCTGTCCGGCAGGCCGCACCGGCCCCGGCCTCACCTCCAAGGGTGTCGAACTGGAAGCCTTCCTGAACCCGGTGAAGAACGTCAACATCGGTCTGGGCTACACCTATGCCGAAAGCCGCTATGCCAAGAACATGACCGGCACCAACGGCAGCAGCCTGGCGCCGACGCTGTTCCAGCTGCCGGGCCAGCTGCTGTCCAACGCCTCGCCGCACGTGATCACCAGCAACGTCAGCTGGACGCCGCAGATCAATGACACACTCTCGGCGCTCTTCTATGTCGATTATCGCTGGATGAGCGAGTTCAACACCGGCTCCGATCTCGATTTCGAGAAGGAAGAACCGGGCTTCGGCGTGATGAATGCGCGCATCGGCCTCTATGGCAAGGATCGCATCTGGGGCATCGAGCTGTGGGCACAGAATCTGCTCAACACCACCTATGCCCAGATCTCGGCGGATGCGCCGCTGCAGGGCGGGGCCACTTTCCGCCAGGTGGCGCGCGGCTTTGCGCCCAACGCCAACGGCCTGTTCATCGCCTTCCCGGGTGAGCCGCGGACCTATGGCATCACGCTGCGGTCAATGTTCTGATCGCAGTCGGGCCAGTGGCTATTGCAGCGCGATAGCCACGGACTCCGGCCAGGTCGGCCAGCGAGCAAGAAGGGCGGGGCCAACACCCCGCCCTTTTTGACTCGTCTGACCCCGGATCAAGTCCGGGGCAGGCATTGCGGCTTCGCCGCGACGTGGCCATACCGGGCGCTGCAAATCCCCCCAACCCTTGACGCCAACCCCCGCGCGCCATACCTCGCAGCGCATGGCCATCCTTCCCATCATCGAGACTCCCGATCCGCGCCTCAAGCAGATCAGCTTGGCCGTAGAGACTGTCACCGACGCGCATCGCCAGCTGATCGCCGACATGTTCGAGACCATGTATGACGCGCCGGGCATCGGCCTTGCCGCCATCCAGGTCGGCGTGCCGGAGCGCATCCTGGTGATCGATCTGCAGCCGGAAGCGGATGATACGCCTGAGGATGCCAAGCCTGAGGACATCGTGCGGGTGAAGGAACCGCGCGTGTTCATCAATCCCGAGATCGTCTGGGCGTCAGACGAACTGTCGGTTTATCAGGAAGGTTGCCTGTCGGTGCCCGAGATGTTCGCCGATGTGCAGCGCCCGGCCGAAATCCAGGTGAAGTGGCTCGACGAGCACGGCAAGCCGTACGACGAGAAGCTCGATGGCCTGCTCGCCACCTGCCTGCAGCACGAGATGGACCATCTGAACGGCGTGCTGTTCATCGATCACCTGAGCAAGCTCAAGCGCGACATGCTGCTGAAGAAGCTGGAAAAGCTGCGCCGCAGCAGCCGCGCGGCCTGATCCCTGAGGGCCTGATCTCTCAGCCGTTCAGCGCCGCCAGGATCAGCTTTGCCGCATCTTCCGGCGGTTTCAGCCGCTGCGGATCCTCACCCGGATAGGCGCGGGCGCGCATCGTGGTGCGGGTGGCGCCGGGATCGACGATGTGGGTGCGGATGTTCGAGATGTTGCGCACCTCCTCGCCATAGGTGCTGACGAGATTTTCCAGCCCCGCCTTCGACACCGCATAGCCGCCCCAATAGGCGCGCGGGGTGCTGGCCACCGACGAGGTGACCGCCACGACATGCGCGGCGGCCGACTGCCTGAGCCAGGGATCGAAGGCGCGGATCAGCCGCATGTTGGCTGTGAGATTGAGCGCCAGCAGCCGGTCCCATTCCTTGAGGTCGAGATGTGGCACCGGGGCCAGCGTGCCCAGCTGCGCGGCGTTGAGGATCAGCGCATCCAGCCGGCCCCAGCGCGCGCCCACGGCATTGCCGAGCCGGTCGATCGCCTCGCCATCGGCCAGATCGAAGGGCGCGATGGTGGCGGTGCCGCCGGCCTTGTGGATGCGATCATCCACCTCGGCCAGGCCGGTCTCGCTGCGGGCGGTGAGGATCACGTGCCAGCCTTCGCGGGCCAGCAGCTCGGCAGTTGCGGCGCCAATGCCGCGGCTGGCGCCCGTGACGAGGGCGAGCTTCTTGTCGGTGATGTCGGTCATGCGGGGGCCTTAAGGGGGTGAAGCGGGCGGGGCAAGATGGTTCCTCCCCATTCTTGGAATGGGGAGGGGGACCGCCGGCACGGCGGTGGAGGGGCGTTGCGGTGCAGGCCCCTCCACCACGCTTCGCGCGGTCCCCCTCCCCAAACAAGTTTGGGGAGGATCTATATGACCCGCTCCGCCAGCAGGCTCAGCTGGTCCGGCACTTCCACTTCCTCCTGGTCGGTCAGGCGGGTGGGATAGTCGCCGGTGAAGCAGGCGTCGCAATATTGCGGGGCGTGCTCGTCGCGGGCCGGTTCGCCGACGGCGCGATAGAGGCCGTCGATGGACAGGAAGGCCAGGCTGTCCACCTTGATGAAATCGCGCATCCGCTCGATATCCATCTGCGCGGCCAGCAGCTTGGAGCGTTCCGGCGTGTCGACGCCATAGAAGCAGCTGTGCCGGGTCGGCGGGCTGGCGATACGCATGTGCACTTCCTCGGCGCCGGCCTCGCGCAGCATCTGCACGATCTTCACGCTGGTGGTGCCGCGCACGATGCTGTCATCGATCAGCACGATGCGCTTGCCAGCGATCAGCGCGCGGTTGGCATTGTGCTTCAGCTTCACGCCCAGGTTGCGGATCTGGTCGCCGGGCTGGATGAAGGTGCGGCCGATATAGTGGCTGCGGATGATGCCCAGTTCGAAGGGGATGCCGCTTTCCTGGGCATAGCCGATGGCGCCAGGCACGCCGCTGTCGGGCACCGGAACCACCATGTCGGCCTCCACCGGGTTTTCGCGGGCGAGCTCGGCGCCGATGCGCTTGCGCACCTCATAGACCGACGCGCCGTCCATCATCGAATCGGGCCGGCTGAAATAGACATGCTCGAAGATGCAGGGCCGCGCGCGCTGGGCGGCGAACGGGCGGATCGAGCGCATGCCGCGGCCGGTGATGATGATCAGCTCGCCCGGCTCCACCTGTCGCAGGAAGGTGGCGCCCACCATGTCGAGCGCCACGGTTTCGGAGGCGAGGATATAGGAATCGCCCAGCCGGCCGAGCACCAGCGGCCGGATGCCGAGCGGATCGCGGCAGGCCAGCATGCCCTCGCTGGTCAGGCAGATGAGGCTGTAGGCGCCCTCCACCCGCTTCAGCGCATCGATGAAGCGATCGAGCAGGGTGCGATAGGAGGAGGTGGCGACAAGGTGGATGATCACCTCGGTATCGCTGGTCGACTGGAAGATGGCGCCGCGCCGCACCAGTTCGCGCCGCAGCGTCATGGCGTTGGAAATATTGCCGTTGTGGGCCACCGCGAAGCCGCCGGAGGCCAGTTCGGCGAACAGCGGCTGCACGTTGCGCAGCGCCGTCTCACCGGTGGTGGAATAACGGTTGTGGCCGATGGCGACCTCGCCCTTCAGCTGGCCGATCACCGCGTCATTGTCGAAATTGCCGGCCACATGCCCCATGGCGCGGTGGGTGTGGAATTCCTTGCCATCGAAGCTGGTGATCCCGGCGGCTTCCTGGCCGCGGTGCTGCAGCGCGTGCAGGCCCAGCGCCACCAGCGCTGCCGCGCCATCGGCGCCATAGACGCCAAACACGCCGCATTCCTCGTGGAGATGGTCTTGTTCCCACGGATCGGTGGTGAGCATCTGGTCCATCGGGGGCGGCCTTTGTCTTTCGGCAGATGGCGCGCCATATAGGGGAGGCCACAGGCTTTGTCTGCCCTCCAGTTGTGATGAAAGTGTCACATGAGCCATTCGCTGGACGAAACCCTTGAATTCCACCCGCGCTGGAACAGCGATGGCCTGCTGACGGCCGTGGCGGTGGATGCCGCATCGGGGCAGGTGCTGATGGTCGCCCACATGAACGCCGATGCATTGGCCGCGACGCTGGCCACCGGCGAGGCGCATTACTGGAGCCGTTCGCGCCGCGAACTCTGGCACAAGGGCGCCACATCGGGCGCCATCCAGCGCGTGGTGGAAATCCGGGTGGACTGCGATCAGGATTGCCTGCTGCTGGTGGTGGAGCCCGCCGGGCCGGCCTGCCACACCGGCCGGCAGACCTGCTTCTATCGCCGGCTGGAGGGCGGCAAGCTGGTGATGGCGTGACCGCGCCGCGCATCCTGCTGGCGGGGGCCACCGGTCTGGTGGGTGGGCTGGTGCTGGGCCTGTGCCATGAGGCCATCCCGGTCAGTCGCCGGCCCATCCCCGGCCAGCCGGGTGTGGTCGCCGATTTCGACGATCTGCCGCCGCTGCCGCCCGCCGAAGTGGCGGTGTGTTCGCTCGGCACCACGCGGGCCAAGGCCGGCAGCGACGCCGCCTTCCGCGCTGTGGATCACGATGCCGTCCTCGCCTTCGCCCGCGCCGCGAAGGCTGCCGGCGTCAGCCACTTCATCCTCGTCAGCAGCGTCGGTGCCAACCCCAACGCCCGCCTGCTCTACCCGCGCACCAAGGGCGAGGTGGAGGCAGCGCTTGAACGAATGGGCTTTGCCCGGCTGGACATCCTGCAGCCCGGCCTGCTCATCGGACCGCGCAGCGAGCGCCGGTCGGTGGAGCGTTTCCTGCAATGGGCCGCGCCTGTGATGGATCTGGCCCTGCCGCGCGACCTTGGCAGTCTGTCTGCCGAAGCGGTGGCGCGGGCGACTGTCGCCCTGTCCCGCCGCACGGAGCCGGGCGTCTTCCGGCACGTCAACACTGCCATCCGCAACTTGACCTTTACGTAAACGTCAACTACCCCTCTCGGCCATGAACGATCAGGCCGAGCTTCCGACTCCTGCGGAACTCCTTCACGCCTTTGCCACGGCACCCGCGCCGCCTGCCGCCGGGGACGCCAGCCATTTTTCGATCACCGAGCTGGCGCTTGCCTTCAACATCACGCCCCGCGCCATCCGCTTCTATGAGGATCAGGGCCTGATCGCGCCGGAGCGGCAGGGCCAGAACCGCATCTATTCCAGGCGGGACCGCGCCCGGCTGGCGTGGATCCTGCGCGCCAAGAACGTGGGGTTCAGCCTCGCCGAGATCCGCGAGATGATCGACCTTTACGACGTGGGCGATCACCGGCTGACGCAGAAGCGCGTCACGCTGGAAAAATGCCGGGCACGCATCGCCCTGCTGACGGAACAGCGCGCCGATATCGATGCGACGATCCACGAGCTGCAACAATTCTGCGAAATCGTCGAACAATCGCTGAAGAGCTGAAACGAGAGCCAGATGCCCACCTATCGCGCCCCGGTGAAAGACACGCTGTTCGTGCTGGAGGCGGTGGCCGGCCTCTACAATCACGGCAATGTGCCGGGCTTTGAAGCCGTCTCGCCCGACCTCGTCGAGGCCGTCCTGACCGAAGGCGGCAAGTTCTGCGGCGAGGTGCTGGCGCCGCTCAATCTGCCCGGTGACCGGCAGGGCTGCACCCGCCATGCCGATGGCAGCGTGACGACGCCCGATGGCTTCAAGGCGGCTTACAAGGCGTTCTGCGATGGCGGCTGGGGCGGGCTGATCGCCGATCCGCACCATGGCGGCCAGGGCCTGCCCTACACGATCGGCGCGGTGCTGCAGGAGTATATCGCCGCGTCCAACATGGCGTTCGGCATGTATCCTGGCCTGTCCGAAGGCGCACAGGCCGCCATCGAGGTGGTGGGCTCGCCGGAGCAGAAGGCGAAGTGGCTGCCGCCAATGGTCGAAGGCCGCTGGACCGGCACCATGAACCTGACCGAGCCGCACTGCGGCACCGATCTTGGCCTCATCCGCACCCGTGCCGAACCGAACGCTGATGGCACATGGGCGATCACCGGCACCAAGATCTTCATCTCCGCCGGCGAGCATGATCTGTCCGACAACATCATCCATCTGGTGCTGGCCAAGACGCCGGGCGCGCCCGACAGCGTGAAGGGCATCAGCCTGTTCATCGTGCCCAAGTTTATCGTGAACGACGATGGCAGCCTTGGCGCGCGCAACGCCGTCACCTGCGGCAGCATCGAACACAAGATGGGCATCCACGCCAACGCCACCTGCGTGATGAACTATGATGGCGCCACCGGCATCATGCTGGGCGAGGAGATGAAGGGCCTCGCCGCCATGTTCATCATGATGAACGCGGCGCGGCTGGGCGTTGGCATCCAGGGCCTGGGCCAAGCCGACGCCGCCTATCAGAACGCCGTGGACTACGCCAGGGGCCGCCTGCAGGGCCGCGCCCTGACGGGGCCGAAGAACCCCGAGGGCAAGGCCGATCCGATCATCGTCCACCCCGATGTGCGCCGCATGCTGATGGACGCGCGCGCCTATACCGAGGGGATGCGCGCGCTGGTGCTGTGGGGGGCGCTGCGGGTGGACCTGTCGCGGAAAGCCCCGGATGCCGCCGAGCGCGAGATGGCCGATGACCTGATCAGCCTTCTGACCCCGGTCATCAAGGGCTATGGCACCGATCGCGGCTATGAAGTGGCCACCAACTGCCAGCAGGTGCTGGGCGGCCATGGCTATATCGCCGAATGGGGCATGGATCAGTTCGTGCGCGATGCGCGGATTGCGATGATCTATGAAGGCACCAACGGCATCCAGGCGCTCGATCTGGTGGGCCGCAAGCTCGGTTCCAAGGGCGGGCGCGGCACGCAGGCCTGGCTGGGGCTGGTCGGGGCCGATCTCGCCGCCGTTACGGATGAACGGCTGGCCTTCATCACCGCGCCGCTGACGAAGGCGCTGGCAGACGTGCAGACCGGCATTATGTGGCTGCTGCAGAACGGCATGGCCAACCCGGACAATGCCGGCGCCGGCGCCACCGCCTTCATGCGCATGATGGGCCATGTTGCGCTGGGCCATATGTGGCTGAAGATGGCCGGCGCGTCGCTGGCGGCGCTGGATGCCGGGACCGCCGATCCGGATTTCTTCAACGCCAAGCTTGCCACCGCGCGCTTCTTCGCGGCGCGCGTGCTGCCGGAAACCCAAAGCCTGAAAGCCCAACTGGAAGCCGGCGCCGAGACCGTGATGGCGCTGCCCGCCGAGATGTTTTGAGTTCAACTCCCCTCCCTGTTTGCAGGGCGGGGAGCAAAGGAAGAAAGGCCCGACGATGACTGAAGCCTATATCTACGACGCCGTTCGCACACCGCGCGGCAAGGGCCGCAAGGACGGCGCTTGCCACGAGATCACGCCGATCCAGCTCGCCACCCAGGTACTGCAGGCGGTGCGGGATCGCACCGGCATCGACACCGCCGATGTGGACGACGTGGTGCTGGGCTGCGTTGCCCCGGTGGGCGAGCAGGGCAGCGACATCGCCCGCGTGGCGGTGCTGAACGCCGATTATGCCGAGACGACCGCTGGCGTACAGATCAACCGCTTCTGCGCGAGCGGTCTGGAAGCCTGCAACATGGCCGCCGCCAAGGTGATGGCCGGCGAGGCGATGTTCGCCATCGGTGGCGGCGTCGAATCCATGTCGCGCGTGCCGATGGGGGCCGATGGCGGCGCCTGGGCAATGGACCCGGCCGTTGCCTACAAGACCTACTTCGCGCCGCAGGGCATCGGCGCCGACCTCATTGCCACCAAGTACGGCTTCAGCCGCGCCGATGTGGACGCCTACGCCGTGGAGAGCCAGCGCCGCGCCGCGCAGGCCTGGGCGGAAGGCCGCTTCAAGAAGAGCATCGTGCCGGTGAAGGACGTGATCGGCGAAGTGGTGCTGGCGCATGATGAACATATGCGCCCGGGCACCGACATGCAGTCGCTGGGCGGCCTCGCCCCGTCCTTCCAGGCGATGGGCGAGCAGATGCCGGGCTTCGATGCCATCGCCATGATGCGCTACCCGGAAATCGAGAAGATCGATCATGTCCACCACGGCGGCAACTCCAGTGGCATCGTCGATGGCGCGTCGGCCGTCCTGATCGGCAACAAGGCCATGGGCGAGAAATATGGCCTGAAACCCCGCGCCCGCATCCGCGCCATGGCCTCGATCGGTTCGGAACCGATGATCATGCTCACTGGGCCAGAGTTCGTTGCCAAGAAGGTGCTGGCCCGCGCCGGCATGTCGAAGAGCGACATCGACCTGTTCGAACTGAACGAGGCCTTCGCCTCGGTCGTGCTGCGCTTCATGCAGGCGATGAACATCGATCATGGCCAGATCAACGTGAACGGCGGCGCCATCGCCATGGGCCACCCGCTGGGCGCCACCGGTGCGATGATCCTGGGCACCGTGCTGGATGAGCTGGAACGCACCGGCAAGGGCACCGCGCTGATCAACCTGTGCGTGGGTGCGGGGATGGGCACGGGCACGATCATCGAGCGCGTGTAGGGCGGCTGAGGTGTTGGAGGCGGCAGCGCCGCCGAAACGCCTCTGACTCGCCCCACGCCGGCCGGCGGGCCGCCAATTCGGCGGCTTTGCCGTCGAACTTGGTGGCCCGTTCGACGTCACGGGCCAGAATCGACACGAAAGGGGAAACCCCAATGACCACCGCAATTCACACCGAACTCGATGCCGAAGGCATCCTGACCCTCACCATCGACGTGCCCGGCCAGTCGATGAACGTCATCACGCCCGAGGTGCAGGCCGATCTCGCTGCCGCCATCGAACGGCTGAAGACGGACGACGCCGTGAAGGGCGCCGTGCTCACCTCCGGCAAGGCCAGCGGCTTCATGGCCGGGGCTGACCTCAAGGGCATGGGCGCGCTGTTCGGTTCCGGCGCCGCGCTCCCCGAGGGCAAGTCGAAGATGGCCGCGCTGTTCGATGGGGTCTTCACCCTCAACAAGCTGCTGCGTGACCTTGAAACCTGCGGCAAGCCGGTGGCGGCGGCCGTGAACGGCCTGGCGCTGGGCGGCGGCCTCGAATTCGTTCTCGCCTGCCATTATCGCGTGGTCGCCGACAATCCGAAGATCACCCTGGGTCTGCCGGAAATCATGGTCGGCCTGTTCCCGGGCGCCGGTGGCACCCAGCGCCTGCCGCGCCTGATGGGCATCCAGCCGGCCTTGATGTACCTGCTGCAGGGCAAGAACATGTCCCCGCAGGAAGCGCTGGGTTTTGGCGTGGTGCAGGAAGTGGCTCCGGCCGCCGAGATCGTGGACCGCGCCAAGGCCTGGGTGAAGGCCAACCCGAATGGCGGCGTGCAGCCGTGGGACACGAAGAACTTCAAGTTCCCCGGCGGGCCGGCGACCGGCCTCAACCCCGGCTTCGCGCAGATCTTCGTGGGCGGCACGGCGATGACGCACGTGAACGCGGGCGACAACATGAACGCGCCGCGCGCCATCCTCAGCGCCGTCTATGAAGGCACCCAGGTGCCGATGGACACCGCCATCCGCATCGAGAGCAAATATTTCGCCAAGGTGGTCGCCGATCCGCAGGCCGGCAACATGATCCGCAGCCTGTTCGTCTCGAAGCAGGCCGCCGAGAAGGGCGCCCGCCGCCCGAAGGACGTGGCCCCGCTGCCGACGAAGAAGGTCGCCATGCTGGGCGCCGGCCTGATGGGCGCCGGCATCGCCATGGTCTCGGCGCAGGCCGGCATCGAGGTGGTGCTGCTCGACACCACGCAGGAGGCCGCCGAGAAGGGCAAGCAATATACCGCTGACCGGCTGGCCAAGAAGAAGATGCCGGCCGACAAGGCGCAGGCCATCCTCGACCGCATCAAGCCGACGACCGATTACAATGATCTCGCCGGCTGCGACCTCGTCATCGAGGCGGTGTTCGAAACCCGCGAGATTAAGGCGGACGTGACGAAGAAGACTCAAGCTGTGCTGGGGCCAGACGTGATCTTCGGCTCCAACACCTCCACCCTGCCGATCACCGGCCTCGCGGAAGCGTGGGACAAGCCGGAGAATTTCATCGGCATCCACTTCTTCTCGCCGGTCGAGAAGATGCCGCTGGTGGAAATCATCGTCGGCAAGAAGACCGGCGCCGCCGCCATCGCCAAGGCGCTGGATTATGTCGCGCAGATCCGGAAGACGCCGATCGTCGTCAACGACAGCCGCGGCTTCTACACCTCGCGCTGCTTCGGCACCTATGTGCAGGAAGGCCTGGCGCTGCTGGGCGAAGGCACCACCCCGGCGCTGATCGAGAATGTCGGCAGGCAGATGGGCATGCCGGTTGGTCCGCTGGCGGTGAACGACGAAGTCGGCCTCGACCTCAGCTACAAGGTCGCGCAGCAGACGAAGAAGGACCTGGGCGACGCATACAAGGGCGGCCCCGGCGAGAGCGTCATCGAGACGATGAACGAGCTGGGCCGCTTCGGCCGCAAGAATGCCAAGGGCTTCTATGTCTATCCCGAAGGCGGCGGGAAGAAGTTCCTGTGGCCGGAACTGAGCGCCACGGTGGCCGGTGGCCTCGCCGCCGACCAGCCGTCGCCGGCCGAGGTGAAGGAACGGCTGCTCTATCGCCAGCTCGTCGAATGCGCGCGCTGCATGGGCGAAGGCGTGCTGGAAACCCCGCAGGACGGTGATCTCGGCGCCATCTTCGGCTGGGGCTTCGCGCCCTTCACCGGCGGGCCGTTCAGCCACATGGACACGGTGGGCATCGCCAACGTGGTGGCCACGCTCGACCGGCTGGCCCAGAAGCACGGCGAACGCTTCGCGCCGCCGCAATATCTGCGCGACATGGCCGCCCGCGGCGACAGCTTCTACGCGCTGGCGGCGAAGAAGGCGGCCTGATCAACCTCCCCTCCCGCTTGCGGGAGGGGAGAAGGTGGCTTGCGCCTCTGCCCACGGCACGGCACCCTGACGGCAAAACAGGGGGTCTCTCATGTCCATCGCCGCGCCGTTCACTCTGACCAACGGCCAGCGCCTGAAGAACCGCATCGCCAAGGCAGCGATGACAGAGGGGCTGGCCTTCAAGGATGGCCTGCCCAACGCGGCGCACGAAGCGCTGTATCGGCGCTGGGCGCACGGTGGCTGCGGGCTGCTCATCACCGGCAACGTGCTGGTGGATCGCGGCCATCTCGAACGGCCCGGCAATGTCATCGTCGATGGCCCGCTGTCGGCCGAGGGCAAGGCGGCCTGGGCGCACTGGGCGGCGGCTGCGACCGAGGCGGACTGCCAGGCCTGGGTGCAGATCAACCACGCCGGCCGCCAGACGCAAAAATCCGTCAACCCGCACCCGAAGGCGCCCTCCGCCGTGCCGCTGGCGCTGCCCGGCGGCCAGTTCGGCATGCCGGTCCCGCTCACCGAAACCGAGATAAGCGAGCTCATCGCCCGCTGGGCCACTGCCGCCGCCATTGCTCGTGATGCCGGCTTCACCGGCGTGCAGGTCCACGCCGCGCACGGCTACCTGATCAGCCAGTTCCTCTCCCCGCTCGCCAACCGGCGGGATGATGAGTGGGGCGGCAGCCTCGAAAACCGGGCGCGATTCCTTGTCGAGACAGTGAAGGCGGTGCGTGCCGCCGTGGGCGCGGATTTCACCCTGTCGGTAAAGCTCAACAGCGCCGATTTCCAGAAGGGCGGCTTTGCCTTTGATGAGTGCCTGATCGTCGCCGGCTGGCTGGCCGATCTGGGGGTGGATTGCCTCGAACTGTCCGGCGGCACCTATGAACAGCCGGCGATGATGGACATGGACGGGCTGACCCCGCGCGAGGAGCCAAAGCAGCAGTCGACCCGCCAGCGCGAAGCCTATTTCGTGCAGCTGGCGCGCGCGCTGATGCAGGCGAAAACGCCGGCGGTATCCGCCGCTGGCGGCCGGCTGCGCACCCCGCCGCTGATGGTGACGGGCGGCCTGCGCAGCCTGGCCGCGATGGAGGATGCTGTGGCCAGCGGCATCGCGCTGGTCGGGGTTGGCCGGCCGCTGTGCGCCGAGCCCGAGTGCGTGGCCGATCTGCTCGCCGGCGCGTCGGAGGAGTTGCCGCGCTTCGAGGATCGCCTTGCCATTGGTCCCGGCTGGCTCGGCCCGGCATCGCCCTTCAAGCTGGTGCGCACGATCAACGGCTTTGCCGCGCAGGCCTGGTATTACCAGCAGCTGCGCCGCCTCGCCGCCGGCAAGCCGGCTGAAAAACTCAATCCCTTCAAGGCATTCCTGGCCGAGGAGAAGGAAAACAAGGCGCGGGCGGCGGGCTGATGTCGCGCCGCGCGGTTCTGCTGTGGCTGATCGGGATCGGCCTTGCCATCGTGCTGGCCGGCTATCTGGGAGCGATCGCCGATCCGGGGGTGACGCGTTACCGGGTGGCGCTGCCCGGCCTGTCGCGCCCGCTGCGGCTGGTCCACCTGTCTGACATTCACGGCAGCGCCTGGGACATGCCGGAGCCGCGCATTGCCCGCATCGTCCAGCAAACCAACGCGCTGCGGCCCGATCTGGTGGTGATCACCGGCGATTTCCATGCCAGCAAGCTGATCAACCCGAAGATGCGGCTGGAAGCGGCGCTGCGCCCGCTCACCCGGCTTTCGGCGCCGCTCGGCGTGTGGAGCGTGCCGGGCAACCATGATGACCCCTGGTGGATCCGCCGTGTGATGCAGCGCTTTGGCCTGAAGCTGCTGGCCGGCGAGCTGGTGGATGTCGGGCCGCTGCAGATCGTGGGCGCCGATGATCTCATCCTGGGGCAGGCCAGCATTACCGGTTTCCAGCGCGCCGCAGCCGGGGCCATCCCGGGCAAGCCCTTGATCGGTCTGGTGCATGAACCGGTGCTGTGGCGGCACCTGCCGGCCAATGTCGATCTGCTGCTGGCTGGCCACACCCATGGCGGGCAGATCGCCGGGCTGGGCCGGTTTCGCATGGGCGAATTCTATCGCGCGCACCAGCGCGGGCTGTTCCGCAACGCGCGCGGGCAGGGGATGATCGTCTCGGCCGGGCTGGGCACCACCTGGGTGCCGATGCGCATCGGCGCGCCGGCCGAGATCGTCGTGGTGGAACTTGTCCCTCAGCCGCCGGGCAGGAACTCCGGCACCGAAAGATAGCGTTCGCCGGTGTCATAGTTGAAGCCCAGCACACGGGCACCGGCCGGCAGTTCCTTCAGCTTGATGGCGATGGCGGCCAGCGTCGCGCCCGACGAGATGCCGACCAGCATGCCCTCCTCCTTCGCCGCCCGCAGCGCCCAGGCCTTGGCGTCGCCGGCATCCACCTGCACCACGCCATCGAGCAGCGGCACCTCGAGGTTCTTCGGCACGAAGCCGGCGCCGATGCCCTGGATCGGGTGCGGGGAGGGGGAGCCGCCGGAAATCACCGGGCTGGCCGCCGGTTCCACCGCGAAGACCTTCAAAGCCGGCCAGCGTGCCTTCAGAACGCGCGCCACGCCGCTGATATGGCCGCCGGTGCCCACCCCCGTCACGATGGCAGCAGGCGGCGCATCGGCGAAATCGGCGTAAATCTCCTCGGCCGTGGTGCGCACATGCACGTCGATATTGGCCGGGTTCTCGAACTGCTGCGGCATCCAGGCGCCGGGCGTGGTGGCGACGATCTCCATGGCGCGGGCGATGGCGCCGTTCATGCCTTTCTCCCGCGGCGTGAGATCGAAGCTGGCGCCATAGGCCAGCATCAGCCGCCGCCGCTCCAGCGACATCGATTCGGGCATGACAAGGATCAGCTTGTAGCCCTTCACCGCCGCCACCATGGCCAGGCCGATACCGGTGTTGCCGCTGGTCGGCTCAACGATGATGCCGCCGGGTTTCAGCGTGCCGTCGGCCTCGGCCGCCTCGATCATGGCGAGCGCGATGCGATCCTTGATCGAGCCGCCGGGGTTGGTGCGTTCCGACTTGATCCACACCTCGGCATCCGGGAACAACTTGCCCATGCGGATGTGCGGTGTGTTGCCGATGGTGGCGAGGATGTTGCTGGCCTTCATGGCGGTGCCCTTTCCTTTGTTCGCACATTAGGCCGGGGCAGTGCCCGCGCCAACGCTGGAAAAACTTGGGGAAAGCTCAGCCGGTCTTTGCCGGTTGTGGCGCGGGCTCTGGCACATCGAACCTGTCGGCGGTGCGCAGTTCCGGGAAGCGCCAGGCCCACAGCATGGTGACGATGATCGCGCCGATGCCGCCGACCACCACGGAGGGCACCGCGCCGAAGAAGCGCGCCGCCATCCCCGATTCCATCTCCCCCAGTTCGTTGCTGGCGGAGATGAACAGGCCCGACACCGAGGAGACGCGGCCGCGCATGTCGTCGGGCGTGTGCAGCTGGATCAGGCTGCCGCGCACGAACACGCTGATCGCATCAGCCGCGCCCAGCACCACCAGCGCCGCCAGGCTGAGCGGATAGAGGGTGGACAGGCCGAAGACGATGGTGGCCAGCCCGAACAGCGCCACCGATCCGAACATGATCGGGCCGACATGGCGCTTCAATGGCCGCCCGGCGAGCAGGAAGGCCATCACCACGGCGCCCACCGATGGCGCGGCGCGCAGCGGCCCCAGGCCCTCCACGCCCACATGCAGCACATCGCGGGCATAGACCGGCAGCATCGCCGTGGCGCCGCCCAGCAGCACGGCGAACAGATCCAGGCTGATGGCGCCCAGCAGCACGCGGTTGTGCCGCACATAGGCGATGCCCTCGACAAGGCTGCGCCAGGGCGTGAGCGGCGATGGCGCCGGGCGCGGCACCGGGCGGATCAGCATCAGGCAGACCAGCGTGAGGGCGAACAGGATCGTGGCGACCACATAGGGGGTGGCCGGCGAGACGGCATAGAGAAAGGCCCCCAGCGGCGGGCCCAGCACGGCGCCCGATTGCCAGGAGATGCTGTTCAGCGCGATCGCCTGCGGCAACAGCTCGCGCGGGACGAGATTGGGGGCCAGCGCCGCCATCGATGGGCCCTGGAAGGCGCGCGCCACGCCGAGCAGTGCCGCCACCACGAACAGCGCCACCATCATGGTCGCGGCGTGGGCGCCGTTCAGCACGAATGCGGCCAGCACGCCGGCGCACAGCACTTCCAGGGCTACGGCAGCACGGGCGATGTGACGGCGATCGACGCGGTCGGCGATCACCCCCACCACCAGCGCCAGGCAGAACAGCGGCAGGAACTGCGCCAGGCCGATGAAGCCCAGCAGCAGGGCCGCTTCATCGCGGCTCATGGTTTCGCGCGCAAGATCATAGACTTGCCAGCCGATGACGATCACCATCATCATACCGGCGACAGTGGCGAAGAAGCGTGCGGCCCAGAAGGCGCGATAATCGCGGATCTTCAGTGGAGGCGGCAAGCTGGGCATTCATCCCGCATAGCCATCAGCTCGCCGTGCAGCAATGCCGCAGGCGCTTGGCCGACTCGGGGTGGCAATGGTATCTATCTGCTCACCATGAGTATGTTGCGTGCCCTTCCCGGATTTGTGCTGGCCCTGACGCTGGCCGCCATGGGCATTGCCATGATGATGATGGCCTGGGTGGGCTGGAGCCTGGGCATCAACTGGTACTGGGCACTGGGCGCGCTGCTGATGTCCGCTTTCGCCCGCTTCAACGGATTCATCGTGGTTGGCGCCTATTTCTTCGCGCGCGAATATCTCAACTGGGATCAGCTCCAGTGCTTCGCCTTTGCCGCGATGGGCCTGATGTATCTCACCCCCGGCGTGATGCGCGACTTGGGCATCCTGCTCACCGGGCGGGACGTGACCGGCCAGTCTGAACCGCTCTGACGCGTTCACTCACCGGCGTCACTGCACCAGCTTCACTTCACGGGCGTCACGAAACTGTCGAGCACGCGCTTGCGGCCGGCGGCGCCGAAATCGATCTCCAACTTGTTGCCATCCACGTGCACCACGTCGCCTTCGCCGAAGCGGGCGTGAAAGGCACGCATGCCGCGCCGCCAGCTGGGCGATGGCGCCAGTGATACGGCGCTGACCCGCGCTTCCTTCGGCGGTGCCGCGCTGCGGGGTCCGAAATCGCGGCTCCAGCCGCCCTGGTTGCCGCCGCTCTTTGCCCGGTCCCAGCCCGGCCCGCGCCCGGTGCCGCGCCCCACATCGGCGAACGGGTCGCCGCCGGCCAGCGCGGCGCGCCACAGGCTGGGCCCGCCGCTCATCGTCGAGCGCGCTTCCACATGCGCTTCGGGCAGTTCGGCGATGAAGCGGCTGGGCAGGGCGGCCGTCCACTGGCCATAGACCTGCCGGTTGGCGGCGTTGATGATGTGGGCGCGCTGGCGGGCGCGGGTGATCCCGACATAGGCCAGCCGCCGCTCCTCCTCCAGCGCGGCGGTGCCGCCTTCATCCAATGACCGCTGGCTGGGGAACACACCTTCCTCCCAGCCGGGCAGGAAGACATGATCAAACTCCAGCCCCTTGGCGGCGTGCAGCGTCATGATGGTGATCTTCTCGCCATCGCCGGCTGCATCATTGTCCATCACCAGCGCGACATGCTCCAGGAAGGCGGTGAGGCCGGGATAATCGCCCATCGCCCGCACCAGTTCCTTCAGATTCTCGATGCGGCCATCGGCTTCGGTGGATTTCTCGGCCTGCCACATGGCGACATAGCCCGATTCCTCCAGCACCATCTCGGCCAGTTCGACATGGGACAGCGTGCCTGCCGCGTCGCGCCAGCGGGCGACATCAGCGAGAAAGCCCTGCACCGCGCGCCGCGCCGCCGGGGTCAGCTCGCCGCGCTCGACTGCCAATGCGGCAGCGCGCGGCAAGGGCAAGTTGAGGCTGCGCGCCACCGCATGCAGCGTCGCCATCGCCTTGTCGCCAAGGCCGCGCTTGGGCACGTTGACGATGCGTTCGAAGGCCAGCGCGTCGTCGGGCGAATGGACCAGCCTCAGATAGGCCAGCGCGTCGCGCACTTCGGCGCGCTCATAGAAGCGGAAACCGCCGACGATGCGATAGGGCAGGCCGATGGCGATGAACCGATCTTCGAACAGCCGGGTCTGGAACTGGGCGCGCACCAGGATCGCCATGTCGTTCAATGACACGCCCTCGCGCGCCAGCCGCTCTGCCTCGTCGCCGACCAGCCGCGCTTCCTCCGGCCCGTCCCACACGCTGGTGACCGCCAGCTTCTCGCCGCTCGAATGCGTGGTGAACAGCGCCTTGCCGAGCCGGCCGCGGTTGTGGGCGATCAGCGCGTTGGCGGCGGCAAGGATATGCGGGGTGGACCGGTAATTCTGCTCCAGCCGGATCATCCGGGCGCCCGGAAAATCCCGCTCGAAGGCCAGGATGTTGGCGACTTCAGCACCGCGCCAGCTGTAGATCGACTGGTCGTCATCGCCCACGCAGGCGATGTTGCGCCTGTCGTTCACCAGCGATTTCAGCCACTGGTGCTGGGCGCTGTTGGTGTCCTGATACTCGTCTACCATCACGTAACGGAAGCGGTTGCGATACTCGGCCAGCACGTCGGGATGAGCGCGGAAAATGGCCAGCATGTGCAGCAGGAGATCGCCGAAATCGCAGGCGTTGAGCGCCGCCAGCCGCTCCTGGTAGCGGGCATAGAGCGCGGCGCCGCCGCCCTTATAGCCGTCGGCATAGGCGTGGCTCTCGCCCGGCGGCACTTCGGATGGCAGAAGGCCGCGGTTCTTCCAGCGGTCAATGAGGCTCATCAACTGCTTGGCCGGCCAGCGTTTCTCGTCGATGCCGGCCTCGGCGATCACCTGCTTCAAGAGGCGCAGCTGGTCATCGGTGTCGAGGATGGTGAAGTCGCTGGTCAGTCCCACCAGCCCGGCGTGCCGGCGCAGCATCTTGGCGGACAGCGCGTGGAAGGTGCCGAGCCAGGGCAGGCCCTCGCTCATCGGTCCGAGCAGCGCCGCCGTGCGCTCCTTCATCTCGCGCGCCGCCTTGTTGGTGAAGGTGACGGCCAGCACCTGGGATGGGAAGGCCAGCCGGCTCCACAGGATATGCGCCAGCCGCGCGGTGAGCGCCCGCGTCTTGCCGGTGCCGGCGCCGGCAAGGATCAGCACCGGGCCTTCGGTGGTGGTCACCGCCTCCCGCTGCGGGGCGTTGAGGCCGGCCAGCCAGGGCGGCAGGCCGGCGGGTGTGGAATCGGGAATGGCGGCAGGCTCCATGGGTGAACAAGTATGGAACAACGTCGCCCCTGCCAAGCGGTGAATCGCCGCCGTCGGCTCAAGCAGCGCCGGTGCCGGCCGTTGCATGCGGCATGATGCGCTGCAGGGAACAACGGTCATGACCGCAATGCTGGTGCCGCCGGTGCCGATCACGCGTGATCTCGGCTGGCGGCAGCTTGTCGGCCTGTCGCAGGCGGATGACGCCTATTGGGCTGGCGTGCGTGGCCAGCAGCTGGCGCAGCTGGCCGGCAATCTGCCCTTCAACCTGTCGCTGCTGACAATCAATCTGCTGGTGGTGCTGGCGGCGTTCGGTGATGCCGTGGCCTTTCCGGCGCTGGCGCCCTGGCTGGCCGGGCTGGTGGGGCTGTCGCTGTGGTGGGGGCTGCGCGCGGTCTCGCTGCGCCGGCGCCGGGGCGAGCCGCTGAAGGTGCCGCAACGCCGCTTCTGGTTGGTGACGGCCGAGATCATCCTGTTCGCCCTGTGCTGGGCCGGCCTGCTGCTGGTGCTCGCCCCGGCGTTGAGCGCCCGCGATCAGGCCATGCTGATGATCTTCTCGATGCTGTTCCTGGGCGCGGTGGCCAATTGCGCGGCGTGCCTTCCGGTGGCGGTGCTGGGCGTCACCACGGTGATTGCCGGGGCGATGTGGACGTCCCTGCCGCCCGGCGCGCCGCTCGATCACCCGTTGTTCGCGCTCGGCCTGGGCAGCTTCTGCCTGATCAAGCTCAGGGCCGTGCTGGTGAACAGCTGGACGTTGATGGCGCGGCTGAAGAGCGAGGCGGAGCTGCAGGAACAGGGCGAGGTGGTGCGCCTGCTGCTCAACGAATATGAAGCCAACGGGTCGGACTGGCTGCTGGAGCTGGATGCGCTGGGCCGGCTCGCCCATGTCGCGCCGCGCTTTGCCGATGTGGCGCGGCGGCGACCCGCCGATCTCGCGGGGCAGCCGCTGCTGGCATTGCTCGATCCGGTGCACGGCGGCGCCAGCACGGCGGCGCTGGCCCATGCGCTGAACACCCGCCAGCCGTTCCGCGATCTGGTGGTGCCGGTGCCGCTGGGCCGGGATGTCCGCTGGTGGTCATTGTCGGGCACGCCCAAGTTTGATGCCGGCGGGGCTTTTGCCGGCTATCGCGGGGTGGGCCGCGACGTGACCGAGGCACGGCGGGCCCATGAACGCATCGCGCAGCTCGCCCGCTTCGATCCGCTCACTGGCCTGGCCAACCGCAGCCTGTTCCGCGAAACGCTGGACGATGTGGTGCAGGATGCCGTGCGCAGTGGCCAGCCGGCGGCGCTGCTGTTTGTCGATCTCGATCGCTTCAAGGCAGTGAATGATTGCTTCGGCCATGGTGCGGGCGATCTGCTGCTGCGGCAGGTGGCGCAGCGGCTGCAGGCGCTGCTGAAAGGCGGGAAGGGCCACCCTGCCACCATCGCGCGGCTGGGCGGTGACGAATTTGCCGTGGTGTTGCCCGATGGCGATCCGCTGCGCGCAGAACGGCTGGCGCAGCGCATCGTGCGCGACATGGCGCGGCCGTTTCCGCTGGGCGATGAAGACGCGGCTGGCTCAGCGGTGATCGGGGCTTCGGTGGGCTGGGCCTGCGCGCCAGTTGATGCCGCCACGCCGGAAGAGCTGCTGAAATGCGCCGATCTGGCGCTGTATCGCGTCAAGGAGCTGGGGCGCGGCGCGGCCCTGCGGTACGATGCGGCGATGGCTGAAGCCGCGGCCCAGCGCCGCCGGCTGGAGGCCGATCTGGGCGAGGCGCTGGAACAGGGGCAGCTGGCGCTGGCCTTCCAGCCCATCGTTGATGCGCGTGATGAGCAGGTGACTGGCTTTGAAGCGCTGCTGCGCTGGCATCATCCCGAACTGGGCCTGGTGCCGCCGCTCGATTTCGTGCCACTGGCCGAAGAGACCGGGCAGATCATCGCCATCGGACGCTGGGTGATCGAGGCGGCACTGGCCGAGGCGGCGCGCTGGCCCGAACAGATCGGCATCGCGGTCAACCTGTCGGCGGTGCAGATGGAGGATGCCGCGCTGCCCGATCTCATCGCCGCGGCGCTGGCCCGCCACGGCATCGCCCCGCGCCGGCTGGAGCTGGAAATCACCGAAAGCCTGTTCCTGGCCGACAAGCCGGCGATTGCCGATGTGCTGTCACGGCTGACGGCGCTGGGTGTCAGCTTTGCACTGGATGACTTCGGCACCGGCTATTCCTCGCTGGGCACGCTCCGGAAGGCGCGCTTCTCGCGCATCAAGATCGATCGCAGCTTTGTCTCGCGGGCCGCTGCCATGGGCGATGAAGCAAGCGCCATCATCCAGGCCATCGTGCGCCTTGCCGCCAGCCTCGACATGGCCACCACGGCCGAAGGCACCGAAACCCGCGCGGCCTTCGAACTGGTGCGGCAGCTGGGCTGCACCCAGGCGCAGGGCTATCTGTTCGGCAAGCCGATGCCGCCCGAAGACGCGACCCGACTGGTGCGCGAACGCGAACCGGCCTGAGGCGTCAGGCCTCCTCCACCCAGCTCTTCAGCAGCGTGTGCGCGATGGCGAGCGGCGGGGGGCTGAGGAAATCGCCGTCGCCGGCCAGCGCGGCGCGCACCTCGTCCTTCGTCACCCAGCGCACTTCCTCCAGCTCCTCGGTGTCGAGCCGCACTTCGAAGCCATCTGCTTCGGCGAAGGCGGCGATCATCAGGCTGGACGGGAAGGGCCAGGGCTGGCTGGCGAGATAGCGCACGCGGCCGCAAGTGATGCCGGCTTCCTCCCACAGCTCGCGGCGCACCGCTTCTTCCAGGCTCTCGCCCGGCTCCACGAAGCCGGCCAGGGCGGACAGGAAACGCTTGGGGAAACGCGGCTGGCGGCCGATCAGGGCGTGGCCTTGCCTAACGGCCAGCATGATCACCACCGGATCGACGCGCGGGAAATGCTCAGCCTTGCAGCCCGTGCACTGGCGGGCATAGCCGGCCTTGGCGAGCTGGGTGGGCGCGCCGCACACCGCACAAAAGCCGTGGCGCTGGTGCCAGTCGATGATGCTGCGCGCCTGCGCCACGATCGCCGCCTCGTGCGCCGGCAGCAGGGCCCCGGCGGCGCGTGCATCCATCAGCTGCCCGCCGAAATCGGCGACCAGTTCATCGGATGGCGCCGCAGCGGCAAAGCGCGGCGCGTCACCATCGACACCGAGAAAGATCGACAGCGCATCGTGCGGCACATCTGAACGATAGGCCCACAGGATCGACGGTTGCTCACCTGCGCGCACCACCGGGTTCAGCCTGTCGAGCACCAGCCAGCGGGCATCGGGGCGGGCGCGCATGGCGATCAGCGCGGCGGGATCGCGCCTGATCTCGTCGGCGCGGTCGAGCCGCCCACCGGTGAAGCCCGTGATGGGAACATCATGGAACATCGTCATGCTGCCTCTTTCCGCTCGGCCATGCCCAGCCGCGCCGCCTTCATGAACACGGTGGGCAGGCCTGAAAGTTTGTCCACCGCCAGCCATACCGCGCCCGGCAGGTCAAGCGCCGGGCGCTTTGGCAGCACCAGGCCCAGCACCGCCAGCTCCAGCTCGAAATGGGTAAAGCCGTGGCGCGCCACGCCCAGCGCCTGCCAGTCGCCCTGGATGGGCGGCGTCGCGCCCGGCCCCTGCCAGTCGCAACTGGGCAGCGCCCGCATGCCGCCGAGCAGGCCCTTCGCCGGCCGCACCACGGTGAGCACCGCACCCTGCGCCTCGATCCACCAGGCGGTGCCCTGGCGCGTGGGGCGCGCCTTCTTCGCCGGCTTGACCGGATAATCCTCCGGGTTGCCGGCCGCCCGCGCCGCGCAGGCGCCGGCAATCGGGCAGGCGAGGCACCGGGGTGCGCGCGGCGTGCAGACGCGGCGAGCGAGATCCATCAGGCCTTGCGCAAAATCCCCGGCGCAGGCTGCCGGCACATGCGGTGAGAGCGTGGCACGGATCGCCACCCGCGCGCCGGGCAGCGGCTGGCCAATCGCGAACAATCGGGTGATGACACGCTCGACATTGCCATCGATCACCACGGCATCGGCGCCGAAACCGAAGGCCGCCACCGCCGCCGCAGTATAGTCGCCAATGCCGGGCAGGGCACGCAGCGCCGCTTCGGAACCGGGAAAGCGCCCGCCATGTTGCGCCACCACGGCCCGCGCGCAGGCGAGGAGATTGCGCGCCCTGGCATAATAGCCCAGCCCGGCCCAGGCCTGCATCACCGCCTCGTCATCCGCCGCCGCCAGCGCCGTCACCGTCGGCCAGGTGGCCGTGAAGCGCTGGAAATAGGGGGTGGCGGCCTCCACGGTCGTCTGCTGCAGCATGATCTCCGAAAGCCAGACGCGGTAGGGCCAATCGGGATCGGCGGGCAGGACAGCGCCGGGCGGATTGCGCCACGGCAACGCCCGCGCATGGGCGTGATACCAGTCGAGAAGCGCGAGGGGCCAGCTATCGTTCACGCAGCGTCTATGGCAGAGACGAGCGATGCCGAAAACGCCCCGCAAGCCGGAAGACGCCGCCGCCAGGCCAGAGCCGGTGCGCTCGCTGCGGCCGCGCCCGATTGCCGATCTGGTGGGCAGCGTGGGCGGCCAGGTCTTCCGCCGCTTCGGCTTCACCCAGAGCCTGCTGATCGAGCGCTGGCCCGAGATTGTCGGCCCGGCCTATGCCCGCCATTGCAGGCCGCTGCGCCTGAGGTTCCCGCGTGGCCAGAAGGAGCAGGGCACGCTGGCGATTGCCGCCACCAGCGCGGTGGCGCCGATGCTCCGCCATGTCGAGGCGCAGCTGATCGAGCGGGCCAACCGCGTGCTCGGCTATGCCGCGGTGGCGCGGCTTGCCATCGAGCAGGGCGAGCTGATGGCCGCCGCCCCGGCCCCGCCGCCGCCCCCGGCGCCGATCCCCGATACCGCCCGCTCCACCCTGAAGGACATCGCCGACCCGGAATTGCGCGCCACGCTCGAATCGCTGGCGCAGGCGCTGGCGACCTCGAACGGCCTGCCGAAGATCCGCTGAGCGCCGGCGCCATCGCGACAGGTGACAAGTGCCGGGCGCGGCCTTAAATCCGGATCATGCGCCTGCTGCCCCTTTTTCCGCTGCTGATTCTGCTCGCCGCGCCGGTGCTTGCGGCGCCGGCACGGCCCGTATCGCGCCCTGCCGCGCCCGCCGACTGGTCCACGCGCGTTGCCAGCACGCCGGCTGGCGGCATCCTGATCGGCAACCCCAACGCGCCGGTGAAGCTCGTCGAGTTTGGCAGCCTCACTTGCCCGCACTGCCGGCATTTCCACGAAACCGGCCTGCCGGGCCTCAGGGCGCGCGGGCTTGTCGCCGGGCAGATCAGCTATGAATACCGGCCCTTCAGCTTGAATGGCGTCGATCTGATGGCCGGCCTGTTGGTGCAGTGCCAGCCGGCCGCCAAGGCCTGGGCCTTCGTCAACCGCGTCTATGCAAGGCAAGACGAGCTGATGACGCCGTTCACCCAGATCCCGGAGACCGAGCGTACGCGTATCCAGGGCCTGCCGGCCGACAGGCAAGGCCCGGCCATGGCGGTCGCCGGCAAGCTGCCCGAATTCGCTGCCGCCGCCGGCATTGCCCGCGCCCGCTATGATGCCTGCATTGCCGCCAAGCCGGGCATGGACAAGTTGATGGCGATCCGCACCGATGCTGTGCAGACCCATGGCCTCACCGGCACGCCCAGCTTCCTGATCAACGGCAAGATGCAGGCCGATGTGTTCGACTGGGCAGCGCTGGAACCGCTGCTGATCGCCGCCGTGAAGGCCGCCCCCACCGCCAGAAGGAACCCCTGATGCGCCCCCTGTTGATGCGCCCGCTGTTCGCTGTTTCCATCCTTGCCCTGGCGCTGGCCGCCTGCGGTGACAACAAGAGCGCCGCGCCGGCTGGCGATGCGTCCGCCCCGGCCGCTGTCGCCGCGCCGGCCGGCCAGAACTGGACCGAGGTGGTGGCTGCCACGCCGGAAGGCGGTTTCCGCATGGGCAACCCGGATGCCAAGGTGAAGCTGCTGGAGTTCGCCTCGCTCACCTGCCCGCACTGCCGCGAATTCCACGAGGCGGCGGCCGCCACGATCAAGTCCAAATATGTCGCCAGCGGCAATGTTTCCTATGAATTCCGCAACTTCGTGCTGAACGGCCCAGATTATGCCGCCACCGTGCTGGCCCGTTGCCAGGGCGCCGGCGCCTTCTTCGGCCTGCTCGATGGCTTCTTCGCCGATCAGACCGGCTGGACCGAGCCGTTCGGCCGCATCCCCAAGGAAGCCCAGGCCAGCCTTGCCGGCCTGAGCGAGGAACAGGCGATTGCCCGGCTCGCCGAGCTGGGCGGGCTGGCGGACTATGTGAAGCTGCGCGGCATCCCGCGCGCCAAGTTCGATCAGTGCCTTGCCGATCCGGCCCAGCTGAAGGCGGTGAACGATCTTCGGAACCAGGCGGTGAACGAATATAAGCTCACCGGCACGCCAAGCTTCATCATCAACGGCACGGTGCAGGAAGGCGTGTTCACCTGGGCCGATCTGGAACCCCGGCTGCAGGCCGCCCTTCGCTAAGTGGAGTTCCGCCGCCTTCGCCTTGCGGGCTTCAAGTCCTTTGTCGAGCCGGCCGACCTGTTGATCGAGCCGGGGCTGACCGGTGTTGTTGGCCCCAATGGCTGCGGCAAGTCCAACCTGCTGGAAGCGCTGCGCTGGGTGATGGGGGAGGCCAGCCCCAAGTCCATGCGATCGGGCGGCATGGACGATGTGATCTTTGCCGGCACCGCCGCGCGGCCCGCCCGCCAGTTTGCCAGTGTGACCCTGCAGCTGGCCGGCAGCGCGGGTGAGGAAATCGAAGTCTCCCGCCGCATCGAGCGCGGCACCGGATCGGATTATCGCCTCAATGGCCGCGATGCCCGCCAACAGGACATCCGCCTGCTGTTCGCCGATTCGGCCACCGGTGCCCACAGCCCGGCCATCGTTGGCCAGGGCCGCATCAGCGCCATCATCGCCGCCAAGCCGGCCGAACGCCGCCAGCTGCTGGAGGAAGCCGCCGGCATCGCGGGCCTGGCCGTGCGCCGCCGCGAGGCCGAGATCCGCCTGCGCGCCGCCGAAGCCAATGTGGCGCGGCTGGACGATGTCATCAGGGGCCTGGAGGCGCAGGCGAACACGCTGAGGCGGCAGGCCAAATCCGCCGAACGCTATCGCCAGCTGTCCGATCGCATCCGCCATGGTGAAGCCGCGCTCACCCTCGCGCGCTGGCACGAGGCGATGGCCGCCAGCGAACGCGCCCGCCAGGCCGCCGTTGCCGCCGAACGCCTGACGGCCGAGCGCACCCGCCTGGCCGCCAGCCTTTCCGCACAGGCCGCCACCGCAAGCGCCGGCCTGCCGCCGCTGCGCCAGGCCGAGGCCGAGGCGGCAGCGGCAGCGCAGGCCGTGCGCCAGCGCCGCGCGCTCGCCGAGGCGCAGGCTGAGGAAAACACCCGGCGCGACGCCGCGCTGGTCGCCGCGCTGGCCAGCCTTGATCGCGACAGTGCGCGCGAGGCTGCGCTGGCCGAGGATGCCGCTGCGGCCGAGGCCCGTCTGGCGGCGGAGGATGCGGCGCTGACCGAGCGGCTGGCGCTGCTGGCGGGGGATCGCCCGGCTGCGGAAGCCGCGGTTGTCACCGCCGAAGCGCAAGCCGCCGCCGCCGAAGCCGCGCTGGCCGAGGCCATGGCCGCCCACGCCGCCGCCGCCGCCAGCGCCCGCGCTGCCGCCGAGGCTGCCGCTGCTGCCGAGGCCCGCGCCGCCCGTGCCGCAGCCGAGGCGAGGGCGCTGGCCGAACGGCTGGCGCGGCTGGGCCCGGCGCCTGATCTGGCGCCGTTGCAGGCCGCCGTTGCCGCCGCGCAGGATGCGGTTGCCGCTTGCGAGACTGGCGTTGCCGATGCCGAAGCCGCGCGCCCGGCGCTGGAAGCGGCGCGCGGGGAAGCGGCCGCCGCGCTGTCGGCAGCGCGGGCGACGCTGGCCAGCCTTGACGCCGAAGCCCAGGCGCTGGCCCGGCGTCTCGCCGCCGACACCGGCAAGGGCC
>ERZ1066122.692-NODE-692-length-33638-cov-36.972695_pt1 | contig 33638 bp, 35 predicted proteins | sample MGYA00382769_ERZ1066122 | MGnify/ENA primary metagenome ERZ1066122 (study PRJEB33369, sample SAMEA5778352) | biofilm metagenome | biome: Industrial cooling water; feature: Water cooling tower basin; material: Biofilm | place: United Arab Emirates | collected... | reverse complement strand
CCGCCGCGCCGCCAGCAGCCGCGCCACCGGCGCGCGAGCCACCCGCACCCGCGGAGCCGTGCCCGCTGATCGGCGAGCCCGCGCGGCCGACGCAGCCCGACAGCGGCAAGGCCGAGCCGGCGCCCGCGCCTACCCCGCCCGACACCGCCTCGGGCCAGGCGGGGGACCCGCCGGCCGGCTGAGGCCGCACGCGGCCGGCCCGGCGCCGCCGGTGCGGCTCGGATGAACGGCGTGGATCACGAGCGGCGATAACCGGTTACGGCCCTTGCGCTTGAAGTCTGGCGCGAGGCCGCTATACTTGTTCACTCCCTTCGTTGCGGCGGCGTTCTCGGTCTTCGGGCGATGGGCCACGATCACTTCTCAGCCAGGCTGATAGCCATGCCCATGTTCCGTTCCGCCGTCTTCACCCTTGCGCTGCTCGCCGCGCCCGCCGCGCTGAGCGCCCAGCAGCCGGCCGCCGCGCCGGCGCCCACCCCGGCCGAGCAGGAGACGCGCGCCTGGCTGCAGGAGCTGCAGCAGATCGGCGCGAAGCTGCAGGCGCTGCAGGTGCAGGCGCTGACCGACCCCGCGCTCAAGGCACAGCACGAGGCACTGGGCGCCGAGATCGAGAGCGCCGTGCGCAAGGCCGACCCCTCGCTGGCGGGGCTGACCGAGCGCGTGCAGGCGCTCGACACGCAGATCCGCGAGGCGCAGCAGAAGGGCGATCGCGACGCCTTCCAGAAGCTGGTGACGGAGGGCCGGCAACTGGAGGAGCGCTTCGTGCGCGCGCGCGCCACCGTGCTGCAGGACCCGGCGCTCGCCGCCAAGGCCAAGTCGTTCGGCGAGACGCTGGAGAAGAAGATGATCGAGCTGGATGCCTCGCTGCCCCGGATGCTCGCGCGCGGGCAGGAGCTGCAGGGCAAGCTGGAGACGGCGCTGAAGGCGCAGCAGCCACCGGCGCGCAAGCGGTAGAACTGCTGACGGGGCCTGCACTTCCCGGTCCTGAACTTGCGGCCCCCGACGCCGGCCCGGACATCCTCCGTCCGGGCCGGCGTTTCCGTTGCTCCCTCCAGGAACCGCAGCCAGGAGAAGAGACGATGCTCGCTTCCACCATGCAGGCCGCACGACTGCACACCTACGGTCAGCCGCTCCAGATCGACGAGGTGCCCGTGCCCCGGCCCGGCGCGGGCGAGGTGCTGGTGCGCGTGCAGGGCGCCGGCTTCTGCCACAGCGACGTGCACGTCATCTCCGGCGAGATCCCGGTGTTGCCGCACCTGCCGATGACGCTCGGGCACGAGAACGCGGGCGTCGTCGCCGCCGTCGGCGAGGGGGTGCGCGCGGTCAAGGAGGGCGACGCGGTGGCGGTCTACGGCGCCTGGGGCGACGGCATCTGCGACTACTGCGTCAGCGGCGAGGAGAACCTCTGCCCGCGCTCCACCTGGGTCGGCCTCTCCAGATTCGATGGCGGCTATGCCGAGTACCTGCTGGTGCCGCAGGAGCGCTACCTCGTGCATCTGCAGAAGCTGGAGCCGCGCGTGGCGGCGCCGCTCACCGACGCGGCGCTCACCCCCTACCGCGCCATTTCGCGCGCGCTGCCGGCGCTGCGCCCCGGCTACCGGGTGCTGGTCATCGGCGCCGGCGGGCTGGGCCAGTTCGGCATCAAGCTGCTGCGCCTGCTCACCGGCTGCGAGGTCATCGCCGCCGACCTCGCCGACGACAAGCTCGCGACCGCGCGCGAGCTGGGCGCGCACCACACCGTCAACACCCGCGACGAGAACGCGCTGCACCGCATCCTCGAGCTCTCGGACGGCGGCGTCGCCGCGACGTTCGACATGGTCGGCGCCGACGCGACGCTCGCGCTCGCGTTCGGCGCCACGCACTCGCTCGGCCGCGTGGTGCAGGTGGGCCTCGCCGGCGGCACCGCGCACCTGAAGGCGCTGCAGCACTGGCGGCCGGAGGTCTCCTTCACCGTCTCGTTCTGGGGCAACATCAAGGAGCTACGCGAGGTGCTGGCCATGGCCGACCAGGGCCTCCTGACGCCGATCCCGCTCGAGTTCGCCCCGCTGGACCGGATCAACGAGATCTACCAACGCGTGCACGACGGCCAGGTGCAGGGCCGCGCGGTCATCACGCCGTGATCCGGGAGCGGTGCGCCGGGCCGGGGGTGCGGAGTGGGCCGAAGGAAGCCGCTTTGTCTGAGCGAGCGCAGCGAGCGAGTTTAGCGGCTTCCGGAGCGCCCACTCCGCACCCCCGGCCCACGATCCGGTCCCGGATTCGCGGCCGCGGCGCGCGGGCTCAGCCGATCTCCGCGAAGACCGCCTGCAGCACGGCGAGCGCGGCGTCGAGCTGCGCGTCGGTGAGGACGAACGGCGGCGAGAGCGAGAGCACGTTCCCGTAGACGCCGCCGCCGAGCACCAGCACCCCGCGCCGCAGCGCCTCCACCACCACCCGCCCCGCCAGCTCGGGTGCAGGCTCCCGCGTCGCGCGGTCGCGCACCAGCTCCACGCCGATCATCATCCCCAGCCCGCGCACCTCGCCGACGCGCGCGTGCTCGGCGAGCGCCGCGCGCAGCCGTGCCAGCAGCCGCGCGCCCAGCTCCGCCGAGCGCTCCACCAGCCGCTCCTCGCGCAGCACCGCGATCGACGCCAGCGCCGCCGCGCAGCCCAGCGGGTGCCCGAGGAACGTCGAGGTGTGGATCGCCTCACCCGTGGACTTCGGCCAGGCGCCCATCACGGCGTCCGTGCCGATGCACGCCGCGAACGGCAGCCCGCCGGTCAGCGCCTTGCCCACCACCAGCAGGTCCGGCGTCACGCCCCAGTGCTCGCAGGCGAACCAGCGGCCGGTGCGGCCGAAGCCGGTGTAGATCTCGTCCAAGATCAGCAGCAGCCCGCGCTCGTCGCAGATCTCGCGCAGCCCCGGCAGCCAGCCGGCGGGCGGCACCACGTCGCCGCCGCGGCCCTGCACCGGCTCCGCCAGGATGGCGCCGACGCCCTCGCCGGCGGTGCCGGGCGCGTCCAGCAGGTGGCGCACGTAGGCGAGGTGCCGCTCGCCGTCGGGGTCGTCGCCCAGCGCGCTGCGGTAGAGGTAGGGGTACGGCGCGAAGACGGCGGTCGCGGGCAGTTGCGCGCGGAACGGCGCGCGGAAGACCTCGCGCGCGGAGACCGCGAGCGCGCCGTAGGTCAGCCCGTGGTAGCCGCCGTGGAACGCCAGCACGCGCGGCCGGCCGCTGGCGAGCATCGCCGTCTTCAGCGCCGCCTCCACCGCCTCCGCGCCGGAGTTCGCCAGCACCGCGCGCGTCAGCCCCGGCGGCGTGACCTCGGCCAGCCGCTTCAGCAGCTCCACCTTGACGGCCGGCGGGTGCACGTCGCCCATGCCGTGCAGCAGCCGCTCCGCCTGGCGCTGCACCGCCGCGACGACCGTCGGGTGCGCGTGCCCCGCGCCGGCCACGGCGAACGCCGCCGTCAGGTCCACGTAGACGTTGCCGTCCACGTCGCGCACGTTGGCGCCGCGCGCCGCCTCCCAGAAGACCGGGAAGTCCGCCGCCAGGTAGGTGACGTTCGGCGACTCGTGCCGCGCCAGCTCCTGCGCCAGCCGCCGCGAGACGGGGCCGGGCGGCGGCGCGACGAGCTCGGGGAGCTGCCGGCCGAAGGGGAGGCTCATGGCTCGCCGCTCATCTGCTCGTCCTCCCGCTGCAGGATCTCCCGGGCCGCTGTCAGGAGCGCCGGCAGATGGTTTTCCACCACGTCCCAGCCGACGGCGAGATCCCGATCGAAATAGCCGTGGGCGAGCCGGTCCCGGAAGCGCATGATACGCCGCCAGGGGATATCCGGATAGCGTGCCAGCACTTCCGGTGGCAGGCGCTTTACGGCCTCTCCCACCACCTCCAGGTCCCGAAGCACGGCGTGTTGAGCGCGTCGGTCGGCACGAAATGCGTCTGGGGTGAGGCCGGCCACGAACTCGCGTACATACCCGCCGTACTCGATCACATCGTGCCGGTACGCGCGCCACTCACGGGACATGGATCAGCTCCTGCTCGACATAAGGGCGAACCCACGGGCGCAGTCCGGTGGTGGTGACCAGATCTACGCGTGCCGGTAGCCACTCCTCCAGGTACTCGAGCAGCCCCATGTACTGATCGAACGTCGGCGCTTCGCCCAGATCGACCAGGATGTCCACGTCGCTCTCGGGACCAGCTTCATCGCGCGCGACGGAGCCGAAGAGCGCCAGCCAGCGCACCCCGAAGCGATCCATCTCCCGACGGTGCTCGCCCAGCGTGCGCAGAACCTGCGCACGGGTTGGGGTCTTCATGTGTCACCCTCTCCGTTTCAGGCACTCGCTCTCTCCCAAAACACGCAAGCGCCACTCCCGGGGCGGTGTCCGCGGGACACGTCCAGCTACCTCCGCGGCCCCTGGCGCCGGCTCCGCTCCGCCTCGCCGCGGCGTTCGCCCGGCCGGCGCAGCACCTGCGCGCGTGCCGGTACACCCGATCCGCCGCACTCTCGCGTCGAAGAGGAAGTCGTCACGAGGACGTCAGTCCTCCTCCACCACGCGGATCTGACCGTCCACCTCCAGACCAGCCAGCCTCACCCGCGCGAGGTCGCGCGATACCCTGCTTGCGCAGGTTCGCGGCGAGTTCCTGCTCGGTCAGCTTCTCCCCGCGCAGCTCGTCCTTCAGCAGACGACGCTCGTGGATCAGCAGCGTCGGCGTATCCTGAGCGATGCGGCGGAAGCGCGGGAAGGGATACTCCACGAGGTTGAATAGGTAGCCCCACAGCAGGACGACGAGCCCCGGGAGCAGGACGTCCGGGACCGTCTTCGCTTCGCCCCGGATCGCATCGGCTGCCAGGCTGCCCACCGCGACCAGCGCGATCTCCCGGAGCGGCGTCTCGAGCGCGAATAGGTCACTCATCGTGTACCTGCAGGGTCAGCGCCGCCGCGGGTGGCAGATGTGCCGACGACGTCCTGGATGCCGCAGCTGAAGTCGCTGGCGACGCGGTCGTTCCGCCCGCCCTGCAGCCGTTGGTTCAGGAAGGACCCGTAGAGGTGCCCGCGCACGCTGGTGAAGCGGCGGATCACGAGGGAGAGCCTGAGTCATGGGACAGGAGGCGCCGCACGGCCGTGAGGAAGCGCTCGGCGCGCCGGATCTGCTCCTCGGCCTCGGTGGCATCCACGCCGGGGCCGATGCCGTAGTCGCCCGTGTTCCGCAGATCCTGTCCCTGGCGGAGGAAATGATGCAGTTCCGGCGGCACGCGCCCCGTCTTCGCGAAGTGCTGCCCAAAGGCGGCGATCACGGCCGAGTGTTTGGAGAACGATAACCCGTCCTCGAGCAGCAGCGCCTCCGCGAGGTAGAACATGCCGTAATAGGTGCGTGACACGGCGAAGTCGTGCATGCCGTTCGCCGTGAGCAGCCGGGCGGCCTCGATGCTCTGCTCGGCCTTGCCCAGTAAGGCGCTCTGCTCAACCGTCACGCTCCCCGCCCCTCCCGCCTGACGTTCAGCAGGAACGGACTGCGCTCGGTGCGGAAGCGTTCCTCGCTGACGTAGGCGCAGCTCACCACGACGTCGTGCTCGAGCGAAACGTCAGCCAGCACGTCGCTCGTGCGCGATATCTCCCGCGCGGGCTCCACCTCACCGCGGAGCACGACGAGCAGGTCCACGTCCGATCCCGGCTCAGCGTCTCCACGCGCGTAGGAGCCGAAAAGGAGCAGCGCCGCGAGTCGATCCCCATACACGGATTCCAGCCCGCGCCGCACTTCGGTGACGATGCCCGCGAGCGATGCCGCATCCAGAGCTTCCATCAGACCTCGCGGCGGTTTCGGAATCCGTCGCACTTCCTCCTTCGCTGTGCTCATAGTTCCTCCTGCAGTAAAGCCTCGCCGGCCGCTACCTGAAGGGTATCCGCACCGCGATCCGCGCGCCAGCCAGCCCACCAGCGGCTCAGACGCCTGGCGCTCGCTCCCCGCGGATCATCGCCTCCACCGCCGCGCGCCCCTCGCGCTCGATCCGCTCCGGCGCGACGGGCGCGGGCCGCGCGGAGGCGGGCGCGGAGGCGGAGTAGACAGCGGCGCTGCCGCGGGACATGGGTTGCGTCGTCGGTGTCAGGAAGGAAGGTGCACCCCGGCTGACCCGACGGGATGCTGCCCGGCCAATTGTAGGCGCACGGAGCCACCACCGGCAATGCGGCGGAACCCGCGCGACCTCAGCCCACCCACTTCGTCAGCGGGTGGCGCGGGTGCGCGCGGTAGCCGCTACGCTCGCACAGCGCGCGGGCTCCCGTGTTCTCGCGGTCGACCTCCAGGTGCAGCGCGCGCGCCCCCCGGCCGCGCGGCAGGCGGCCGCCGCGGCGTCGAAGGGCAGCCGCTCGGCCGCACAGAAGTCGCGCATCAGGGCCCGCAGCGAGCCCTCGTCGGAGGGGCTGCCGAGCTGGAACTCGGCGTGCGCGCCCTCGTCCATCGTCTCGCGGTCAGGGTCTCCCGCCCCGACGGCGCGGTTCGCCGAGCGGGCAACGGATTGTAGGCATCGGTTAGGTCCCGTCAACCCGTCGCGGCGCCCGCGGGCCCCGCGCCCCCCCGCACCTGCGTCGGCCGCGCTTCGCCCTGCCTGCCCGCCATGCAGCGCTTCCCCCCCTTCTTGCCACATGCGGCCCGGTTGTTGCTTGGCGACGCCACGGAGCGCGCGGGGAATCCCCGTCAGCCGCGTCGCCCGCCGGCGGGCGCACGCGGCCGGGAGAGATCCCGTGCCTGCTGTAAGGAACTCCCTTACAGACAGCCGGAGAAAACCTGATTACATTGCGGGCCTTGCCCGGCGGCGGAGGCAGGGGGATTCCCGCGCCAGGCCCGCTCGCCACCGCCGCTCGCCCGTGCGGGAGCCGGTATTCACGGGCGCGAGTCGCGCCCGCTCTCACGAACCCAGCAGCACGAGCCACCGTCCGCCACCCGCATGACGCCACGCCTGGATGCGCCCCGGCCCCGCTGGTCCCGCTCGCTGCCGCCGCGGCTGACGAGCCTCGCCGTCCTGCTGCTCGCCGGCTGCGGCGACGCGGAGACCTTCCCACAGACGGCGCTGGACCCGCGCTCGGACTTCGCCCGCTCCATCGACCAGTTGCAGGACCTGACGATCTACCTCGGCTTCGCCGTCGGCCTGCTCGTTTTCGCGCTGCTCGCCTACATCCTGGTGAAGTTCCGCTACCGCCCCGGCTCGCCGGAGCCGCAGCAGGTGCACGGCAACGCGCGCCTGGAGCTGGCGTGGACGCTGCTGCCGGCGCTGCTGGTGGCGGTCATCGCCGTGCCCACGGTGCGCGTGATCTTCGAGACGCAGGCCGAGGCGCCGCCCAACGCGCTGACGGTGGACGTCATCGGCTGGCAGTGGTGGTGGGAGTTCCGCTATCCCGTCAACGGCGGGCGCGACACGGTGGTCACCGCCAACGAGGTGCACGTGCCGGTCGGCACGCCGGTGCAACTGCGGCTGCACGGCGGCGACATCATCCACAGCTTCTGGATCCCGCAGATGGGCGGGAAGCGCGATGCGATCCCGGGCCGGGTCAACCGCATCGTCTTCACGCCGCAGGAACCGGGCATCTACCTGGGCGCCTGCGCCGAGTTCTGCGGCGAGAGCCACGCGCTGATGAAGATGCGGCTGGTGGCGCACGAGCGCGCCGAGTTCGACGAGTGGCTGCGCAGCGAGGCCGCGCCCGCACGCGAGCCGACGGCGCTCACCGACTCGGCGGTCATCGTCGGCCGGCGCCTGACCGTGCAGGGCGCCTGCGCCGGCTGCCACGTCATCCGCGGCACCACGGCCGTCGGCCGCGCCGGGCCGGACCTGACGCACCTGGCGCGCCGCACCACCATCGCCGCCGGCATCCTGCCCAACAACGCCGAGAACCTCAAGCGCTGGATCGACAATCCGCCCGCCATCAAGCCCGGCGCCAAGATGCCGGACCTCGGCCTCTCGGAGCAGGACATCGAATACATCGTGGCATACCTGCAGACACTGTACTGACTTGCAGGGCCCAGTACCCAGTGCCCGGTGCCCGGGAACGACGGGCAGACTGAGGACTGGCTACCGGGCACCGGCAGCTCCGCGCCGCCAACTGGCTTCTGAGAACTGGGAACTGGGTACTGGGAACTGAACCATGTCCACCACCGCCGCAACGCTGCCACACACGCCTGTCGCTGCACCGCCCGAGACCGGGCTGTGGAGCTGGATCACCACCGTCGACCACAAGCGCATCGGCATCCTCTACTTCTGGACGTCGTTCTTCTTCTTCCTGGTCGGCGGGCTGGAGGCGCTGCTGGTGCGCACGCAACTGGCGGTGCCGAACAACACCTTCCTCTCGGCGGACTGGTACAACCAGCTCTTCACCATGCACGCCGTGACGATGGTCTTCCTGGCGCTGATGCCGCTGACCGCCGCGTTCTTCAACTACATCGTGCCGCTGCAGATCGGGGCGCGCGACGTGGCGTTCCCGCGGCTCAACGCGCTCAGCTACTGGATCTATCTCTTCGGCGGGCTCTTCACCATGCTCTCGCTGCCGCTGGCGGCGATGCCCAACGCCGGCTGGTTCGCCTACGCCAACCTGACGACACTGCCCTACTCGCCCGGGCTGAATCAGGACTTCTACGTGCTCGGCCTGCAGGTGCTGGGGCTCAGCTCGCTGCTCAGCTCCATCAACTTCATCGTCACCATCCTGAACCTGCGCGCGCCCGGCATGCGGCTGATGCGCATGCCGATCTTCACCTGGATGACGCTGGTGACCGCGGTGCTGCTCGCCACCGCGATGGGCATCCTCACGGTGGCGCTCACCCAGTTGATGTTCGACCGCTTCTTCGGCACGGCGTTCTACGACGTCAGCAAGGGCGGCGACCCGCTGCTCTGGCAGCACCTCTTCTGGATGTTCGGCCACCCGGAGGTCTACATCCTGATCCTGCCGATCTTCGGCATGATCAGCGAGGTGATCCCCACCTTCAGCCGCAAGCCGCTCTTCGGCTACAACGTGATGGTCTTCTCGGGGATCCTCATCGGCTGGCTGGGCTGGGGCGTGTGGAGCCACCACATGTTCGCCACCGGGCTGGGCCCGATCGCCGACAGCTTCTTCGCGGTCAGCACCATGCTGATCGCCATCCCCACGGGCATCAAGATCTTCAACTGGCTGGGCACGCTCTGGGGCGGCAGCATCCGCTTCACCAGCGCGATGCTCTTCGCGCTGGCGTTCATCGCCATGTTCACCGTGGGCGGCATCAGCGGCGTCATGCACGCCGCCGCGCCGGCAGACCTGCAGCAGACCGACACCTACTTCGTGGTGGCGCACATCCACTACGTCTTCTTCGGCGGCACCGTGCTCGGCCTCTTCGCCGGCATCTACTACTGGTTCCCCAAGATGTTCGGCCGCCTGCTGGACGAGCGCCTGGGCCAGGTGCACTTCTGGGGGACGCTGATCGGCATGAACCTCACCTTCTTCCCCATGCACTTCCTGGGGCTGTACGGCATGCCGCGCCGCATCTTCACCTACGCCGACGGGCTGGGCTTCAACACCATGAACCTGGTGGAGACGATCGGAAGCTACCTCCTCGGCGCCGCCACGCTGGTGCTGGCGGCCAACCTGCTGCTCTCGCTGCGCCGCGGCCGGCTGGCGGGGCCGAACCCGTGGGGCGCCGCCACGCTGGAGTGGGCGATCCCCTCGCCGCCGCCGGTCTACAACTTCCGCGAGATCCCGGTGGTGCACAGCCGGCTGCCGCTCTGGGAGGCGGACGCGACGCTGCGCGAGGGCATCCCGCACGGCCGCGCCGAGGAGACGCACGAGGACGTCACGCTCGCCGGCACCAAGGTGGGCGACATGCCGTACCCCAGCGACGAGAACAAGATGAGCGCGCACGACCTGGGCATCCACCTGCCGCCGCCCTCGCGCTGGCCGATCGTGCTCGCGTTCTGCATCACGCTGGCGTTCGGCGCCATGATCTTCCGCCACGTCAGCTCGCAGAGCGTGCTGCACTACCTGTGGCTGCTCTCGCCGCTGGGCGGGCTGGGCGTCATCGCCTCGATCTACGCCTGGGCGTTCGAGCCGGGCCACTGAACAGGATTCGGGATTCAGGATTCGGCATTCAGGGGAACTGCAGTCGAGAGTGATGGGGGGTCGAGTTAACGGCAACTGCAGTTGCGGTTCACTCACCACTCAGAACTCAGAACTCAACACTCTGCAAGGAAGGGCGTCTTGGCATACGAAGCGTCGGCCGGAGAGCACGCGATGGACCCGGCACACCTGGACACCAGCACCGGGCTGGACAGCCGCAAGATGGCGTTCTGGACGTTCATCGGCGCGGAGTGCCTCATCTTCGGCGGGCTGATCGCCAGCTACCTGGCCTACAAGGGCGCCAGCCTGACCGGCCCCTACCCGCACGACGTGGTCATCGACGGCGTGGCGCACCGCGGCATCCTGGACATCCCGCTGACCTCGCTCAGCACCTTCGTGCTGCTGATGAGCTCGCTGGCGATGGTGCTGGCGCTGGCGGCCGTGCAGCGCAACGACCGCAAGTGGTCGCTCAACTGGCTGCTGGCGACCGCCGGGCTGGGCCTGGTCTTCCTCGGCTTCCAGGCGTACGAGTTCAACCACTTCTACCACGCGGGGCTGAAGCTGGGCACCAACCTCTTCGGCAGCACCTTCTACGTGCTGACGGGCTTCCACGGCGCGCACGTGGCGGTGGGCGTGCTCTACCTGCTCTCGCTGGCGTGGCTGGCGCACAAGCGGCGGCTGGGCCCGGAGAAGTCGCTGAACGTGGAGCTGGCCGGCCTGTACTGGCACTTCGTCGACGTGGTCTGGATCGTGATCTTCGCTCTCGTTTACCTCATCGTCTGACGCCCATGACCAGCTCTGCCCGCGAGATCGTGCACGACCAGCACGCGCACCCGATCCACAGCACGCGCACCTACGTGATGATCGGCGTGGTGCTGACCGTGGTGACCGCCGTCGAGATCCTGGCCTACTACATGGAGACCGCCTGGCACATCCTCACCCCCGGGCTGGCGGCGATGCTGATCCTCGCGCTCTCGGCCGCGAAGTTCGCGCTGGTGGTGATGTTCTACATGCACCTGAAGTACGACAGCAAGGTCTTCACCGGCATCTTCCTCTTCCCCTTCGCGCTGGCGACGCTGGTGATCGTGGGGATGACGATGCTCTACCACGTGCTGCATCCGCTCCTCCGCGGCGGCGCGTGAGGCGGGGAGCTGCCGGCTGCCGGCTGCCGGCTGCCGGCTGCCGGCTGCCGGCTGCCGGCGAACGGCGCCCTCACCCGGCTCGCTCGTTCCTCGCTCGCCACCCTCTCCCAGACTTGGGAGAGGGAGCCAGGGGGTGAGGGCGCCGGAGCCGGTAGCCCAGCGAACTCGCACTGAAACGAGAAGGCAACTCGCATGAGCGCCACCATCCTTCTCCTGCACACCCCGCAGGGCTACGACTGGGCGACGTGGAAGCTCTACCCCTCGTTCCTGGTGGGCTGGCTGCTGCTGGGGGGCGTGTACTTCCTGCTGGTGGGGCCGCTGCGCCCCCGCTTCCCCGGCTCGCGGCCGGTGCCGCCGACCAAGCTGCTGAGCTTCGTCGCCGCGATGGCGGTGATGCTGCTGGCGTTGCAGGGCCCGCTGCACGAGGTGAGCGACTACTTCCTCTTCAGCGCGCACATGGTGCAGCACCTGGTGCTGATCCTCATCATGCCGCCGTTCCTGCTCGCCGCCATTCCGGACTGGATGCTGCGCCCGCTGGTCAACGTGCGGGCCATCGGCCGCGCCGCGCGCTGGCTGACCTTCCCGCTGGTCGCCTTCGCGCTCAACAACGTCGTCTTCGGGCTCTGGCACTTCCCCGGGCCCTACGACCTGATGATGCGCAACCACGACGTGCACGTGGCGATGCACCTGATGATCATGGTCACGGGCGTGATCATGTGGTGGCCGGTGATGAGCCCGCTGCCGGAGCTGCCGAGGATTGCGCCGCCGCTGCAGATGATCTACCTCTTCGTGCTCGGCATTCCGATGATGGTCGTCGCGGCGCTGATCACCTTCTCCGACAGCGAGCTCTACACCTGGTACGCCGAGGCGCCGCGCATCTTCGGCATCAGCCCGCTGGACGACCAGCGCCTGGGCGGCGTGATCATGTGGGTGCCCGGCGCGCTGGTGCTCTGGATCGCCATCACCTACGTCTACTTCCGCTGGACGCGCGCCGAGGAGCGCGACGGCTCCGGCCCGCGCCGCCACGTCACGCGCAGCGGCCTGGTCATCGCACCGCCCCCGTTCCCGCAATGAGTTGCGAGTTGCGAGTTGAGAGTTGAGAGTGAACAACAACCCCACCCGTCCACCGCCACTGCGGTCGGGAGGGGTGGGGTTCTCGCAACTCGCAACGCTCAACTCACCGCCGGCAGCTCCGCGCAGGCGATGACGCGGCCGCCGTGGCGGAGCTGCGCGGCGTGCGCGCCGTCGAGCACCTGCGCGGTGGGCACCGGCGCGGTGAAGCTCCGGCTGAGCACCCCGCCCGTGCCCACCTGCATGACGCCGGAGTGCGCCACCGTCGCCGCGCTCGCCGCCTCGCAGGCGCCGCGCACGATCGCCGCCTCCAGCTCGAAGCCCTGCGGATAACCGCTGACCTGCAGCGAGACGAGCGTGCCCGCGCTGTCCTCGCGCACGGTCAGCGAGCCGGGCGGGCCTTCGCCGCCCGCGAGCGGGTCGACGGTGCGGAACTGGCCGGTCGCGGTGAGCGGCCCGCCGACCGTGCGGCCGCCCTGCACCGGCACCACCGGCGCGGGCGCCGCGGTGCTGTAGCCGGCCGAGGTGTCGGCGGCCACGGTAAGCTCCTCGTTGGGCGTGTTCGCCGCATCGCGCCCCTCGGCGCAGCCGGCGAGCGCGACGGCGGCGAACAGCGCGGCCGGGCAGGTTCGTGCTCTCATCGTCAGCCTCTCAGCGTCGGGGGGCAGGGGTCTCCTCTCGGGCGGTCGTTCCACGCGGGCAAAGAGCGTTCCCCACCCGGCTGCCGACTGCCAGCCGCGCAGGCGGGCTTCGTGTAGTTCCAGCCGCGGCTTCAGCCGCCCGGCGAGAGAGGCGCGTGAGGGTGCAGTTCGCCGGCAGCCGGCAGCCGGTAGCCGGCAGCCTCCAACTGCTCCGGCTTGCCGATGTCCAGCCATTCGTAGGCGTCCACGCGGAAGGGCAGGATGCGCTCGCCCTCATGGGCCAGGCGCAGGTAGGGGTCGAGGATGGAGAAGGCGCCGTGCTCGGTGATGCGCTCCAGCAGCGCCGGCGAGATCACGTGCACGCCGCCGAAGGCGAGCTTCTGCACCTCGCCCACGGGCTCGCGCACCCACAGCTCCAGCCCCTTGCGCTCGTCGGTGCGCCCGCACAGGCCATCGGCGTCGAAGCGCAGGTAGCGCGAGGTGGCGCGCTGCATGACGGCCAGCATCGCCAGCGCGCCGCTCTGCGCGTGCGCGGCGTACAGGTCGGCGAGCGGCAGGTCGGTGAGGACGTCGGTGTTGTGCAGGAAGAACGGCGCGTCGCGCCGCAGCAGCGGCGCCGCCTGCAGCAGCCCGCCGCCCGTCTCCAGCGGCGCCTCCGGCTCGCGCGAGAAATGCACCTCCACCCCGAACCCGCCACGCGCCCACACGAAGTGCTCGATCTGCTCGGCGTGGTGGTGCACGTTGACGATCAGCCGGTCCGCGCCGGCGGCGATCAGCCGGCGGGCGACGCGCTCCAGCATCGGCACGCCGCCCACCTCGATCAGCGCCTTGGGCAGGCGGTCGGTCAGCGGGCGCAGACGCGTGCCCAGCCCCGCGGCCAGCAGCATCGCGTCCATGCGCGCTACTCCATCTCCCCCACCCCCACCAGCTCGCGCAGCTCCGCCGGGCTGGCCTGCGCGCGGTTGGCCGGCCAGGCCGACTCCTCGCGGTGCGTCACCCGCACGTTCGCCTCGGGGAAGCGCCGCTCCAGGTGCCGCGCCAGCCGCTCGGCGAAGTAGACCGAGCGGTGCTGCCCGCCGGTGCAGCCGAAGTAGACGCTCAGCGAGGTGAAGCCGCGCTTCAGGTAGGTGCGCATCTGGTGGTCCACCAGCCCGCGCACGTGCCGCCAGAACTCCTCCACCTCCGGCACGCTCTCCAGGAAGTCGACCACGTCGTCGTCGCAGCCGCAGAGCGAGGTGTACTCCGCATAGCGGCCGGGGTTGTGGATGGCGCGGCAGTCGAAGACGAAGCCGCCGCCGTGGCCGGTGGTGTCTTCCGGGTAGCCGTTCTTGTAGCTGAAGCTGCCGATGTTGACCGTCAGCCCCGGCGGCACGCGTACCGGCGCGCGGCGCAGCGTCTTGCTCTGGCAGATGCGCTCGAAGACGGTGTGCAGCTCCGGCAGCTCGATGGGCAGGAACCCGGTCTGCAGCATGCGCTCGATGTTCTCGATCGCTGGCGGCACGCTCTGCAGGAAGCGCGGCTTGCGCTCGAAGAAGCCGCGATAGCCGTAGGCGCCCATCGCCTGCATGATGCGCACGAGCACGTAGCCGCGGTAATGCTCGCGGAAGCGCGCGCGGTCCACCGGCAGGTAGGCCTCCAGCGCGTCGAGGTAGTGCTCCAGCAGTTGGTCGCGCACCGCCTCCGGGATCGCGGCCTTGGCGTCGTAGAGCAGCGAGGCGATGTCGTACTGCAGCGCGCCGCGCCGCCCGCCCTGGTAGTCGATGAACCAGGGCTCGCCGCCGTCGCGCAGCATCACGTTGCGGCTCTGGAAGTCGCGGTAGAGGAAGTGCCGGGTGTCGGCCTGCAGCAGGAAGCGCGTCAGCCGCCGGAAGTCGCGCTCCAGGCGGCCCTCGTTGAAGGGCACGTGCGCCAGCTTCAGGAAGTGGTACTTGAAGTAGTTCAGGTCCCAGAGGATCGACTGGCGGTCGAACGCGGCGCGCGGGTAGGCGAAGGAATAGTCGACCACCCGGCCGCCTTCCACCTGGAAGCGCGGCAGCGCCTCGACGACGCGCTGGTAGACCGGCACCATCGCCACCGGGAACTCGCTCGGCTCGGCCCGGCGCGCGGCGGAGAGCGCCTCGAAGAGCGTGGTGTCGCCGAGGTCTTCCTCCAGGTAGAGCCCGGCCGCTTCGTCGACGGCATAGATCTGCGGGACGGGCAGCCCGGCGGCGCGGAAGGCGCGCGAGTAGGCGAGGAAGGCGCGGTTCTCCTCGTGGTCCGGCCCCACGACGCCGATCGCCGTCTCGTAGCGGTCGCCGATCAGGCGGAACATCGTGCGGCTGGAGCCGTCGCCCTCCAGCGGGAGCACCGAGATCGGCGGCTTGCCGAACGCGTTCTGGAAGAGGCGGCGAAGAATGGTCTGCTGCTGCACGGCGGAGCGGGGGCGCGGGGTGCTCGGGTGGTCGCGGAAGGCGAAGTCAAAAGTACACTGGCAAACGAGGTGCCGGCAGGGGGTGGCGGAAACTCCGGCGCGCGCGGCGGGTACGCCGCTGCAGGCCCGCCTGCGCCGCAGGCGGGCGCGTCACCCCAACCGGGAGATCCCCCATGAAGCGCCCCTGGCAGCTCGCCCTCGGCCTCGCCGCGGCGCTGGCCCTGCCGCTGGCGGCGCACGCGCAGAGCGTGCTCCCGCCGCCCCGGGTCAACCGCGTGCTGATGGAGCCCTACGCCGGCGCCTTCTTCGACGCCGGCCGCGACGCGGGGCCGGACTTCGGCAACGCCGGCGTGCTCGCCGGCGTGCGGCTCGGCTATCTGGCCACCCCGCGTCTGCGCGTGCTCGGCGACCTCGGCTACGCGCAGGCCAACCGCGTCGCCGAGGCGATCGTGCCCGGTGGCCACCGCGCCCCCATCGACGCGCGCAACTTCCTGGCGACTGCCGGCCTGGAGCTGGAGGCGGTGCCGGGCCAGGTCAGCGGCACCTTCAGCCTGCTGGGCGGCGTGCTCTGGCGTTCGCAGGAGCTGAGGAGCATGAGTGGCGAGAACCGGGACGGCTACGTCACCGAGGGCCTGCTCGTCCCCGGCGTAGCGCTGCGCACCGCGCTGACCTCGCGCGCCGACCTGCGCCTGGGCGTCAGCGACTACATCGCCCTGGGCGACGCACGCCACAACCCCGCCCTCACGCTGGGCATCTCGTTCCGGTGAGGCCCCGCCGCCCGGCCCCTCCCCGGGGTCGCGGGTCGGGGGTCTGGGGTCAGGGAAACGGCAACGGCAGCTAGGTGCGAGGGTGAAGCCGTGCGCGGCTTGGCCCTTGCAGCCGCCATCTCCGCCGAACCGGGGTTCGCAGTTCCCCTGACCCCCGACCCCTGATCCCCGACCCCTGATCATGCCCAACCGCCTCGCCGACGAGACCAGCCCCTACCTGCGGCAGCACCGGGACAACCCGGTGGAGTGGTACCCCTGGGGGCCGGAGGCGCTGGAGCGCGCGCGGCGCGAAGACCGGCCGCTCCTGCTCTCCATCGGCTACGCCGCCTGCCACTGGTGCCATGTGATGGCGCACGAGTCGTTCGAGGACGAGCAGACGGCGCGGCTGATGAACGAGCGGTTCGTCAACGTCAAGGTCGACCGCGAGGAGCGGCCGGACCTCGACAGCATCTACATGAATGCCGTGCAGCAGATGACCGGCCACGGCGGCTGGCCGCTCACCGCGTTCCTGCTGCCGGACGGCACGCCGTTCTTCGGCGGCACCTACTACCCGCCCGAGCCGCGCCACGGGATGCCGGCGTTCCGGCAGGTGCTGCAGGCCGTCGCGGAGGCGTATCGCACACAACGCGCGCAGGTGCAGCGCAGCGCCGCCGAACTGCGCGACGCGCTCGCGCACAGCACCCAGCTCCGCGCGCAGCCGACGCCGCTGGAGCCGGAGCTGATGGACCGCACGTTCATGGCGCTGGCGCGTCACTTCGACGCGCGCTACGGCGGCTTCGGCAGCGCGCCGAAGTTCCCGCAGCCGATGACCTGGGAGTTCCTGCTGCGCCACTGGAAGCGCAGCGGCGAGCCGCGTGCGCTGGAGATGGTGACGCACACGCTGCGGCAGATGGCCGCCGGCGGGATGTACGACCAGATCGGCGGCGGCTTCCACCGCTACAGCGTCGACGCGCGCTGGCTGGTGCCGCACTTCGAGAAGATGCTCTACGACAACGCCCTGCTCGCGCAGCTCTACCTGCACGGCTACCAGGCCACCGGCGAGCCCGAGTTCCGCCGCGTGGTGGAGGAGGTGCTGGACTACCTGCTGCGCGAGATGCGCTCGCCCGAGGGCGGCTTCTACTCCAGCCAGGACGCCGACAGCGAGGGCGAGGAGGGCAGGTTCTACGTCTGGGCGGCGGACGAGCTCGACGCGCTGCTGGGCGAGGACGACGGCGCGCTCGTGCGCGCGTTCTACGGCGTCTCGGGCGGCGGCAACTTCGAGGGCAAGAACATCCTGCACCGGCCGCGCGCACTGGCAGAGGTGGCGGCCGACGAGGCCGTCGCGCCGGAGCAGCTGCAGGCGGCGCTGGAGCGCGCGCGCGGCGTGCTCTACGAGGCGCGCGCGCGGCGCGTCTGGCCGGGCCGCGACGAGAAGGTGCTGACCGCCTGGAACGCGATGACGCTGCGCGCGCTGGCCGAGGCCGCGTTCGTGCTGGAGCGCGACGACTACCGCGCCGCGGCCCTCGCCAACGCCGAGCTGCTGCTCGGCGCGCTGCGCCCCGAGGGGCGGCTGCGGCGCAGCTACAAGGACGACGTCGCCAAGATCGACGCCTTCCTCGACGACCACGCGCTGCTGGCCGACGCGCTGCTCGCGCTCTACGAGACGACGTTCGACGTGCGCTGGCTGCGCGAGGCGCGCGGCCTCGTCGAGCCGATGATCGAGCGCTTCTGGGACGACACCGCCGGCGTGTTCTACGACACCGCCGCCGACGCCGAGCCGCTCGTCGTGCGCCCGCGCGACCTCTTCGACAACGCCACGCCCTCCGGCACCTCGGTGGCGATCACCACGCTGCAGCGCCTGGCGGTGCTGAGCGGCGAGGCGCGCTACGACGCGCTCGCCGCGCGCGCGCTGGAGGGCGTCGCCGGGCTGGTGGCGCAGGTCCCCACCGCGTTCGGCCATCTGCTCGGCGCCGTCGACTTCTACCTCGCCACGCCGCAGGAAGTGGCCGTCGTCTACCCGAGCGGCCAGGCCGAGGCGGCGCGTCCGCTCCTGCGCGTGCTGGCGGAGCGCTACCTGCCCAACACCGTGCGCGCCGCCCGCGCCGAGGACGACGCGCAGGCCGCCGCGGCCGTGCCGCTGCTGGCCGAGCGCCCGACGCAGGACGGCCGGCCCACGGCCTACGTCTGCGAGCGCTACGCCTGCCGCCAGCCAGTGACGGAGCCGGAGGCGCTCGCACGGGAGCTGGAGGGTGCGCCGGGGGACTGAGGCGCCAGCCATTCGGGGTATGAAGCCCCTCGCGCCGGGGGCATAAAGGCCCCGGCGGGACACTGCCCCCTGCCGGGCGGAACCCCGGTGCGATGCCGGCCGTGCCGTTCGCCCGCGAGGGCGAGATCTTGCCTGCCGGGGGCTTCATGCCCCCGGCGCCGTTTAGCTTCTGCCCGAGCGGACTGCGGCCTTGTCCCCCCCTGGCAGTGGCCACCCACCCTCCGCGAGCAGGCACGCCGGCAGCCGGGTTTATCCCACCGTCCGCTCTGCCCGTCCCATCGCGCCTTGCGTGAGCCGCGTGAGGGCGCGAGACTTCGCGGCCGTACCCCTGCCCTGGAGAGACCCCGCATGCGAGATCGTCGCCCGTCGCTGCTGCCGGTCTGGCTGCTGCTGGCCGCTCTGGCCGCCTGTGCGCCCGCCGGCGCCCGCAGCACCACCAACACCGCCGCACCGGCCGCACTCTCCGGCGCCGCCGACGAGGGCTGGAGCGTCCCGTCGCTGCCGCCGCTGCAGCCGGTGGCGCCGGCCGAGTACGCGCGGCGCCGCGCCGCGCTCGCCGCGCAGATGCAGGACGGCGTGCTGGTGGTCTGGGGCGCACCGGAGCCGGAGGCCGACTACCTGACGTTCGCGCAGAGCCCGCCGCTGCGCTACCTGACCGGCATCGCGGAGCCGGGCGCGGCGCTGGTCGTCGCCAAGACCGGCGCCGACGTGCGCGCGCGGCTCTTCGTGCGGCCGCGCAGCCCGGCGCGCGAAGTGTGGGAGGGCGCGCGGCTCGGCGCGGAGGCGGCACAGGCGCGGACCGGCATCGCCGCCCGCGACGTGGGCACGCTCGCCGTCGTCGTCGACTCGCTGCTGCCGTCGGGCGGCACGCTCTACACGCTCTGGGCCGGCGCGCCGGACGCGCACGGCGGCAGCGCTGGCGTGCTCTCGCGCGAGGCACAGCTCGCGGGCGGGCTCGCCCGGCGCGCCGGTGCGCGCCTCGCCCCGCTCGACGCCGCGCTGCTGCGCCTGCGCGCGCTCAAGAGCCCCGCCGAGCGGGACCGCATCCGGCGCGCGGCGTACATCACCGCGCTGGCGCAGCGCGCCGCCCTGCGCGCCTGGCAGCCGGGCATGAACGAGTTCGAGGTGCAGGGCCTCGTCGAGTACGTCTTCCGCCGCCACGGCGCCGAGCGGCCCTCCTTCGCCACCATCATCGGCTCCGGCCCCAACTCCACCACGCTGCACTACCAGGCGAACAACCGCTTCAGTCAGCCGGACGAGGTGGTGGTGATGGACGTCGGCGCCAGCTACGACGGCTACGCGGCCGACGTCACGCGCACCGTGCCCGTGAGCGGCCGCTTCTCGCCGGAGCAGCGCGCCGTCTACGAGATCGTGCTCGCCGCGCAGAAGGCGGCCGAGTCGCAGGCTCGGCCCGGCGCGAGCTGGGCGCAGTTGCAGAGGGCGGCGGCGCGCACCATCGCCGAGGGGCTGGCGCGGCTGGGGCTAATCGATTCGCCCACCGCCACCTACGCCTGCGCCGAGGCGGGCGGCGTCTGCCCGCAGTACCGCCTCTTCTTCATGCACGGCCTGGGGCACGGCATCGGGCTCGACGTGCACGACCCGGACGCAGCCATCGGCTTCGGCGCGCCGTTCGCCGTCGGTAGCGCCTTCACCATCGAGCCGGGCATCTACGTGCGCGCCGACGTGCTGGAGCACCTGCCGGACACGCCGGAGAACCGCGCGCTCGCCCAGCGGCTGCGCCCGGCGGTGGAGCGCTATCGCACCATCGGCGTGCGCATCGAGGACGACTACTTCATCACCGAGGGCGGCGTCGAGCGCATCTCCGCCGGCGCGCCGCGCGAGCCCGACGAGGTCGAGGCGCTGATGCGGCAGGCCACGCCGCTGGCCGCGGAGCGGCGACCGGAGGTGGTGGAGTGGTATCGTGGGGTGGCGCCGCGGTGAGGCGGTTTCGCCGGGCGGCTAGAGCCGCCGGGCCCCGAAGCAGCCTCCTGGCGCTGCTCGGCCTGGTGGCGATGACGGCCTGTGCGCCGCGCCTCGCCGCGCCCGAGGCCGAGCGCCTGCTGGGCGCGCTGTTCGCACCGCCGACGCCCGCGGAGATGGCGGCGGTGCGCGCCGAGTGGGAGCGGCGCGACACCGGCGTGCATGGCTGGCGCGTCGAGTGGCAGAGCGCGGAGGCCGGGCGGCGCACGCTGGTGGTCTCGCACCTGGTGGACGGCTTCCGCCACTACGGGCTGGTGCGCGTGCCCGCCGCGGGCGCCAGGCGGCCGGTGCTCGTCGTCGCGCACGGCGGCGACGACGGCGCCGCGCGCTGGCAGTTCTTCCGCGAGGGGCCGCTCTCCGAGGAGTGGGTGCAGGTGGTGCCGTCGTTCCGCTCCGAGCGGCTCTACGCCAGCGCCACGCGCTGGTACCAGTCCGAGGGGCCGCCCAGCCCCTGGGACCGCGACGTGGACGACGCGCTCGCGCTGCTGAACGGCGTGCTCGCCCACCTGCCCGAGGCCGACGGCGGGCGCGTGGCGGCGCTCGGCCGTAGCCGCGGCGCCGGCGTCGCGCTGCTGATGGCCGCGCGCGACCCGCGCATCCGCGCCGTCGTCAACTTCTCCGGGCCGACGGACTTCTTCCTGCCCGAGGTGCGCTCACTCGCTGGCCGCGCCCTGCGCACGCGGCTGCCGCGTCTGCCCGGCGCCGGCTACCTGGCGGACAGCGTGCTCTTCGCGCTGCGCGACGGGCGCATCCCGCTGCCGCGCGCGCGGCTGGAGCTGCTGCGCCGCTCGCCCGCCTGGTTCGCCGCGCAACTGCCACCCACGCAGACGCACCACGGCAGCGCCGACGACGAGGTGCCCGTCGCCCACGGCGAGCGCCTGGCCACCGCGCTGCGCTCCGTGGGGCCCGCCGGCTCCGCCTGGGAGTTCCACCGCTACCCCGACGGCGGCCACCGACCCGGCAGCCTGCACGGCAGCCGCCCACGCGCCGAGGCGTTCCTGCGGCGGTGGGTGCTCGCACCCGACTCCATCGGTTCGTTCACCTCAGCCAGCGCACCATGACGGGCTTCACCTACTTCGGCGGGATCGACTTCTCCGGCGCGAAGGAGCCGCTGGCGAACCTGTGGACGGCGGTGGGGCGTGAGGAGGAGGGCAGACTGCGCATCGTCGCGCTCTGCCCACACGCCTTCCGCGCGGACCTGCGCGGCTACGTCGCTGGCGGCTGGCGCGCGCACGCCGGCGCGGATGCGGGCGCGCGCATCCTCTGGGGCGCGGACTTTCCCTTTGGCCTGCCCACCGAGGCGGCACGGCGGCTGCTAGGCGCGGAGCGCGCCCCCACCTGGCCGGCGCTCGCCGCCTGGGTCGCCGACCGCCCCGCCGACGAGGTGCGCGCCGCGCTGCCCGAGCACCACAGGGCGCTGCGCCACACGGACCGCACGGCCGGCGCGATGGCCCCGCTCGACCTGCGCCTCTACCGCCAGACGGTGGAGGGCCTGCGCTGGCTGCACGAGCTGCGCGAGGAGGCGCAGGTCGCCGTCCTGCCGCAGGCGCCGGACCCGGCGGCGGCGGCCACGCTCATCGAGGCCTACCCCTCGCTCAGCCTCATCGACCTGGGCATCCGCTGCCGGCGTGTGCCCTCCCGCCCCGGCGAGGTGCGGGCGCGGCCTGCGGCGCTGCGCCCCTGGCTCACCTTCGAGAACGCCTCCACCGAGGCCGTCGCTGTCACGCTGGAGGATGCCTGGGACGCGACGCTCGCCTGCCTGACCGCCTGGCTCGCGCGCGCCGATCTGCAGCAGCCGCAGCGTCTCGCGGGCGACTCGCCCGATGCGCTGGAGGCGGAGGGCTGGATCTACCGCGCGCCGGCGGCGCTCGGCTGAGGCGGCGGGCTCACGGCGCGGGCGTGCGCAACGTGCCTTCGCCGGCCCGCTTGCCCAGCCGGTACGCCAGCGGCCCGACGACGAGCGCGGTTGCCAGCGCCGTCAGCCGCGGCGCGAAAGCGGTCTTCAGGTCGAACGGGGTCTTCGCCACCTGAACGGTCTTGACCGGGTGGAGCAGCGTGAAGGTGCGCTTCGGCGCCTGCCAGTAGGCGTACAGCTTGAGCAGTGTGCGGATCATGGAGCGCTCCGGCGTGGGTGGGAGGGCCGACGGCGTCCACGTCCGGCCAGGAGCGTGCACCCTCCCCCACCGCGCGGGCGAGGGCGGGCGCGGACGAAGGCGCGCTTCAGCCGCCCGGCGACCCCGCGCGCGGTGCCCGCCTCATCCCGTCGCCAGCACGAGGAGGGGATTGCGCTGCCAGATCGAGTAGGTGAGTGCCGCCGCGAAGCTCACCCAGAGCAGGTACGGCAGGAGCAGCACGCCGGCCAGCACGCGGATGCGCCAGAAGGCGACGAGGGTTGCCCCGACGAGCGCCCAGAGGACGAGGATCTCGCCGAAGGCGAGCGCCCCTTCGCGCCACGCGAAGAACAGCCAGGTCCAGAGCGCGTTCGCGGCGAGCTGGACGAGGAACAGCGAGAGCGCGACCGGGGCGCCGCGGAACCCACCCACCCGCCAGACGAGCCAGGCCGCGACGCCCTGCAGCAAGTAGAGCACGCTCCACACCGGGCCGAAGAGCGACGCGGGCGGCGCCCAGGCAGGGCGGCTGAGCTGCCGGTAGAAGGAAGCGGCGTCGGCCGAGGCGATGCCGCCCAGCGCGGCCGCCGCGAAGCTGACGAGGAGCCACACCAACAGACCGAGTGCCTGCTTCGAGGCGGGCATGGCGTTTCACTCCGTGAGGGTACTCGCAATCGGGGGCGTGCGCGAGTTCGCGCACGCCCCCGAGGCTCCTGCACCTCATGGCACGCGCCCTCAGCTCGGGGCTGCGGCCAGCTCCCTCAGCGTACCCGCCAGCGTGCGCACCTTGGCCGCATCGCCGGCGCCCGCGGCGGCGCCGTCCAGTTGGGTTGCCACTCGCGTCAGCGCGTCGCGCCGCTGCGCGCCCGAGGCGCGGGCCGCGCCGTCCAGCGCCTGCCGTACCGCGGCGAGCCGCGCGGCGGGCAGGCCGTTCGCTCGCTCCAACTGGTCCACGTAGGCGCGCGCCAGCGCGAACGTCGTCGGCCAGACGAACTTCGGCTGCCCCTGCACGTTCAGGTAGTCGAGGCGCACCGTCTTCGCCGCGTCGATCTCGTTCTGCGTGAGCAGCCGGCTCGGCGTCAGCTTCAGCACGTCCAGCCCACGCGCGATCTCGGAGCTGTAGATGTGGCCGTTGTACCAGTAGGCGGACCAGGAGCCGCCCATCGCCATCCGCGTCGAGTCCGCCGGGCCGCGGTCGAAGAAGGCGATCTCCACCGGCTTCGCGGGGTCGGTGAAGTCGAAGACGGAAACGCCGCCCTGGTACCACGCCTGCACCTTGATGTCGCGCCCGGGCACCGGGATGAGCGAGCCGTTGTGGGCCACGCAGTTCTCCTGCGCCGTCTGCGCCGCGGGCAGCTTGTAGTAGCTCTGGAAGACGAGCTTCCCGTTCTCGATGGTGAAGATGGCGTTGGCGCCCCATTCCGGCCGGTCGGTCGCCCGGCACTTCGGCTGGCCGCCGCCGCCCCACTCGTCGGTGAAGAGCAGCGTGGTGCCCTCGTTGTTGAAGGTCGCCGAGTGCCAGTAGGCGAAGTTCGAGTCCGCCGCCGCGTCGAGGCGCACGGGGTTGGCGGGGTCGCGGATGTCGAGCAGCAAGCCGTAGCCCTCGCAGGCGCCGCCCGCCAGCCCGATGGCCGGATAGACGGTGATGTCGTGGCACTGTGTGGGGCCGGAGCGCACCCCGCCGCCCTGCGGGCCGATCACCTGCGCGATGATCTCCGGCAGCGCGGCGCGCAGCGCGGCGCTGTCGGCCGCCGTGGCGCTGCTGCCGCCGCGCGCGCGGGCGATGCTGTCCAGCAGCGGCTGGGTGAACCGCCGCGGCAGCACGCGCTCCACGCCGAGGACGCTGGCCGTGAACTCGCCGCGCGCGCGCGCCGCGGCGGCCGCACGGGCCGCCGCGGCCGCTTCCTCACGCGCCGCGGCGTGCCGCGGCGGCGCCTGCAGCCCGGTGAAGATGCGCGGCGAGCTGACGATCGCCGCGCGCGCCGGGTTCGCCAGCGGCACCTTGATGACCTCGATGCGGAAGAGCGCGGTGGCCGGGTCTTCCACCGGGCTGGCGTCGCTGCAGCCCGGCAGCTCGTTGGGCGAGCGCACGGGCGCGGAGCCGGAGATGTAGACGTAGACGTGCTCCGGGTCGCGCGGGTCCGCCAGCACGGTGTGCGTGTGCGAGCCGCGGCAGGTCTGCACGTTGCCGACATTGCGCGGATTGTCGATGTCGCTGATGTCGAAGATGCGCAGCCCGCGTAGCCGCTCGGCGCTGACGGTGTCGCGCACGCCCTGCGTGCCGCAGTCGAGCCGCCCCTCCAGCCCCTCGCCCGAGATGAAGAGCAGGTTCCGGTACACCGAGACGTCGCTCTGCGACGCCGGGCAGACGATGCCGCGGCGCAGCGTCGGCCGGCTGGGGTCCGAGACGTCCCAGATCTGCCAGCCGTTGTAGTTGCCCTGGATGACGTAGTTGCCGGTGAAGGCGAGATCGGAGTTCGTGCTGCCGACGAAGCCCTCGGCCGGCGGCACGCTGGCGAGCAGGCGCAGGTTCCAGAGCGCCTCCCCGGCGGCCATCAGGCCGGCACGCAGCCCCACGCGCGGGTCGGGGTTGGGCGCGGCGGCCCGCGCGTTCGCCAGCGGCTGCGGGCTCTGCGCGACGGCGGGAGCGTGCGCCGCGGCGCTCAGCAGCCCGACGGCCAGTGCGAGCACGCGCCGCGAGGGGGCGGCCACCCCCTCGCGAGGGTGGGGAGTCCGGTGCGGTCTGGTCATGGCGGCTTTCGGTAAGGGGATGAGGTGGAGCCTGCCGAGAGGCGGGGCCGCGCGGGTCACGGGGCACCCGTGCCGAGCACGAGGGCGGCGAGCATCCGCTGCATGCGCTCGATCTCGGTGGTCTGGTCGACGTTGATGTCCGCGGCGAGCTTGAACACCGCCGGCTCCTCGCCGGCGCCCGGCGAACGCAGTAGCTCCTCGACCATCGTCACGGCGCCCTGGTGGTGCTGGATCATGAAGCTGAGGAACAGCCGGTCGAACTCGGGCCCGCGCGCCGCGTCCAACTGCCGCATCTGCGCCTCGCTGAGCATGCCGGGCATGGCGTGCGTCGCATGCGCGGCATGGCCGGCGCCATGGCCGGCGTGCGCGGCGGGGAGCGTCACCCCTCCCGCCGAGTCCACCTCGGGCGCCGGCTCGCCGCGCTCCCGCAGCCACTGCTGCATGGAGGCGATCTCGTCGCGCTGGCTGTTCAGGATGCGCTCGGCCAGCGTGCGCACCGAGGCGCTGGCGCCGTGCGTCGGCACCATGTGCGCCATCACGATCGCCTGCGCGTGGTGGCCGATCATCGCCGACATGAAGTGGACGTCGGCCTCCGTGTGGCGTCCGCGGGCGCTCTCGGCTACCGCGGGCGCGACGGGCATGCGCTCGCCGGAGCCGAGGGCCGGCGGTGCCGCTGCCGGCGGTGCCGCACCGCCGGCAGCGGCACATCCCACAGTCGCCAGCGTGAGCGCGAGCAGCAACGACGCCGGGGTGCGGCGGGTGAACGATGGACTCATGCGGGACTTGCTCCTGAGGCCGTGGGCCCGCGCTGCCGGCGCAGGGCGTGGTCGGCGTCCGGGCACGCCGGGAGATCCGAGACCGGGCAGCGGCTCAGATCCGCACGCACCGGACGCTGCAAAGCGAGACAACGCATACCGCCACTGCCCCGCCCGAGTTCCGTTCGAACGCACGCTAGAGCGAAGCGCAAGCCGGGTGCCGCGCGCGTTTGCCCCGCGGCGCTCTGCTCGGCGTGCGCGCCGTCGCCCGCACCGCCCGGCGCGCCCGCTGCGCCGCCCTCCGCTGACACGCTGCCGGCGGCGCCCTGGAGCGCCGCGCCGTTGCCGGCGGACGCCGTGCCAGCCATCTTCCCGGCGCAGTGGAGGGCGGCGGAGAACCGTGCCGGCTGCGCGCTGCTCGCACCCGCGTCGCTCGGCGCGGAAGGCGCGCGTGCACGCGCCGCGCAGTTCGGCGGCGGCTGGGGCGTGGCGTACGACCTGCCGGGCCAGCGCAGCGCCTTCGGCGTCGCGGGCTCCGGCGCCACCGCGGCGGAGCCCACCTACACGTGGCCGTTCACTCGGCGCTGGCGCGATGGCAGCAGCGCCGGCTACGGCCCCGAGGGCGGCACCGGCCCCAACCAACTGGCGTACCTGCGCATCCCGGGCCAGACGTGCCTCTACAACGTCTGGTCGCGGCTCGGCGTGCGCCCCCTGGAACACCTGCTCGCGCAGCTCCGCTTCGTCGCCGCGCCGCAGCGCTGAGGCCGGGCCGCGCGCGACGCCGCACTGCTCCCTGCACCCGGCGTGCATCCCCGACCCCCGAGCCCGACGACCCCGACATGCACGAGAACCTGCTCCTGCTCAGCAACTCGGCGCTGCACGGCCGCCGCTACCTCGAACACGCGCGCGAGGCGCTAAGCGCCTTCCTCGCCGGGCGCCGCACGGTGCACTTCGCGCCCTTCGCGCTGGCGGACCACGACGGCTACACCGCGCGCGTGCGCGACGCACTGCAGCCGCTCGGCGTCGAGGTGATCGGGCTGCACGCGGTGGAGGACGCCCGCGCCACGGTGGAGCGGGCGGAGGTGCTCTTCGTCGGCGGCGGCAACACCTTCCGCCTCCTGAAGAGCGTGCAGCGCCACCGACTTCTGGAGCCGGTGCGCCGGCGCGTGGCCGCCGGCGAGCTGGCGTATCTCGGCTCCAGTGCGGGAACGAACCTGGCCTGCCCCACCGTCCGCACCACCAACGACATGCCGATCGTGCAGCCGGACTCGCTGCAGGCGTTCGGACTGCTTCCGTTCCAGATCAACCCGCATTACCAGGACGCCGACCCGGCCTCCACCCACATGGGCGAGACGCGCGAGGAGCGGCTGCGCCAGTTCCTCGAAGAGAACGACGTGCCCGTGCTCGGCATCCGCGAGGGCGCGTGGCTGCGGCGCCAGGGCGAGAGCCTCACGCTCGGCGGCACCACCGGCGCGCTGCTCTTCCGCCGCGGCGCCGAGCCTACGCCCTACGGCGAGGGGGCGGACCTCTCGTTCCTGCTGCGCCTGCCCGCCCGCTTCGACGTCGGCCCGGCGCCGGCGTGAGCGCTACCGGCCGGCGCCCAGCCCGCCCCACGCCAGCGCCGCCCAGCCCGCCAGGAAAGCGACGCCTCCGATCGGGGTGATCGCACCCAGCCAGCGCACGCCCGTCAGCGTCAGCAGGTAGAGGCTCCCGGAGAAGACCACGATCCCCACCGTGAACAGCCAGCCCGCCGCCGTCACCGCCGGAGCGGGGCGGGCGCTGTTCGCCCACGCCACGGCCAGCAGCGCCAGGGCATGGTACATCTGGTAGCGCGCGCCGGTCTCGAACACCGCCAACTGCTCCGGCGCGAGCCGCATGCGCAGCGCGTGCGCGCCGAAGGCGCCCGCCGCCACCGCCAGCAGCGCGAACCCGCAGCCGAGGACCCAGAACACTCGCGTCATTCCCGCTCTCTCTTCTTCAGGATGGACCGGCGCCGCCCCCCCGGCGGTGGTGCATTCCCCGCGCCCGGCGGAACCGGCACAGGTTTCAGGATTCAGGGAACGGCAACCCCGTCTCATCGTCGCGAGTCCCGCAACGCCGGGGTGGACGGTTGAACCCGAACGCGGGGCTGCTTCCGGGCTGCGGGGCCTGTGCCCGGAACGGAGCTCAGCCCGTGCAGGCGGGCTGCGTGTCGGCGTAGACGTGATTGCCGTCGCCAGGCGCGGAGTTCGCACAGCCCGGGACGGAGGACGCCCACCGCCCTCCACGGCGGACAGGGTAGGCTACGCGCACTCGGGAACGGCTCAAGTTGTTGTGGCGCATGGCCTACACGCCGGGCACGGAAACGGGCGGAACGTCTCTTGCCCGTGGGCGCGTCCAGGAACGGCGTCATCTCAGCTCCCTGCTCTCTCGGGCCAGCCATGAGTTCGTTCTCTCGCTTGCGACGCAGCCACCCGGTCTTCTTCTGGGGCATCCTCAGCCTGGTGCTGGTGCTGCTGACCGCGACCGCGGCCGTCGCCGTGCGGGTTCCGCAGTACCGGCGCGACGCCGCGCGCCTCGATCGGCAGATGAGCGCCGCCGAGCGGGCCACGCGCGACCGCGTGCTGTCCTCGCGCGCGCGCCGCGCCGAGCTCGCCGTGGCGCTGCTCCAGCGCGAGCTGCGCCTCAAGGCCGCGGAGGCGAAGGGGCTGCACCTGGCGCTGGAGGTGGACCGTTCCACGCTCTACCTACGCCACGGGCCGGCCACGCTGCGCAGCATTCCGGTGCAGGTGGGCCGCGATTCGCTGGTGCGTGCCCCGGACGGCCGCACCTGGCGCTTCGTCCGCGCGCTCGGCGAGCGGCACGTCCGGCAGAAGCAGACCTCGCCCGTGTACGCGGTGCCCGAATGGGTGTATGTGAGCCGCGGGCAGCCGGTACCGTCCGCAGAGGCGCGGCGGGTCCAGGGTGGGCTCGGTCGCTACGTTCTCCGGCTGGACGACGGCACCGAGATCTACAGCGCGCCCACGGCCGGCCCGCTGCAGGGGCAGGTCAAGCCCGCCGGGTTCATGGCGGCCGAGCGCGACCTGCAGGCGATCTTCGACGCCGTGAGCGTCGATACCCCCGTCTTCATCTACTGACCCGGAGCGACGCGCCGTATGCACGACCGCCGCAAGCCGTCCGGGCGCGAGGAGCGCCGCAACTTCACGCCGCCGGGCCGCCTGCGGCGCATCGCCTTCGACCATCGTCGGCCCACGCTGCTGCTGCTGCTCGCGGCGGTGGCCGCGGCCGCGCTCTTCGCCACCAGCGCCGCGTGGGCGGTCAACGAGCGCTTCAAGCTGCAGGTCGCGCGCATCGCCTACACGCACGACGCGCGGGCGCTGCGGTTCCTGGCCGAGCGCGAGGCGCACGACGTCGCGCGGCTGGAAGACACCGTCAGCGCCCTGGACGCGCGCGGCGGCGCGGCCGGCGGCACCGGGCCCTACCTGGTCGTCTCCCTCGCCGAGCGGCGGGTCTCCTACATCGCCGGCGACGACACCGTCTTCACGGCGCCCGTGGCCGTGGGCTCCGGCAAGACACTGGTGATCGGCGGTGAGACGAAGCGCTTCCAGACGCCGCGCGGGCAGATGCGCATCACGCACAAGGAGCGCGACCCCGTGTGGGTGCCGCCGAGCTGGCACTATCACGAGGTCGCGCGCAAGCGTGGGCTGCGCGTGGTGGACATGAGCAACGCCGCGCCCGACGCGCTCGCCGGCTTCCCCGCCGGCCGCGAGCCGATCCGCGGCGGCACCATCTACATCCCACCCTGGGGCAGCCCCCAGCGGCGGCACACGGGCGTGCTCGGCGTCGCCAAGCTGGAGATGTTCGACGGCTACTACTTCCACGGCACCGACAACGAGGCCTCCATCGGCACCGCCGCCAGCCACGGCTGCATCCGCCTGCGCAAGGACGACGTGCTCTGGATGTACGAGAACGTGCCGGTGGGAACGCAGGTGTATATTTACTAGGGATCGGGGGTCAGGGGTCGGGGGTCAGGGAACGGCAACCTCAACTACGAGCTGAGTTGCCGTTCCCCTGACCCCCGACCCCTGACCCCTGACCCCCGCTACAGCTTGATCTCCGGCTGCTCCGGGTGCCGGCGGTAGAGGATCACCGTGCGGCCGATGGTGGAGACGTGGTGCACGTCGGCGAGGGCGGCCTCCAGGGCGGCGCCCGCCTCGCGCGCGCTGAGCGGCGCGGCCTCCTGCACCTTCACCTTGAGCAGTTCGCGCGTGCGGAACGCATCCTCGAGCGCGTGCACCGCGGCCGCGGTGAGCCCGTCCTTGCCCAGGTGCAGCACGGGCTTGAGGTAGTGCGCGAGCGAGCGCAGTTGTGCGCGCTGCCTGGAGGTCAACGCTTCGATGGTGCCCTCTCCGGCGTCGGGGTGATCGGGTGGCGGCGTGAAGTGCCGCCCGCGGCGTCGGCGTCGGTACCGCGGCCCGACGCGGCCACCACGCGGTTGCGCCCCTGGCCCTTGGCGCGATAGAGCGCCTGGTCGGCCGCCCGGAAGAGCGCCGCGGCGGTGTCGGCGTCTTCGGGGAAGACCGCCACGCCGAGGCTCGCGGTGATTGTCGTGCGCATCTCCTCGTCCGGCGAGAGCTGCTCGATCAGCACGCGCAGCCGCTCCGCGAGCCGCATCGCCTCGGCTTCCGGTGTCTCCGGGAAGACGAGCGCAAATTCCTCGCCCCCGAAGCGGCAGACGCCGTCGGTGCGCCGGAAGCTATGCCGCAGCGTCCACCCGATGCGGCGCAGCGCCTGGTCGCCCGCGTCGTGCCCGAGCGCGTCGTTGATCCACTTGAAGTGGTCGATGTCCACCAGCACCAGCGAGAGCGCGCGCTTGTGGCGGCGCGCGCGCTCGAACTCCAGTTCCAGCAGCTCGTCGAAGCCGCGACGGTTGCGACAGCCGGTCAGCGGGTCGATCGTCGCCTCCACGCGCAGCCGGTCCAGCAGCTCGGCGTTGCGCAGCGCGATCGCCGACGCGTCGGCCAGCGCGCGCAGCAGGGCGCGGTCGTGCGCGTCGTAGGGGGCGTCGGTCATGCGCGGGCCCAGCATCAGCAGCCCGCCGCCGCAATCGCCGAGGTCGAGCGGCGCGATCACGGCGATCTCCGCCTGGATGCGGTCGCGGATCTCCGCGTCGGCCGGCGGCGTCACCACCGGCTCGCCGCGCGCGAGCAGCGACTGCACCATCGCCGCCGGCAGCGGCGTGGCCACCGATTCACCGCGCAGCGAGCGCACCGCGCGACAGACGTAGCCCTCCGGCTCGCGCCGGTAGAGCGCCGCCCACCAGGCGAAGAACACCTCGCCGATTGAATCCAGCGCGAGCCGCTCCGTCTCGTCGGTACGCCGCACGGCGGCCAGGGTGTGCGCCACCTGCTGGAGCGCCTGGAGCTGGAAGCGCAGCCGGTCCATCTCCAGCTCGCGCGCCGCATACGCGTCCTGCAGCCGCCAGACGCGCGCGAGCTGCTCGTGTACGGCTTGGCGCGCCGCCTCTGAGCGCACGGCGGGTAGTGCCCACAGCTCCCCCTGCCCGGCTCCCACAGGGAAGCGCGCCAGCAGCTCCAGATCCGCCGTGTCGTCCCCCGCGACCACCGGCAGGGGCTGCCCCGGAACACACAACCGCAGCCGCTCACCGAGCAGCGGGCGCAGCGCGCTCACACAGGCGGCGGCGGTCTGCTGCGCGGGGGCATGCACCGGCACGTCGGCGAGCGCCAGTGCGACCGCCGCCTCGCGCTCGTTCTCCGAGGGTGGGGGCAGGATGGAAGCAGGAGCGAGCCGCGTCGCATACGCGGTGCTACGGTGACGGTTCTCCACAGACTGGGCTCCCTTCAGGTGCCACACTCCGCCACGCCGCGGGCGCGCCGCCCCCGTCGCTCGCGCCCGACCGACGCGCGTAAACAAATAGCCATCCGGCCACCGGTCGGCAAGGGCTCGGACCACCTCGCCGGCCCGCTCCCGTCTGGCCGAACGCGCGGCTCCCGCGTGCACCTCCGTGAGCTCAGTCGCCGAACGAGATCCCCATCTGTCGTGCGCTCAGCACCAGGTCGCCGTCCAGCGGTACCCGCTTCGCCTCGGAGACCGCATCGCGCAGCGGCACGTTCGTGATCGTCTGCCCCCGTAAGGCGACCATCGAGCCGAACCGCCCCTCCGCGACGGCCCGCACCGCCGCCGCCCCGAAGCGCAGCGAGAGGTTACGGTCATAGGCGATCGGGCTGCCGCCGCGCTGGATGTGCCCCAGCACCAGCGTGCGCGTCTCCTTCCCGGTCGCCTTCTCCAGCTCCGCCGCCAACTGGTCGGCGATCCCTCCGTAGCGGCCGGTCCCGTCCGCGTAGCTGGGCTCGCCGCCCTGCTCTCGCGCGCCTTCGGCCACCACCACGATGCTGAAGCGGCGCCGCCGCGCCTCCCGCTCGCGCACCTTGTCGGCGATCTTCTCCACCGAGTAAGGGATCTCCGGGATCAGAATGACGTCCGCGCCGCCCGCCAGACCCGATTCGAGGGCGATCCAGCCGACGTGGCGCCCCATCACCTGCACCACCATCACGCGTTGATGCGCCTCGGCCGTCGAGTGCAGGCGGCCGATCGCGTCGGTCGCCACCTCCACCGCCGTCTGGAAGCCGAACGTCACGTCGGTTGCCTGCAGGTCGTTGTCGATCGTCTTCGGCACCCCGATGATGGGAAGCCCCTTCTGATAGAGCGCCAGCGCGATGTTCAACGAGCCGTCGCCGCCGATGGCGATCAGCGCGTCGATCCCCAGTTCCCGGAAGCGGCGCACGATCTCGTCGGAGCGGTCGACGCGGCCCCAGTCGCCGGTCGGCTCGCGCACCTGCAGCCCGAACGGGTTGCCGCGCGTGGTCGTGCCCAGGATGGTGCCGCCCAGGTGGGTGATACCGCGCACCGCCTGCTCCGTGAGCGGAAAGACGCCCGGCTCGCCATCGACTTCACCCTCCAGAAGCCCGGTGTAGCCGCGGCGAATGCCGAGCACCTCCCAGCCGTTGCGCAGCCCGCAAAGCGTGGCCGCGCGGATCACCGCATTCAGGCCCGGCGCGTCCCCGCCCCCGGTGTTGATCGCGATCCGCCGAATCGGTCGAGTAGCCATGTGTCAGTTCTATCCCCGCAAAGGCGCAATGGTCATAAAGATGGCGGCACGCCCCGACCGCACGGGCCGGCGCGTTGCCGCCATGACAATGCAGAGCGCCAGTTCACTTGACAAGGCGCAGGCCCGCGGGATATCCTGCGCAGTGCGCTATCTTCCTTTTTGCCAGCAACTTCCCATCGCGATGACTACAGAGGCAGCCGTTCGCAAGGCGCTGCGCCAGGTCAAGGACCCGGAGCTGAACCTGGACCTCGTGGTGCTCGGCCTGATCTACGACATCCGGGTCGAAGGGAGCCAGGTCGACGTCACCATGTCCCTCACCTCGCCAGCCTGTCCCGTCGCCGGGCAGATCGTCGAGCAGGCGCAGCGCGCCGTCGAGGGCGTCGAGGGCGTCGAGAGCGCCAACGTCGAGCTCACCTTCTCTCCACCCTGGACGGCCGAGCGCATCCCTGCCACCATCCGCGCCGCGCTCGGGCTGTAGGGCCGGAAAAGGCGGATACCACGCCGGACCCCAAACGCCAGCAGCCCGACAAGCATGAAGCCTGTCGGGCTGCTGATCCTAGAGTGGGTCGGCGGCGACGTACTCTCCCACCCGGTGGCCCGGGCAGTACCATCCGCG
>ERZ1066122.691-NODE-691-length-33641-cov-10.358245_pt1 | contig 33641 bp, 39 predicted proteins | sample MGYA00382769_ERZ1066122 | MGnify/ENA primary metagenome ERZ1066122 (study PRJEB33369, sample SAMEA5778352) | biofilm metagenome | biome: Industrial cooling water; feature: Water cooling tower basin; material: Biofilm | place: United Arab Emirates | collected... | reverse complement strand
GCGCTGCGCCGGCACGGCGGGCGCTACGGGCTGCAGACGATGTGCGAAGGCGGCGGCATCGCCAATGTGACGATCGTCGAGCGGCTCTGACACCTTCACGGCAGGAGAAAAAGGCAATGAAACTCGGTTCCGATATCGCCGCCATCGTCACCGGCGGCGCGTCCGGCCTCGGCGCCGCGACCGCGCGTGCGCTCGCCGCCAGGGGCGTCAGGGTCGCGATCTTCGATCTCCAGGCGGAAAAGGGCGCCGCTGTCGCGGCCGAGATCGGCGGCGTCTTCTGCGAAGTGAACGTGACGTCCGATGACAGCGTCGATGCCGGCTTCGCCAAGGCCCGCGCCGCGCACGGCCAGGAACGCGTCCTCGTCAATTGCGCCGGCACCGGCAACGCGATCAAGACCGCCAGCCGCTCGAAGGAAGACGGCGCGATCCGCCATTTCCCGCTCGACGCGTTCAACTGGGTGATTCAGATCAATCTGGTCGGCACGTTCCGCTGCATCGCGAAGTCCGCGGCCGGGATGCTGACGCTCGATCCGCTGGCCGATGGCGAGCGCGGCGCGATCGTCAACACCGCATCGGTGGCGGCCGAAGACGGGCAGATCGGCCAGGCCGCCTATTCGGCGTCGAAGGGCGGCGTCGTCGGCATGACCCTGCCGATCGCGCGCGACCTGATGAACGAGGGCATCCGCGTCAACACCATCCTGCCGGGCATCTTCGACACCCCGCTGATGAACGCCGCGCCCCCGCAGGTGAAGGAAGCGCTCGCGGCGTCGGTGCCCTTCCCGAAGCGGCTCGGCAACCCGGACGAGTATGCGATGCTCGCGCTGACGATGATCGAGTGCGGCTATTTCAACGGCGAGGATGTGCGCCTGGACGGCGGCATCCGCATGGCGCCGCGCTGAGCAGCGCCGGGGCGGCGGCCGTCAGGCCGCCGCCTTTGCCTGCTTCGCGCGCTCGATCGCTTCCATGACGATCCGCCGCGCGTAATCGGCCTTCTCCCAATGGCCGACCCGGACCCACTTCTCCGCTTCCAAATCCTTGTAATGCGTGAAGAAGTGCTCGATCTGCTTCATGACGATCTCGGGCAGGTCATGATGCTCGATCACGTTCGAGTAATAAGGGAAGGTCTGATCGACGGGGACGGTCAGCAGCTTTTCGTCGCCGCCCGCTTCGTCCTCCAGCATCAGCACCGCGATCGGGCGAACCCGCACCACGCAGCCCGGAATGAAGGGCGAGCGGGCGACGACCAACGCGTCGAGCGGATCGCCATCGGGCGACAGCGTGCCCGGCACGAAGCCGTAATTGGCCGGGTAGCGCATCGGCGTGTGCAGGATGCGGTCGACGAACAACGCGCCCGACGCCTTGTCGAACTCGTATTTCACCGGCTCCCCGCCCACCGGCACTTCGATGATCACGTTGAGATTGTTCGGCGGATCTTTGCCGACCGGAATGAGATCGATGTTCATTGTCTCTCTTTCGTTGCGCGCCCGGATCAGCGCGGCGCGAGGAGCCTGTCGAGCGGCCCCTCTCCGCCGCCGGTTTTTTCGAGGCGCGGGTAGCGCAAGCCACCGTGCCAGTCGAGCGCCAGTTCCTCGAACCGGTCGAACTTCTTGACGAGCAGGCGAATGGGCTCGCGCCCGCCCCGTGCCGCGCGGATCGCCGCCTTGAGCTCGTCCTGACCATAAGGCCGGCCGTTCACGGCAACCAGCTCCGCCCCGACGGTGAGACCGGCCGCAAAGGCCGCGCTGTCCCAGACCACCTGCGTGACCGAGCCGGACTTGCCGACCGCAAAGCCGCCCGAATGGCTGAGATCGAGCCCCTTGCTGCGCCGTTCCACATCCTGCCAGTAGCGGGTCGGTTCGTCGGCGTAGACCAGGCGATAGCCGCTCGCCTCGAGCCCGGCGAGCGGCGCGCCTTTCGCATTCTCGAACTGGCGCGCGACCAGGAGGCCCCGCCAGTCATAGGGCGCGATCGCGTTCAGCCCCGCAACCACATCGTCCAGATCATAGGTCACGGTGCCCCAATCGCCGTCGGTCCCGCCGAAAAAGGCACCGGCGAAATCGTCCATGCCCCGCTGGCCGCCGGTCAGCCGGCGAAGGATCGCGTCGACCTCAAGCCAGACCATCATGCCTTCATTGTAATAGTCTTCGGACCGCTGCCAGCTGACCCAGCCCTTCGGACGCCGCGCCGAAATGACGGGATCGTAAGTCGTGTCCTCCAGGTGGCGCCAGACACGCGCCGGCCGCTCGTCGAGCAACGCCGCGATCGACGCGAAGGCGCCAAGCGTTTCCTCCTTGCTGAAAAGCCCCGAGCGGGCGCCCAGCACATAGCCCCAAAACTGGGTCTGCCCTTCATAGACCCAGAGCAGGCTGTTCTTCGTGGGCGTGTTGTAATCCGCGGTCCACAGCCCTTCCGGGCGGCGGTGCTTGCCGTTCCAGCTGTGGACGAACTCGTGCGGCAGGAGGTTGCGGCGGCCGGGACCATCGTCCCATTTGGTGAAATAGCCTGGATCGACGCTGTTTTCCGAGCTGCGGTGATGTTCAAGGCCGATGCCGCCGAGCTGATCGGTCAGCGCCAGCAGAAATTCGTACCGGTCATAATGGCGCGTCCCGAACAGCTTCAGCGCCTGATCGACCAGCCGGCGGTGCGCGTCCAACTGCGCGGGCGTGGCGGCAAGGCTGCCCGGATCGTCCGCCACCATGTTCAGCCGCACGTCGGGCGCGAGCATCTCGGCCCGGAAGTGACGCCCGGCGAACACCGGACTGTCGACCAGCGTCTCATAATCGGTCGGCTGATAACGGTAGGTCGCGCCAGCCGCGCTCGCCGGCAGCCCGGACGCCGCAGTCCAGCCCTCGGGATAGGTGACGGTGGCGCGGATCGGGATGCGGCGCGCTAAGTAACCCGCCGGATAGAGCGACACCGACTGGAACTGCAGGTTCATCATGTCGGGCGTGACGACCACCCGCCCCTGCGACGGATCCGTGGCCGAGACGAACTCAAAGCGCAGATCGAGCACCGTCACCCCGGCCGGTACATCGATATGAAAGGCATAGATGTCGTAGGGATCGCGCTGCCAGGCGATGCGGCGGCCGCCGCCGGTGATGGTCAGGCCGGTCAGCTTCTCGATTTCGCCGCGCGGAGCATGGTTGCCCTGCAGCCATTTCGGGAACAGCAGGGTCATGCGGCCCGGCTGCGGCACCGGAATCCGCTCCCGCACCCGGAAGATGCCCCGCCGCGTGTCGGTCGCATCGACAGTGAGCTCGATCGTGCCCGGGAAAGGAACATCGCGCGGCGCCGGCACCGCGCTGGCGGCGGGGACGGGCTGGGGCTGGGAGTTGGCGACGGCGCCGGGCGCGGCGGCGATGGCGACGGGAGCGGCGGCCGCGCCAGCGGCCGCCAGCAGCAAGGCAAGGAAAGACAGTCGGGTCATGGCCGACGGGCTAACCCGTCCAGTCGCTGCGAACAAGGCAGCGCGGCCAGCGCGGCGGGTTCAGCCGAAGTCGGTGCTTCCCCCGCAGATGCAGCCGCGCGCCCGCCGGGCAGCTGGCCGCTTTCCGCCGCCGGGCCGAAGAGGGCGGCACCGCCAAGCCACAGCACGGCGCCGTTCCAGGCGGCAAAGCACGTCGCGAACAGCAGAAGCGGGGCCGGCAGTCCGGCCGACCGGGGGGAGGTTGCACCCGCGACCAGCCACAGGCCGACGGCCAGCAGGGCGGCCGCCGCCAGCATCGCCGCGCCGAACCAGCGGATCCGGTCAGTCATCGCCGGCCTTCCGGCGGGCGCGCGGCAGGGGCAGAGCAACACATGGCGGTCATCTCCAAAGGTGGAACGGCTTTCCGACCGGATGCCGATGTCGCGGCCCCGGCATTGGCATGCGAGTGCGAAAACCGGCTGTCGCCATAGTATTTGCGCAGGAAAGGCTGCGCCGGGCCGGGCCGCGGAGGCTCGCCGCGCGGGCACGGACCGTCGGACCTCGGGGCGTGGGCCGAGGCGCTGCGGCCCGGACCGCGCCCGGCCGGCGCCTGCCGACACGGCCACGCCTAGAACCGGGCGGCGAAACCCAGCGTCACCCAGTTCCGACGCTCCCCGGTCAGGTTGCGGCCGAAGATCAGCTCCAGATCGAGATTGCCGCGCCGGTTGGTCGGCCGCAGGCCAAGCTGGACGCCGCGGCCGGTGTCGCTGCTGCCGAACAGCTCGGCGTGAGCGGCGAGCCGGTCCGGGATCAGCGCCGCTTCCGCACGCGCGCCCCATGTCAGCGCCGACCCGCGCGGGGCCGCCAGCGTGCGGGCCCAGCCGAGATTGGCATGGAGCAGCAGCCGATCCCCGGCCGGCACGGTGACGGCCGCGTAGGCGAGCGCGCTGGTCGCCCTTGCCCGCAGCGGATCCGCGGCCAGATTGCCGACGAGGGCAAAGCCGGCGCGGCGCCCCTCCGCCGGGCGCAGCTGCCATTTGGCCTGCACCGCGACGGTCGCATCCTCCGCGTTCAGCACGCGGGTGCCGTTGAGCGCGATCGACCATTCGACGTTCGGCAGCCCGGCAAAGCTGGTCGCGGGGATGGCGTTCAGGATCGCATTCCCCCGCGCCAGCGACAGCCAGGCCTCGACCTGCCCGGTGCCGGCGGGCGTGATCGCGGCATCATCGACCAGATAGGGGCCGCTCGCCCGCGCGGCCGCGGCCGGCGCCAGCACCAGCAGCAGCGCGGCCAGCCGCCGCACCCCAATGGCAGCGACGGAACGCATCAGGCCGGCAGATCGAGGATCTGGGCGGCGATCGCGAAGTACACGAGCACGCCCATCGCATCGGCGAGCGAGGTGACGAGCGGCGCGCTGGCGATGGCGGGATCCATGCGCAGCCGCCCGAGCAGGAAAGGCAGCGAAATCCCGGTCAGGCTGCCGATCAGCACGATGACGATCATGGCCAGCGACACGATCAGCGCGATGTCCGCGCCGCCGCGGACAAAGCCGATCATCGACACGGCAAGCGCCATCGACCCGCCGAGCAGCAGCGCCACCAGCACCTCGCGGCCGATCATCGATGCCCAGTCGCCCGCCCTGACATCGCCCGTGGCCAGCGCCCGGACCATCAGCGTCGCGGACTGGGCGCCGGCATTGCCGCCCGATGCGATCAGCAGCGGCAGGAAGAAGACCAGCGCCACATAGGCCTCGATCGTGCTTTCATAGGCCGCGATGCCGAGGCCCGAGAGGATGTTGCCGAAGACAAGGACGATCAGCCACGTGATCCGCGACCGGTACAGCCGCAGGATCGAGGCGCGGCGGACCGGCAGGGGAATTTCGGCAACGGAGCCGGCCCGGAAGAAATCCTCGGTGGCCTCCGCCTCCGCGACGTCCATCGCATCGTCATAGGTGATGATGCCGACCAGCCGATCCCGGGCATCGAGCACCGGCAGCGCGATCAGATCGTAGCGGGCGATCAGCCGCGCGGCAGCCTCCCGCGGATCGCCCGCGCGCACGACCGGAGGATGGCGGTTCAGCAGCGCCGCAACAGGCGTGTCCGGCGCGGCCAGCAGAAGATCGCGCAGGCCGATCGCGCCGAGCAGATCCCCGGCCGCCCCGACCGCAAAGGCCTGGTAGATCGTCTCGCTGTCCGGCGCCTGCCGGCGCAGGGAGTCGATCGCTTCCGCGGCCGTCTGGCCGATGTCGAGCGTCGCGAAGTCGGAGGTCATCACCGCGCCGACCGTGCCTTCCGGATGCGCGGCGAGCGCGCGAAGATCGTCCCGCTCCGGCGCCGCCAGGGCCGGCAGCAGCGACTCCCGCGCCGCCTCGTCCAGCCGCTTGAACAGATCCGCGCGCTCGTCATGCGGCATGACGGCGACCATCGCCGCGAGTTCCCCGCGCTCCATCAGCGCGACGATCGCGGCCTGGCGGTGCGGCGCGAGATCGCCGAGCAGCCGCCCGCGATCGGCCAGATCGGGAAGCGCGCGCAGCGCCGCCAGGGCGGCCGCGGGCGCCGCCTGTTCGAGCAGGCGGGCCGCGTCCGCCAAGTCCTGATCGCCGAGCGGCGGAAGGGGAAGCGGCGCGGCGGCGCGGCGGCGCGGAGTGGCGAGTCCGGACCGTGGCCGCCCGGCGCGGCCGTCCCGAGATGCGTTCTGGTCAACCATGTGTCTCTCCCAAGCCGCCAACCGGCCCGGGAGAGGGCTCGTCACCCGCTACCGGCCCGCTTGCGGCCGTTCCCTGCAGATCGTCTCGACGGCTTGCGCGAAGCGTCGACTAGAGCCTTCGTCCATTGATCGTTCCGTTGCTGTCACAACTCCGGCGGGCGGAGCGCGGCGGCCCCTAATGTCCGCTCCGGACCGCTGTCAAGACCGGTGGCGGGCCCCGTCCGGCGCGCCCCGGCGCGCGCCATCTTCCGCTTTTGCGCGCACTCCCCTAGAGAGCGCCGATTTATGGCCAGACACGAAACCCCGAAGCCGATCCGCGGCACGCAGGACCTGTTGGGCGAGCCGGCACGGCGCTTTGCCCAGGTCGTCGACACGTTCGAGCGGGTGCGGCGGCTCTACGCTTTCCAGCGCGTCGAAGTGCCGGTGTTCGAAGCGACGGCCGTGTTCGCCCGCTCGCTCGGCGAGACCACCGACGTCGTCTCCAAGGAAATGTACAGCTTCGAGGACCGCGGCGGCGATTCGCTGACGCTCCGGCCGGAGTTCACCGCCGGCATCGCCCGCGCCTATCTGACCGAAGGCTGGCAGCAACATGCGCCGCTCAAGGTCGCGACCCACGGCCCGCTGTTCCGCTACGAGCGGCCGCAAAAGGGGCGGTTCCGCCAATTCCATCAGCTCGACGCCGAAGTGATCGGCGCCGCCGAGCCGGCGGCCGACGTGGAGCTGCTGGCGTTCGCCGATCAGCTGCTGCGCGAGCTGGGGGTGAGCGAGGGCGTCACGCTGCAACTGAACACGCTCGGCGACTATGAAACGCGCGGCCGCTGGCGGGCGGCGCTTATCGCCCATTTCGAGGCGCATCGCGATGCGCTGAGCGAAGAGAGCATCGATCGGCTGCACCGCAACCCGATGCGCATCCTGGATTCGAAGGACCCGCGCGACCAGCCGGTGGCGGCCGCGGCGCCGAGCGTCGACGATTATCTGACGGCCGAGGCCGGTGCGTTCTTCGAGGCGGTGCAGCGAGGGCTTGACGCCGCGGGCGTCCTCTGGACGCGCAATGCGCGGCTGGTGCGCGGGCTCGATTACTACCGCCACACCGCGTTCGAGTTCGTGACCGACCGGCTTGGCGCCCAGGGCACGGTGCTCGGCGGCGGCCGCTATGACGGGCTGATCGAGACGCTGGGCGGGCCGCCGACGCCGGCGGTCGGCTGGGCGGCCGGAATCGAGCGGCTGGCGATGCTGATCGCGGAGCCGGAGAAGCCCCACCTTACGGCAGCCGTGGTGCCGCTGGGCGAGGCGGCGGAGCGGGCCGCCGGCGGCGTGCTGGCGACGCTGCGGCGCGCCGGCGTTGCCGCCGACATGGCGTATCGCGGCAACATGAAGAAGCGGATGCAGAAAGCGGATGCGGCCGGCGCGCGGTTCGCGGTGATCCTCGGCGATGACGAGCTGGCGCGGGGCGAGGCGGCGGTCAAGGATCTGACCAGCGGCGAGCAGCGGCGCGTCGCGCTGGACGGCCTGCCCGAGGCACTCTCATGAGCCCCGGAAACGGGAGCGACGCCGGCGGCGGAGCGCCGGAATGACCCGCATTTCCGGCGAGCGCATCGCCGCCATCGAGGCGCGGCGGGACGAATTGCAAGCGCTGATGGCAAGCGCCGAGCTGAGCCCGGACCGGTTCGTTGCCCTGTCCAAGGAATATGCGGAGCTGGAGCCCGTCGCCGCCGCGGCGGGCGAGGTGCGGCGGCTGCGCAGCGAGCTCGGCACGCTCGGCCGGATGGCCGAGGACCCGGCGGTCGAGGCGGACATGCGGGCGATGGCGGCCGAAGAAGCGGACGCGCTGCGCCAGCGCCTGCCGGAGGCGGAACGGACGCTGGCGCTGCGCCTGCTGCCGCGCGACGCGGCGGACGAGCGCGCGGCGATGCTCGAGATCCGCGCCGGCACCGGCGGCGACGAAGCGGCGCTGTTCGCCGGCGACCTGTTCCGCATGTATCAGCGTTATGCCGAAGCGCGGGGCTGGCGGGTGGAGCCGATCTCGGCCAGCCCGGCGGAACTGGGCGGCTACAAGGAAGTGATCGCATCGGTGAGCGGCCAGGGCGTGTTCGCGCGGTTGAAGTTCGAAAGCGGCGTCCACCGCGTGCAGCGCGTGCCCGCGACCGAAAGCGGCGGCCGCATCCACACCAGCGCCGCCACCGTTGCGGTGCTGCCGGAAGCCGAAGACGTGGACGTGCAGATCGAGGACAAGGATCTGCGGATCGACATCTACCGGTCTTCCGGCGCCGGCGGCCAGCATGTGAACACCACCGATTCGGCCGTGCGCATCACCCACCTGCCGACCGGCCTCGTCGTGATCCAGCAGGACGAGCGCTCCCAGCACAAGAACCGCGCCAAGGCGATGAAGGTGCTGCGCACCCGGCTCTACGAGCTGGAGCGGGAGCGGCTGGCGAGCGCACGGGCGGGCGCGCGCCGATCGATGGTCGGCTCGGGCGACCGCTCGGAGCGCATCCGCACCTATAATTTCCCGCAGGGGCGGGTGACCGACCACCGCATCAACCTCACGCTCCACCGGCTTCCCGAGATCCTCGAAGGCCAGCTCGACGAGCTGGTCGATGCCCTGATCGCCGAGGACCAGGCGGCGCGGCTGGCCAATCTGGACGGCTGATGACGGGAGCGGCGATCGCCGCAGCGGCCGCGCGGCTGGCCGCCGTGTCGGCGTCGCCGCGGCTCGATGCGGAGCTGCTGCTTGCCCACGCCCTCGGGATCAGCCGCGAGGCGCTGCTGCTCGGCCCCGACCGGCCGGTGCCGCCCGCGTTCGAGGCCCTTGTCCAGCGGCGGCTTGCCCATGAACCGGTCGCCTACATCACCGGCCGCCGCGCCTTCTGGACGCTCGATCTCGCGGTCGGACCGGGCGTGCTGGTGCCACGCCCGGACAGCGAGACGCTGATCGACGCAGCGGTCGCCCATTTCCGGGATCGCGCGCCGGCCCGCATCCTCGATCTTGGCACCGGATCCGGCGCGCTGCTCCTTGCCGCGCTCGACCAGTGGCCGGCCGCCTGGGGGCTGGGCATCGACCGATCAGCGGCGGCGCTGGCCATCGCGCGGCGCAACGCGGCGCCGTTCGGCCCGCGCGCGGCGCTGATCCAGGGCGACTGGGCGACAGCGATCGAAGCGCGCTTCGATCTGGTGCTGGTCAATCCCCCCTATGTGGAGAGCGGCGCGGCGCTGCCGCCCGACGTGGCCGGCCGCGAACCCGCCGCAGCGCTGTTCGCCGGAGCGGACGGCCTCGACGCGTATCGCCGGCTGGCCCCGATGCTGCCGCCGCTGATCGCCCCGGGCGGGCTGGCCGCGGTCGAGATCGGTGCCGGCCAAGCGGCGGCGGTGGGTGCGCTGATGGCGGCGGCCGGCCTGGCGGTCACCGCGCGCGCCGACCTTGCCGGCCATGACCGCTGCCTCGCGCTGACACGCGGCTGACACGGAGATGCCGCGAAAAGCCAACATTTTCGCGCTTGGTTTTTGCGGGTCGAGCCACTAAATGCGGTAGGCGAAGGGCAGGACATTGCTCGTTTGAGTGTCGCATCGAGGACCGCGATCACCGTTCGGCCCCTCCCCACAGCTAAGACGCGGTAGAACCCGGCCGCGCTGGCAGATGGCGGACGCGCAGCGCCCCGCGAAGGCGCGCACGCCCCGCTGATGGGCCGCAGTTTGAGCAGGCGGAGCCGTACGAGACAACAGGGCTTTGAAAACGAGGACATCCGTTGATTAACAATCGTCAAGGCGGCCGCCGGCGCGGTCGTGGCGGCCAGCGGCCGCAGGGCAACCCGGGACGTCCGGACCAGGGCAATCGGATCGACAATCGTGCACGCGGCAATGCGCAGCAACTGCATGAGAAATATAAGAATCTCGCACGCGATGCGCAGATGGCGGGCGACCGCGTCAACACCGAATATTATCTTCAGTTCGCGGACCATTATTTCCGCGTGCTGAACGAGAGCCGTGCCCGCTTCGAGGACCAGCGCCGCCAGCGTGACGACGCCCAGTCCGACGACGATTATGACGACGGCGACGAGTTCGACGTCCAGTCGGAATCGGGCCGGGCGAACGGACGCGAGCATCGTGCCCCGGCGCCGCGGCGCGAGCCCCGGAACGAGCCGCAGCCGACCGAGGCGAGCGGGCGCGAGGCGGGCGAGCCGGCCGGCCCGGACGAGACGTCGGACGAGCCGCGCCGCGCGCGCGGGCGACGGCGCCGCCGTGACGAGACCGAGGCCGGCGAAGCGATCGAGGCCGATCGGCTGCCGCCCGCGATTGCCCGTGACGATGAAAGCGCCGATGCCGCCGAACCCGCCGCGGCCGAAGCACCGCGGCGCCGGCGCCGCAGCCGTGCGGCCGAGCCGGCGAACGAACAGCTCGACCTGCCGCCGGCGGCCTGAACGATCGCGTCCGCACTGCCGCCGGACCGGCCGTCCGGCGGCGGCGCGGATCAGGCCCGCGGCGTCGCCACCATCGGCATCGCGGCGCCGAGATCCCGCAACCGCGCGAGATGGAGCGAGGCGAGCGTCAGATGCGCTCGCGCCGCTGCGCCCGATCGCGCCGTCAGCCCCAGATCGAGTTCCTGGGTGGCGCGCGTCGAATGGTAGCGGACGAGCAATTCGTGGGACATGCCGGGACCCTCTGACTGGTGGCGACGCTGAAAGGCGACGAACTGTCCCGATTCGGTACACATCCGACTCGTCCCGCTGCCATTAAACGGATTAGGATTGGCGCGATTGGTTGCCGATCAGTCGATCGCGTCGAGCGTCCTGCCCTCGCGATCGAGATGCAGATATTTGGGATTGAACAGCGCCGCCTGCTTCAGCGCCGGCAGGTCGGGGATGGTGAGCGTCCGCCCCCCGAGCACGACCAGACCGGCGCGGCGCAATTCCTGGATCACCCGGTTCACGTGAACGGAACTCACCCCGATCGCGTCGGCGATGTCGCACTGGGTGAGCGGAAAATCGCAACTGTCCCCTTCCGTCAGCCCGACGGCGCGGAGCCGCAGGAACAGCTCGACGAACAGATGCGCGACGCGCTCGAGCGCGGAGCGCTGCCCGACGTTCAGCGTCCATTCCCGCTGGATCGCGGCCTGTTCGAGCTCGTGCCACCACAGAGCGGCGGCGAGGCGCGGCGAGGCGGCCGTCGCTGCCTCGATCTCGTCCCGGGCGATCTCGGCGACGCACAGCCGGGTGATCGCCCCGACGCTGTGATCCATTTCCTTCAGCAGATACATGTTCAGGTTGCAGAAGTCCCCAGGCAGCAGGAACGCGAGGACCTGGCGCCGGCCGTCCGGCAGCGTCTTGTGCCGGCAGCCCCAGCCCGACAGCACCAGATGAACGTAGCGGGACTCGTCCCCTTCCCGGATCAGGTCCGCCCGCGGCTCGACTCGCCTTTGGATCCGGCTGATCCGGCGCAGCGCGGCATGTTCGTCGGGCGACAGCCGGACATAGGATTCGAGGTTGAGGATCAGCGGCGCCTCTCCCGTGGCCCGTTCCCCCGATGCGGCCGCGGGCGGCCGGGGAGGCGTCCAGAGCCCCGCCAGTGCAAGCTGGTCGGCGTCGGCATCGGTCGGGGCGCCTGCCATCAGGCGAACAGCCCGTGCTCGTCATGCTCTGCAATGGAATCCGGCACCGGCAGCTGGGGATGCGGCGCCGCATGGACGAAGCCCCGCCCGATGAGAGCGGCGGTCTCCGCCGCCCAGGTGGCGCCGATCACCAGCGGCCACTGCCAGAGGGCGAACAGATCGTCGGCGATCGCGCAGGGGTCACCGCTCGGTCCGGGCATGGCGCGTGCTCCTTTGCGCCCATATGAGCCGCGCCATGCTACCACATGTATCGGGAGATGTACCTAACGCCCGGCGCCGCCCCCCTGGCCGCAGCCGCTGCCAGCCACACTCACCCGTCCGCCGCGCCTTCGCCTTCCCGCGCCTCGCCCAGTTCCGCGGCGAACGCGATGCGCAGCGCTTCCGACAGGCTCTTCACGTCAAGCTTGCTCATCAGATTCGCGCGGTGGATCTCGACGGTGCGTGGCGAAATGCCAAGATCATAGGCGATCGACTTGTTCGGCAGCCCCTCGACCAGCCCGCGCAGCACGTCGCGTTCCCGGGGCGTGAGCGCTTCCAGCCGCGTCGCCGCTTCCCGCGCACGGATCTTCCGCAGGTCGCTTGCGCCCAGCCGGGCAAACCCCTGTTCCAGCGCGGCCAGCATGGCCGCCTTCTCGAACGGCTTTTCGAGGAAATCGATGGCACCGCCCTTCATCGCCCGCACGGCCAGCGCGATGTCGCCATGGCCGGTCATCACGACCACCGGCAGCGTCACGCCGCGCGCGCCCATCGCGGCCTGCACCTCGAGCCCGTCCATGCCGGGCATGCGGATGTCGAGCAGCACGCAACCGGGCCCGAGCTTTCCCGCGGCTTTCAGGAAGTCCTCGCCGCAGACGAACAGCTCCACCTGATGGCCCGAAGTCTTCAGCATGAAGCTCAGCGATCGGCGGATCGCCTCGTCGTCATCAACCACATAGACAATCTTGTCAGCCATCATCCTCCCCGTCGGCAGCGATCAGCGTGAATTGGAAGGAGGTGCCGCCGAGCGGCGATTCCTCCGCCCAGATGCGGCCGCCCTGGGCCTCGATCAGCGTGCGGCAGATCGACAGCCCCAGCCCCATGCCGCTGTCCTTGGTGCTCTGGAACGGCTCGAACAGCGTCGCGGCGACTTCGGGCGACAGGCCCGGGCCGCTGTCGTCCACGGCGATGCGCACCAGCCCGTCCGGCTCCCGCGCCGAGCGGATCTCGAGCTTCTTCACCGCGCTCCGCTCCATCGCCTCGATCGCGTTGCGGACCAGGTTCAGGAAGACCTGCTGGACCTGGATGCGATCGACGAGCACGAGATCGCAGGCAGGATCGAGTTCCAGCGACACGTCCGTCCCATGGTCACCGCCGCCGGCGAGCGCCAGCGCATTGGCCTCGATCACCAGCTTGTGGAGGCTCTCGATCCGGCGCTCCGCCTCGCCGCGCGAGATGAAATCGCGCAGGCGGCGCACGATCTGCCCGGCGCGCATCGCCTGGGCGGCGGATTCGTTGAAGGCTTCCTTGATCAGCTCCGCCGTTTCGGGCGTCGGCGCATCGATCAGGTCGCGAGCGGCTTCCATATAGGTGGCGATCGCGGAGAGCGGCTGGTTCAGCTCATGGGCAAGGGCGGCGGCGAGCGTGCCCATCGCCGAGACGCGGCTGACATGGCCGAGTTCAACCTGCAGGTCCTGCAGCCGCCGCTGGGTCTGCTGGCGCTCGGTCAGGTCGCGGATGAATCCCGTGAACAGCCGCTCTTCGCCGGCCCGCGCCTCGCCGATCGCGAGTTCGATCGGAAAGGTGGCGCCGTCCCGCCGCCGCGCGGTCGTCAGCCGGCCGATGCCGATGATGCGCCGCTCCCCCGTCGCCATGTAGCGCTGCATATAGGCATCGTGCCGCTCGCGGTCCGGCGACGGCATGAGCATCGAGACGTTCTCGCCCAGCACATCCGCTTCGCGATAGCCGAACATGCGCTCCGCAGCGGTGCTGAACGACTGGATGATCCCGGCCGAATCGATCACCACCATCGCATCCGGCACCGTCGCCAGAATCGATCGCAGATGCGCCTCCGAGAGCCGGGCAAGCGAGGATTTCGGAAACGCCATGGCTTTCTCTCGCGCGTCCGGGACTCCGTATCAATGCGTATTCTGCAGCCGCCGGGCCTGGGGCAGTTTCGGGTGCATGAGCTGGAAAACCGTCCGCCTCGAACTGGCCCGCGCTCCCGGGTTCCCGAACGGATCCCCTTCCCGGGCCTATCTGCTCCACCTGCCGCTCGACGAGCGCGGACTGGTCGAGGAAGAGGTGTTCCGGCAGGCGCCGGCGCTGGCGACCGTCCGCCGCCACTGGCCGAACGAGCGCGATCGCTCCGGCTATGTGATCCGGAAAGGCCGCGGCTGGGCGTTCAGCTACGCCGTCGGCGACGCGGACGACGAGGACATATTTCACCTGGAATCGCATCCGCTGCGGCCCGGTGAATATGTCACCATCACCGAACCGGACGGAGAGCGCCTGCCCTATCGAGTGATGGTGGCGGAGAGCCAGCTGACGCAATGACCCCGGCGGACGCCTATCGGGCAAAGCTGGTCACGCCCGATGCCGCCATGGCCGGGATCGCCGCCGGCGCGAACGTGGCGATGGGGATGGCCGTGGCCGAGCCGCCGGCGCTGCTGGCCGCGCTGGCCCGGCGGGTCGAGACGGGCACGCTCGCCGGCTTCAACCTCTGGTATTTCCATTCGCTGTTCCATGCCGGAGAGACCGTTCTCCGCTACGAACTGCTCGACCGGATCCGGCCGCACTGCATGTTCCTGACCGCGATCGAGCGCGAGCTGATCCGCCGCGGCGATGCGGAGGGGAGGCGCCCGATCGAGTTCGTGCCGACGGCGTTCAGCGATGCGCCACGGCTCCTCTCCAGCCAGGTCGCGCTCGATGCCTTCATCGTCACGGTCTCGCCGATGGACCGGCATGGCTGGTTCACCTTCGGCACGGCCAACGACTATGCGACCACCGCCGCGCGCGCGGCGAAGCGGCTGATCGTCGAGGTCAATCCGCGCATGCCGCGGGTGTTCGGCGAGTCGCTGCTGCACGTGTCCGAAGTGGATGCGATCGTCGAGCACGAGACGCCGCTTCCCGACCTCGCTTTCCCGCCGCCGGCGCCGGAGGACGATGCGATCGCGGCGCGGATCGCCGCCATGATCGAGGACGGGGCCTGCCTGCAGATGGGCATCGGTCAGATTCCGAACGCGGTGTGCGCACGGCTGCACGACCGGCGCGATCTCGGCATCCACACCGAGCTGCTGACGCCGGCGCTCGCCCGGCTGATCGCCGACGGCGCGGTCACGAACCGGCGCAAGGCGACCTATCCGGGCCGCAGCGTGTTCACCTTCGCGATGGGCGACCGGGACTTCTACGCCTTTCTGGACGACAATCCGTCGCTCCATTCGGCACCGGTCCACATCGTCAACGATCCGCGCCACATTGCGAAGAATGACGGCGTGGTCTCGGTCAATGCGACGCTGGAAGTGGACCTGTCGGGCGCATGCAATTCCGAACACCTGCTCGGGCGCCAGTATAGCGGCTCCGGTGGTCAGCTCGATTTCGTGCGGGGGGCGCGTGCCTCGCGCGGGGGCAAGTCGATCATCGCCTGCGCGTCGACCGCCCGCAATGGGACCGTCTCCCGCATCGTGCCGGCGCTGAACGGACCGGTGACGACGCCCCGCAACGACGTGCACATGATCGTCACCGAATATGGCGTGGCCGACCTGACGGGGAAGACGCTGCGCGCCCGCGCCGAGGCGCTGGTCGCGATCGCCCATCCGGCGTTTCGAGAGGCGCTGTCGCGGGCGATCCCGTGAGCCGGGAGCGGCCGGCTCAGAGCCGGTCGCCGCGCACCAGATAGCGGCCGCCGATCCGCAGCGGCACCGGCGCGCTCGCAAAGGGTGCCGCCGGCGTGCCGGGATGCTGCGCGCCGAGATGAAGGTGCGGGAAGCGGGTATAGCCGGAATTGCCGACCCGCCCGATCGGCTCGCCCCGCGTCACGGTGTCCCCCGGCCCGACGCGCACGCTGCCGCGGCGGAGATGGGCGAGCAGCACTTCGAACCGGCCGCAGCGGAGCAGCACGTGATTGCCGGCCAGGACGCGCGTGTCCGGCGCGTCGACTGGCATGTCCGGCCGGCCATCCAGGCTGCGCACCACCCGGCCGCTGCACGGCGCCAGCACCGGCCGGTTCCAGATCGCGTAACGGGCCGGATCGGCGGGGGCGGTGCCGCGCGCATGGCGGCCGACCCGGTTGAGGGCGACCAGATCGATCGCATAGCTCTGCCCGCGCAGGCGGCGCTGGAGCTCGGTCTCCGGCACCAGATTGCGGATATGGGGGCTGAGCGCGATATTGGCGCCGCCATTGGCGACCGCGTAGCGTCCCGGGGGCAGCGGCAGGGCCAGGTCCGCAACCGGCCCGACCGGCATCGCCAGTCCGCGCCAGGCATCGACGATCGCGACGACGGCAAGCGTGCCGAGCGCCAGCCAGGCCGGCAGCAGCAGCCAGCCGGGCCAGGCGGCCGGCCAGCCCCGGTCAGGCCGACGGCCGATCGCCAGCGCGAGCGCGAACAGCGCCCACAGCACCCAGGCCATCCACCAGGGCAGCACCAGCCACTGGCCGCCCATGTGCACCGCCGCCAGATAGGCAAGCGTCGCGAGGATCTGCATCAGCCAACCGGCCCGGCTCCGCGGCGGCCACACGGCAAGCCAGAAGAGCAGCAGGAGCGGCACCAGCAATTGCAACAAGATGATGTCCATGCGCCCTCGCTCTCCGGCTCCGTAGCATTGCGGATAGAGGCGCGCGCCCCTGATCGCCAAGCTTGGGATGGCGGGTGATGGAGGAACTCCGATGAAGAATGTCCTCGTGCTGATCCACGACGATGCCGGCCAGGAAGCGCGGCTGCAGGCGGCGCTCGACGTCACCCGGGCGCTTGGCGGCCATCTCCGGTGCCTCGACGTGGTCGAGATGCCGATGGTGGTGGACGGGCTCTATGGCGGCGCCGGCGAAATGGTGCTGCTGCAGGATGCGCGCAGCCGGGAACGAGCGAACAAGGCGCGGCTGAGCGAGCGGCTGGCGCACGAAGGCGTCGCCTGGTCCTGGGCCGATTCGGTCGGCGATCTCGCCGCCTGCGTGGTCGATGCCGCTGCGACCGCCGACCTGATCGTCGTCAATCGCAAGCTCGACAGCTTTCCCGCACCCGACATGCGGGCCGTGACGACGGCGATCCTGACCGATTGCGACACCCCGGTGCTTGCCGTGCCCGACGATTGCCCGCGCTTCGACGCGGCCGGCTTGGCGCTGATCGGCTGGGACGGATCCGCGCAGGCGATGACGGCGCTGCAGCGCGCCCAGCCGCTGCTCGCTCTGGCCGGGGCGGTCCGCATCGTTCAGATCGGCGAGCGCGATGCCGGCATCGCGATCGAGGAGGCGGCGCAGTGGCTGTCCCGCCACGACATCGCCCCCGAAGTGGCGATGCTGCCGCGCGAGAACGGCATTGCCGACACGCTTCATGCCGAAGCACGCCGCTTCGGCGCCGCCTATGTCGTGATGGGCGCCTACAAGCATCGGCCCACCACCGAGGCGCTGTTCGGCGGCGTTACACGGACGATGCTGACCAGTTCGTCATTGCCACTGATCCTTGCGCACTGACGCGAAGAAAATTACAGTTTGGTAAGTTCTCTGCGCGTCCGCCATCTCGACTTGCGGAAGCTTCGTCCTGGATGATCCGGGACCGACATTGACGACAGTCCGTTGATCGATCATGGAACGGCTTCGAAAGGAGCCCTGAGATGGCGGATACTGAGTCCGAGGCGGACATCATTGCTTTGGCGACCGACCTGACCATTGCCTGGCTGGGCAATGGCAATACCCGGGTTGATGCGGAAGATGTTCCGCTGTTCCTGCGCAGCGTACATCAGGCCCTCTCAGATCTGTCAACATTGGCTGGTCCCGAAGCGCCAGCAGACGAACCGGCGGATGTGGCGTTGCCCGCGGTCTCGGTCCGCAAGTCACTTGCCTCGAAAGACCATATTCTTTCGCTGATCGACGGAAAGCCCTACAAGTCGCTGAAGCGCCATCTGAGCAACCACGGGCTGACGCCGGACGAATATCGCGCCCGTTACGGCCTTCGGCCCGATTACCCGATGGTCGCACCGAATTACGCGCAGATGCGCCGCGAATTCGCGCTCAAGATCGGCCTCGGCAGCAAGGGCCGCCGGCCCCGCGGCAAGGCGGCTGCGCCCGCCCGCAGCCGCAAGAGCCCGCAGGAGGCCGGCTGAGCGGCCTTCAGCGCGACAATATCCTTCGCCGGGGAACAAGTCTAAAGAGTTGGCAATAAATCCTCGTTGGATCTTCTCTGGTGCTGACAAGTATCTGAAGAGATTCTAGAGACGGCGCGTCCGCAGAAGAAGGAAATCAGGACGTGCTCAAGAAAATCATCTGCACCGCCGCGCTCGCGTCGACCGCGGCCGCCGCCCAGGCCCAGGCGCCGGAAGGCGCCCGCGTCGAACTGCTGGCCGGCTGGGACGGCCATGGGGTCGGGACCGGCGATCTCGACGTGCCCGGGCTGGATCTCGATTCGAACGGCGTCGTCTTCGGGATCGGCGCCGGCTATGATTTCGCGGTCGCCCCGGGACTTTCGCTCGGCGTCGATGTGGAAGCGAGCGAGACCACGGCCGAATTCGAGCTGAGCCAGGCCGGCGAAAATGTCCGCCTGCAATATGGCCGCGATCTCTATGCCGGCGCCCGCGTCAGCGTGGCGGCGACAGAGAAGCTCAATCTCTACGGCAAGCTTGGCTACACCAACGCCCGGGTTGAGTTCGACACCAATGTGGCAGACGCAGCGATCAGCCAGCTGGCCGGCAATCTCGACGGCTGGCGCCTCGGCGCCGGTGCGCAGTGGAGTCTGACCAAGGCCCTCTATCTTGGCGCCGAGTATCGCTATTCCAATTACGACGGTCCGTTCGACCGCAACCAGCTGCTCGGCAGCGTCGGCTTCCGCTTCTGACGCCCCGGCGGCCGGCGCGCAGCCCGATCGGCGATGCGCCGGCCGCCGTCCGGGACGGCGCCCCTTCACCCGGTGACTCGGCTCTGGCATAACGGCGCCGAGAAGGGGCTGCCCGATTTGAATTTCGTTCCCATCGAACCGCGCGTGGCGCTGGCCGTGCGCCGCTCCATCCTCGATCAGCCATGGCACTGGCGTGGCCTGCCCGCGGACGGCACCGGCCAGGATTTCCGACCCGACGACATCGTCACTCAGCTGCTGCTCGCCCGCGGCTGTCCCCGCGAGGCAGTGGCGCTGCACCGCGACCCGACGATTCGCGGCTTCATGCCCGATCCGTCGATCTTCCGGGACATGGACCGCGCGGCCGCACGGCTGGCAGATGCGGTCGAGGCGGGCGAGCCGGTGACGATCTTCGGCGATTACGACGTCGACGGCGCCACCTCGGCAGCGCTGCTGATCCGGCTGCTGCGGCAGCTGGGGCTGCAGCCCCGGGCCTATATCCCCGACCGGCTGATGGAAGGCTATGGCCCGAGCGGCGAGGCGCTGGTCCGCATCGCGCAGGGCGGCACCCGCCTGATCGTGACGGTCGATTGCGGCGCCCAAGCATTTGCGGCGCTCGCCATGGCCCGGGATGCCGGCGCCGAAGTGATCGTGGTCGATCACCACAAATGCGCCAGCGCCCTGCCCGCCGCCCATGCCATCGTGAACCCGAACCGGCTCGACGAAGGCGAGGGCGCCGCGCACGGCCATCTCGCCGCCGTCGGCGTCGCCTTCCTGCTCGGGGCGGCGCTGCTGCGCGAGTTGCGCCGTCGCGGTCGGTTCGGCGCCCGCCCCGAGCCGCGGCTCATCGACTTGCTCGACTTGGTGGCGCTCGGCACCGTCGCCGATGTGGCGGCGCTGCGCGGGCTCAACCGCGCGCTTGTCGCTCAGGGGCTGAAGGTGATGGCGGGCCGCCGCAACATCGGCCTCGCCGCGCTGGCGGATGCGGCACGGCTGACACGCGCACCGCTCTGCCACGATCTCGGTTTCGCTCTTGGCCCGCGCATCAATGCCGGCGGCCGCGTCGGCAAGTCCGATCTGGGCGTCCGCCTGCTGATCACCGAGGATCCGGAGGAGGCCCGCACGATCGCGGCCGAGCTCGACCGGCTGAACGAAGAGCGGCGGGCGATCGAGGCCGCCGTGCAGGCGGAAGCCGAAGCGGCCGTGGCGGGCGCGCCCGGCGCCGTGCTGATCGCCGCCGGCAGTGGCTGGCATCCGGGCGTGATCGGGATCGTCGCCGGCCGGCTGAAGGAACGTCATGGCCGGCCGGCCATCGTGATCGGGATCGGCGCGGACGGAATCGGCAAGGGATCCGGGCGCTCGATCGCCGGCGTCGATCTCGGCGCGGCGGTGCTCGCGGCAGGGGACTCCGGGCTGCTGCTTGCCGGCGGCGGCCATGCGATGGCGGCCGGGCTGACCGTCGCTGCCGACCGGATCGACGCGCTCGCTGCCTTTCTCGAGGAACGGCTGGCCGACGACGTGGCGCGCGCAACGGCCGGACGGGCCCTTCTGATCGATACGGCGGTGAGCGCGCGGGGCCTCAATCCCGCGCTGGTCGCCGCGCTCGACGGCGGCGGACCTTACGGCATGGGCTGGCCGGCGCCGCGGGTGGCAACCGGCCCGGTGCGCATCGTCCGCGCCGATCCGGTCGGCACCGGCCATGTCCGGGTGATCGCCGCCGGCGACGACGGAGCCCGGTTGAAGGCGGTCGCCTTCCGCGCGGCCGATACCGCGCTCGGCCAGGCCCTGCTCGGCGCGCCCGGAGACCGGCGGTTGTGGCTCGCCGGCCGGCCGAAGCGCGACGATTGGGGCGCCCAGCCGACGGCGGAGCTCCACCTCGACGATGCGGCCTTCTGCGACGCTTGACCCCCGCGCCGCAACCGCCTAGGGGCGTCGCTGCCTTTCGGCCCCTTCGTCTAGCGGTCAGGACGCGGCCCTTTCACGGCTGAAACACGGGTTCGATTCCCGTAGGGGTCACCATCGCGGCCGATCGAGCCGCGCTGCCGGCGCTCCAGCGATCATCTTCGGCCAAAGCGCGTCGCGCCATCCCAGGCGTTGGCGGGGAGACGTTCGTTCGGCGGCGGCACCACCTGCCGCAGGCGCCGCCGGGTCAATAAGCGCGTGCGACGGCGAAGGCGACCGCTTCGGTGAGGGCGGCTTTGGCCGCGCCGGCGGGGAAGCTGCCCAGCGCATCGATCGCGCGCTGGCCATAGTGACGGGCATGGGCAAGGGTGTCGGTGATCGCGGCGGTCTCTGCCAGCAGCCGCTTGGCACGGGCGAGATCGTCGTCCGAGGCCTTGAAGCCCAGCATCGCGTCCCGCCAGAACGCCTTGTCCTCGGCGGCGCCGCGCGCATAAGCGAGAATGACCGGCAGCGTCACCTTGCCGTCGCGGAAATCATCGCCGACGCCCTTGCCCATCACCGCTTCGTCCGACGCATAGTCGATCGCATCGTCGACCAGCTGGAATGCGATGCCGAGATTGCGGCCATAGGCGTCGAGCGCCAGTTCTTCCGCCTCCGGCCGCTCCGCGACGACCGCGGCGATGCGGCAGGCGGCGGCGAACAGCGCCGCCGTCTTTGCGCCGATAATGTCGAGATACCGTTCCTCGGTGGTCTCGACCTGCCGCTGGGCGGTCAGCTGGTTGACTTCGCCCTCGGCAATCACCGCCGAGGCGTTGGAGAGGATGCGCAGCACCTTCAGGCTGCCATCTTCGACCATCAGCTCGAAGCTGCGGCTGAACAGGAAGTCGCCGACCAGGACGCTGGCGGGATTGCCCCAGATGATGTTGGCGGTGCGCCGGCCGCGGCGCAGATCCGATCCGTCGACGACATCGTCGTGGAGCAGAGTGGCGGTATGGATGAACTCGACCGCGGCGGCGAGCTTGTGGTGCCGGGTGCCCGGATAGTCGAGGAGCTTTGCGCAGGCGAGGGTCAGCATCGGCCGCAGCCGCTTGCCACCGCCCGCGATCAGGTGGCCGGCAAGTTCCGGAATCAGCGGCACATCCGACTGCATCCGCTCGAGGATCACCGCATTCACTGCATTGAGCTCGTGGGCGACGAGCGCGAGCATCGGATCGAGCGACGGCGCGCGGGCGGCGTCGAGGCGGTGAATGGTGGCGCTCATGCGCGGTCCATGTGGCCGAGCGGGCGCCGAAACACAAGGATCGCGGCGGCGCGCGGCGGCTTGCGGCGGCGGCGGTTTTGCTCTTCTACTCCGCCGGGAGGGCAGCAAGAGGGGCGAGATGAGCGACGATCGATTGCGGCGCTACCGCGAAAGCATCGACAATATCGACGCCGCGCTGGTCTTCATGCTGGCGGAGCGCTTCAAGGTCACCCAGGCGGTCGGCCGCTACAAGGCCGAGCAGGGGCTGCCGCCGGCCGATCCCGGACGCGAGGAGGAGCAGATCGCGCGGCTGCGCCGACTGGCGCTCGATGCGCGGCTCGATCCGGAATTCTCGGAAAAATTCCTCCGCTTCATCATCGACGAAGTGATCCGCCATCACGCCCGCATGCAGGCGGAATGACCGCTCACAGCCGCGGCAGCGTGACGCCCCTTTGGCCCATATATTTGCCGGCGCGGTCGGCATAGCTGGTCTCGCATGGCTCATTGCCCTGCAGGAACAGGAACTGGCAGGCGCCCTCGTTCGCGTAGATCTTCGCCGGCAGCGGCGTCGTGTTCGAGAATTCGAGCGTGACATGGCCTTCCCACCCCGGTTCGAGCGGCGTCACGTTCACGATGATGCCGCACCGCGCATAGGTGGACTTGCCGAGGCAGATGACGAGCACGTCCCGGGGGACCCGGAAATATTCGACTGTCCGGGCGAGCGCGAAGCTGTTGGGCGGGATGATGCACACGTCCGTCCGGCGATCGACAAAGCTGTTCGCCGCGAAATCCTTGGGATCGACGAGCGCGTTGTCGACATTGGTGAAGATCTTAAACTCGTCGGCAACGCGGGCGTCATAGCCGTAGCTCGACAGGCCGTAGCTGATGCAGCCGTCCCGTCGCTGCGTCTCGACGAACGGCTCGATCATCCCGTCGGCAAGCGCGCGCTCTCGAATCCACCGGTCCGACAAAATCGCCATCTGGGCCCTCCCGCCGCTTCCTTCGCGGCTGGCGGGATCGGACGCAAGCCCGGCGCGATCAGCGACCGGCGATCGGCAGCACCGCCGCGTCGGGAAAGCCGGTCGCTTCGCCACGCGCGCGCCACGCCGAGAGCTCGGCCGTCATCGCCGTGTGTTTGGCCTCCCAGGCCTGCCAGGCGTCGACGCCCATCAGCAGGCGGAGCGGCGGCGCGGGATCGTCGACCACTGCGAGCATCAATGCGGCCGCCCGCTCGGGATCACCCGGCTGCTGGCCGGAGGTGCCGTAAAGATAGTCCTCGACCGGCGCGATCAGCGGCCGATACGCGTTGATCGGCTGCGCGGGCCGCATGTTCTTCGCCTCGGCAAACTCGGTGCGGAAGGCCCCAGGCTCGACGATGGTGACGCGAATCCCGAAGTGCCGGACTTCGTCCGCCAGCGCCTCGCTCCAGCCCTCGAGCGCATATTTGCTGGCGCAGTAAGGCGCAAAGCCCGCAGCGGCGATCAGGCCGCCGATGCTGGTCAGCTGCAGCACATGGCCGGTGCCCTGGGCGCGCATCCCCGGCAGCACGGCGCGCGTCAGTTCCGCCGCAGCGAAGAAATTGAGCTCCATCTGCTCGCGCAGCTGGGTCGCGGAAAACTCCTCGGCGGCGCCGAGCGAGCCGCGGCCGGCGATGTTGGCGAGCACGTCGATGCGGCCGAAGCGTTCGTGCGCGGCAGCGACAGCGGCGCTGCGGGCGGCCGCGTCCGTCACATCGAGCGCGACCGGCAATGCGCGGCCGCCAAACGGGGTGGCGAGCGCCTCGAGGTCCGCGGCACGCCGCGCCGCCAGCACGACCTGATCGCCGCGGGCCAGGGCGGCACGGGCGAGCGCCGCGCCGAATCCGCTCGACGCGCCGGTCACGAACCACGTTTTCATCGTTGGTGTCTCCCTGTCCGTCAGTACCCCAGATCGGCGGGACCGAAGGCGGCGGGCAAGAGCATCGACAGGCGGAAGGTTTGGATATTGCTGCCATTCGCCGCCGCGCAGTGAATCGTCAGGTCGCGTTTTCCCAGCTGGGCGGCTTCGTTCAGGACCTGCCGGCACCGCCCGCACGGGGTGACAGGATCGGTGCCGGCAAGCGTGCCGTCGGTGCCGATCCGGCCGCCGATCACCGCCACCTCGACGACCGAGCGGAGCAAGCCCTGCGCATTCGCGGTCGCCAGCGCGACCGTTTCGGCGCAGAGCGAGAGCCCATAGCTTGCATTCTCGAAATTGCAGCCGGTGACGATGCGGCCGTCCTCCATCAGCAACGCCGCGCCGACCGCGAAGCGGGAATAGGGTGCATGGGCCTGGGCGGCAGCGGCGCGCGCGGCGGCGATGAGCTGGTCGCGAGTCATTGCTTGATGTGGAGCACGCAGATCAGCGTGAACAGCCGGCGGGCCGTATCGAAATCGACATCGATCTTGCCGGACAGCCGCTCCTTCAGCAGCTCGGCCGCATCGTTGTGGATCGCCCGCCGCGCCATGTCCACGGTCTCGATCTGCTGCGGTGTCGCCTGGCGGATCGCCTGATAATAGCTGTCGCAGATCGCAAAATACTCGCGGATCGGCCGGCGGAACCGGGCGAGGCCGAGCACCAGCGTCTCGAGATGGCTGCGATCCTCCCGCGCCATATCGATCGCCAGCCGCCCTTCCTCGACGCGCAGCTTGATCCGATAGGGTCCGCGATAGCCGTCCGGCGGGTCGCGCTGCGGCGCAAAATGATTGGCCTCGAGCAGATCGAAGATCGCGATCCGCCGCTCCTGCTCGACATCGGCGGAGCGCCACAGGATCGTGCGCTCGTCGAGCTCGATGTCGATGATCCGCGGGTCGGCCATTCGGTCCGGTTTAGGGGGGAAGAAGGCGCGGCTCAACCGGCCGCTGCGGAGGGGCGGATCGAGCGCCGGAGCGGGCGACCGCCGCCGCGCGCCGTGTCCCCATCCACAGCTTTCCCACAGGCCTGTCCGGCAGAATATACCAGCTTGAGCCGCCGCCCTTTTGCGCGGATGACGGTGCGGCATGCCCGAACCCATTCGTCTCGTTCAGCCCGCCGAGGGCCAGCCCCCGGTCCTGCCCCGCAACATCGAGGCCGAAGCCGCGCTGCTCGGCGCGCTGATGATCGACAACCGCCTGGTCGAAGACGTCCAGCTGAAGCTGAAGCCCGATCATTTCTTCGAGCCCGTCCACGGCCGCATCTACGAAGCGATCCTGCGCCTCGTCGATCGCAACATGATCGCCAACCCGGTGACATTGCGGCCGATGTTCGAGGCGGACGAAGCGATGCGCGAGCTCGGCGGCCCGGCCTATCTGGCCCAGCTGACCGGCAGCGGCGCCGCGCTGATCGGCGCCCGCGACTTTGCCGACCAGGTCTATGACCTGGCGCTGCTGCGCGAGCTCATCTCGGTCGGCCGGTCGATGGTCGAGCGGGCAGTCGACACGTCGGAGACGATCGACCCCAAGGGCCAGATCGAAGCGGCCGAAGTCGCGCTCTACAAGGTCGCCGAGGAAGGCGGCGAAGGCGGCGGCACGAAAAGCTTCCTGCAGGCCACGCGCATGGCCGTCGAGCAGGCGGAGAAGGCGCAGAATTCGGGCGGGCGCATCTCCGGCGTCACGACCGGGCTCGAGGACGTGAACCATCGGACCGGCGGCCTGCAGCCGTCCGACCTGCTGATCCTGGCCGGACGGCCGGGCATGGGCAAGACATCGCTTGCAACCAACATCGCGTTCAACGCCGCCCAGCGCTATCTGCGGGACATGGCGGACGGCATCCCGCCGGAGCGTTCGCTGGGCGCTAAAGTGGCGTTCTTCAGCCTGGAAATGTCCGCCGACCAGCTCGCCACCCGCATCCTCGCCGAGCAGTCGGGCGTGGTCGGCCACAAGATTCGCTCCGGCAATCTCAGCCGCGAGGAGTTTAATCAGTTCGCCCGGGCGGCCGCCGAGCTGGAGGAATTGCCGCTCTTCATCGACGACACGCCGGCGCTGACGATCGCGGCCCTGCGCACGCGGGCGCGCCGGCTGAAGCGGCGGCACGGCATCGGCCTCGTGATCGTCGATTATCTGCAGCTGCTGCAGGGATCGGCGCGCGGCGGCAGCGAGAACCGGGTCCAGGAAATCTCGGAGATCAGCCGCGGCCTGAAGACGCTGGCCAAGGAACTGCACGTGCCGGTGATGGCGCTGTCGCAGCTGTCCCGTCAGGTCGAGCAGCGCGAGGACAAGCGGCCGCAATTGTCGGACCTGCGCGAATCGGGTTCGATCGAGCAGGACGCGGACATCGTGCTGTTCGTCTATCGCGAGGAATATTACGTGGCCGCGCGCGAGCCGAAGCTGGGCGGCGAGAATGTCGATCCCAAGATCGACGAAGCCTATCGCCAGTGGCAGCTGGAAATGCAGGACGCGTTCCAGAAGGCCGAGCTGATCATCGCCAAGCAGCGCCACGGGGCGACCGGCAAGGTGCGGCTGAAGTTCGACAGCAGCATCACGCGGTTCAGCGACTATGTCGACGACAGCTATCTGCCGGCGCGGGTGCCGTGAGCAAGGGCATGCGCGCAGGCTGCCGAACTTCGGTTGACCGGCACCGGCGCGCTCGCCCATAGCAAGGGGCATGGCAGGAGAGGATGATGTCGCGGCGCTTTCGTTCGAGGACGCGCTGAAGCGCCTCGAGGCGATCGTCGCGCGGCTGGAGAGCGGCGAAGCCTCGCTCGACGAATCGATCACGCTTTACGCGGAGGGCGACCGGCTGCGCGCGCGCTGCGAGGACCGGCTGTCCGCGGCTCAGGCGCGGATCGAGAAGATCACGCTCGGCGAGGACGGGCGGCCGGCCGGCGTCGTGCCCTTCGACGCCTGAGCCGGACAGAGCCCGGGGGGGAGCATGCACGGAATGACGACGATCACGCTGGCAGCGGCCCTCGAACGGGTCGCCGCCGACATCGACCGGGAATTCGAGGTGCTGCTCGACCTTCCCGACGATCCCCGGCGGCCGCTGTACGAAGCGATGCGGCACGCGGCGATCGGCGGTGGCAAGCGGATGCGGCCGCTGCTGGTCTGCGCGGCCTGCGATCTGTTCCTGGTGAAGCGCGAAGCTGCGCTGCGGGTGGCGACGGCGATCGAGTGCATCCATGTCTATTCGCTGATCCACGACGATCTGCCGGCGATGGACGATGACGATCTCCGCCGGGGCAAGCCGACCGTGCACCGGGCGTTCGACGAAGCGACCGCGATCCTGGCCGGCGATTCGCTGCACGCGCTTGCCTTCGAGCTGCTCGCCGACGAGCGCACCCACAGCGATCCCTTTGTCCGCGCCGAGCTCTGCCTGGAGCTCGCCCGGGCGAGCGGGCCGGCGGGCATGGCCGGCGGGCAGATGATGGATCTGGCGGCCGGCCGCGCGCATTTCGACCTGCCGACGATCACTCGCCTCCAGCATCTGAAGACCGGTGCGCTGATCGCCTTCTGTCTGGAAGCGGGCGCGATCATGGGCCGCATTCCCCATGAAGGCCGGACGAGCCTGCGCGCTTATGCCCGCAACATCGGGCTCGCCTTCCAGATCGCCGACGATCTCCTGGACGTCGAAGGCAGCGCGGAAGCGGCCGGCAAAGCGGTCGGCAAGGACGCCGCGGCCGGCAAGGCGACATTTGTCGGCCATCTCGGCGTCGAGCGCGCGCGGGAGCAGGCGCGGCTGCTCGTCGATCAGGCGATCCAGCATCTGCACGGCTTCGGTCCGGAGGCGGATCTGCTGCGCCAGGTGGCTCGCTACACGATCGAACGGGACCGGTGATGAGCCGCACGGGCGTCTACCCCGGCACTTTCGATCCGATCACGCTTGGCCATATGGACATCATCCGGCGCGGCGCGAAGCTGGTCGACCGGCTGGTGATCGGCGTCACCACCAACCCGTCAAAATCGCCGATGTTCTCCGTCGAGGAGCGGATGGCGATGGTCCGGCGCGAATTGACTGGCGTCGAGGGCGAGATCCATGTCGTCAGCTTCGATGCGCTGCTGATGACCTTTGCTGAGCGAGAAGGCGCGACGATGATCATCCGCGGCCTGCGCGCGGTCGCGGATTTCGAATACGAGTATCAGATGGCCGGCATGAATCAGCAGCTGAACGACCGCATCGAGACGGTCTTCCTGATGGCCGACGTCTCGCTGCAGCCGATCGCCTCGCGGCTGGTGAAGGAGATCGCGATGTTCGGCGGCGACATCTCCCGCTTCGTCAGCCCCGCGGTCGAGGCCGACATGGTCGCGCGCGTCGAAAGGCTTGGCCGGCGCGGCAGCTAGCCCTATTCAGCCGCGGTACACTGCGCCTCGGCCAGCGGCGCCTGCGTCCGATCGGAGTCCTGAATGCGTTTGATTGCCGCCTTGTTTGCCCTGTTCGGAACGATGCTGGTCCTGACCGGCTGCGCCAACCGGAATCAGCCGGCGCCGGTTGCCGGTACCGCGCCCGTCGCGCTGCCCTCGGCGCCGGAACCGACGCCGGAAGACACCTGGGTCCTTGAGCTGTCGACCGGCGGCCCGGTCCGCATCCAGCTGCGGCCGGACAAGGCGCCGAAGCATGTCGAGCGGATCAAGACGCTGACGCGCCGCGGCTTTTACAACGGTCTGACCTTCCACCGCGTGATCGAGGGCTTCATGGCCCAGGGCGGTGACCCGATGGGCACCGGCGAAGGCGGCTCCGAGCTGCCGGATCTCGAAGCCGAGTTCAACGATCTGCCGCACGTCCGCGGGGTCACCTCGATGGCGCGGGCAGACGAACCGAATTCGGCCAACAGCCAGTTCTTCGTGATGCTGATGCCGACGCTGCGGCTCGACAACCGCTACACCGCCTTTGGCCGGGTGCTCGAGGGAATGGCCTATGTCGATGCCCTGCCGCGCGGCGAGCCGCCAGCGGAGCCGGGCCGCATCGTGCGCGCCTGGATCGAAGCAGACGGGCCGCCGCCGGCCTTCCCCGCCGGCGCGCCGGCACCGGCCGCCGCCCCGCCGCGCGCGCCGGGGGACGCCGCGTCGCGCTAGTCCGATCAGCCCCCTCTCCCGGAGCGGGAGAGGGCTGGGGTGAGGCCGCCGAGACGGGCCGCCGGGCACCACGGCCCCTCACCCACGCCCGTTTCCCCGCAGGAGACGGGATCTTCGCCGGGGGAGGTGCATGAAGGTCGATCTGTTCGATTTCGAGCTGCCACAGGAGCTGATCGCGTTGCGGCCGGCCGATCCGCGGGACAGTGCGCGGATGCTCGTCGTGCGCCCCGACGCACTCGAGGATCGCGGCGTCCGCGATTTGCCCGGCCTGCTGCGCCCCGGCGATTGCCTGGTGTTCAACGACACGCGCGTCATCCCGGCGCAGCTGGAGGGGCAGCGCGGCGCGGCGCGCATCGGTGCCACCCTCCACAAGCGCGTGGGGCTGCGCGACTGGCAGGCCTTTGTGCGGAACGCGCGGCGCCTGCGCACCGGCGACCGCATCGCCTTCGGCGCCGGCGTCGAGGCGGATGTCGCGGCGAAGCTGCCGGACGGCAGCATCCAGCTGCATTTCCTGGGCGAAGAGCCGGTCGAGCTGCTGCTCGATCGTGCCGGACAGATGCCGCTGCCGCCCTATATCGCCTCCAAGCGCGCGATCGATGCGCGTGACCGCGAGGATTACCAGACGATGTTCGCGGCAAAGGACGGCGCCGTCGCGGCGCCGACCGCCGCCTTGCACTTCACGCCGCGGCTGATGGCGGAGCTCGCCGCGGCAGGGATCGCCCACGAGACGCTGACGCTCCATGTCGGCGCCGGCACGTTCCTGCCCGTCAAGGCCACGGACACGGCCGACCACAAGATGCACGCCGAATGGGGCCGGATCGACGCGGCGACCGCCGACCGGCTGAACGCGCGCCGGGCGGCGGGCGGTCGGATCATCGCGGTCGGCACCACCTCGTTGCGCCTCCTCGAAAGCGCAGCCGACGCCGATCGGGTGATCCACCCGTTCGAGGGGGACACCGACATCTTCATCACGCCCGGCCATCGCTTCAACGGCATCGACGGGCTGATGACCAACTTCCACCTGCCGAAATCGACGCTGGTGATGCTGGTTTCGGCACTGATGGGGCGGGAACGGATCCTCGCCGCCTATGCCCATGCGATCCGCGCCGGCTATCGCTTCTACAGCTACGGCGATTCGTCGCTGCTGCTGCCGTGACGCGTCAGCGGACGTCGACGCCTTTCCAGAAGGCGATCCGGTCCCGAATCTGGGCAGCGGCCGGCTTGGGATCGGGATAATACCAGGCCGCATCCCGATTCTCGGCGCCGTCGACGCGCAGCGAATAGTAATGGGCGTCGCCTTTCCACGGGCAGTGGGTGACGGTTGCGCTCTCGTGCAGCAGGGCAGCATCGACAGCGGCGCGCGGGAAATAGTGGTTGCCCTCCACCACCACCGTGTCGTCGCTGTCCGCGATCACCGCGCCGTTCCAGATCGCCTTCGGCATCGTCTCACTCCATTGCAAAGCGTTCGACCAGCTCGTAGCTCGATCCGCCCTGGCCCATATGGCTTTCATAAAGGCCGAAATGGCCGATGGTGAAGCCGCCGCTCGCCAGGCCGGCATGTCGCGCCAGGAACGGTTCGACGGTACCGGCGGTGCGCGGCATCCGCGCGAGCGTGATATGGGGCAGATAGGCCCGGCGCTCGGGCTCCAGTCCGGCGCGGACCAGCGCCTGATCGACCTTCTTGTGGAGATGGGCAAGCGGCGCGTGCGGCACGACGCCCGCCCAGAGCGCGTTGGGGCGCCCGCGCGCGCCAAAGCAGCCGACGCCGCTCAGCATCAGCGTGAGCGGCGGCTGCCGGACGCTGCGCAGCGCCGTGAGCGCGTCGTCGGCAACGCGGCCGTCCACATCACCGATGAAGCGCAGCGTCAGGTGCAGCTGATCATCGTCCTGCCAGCGCGCCCCGGCCACCCCCTCCATCAGGTCGCTCAGCCGGGCGCGGATCTCGGCCGGCGGGCGCAGCGCGACGAACAGACGGTGCATTGGCCCCATCTAGGGTGGCCGACGTGCCGGACAAGCCGTCCGGTTTTGCTTGAAAGCATCGGCCAAAGTCACGATATTCGCCTCATCCGGCCCTCATGCCGGGCAAAAGGAGCGTAACTTCGATGGCAAATTGGACTGACCCCCGTGCGACCGTTGCGGCGCCGACGTCGGTCGGGACCCGCAGCGCCGCCTATGACGCCGGCCTGCGGAGCTATATGCTGTCCGTGTACAACTATATGGCATCCGGCGTGCTGCTGACCGGCATCGTCGCGCTCGCATTCGCCAGCTCGGGCCTTGCCGCCCAGATCCTGTCGACGCCGCTGCGCTGGGTGATCATGCTTGCCCCGCTCGGCTTCGTGATGGCGATGAGCTTCGGCCTGAACCGCATGTCGACGGCCACGCTGCAGATCCTGTTCTGGGCGTTCGCGACGGTGATGGGCCTGTCGATGGCCTCCATCTTCCTCGTGTTCACCGGCACGTCGATCGCGCAGACCTTCTTCGCGACCGCGGCTGCCTTTGCCGGCCTCAGCCTCTGGGGCTACACCACCAAGAAGGATCTGTCCGGCTTCGGCACCTTCCTGGTGATGGGCGTCGTCGGCCTCCTGGTCGCGATGGTGATCAACATCTTCCTGCAGTCGAGTGCCATGGCCTTCGCCATTTCGGCGATCGGCGTGCTGCTGTTCGCGGGCCTGACCGCCTATGACACGCAGCGCATCAAGAGCATGTACGCCTATGTCGCGGGCACCGACATGATGGGCAAGACCGTCATCATGGGCGCGCTGTCGCTTTATCTCGACTTCGTGAACATGTTCACTTTCCTGCTGAACTTCATGGGCAACCGCGAATAAGGCAGCGACCTTCGACGATGAAGAACGGCCCGGCGGGGCGACTCGCCGGGCCTTTTTCTTGTCCGGTGCTCAGAAGTCGATGCGCAGGCCGGCAGATCCCGTCAGCGTCTCGCCGCCGGCCAGGCCGAGCGTGTGAACCAGCATGAGATCGATCGTCGCCGCGGCACCGACGCCGATCGCGGCCTGCGCACCCGCCTCCGCCCAGCTTTCGGCAAAGCCCTGACCTTCCAGCAGGCGCTGGCCAGCTTCGCCGGTCACGCGGGTGACCGCAGCGGCATTGGACGTCGTGACGAAGGCGGCAAACGCGCCGATGCTGCTTCGCCCGCTTCCGAGCGCGCGGTCGATGCCAATCCCGGCGGATCCGGTGGTGCCGCGCTCTTCGCGCACGAAAGGATTGGCGGACGGGCGCCGCCGCGGCCCGGCCGGGCTGCGCGCGACATCGAGCGCACTGCGGTCGACCGCAAGGAACGGCGTCAGCGTCCACTGGCGGTCGAGCGGCACGACCATGGCCGCGCTGCCGCCGAAGCTCCACAGATCGCCGTCGCCGCCCACCGTCACGGTCTGGCCGCTCGGCAGCGCCAGCCGGACGTCATCGAAGGAACGATCGCCGATCGCGCCGAACAGCTCGACCGTAACGGCACCGAAGCCATAGCCGGCGGCGAGGCTGAACAGGCGCGTCTCGGCACTGGTGCGCAGCCGCCCGGCACCATCGTCGCCGCCGAACAATGTCGCCCCCGCGCGCACATAGCCATCGCCCAGGCGCCGCGTCAGGGTGGCGGCGGCGAAGCTCTGGTCAAGATCGGGGCCGAGGCGGCTGACCCCGCCGGACAGGCCGGCAGTCCAGGCCCGCTGCGGCTGGGCGATCGCGGGCGTGGCCGCGGCGAGAAGAGCCAGCATCAACAGAGTGCGCATCGACGAAATCCCCCGGATGGAGCGCTGATCCTGCGCTTTGAACGGGCGGGACTGGCCGATCCTTCGCGCCGGTGCGAAGGATTTCGCCGCGCCGGCCGTTCAAGACAGGCGGAGGCAGCGATGTGAGCCGGGCAGAGGAAGCGGTCGTCGACGAAGCGACGCTGATTGCGCGCGTGGGGCGTGGCGATCAGCGGGCCTTTCGCGTGCTCGTCGACGCCCATGGGCGCGCGATGCACCGGCTGGCCTGGCGGATGCTGCTCGATGCAAGCGAGGCCGAGGATGTGGTGCAGGAAGCGTTTGCCCGGCTCTGGACCGGCGCCCCGAACTGGCGCGCGGGGGAAGCGCGGGTCGGCGGCTGGCTGCGACGGGTCTGCACCAATCTGTGCCTGGACCGGCTGCGCCGGCGCCGTCTCTGGGCCGAAGGCGAAGTGCCCGAGACAGCGGATTCGCGGCCGCTCGCGCCCGCGGTGATCGATGCGACGCGGCTGGAAACGGCGATCGCCGATGCGCTTGCGGCCTTGCCGGATCGGCAGCGTGCAGCGCTTGTCCTGACCTACTACGAACAAATGCCCAATGCCCGGGCTGCCGAACTGATGGAGCTCAACATCAAGGCCTTTGAATCGCTGCTGCTGCGATCCCGTGCCGCGCTTCGCCGGCAGATGGCGCTCCGCGGCTTCGACGGCGGCGACAGCAGCGACAGCGGCGAAGGAGAAGCGGCATGACCGATCCGCTCGACCGGATGCTGGCTGCGCTGCGGGTGCCTGAACCCGCGCCCGGCTTTGCCGACCGGATCGTCGCCCGCGCGACGGCCCTTCCGCAGCACCAGCCTCAGCCGGCCGCGCCGGCCGAGCCGCGGCGGCTGCGCGACCGGCGCGGGGCGTGGCTGCGGCGCCACCGCGTGCTCGGCGCCTTTATCGGCGCCAATCTGCTGGCCGCGGGGGCCGTCGCCGCGGCGCTCGCCACCGGGGTCGAGATCCGCCAGGTGCCGCTGATCGCGCCGGTGATCGAGGCGATCGCGCCGGCCC
>ERZ1066122.690-NODE-690-length-33688-cov-10.441412_pt1 | contig 33688 bp, 27 predicted proteins | sample MGYA00382769_ERZ1066122 | MGnify/ENA primary metagenome ERZ1066122 (study PRJEB33369, sample SAMEA5778352) | biofilm metagenome | biome: Industrial cooling water; feature: Water cooling tower basin; material: Biofilm | place: United Arab Emirates | collected... | reverse complement strand
ACGACGGATCGGAGTGAACCCGTGGTCGTGGGGAGCATCAGAGCGGCGAGTGGGGTCTCAGCGTCTGCGGAGTGCTCACCCGTTTTCGCCGCGCTCGAATCGGTACAGCCGAGCAGTGCGGTGGCGATGAAGGCAAGCGCTGCGATGGAAGAGACAGGGCGCATGGCCGGAGACGAGGAGAGGGTCAAGGTTGCTGCAGTGACGGCGTTCGGAGAATCTCGAACTCCACGTAGCTGCTCGAGTCGTACCGAGGCCTCGCAATCATACCGACACCGACGGGCAAGACACGTTGTCCGTTGTAGGTTGTCTGCCAGACCGGCCTCCCGGCGGAGTCGACGATAAAGATCGTGCTCGAGAACGAACGCATCTGATCCAGCGTCATCCGGCCGGGTCTTCGGGCACCGGTCGCCGCGCGTGATTCCTGAGGCGCTGGCGAGCGATTGGGCGCGGCCGCGACGAGTCCGACAAAGCCGCGCTCGTCCCTCCATCCGCCATACAGGCGCACTCGATCCGGCAATCGGTCTGCGGCTTGTTCGGCATTACGCTGTGCTTCACCTGTATGCATGCCATCGAGCGGTTCCGGCAGCGCGTACAGCCGCTCATCGTGAACACCGCGTGTGGCACTCCACCGAGCGAGCAGATGATGCCGGTACGCCGCCAGTGTGGCAACGTCGCTGCGGTTGGCATCGTACAGCACGTACGAGTTGCACAGTGCGCAGGTATCTGGCGTCCGTTGTCCGAAGCTGCCTCGCTGCTCCCCCAGGGAATCGAGCAACACGAACGCGTCCCCCGCACCGAGTCCAAGGCACAGCAACAGGCCGCTCACCAGCTCATGCTGACACGCGAGCGACGGCGCCAAGAAGCTGCGTCGCAACACGAGTGCGGAGTCGAGGAGATGGTACCGCGCGCCATCGGACACCAGCAACCGTCCTCCGCTCAGCGGCACCAGCTGCGAGAGCTCCTCGAACTCACCGGGGCCAGCACCACTGTGTCCGACCGTCTGCTGCAGCGTACCCTGACGGTCGAAACGCAGCAGCCGCTGCCGATCCGCGCTCACCGCCACGTACGCGTCACCGAGCGCGACAACGGGCGACATCTCGCCGAGCAGATGCGCGCCCGTGTCGACCGCCAGCACGGTAACGAGGGTCGGCGATTCCTCCGACACCGATCCCTTGGTGTCGGAGCGAACACGCGCCTGATCGGACACCCGTCGTTCACCGTTGGTGCACGCCGCGAGCAACAGCAGGCTCACGACTCGTGCAAAGTGACTCAGCCGGGTGAGGCGAGCTCCGCAGCCGCCGCTCCGAGTCGGTACCACGGTCTGTCGCATCGCGCCTCAAGTAGTCCGGCAAGGGAGGAGGACGCGCCCTGACGCCCCGCGCTTCGCAGGTCGACGAGCGAGCAAGCCTGATTCCAAGATGGTGTGCAACTGCATCCGATGCCATGTCATGATCGGCCAATCACCGCGGCGGTCCTTCGTCGTTGGCCGATGTGCGCCGATTGCGGCACGCGAATCGGTTCAGCGCACCTGCGGAGCCCGCGATCGGCGATTTGCTCGGACGGCATCGATCGCCAACGCGGCGAGATTGAGCGCCGCAACCGCGGTGATGAGGAGCGTCGATAATCGCGTCTCCACATCCGAGAGGGGCCACCAGCCTGACAGCGCGACGACCGCGCGCACGACAAGTAGTGATCCCACTACGAGGTAGGCCGTAGCGGAGTAACCGAGGAACTGGAAGCGCCGCAGGACGACGCCGCCGAGCAGCAAGGCAGTTCCCCAGATGGCCATGGCCTCGGTCATGCGTTGGTTACCTCAATGTTCACGGCGCCTTCACCGGCCGCTGCGCGTGCAGCGCCTCCAGCTGCGCATCGAGCGCGCGCACCAGCCGCTCGGTCCACGAGACAGTCGCGCTGTAGAACGCCGGGTCCACCTTGTCGGCGTCATCGCCGGGCCGGTGATAATCCGGATGATCCTCGACGCCGAGGTACAGGAATGGGATCCCCGCGCGATGGAACGGCGCGTGATCCGACGATCCGGTCCAGTCGTCGCTGCGTCGTTCGCTCGGTGTGTCGTGACCGAAGCGAATGGGAATCGCCGCCTGCCCCACCACCGACTCGGCCACCGGCTTGAGAGACGGATAGTGCGACGTGCCGGCGACCCACAGCGTCCCGCCCCCTTCGTGCCGCGAGACCATGTCGAGATTCACATTGAGCGCGATGCGCTCGCGCGGCACCGGCGGCGCATCCACGAACGCGCGCGACCCCAGCATGCCGCTCTCCTCGGCCTCGAACCACGCGAAGATCACGTCGTGCTCCAGCGGCTCGGCCACGAAGCGCTCGGCGAGTGCGAGTAGCGCCACCGATCCCGATGCGTCATCATCGGCGCCGTTGTAGATGCTGTCACCGCGTACGCCGAGGTGATCGTGGTGCGCACTGAGCACGAGTACCGGACCGCCGCGGCGACGTCCCGGAATGCGCGCGACCACATTGGCGCCGAGGGAATCGGCACCGGGGCGCGCCCGCACACGCACCGGCACCTGATACGACGCGCCAGCGGGCGTTACCCCCATCGCCCGCAGCTCACGCTCGAGGTACGCACGACCACGTGCGCCACCCGGCGTGCCGGCCCCCCTGCCCTCCATGGAGTCATGCGCCAAGGCGCGCAGGCGCGGCATGAGCCGCTCGGGGCTGATGCCGCGCGCGGACACGCTGGCCGGAGCCGACGCCGTCGCCGCCGACTGCGTGGTGGCGCAAGCGGGCGCGCCAAGCGCGACCACGACGCCGAGGGCGACGGTGGCGAACGACTTGCGGTCGCCCCACATCATGCCGCGCTCAACGCGACGCATTGGCCGCCGCCGGTCGGTACACATGGACGACGTACTCGCCAAGATGGCGATGCTTCTTCGCGTCGATCGCATCGAGATCGGCGGTGGGTACGAACGTGATCACCTGCTGCCGCACGTCGCGGCGCTGCACGGCACCCGCCTTCACGCGTCGCGTCACGCGTTCCACCGTGCCCAGCCCCTCTTCGACGTGAAAGCTGCCGGCCGCGTGCACGATCACCGCGTTCGGATGCGCGTCGAGCGCGCGCGCGATGGACTCGGCCATGACCTCGTCCTTCACACACTGCGCGGCGTAGAAGCGGTCCATCGCCGCAGCCGGCATGGCGTTGCTGCCATGTCCCGCCATGTCACCCATCAGGTTGATGAACTTGCGCGCGTACTTCGTGTCGGTGCCACACTGGTTGTCGGTCGCCACCCACGGACGCTGCGTGCTGCTCAGCGTATCGAACACGGCGAGTCCGTTGCGCGACACCGCCGAGGCGAGCGGACGTGGAATGTTGCTCGCCACGACCGGCCACCCCTTTGCTCTGGCGAACTCCACGAGCGGGCGATAGTCGGCCGCGTAGTTGTTCCACGGGCGAGACGTCGCGAGGAACGCGCTCTCCGGCAGCGTGCCGGCGAGATACCGGTCGAGCGACGCCTGCACATCGCGCTCGAACATTTCGAGCGAGAGCACCACGGGCACACCGCGGCGCGCAAGCCCCTCGAGCACCGCGAGCTGCAATGCATGCGTACCGGCGTCGTCGTGCTGTTCGCCCAGGTGCACGACATCGGCGCGCATGACGTCGCGCAGCATGGTTTCGAAGTCGGTGAACGACTTGCCCTTGGCGACACGGTGTGCGGCGTAGGCCGGGTTGGCCACGGGCCGTGCAGGCGTGGCGGACTGCGCGTGCAGCGACGTGGCGGCAGCAGCCGAGCTGAGCACCGCGACGAGGGGAAGAGCGCGCAAGGCGCTGCGATTGCCGAGGGTTACCACGGGCGCTCCACGCCGGTGTAATCGAAGAAGCCGCCGCTCAGCGACGGAGGAAGACTGTCCGTGATCGTGAGCAGCCCCGCCACCGATTCGTGAATGGGGATGCGGAAGGCCGGCCCGTCGGGACTCGTGGCGTACCACCCCGGGTTGCCGATCACGCAGGTCACTCCGAAATCTGCCACATCGTGCGCCAGGGCGCGCACGAGCATGTGCAAACCGGCCGCACTCGCGCAGGTGGCGTAGTCGCCTCCCTTGATCTTGCCGGCGAGCGATCCCAACCACGAACTCACGAAGAGCACACGCGCGCCACGCTCCCGCTGCAGGAACGGCAACAGCGTACGCACGAGCAGGACGGGTGCCACGGCAGTACGGCGATAGTGCTCCGTGAGCCCCGTGCCGGACATGGTGGCGAACTGCGCATCACGCTCGGTGTCGGCGAGCTTCTCGTGCGGCCCCGGTTCGGCCGGCGCGATGAGCAGCAGATCGAGGCTGGGGGCGAGCTCCTCGAGCACGGGAATCGCCGCCGCAACCGACGCCGCGTCGGCCGGGTCGAGGGGCACGAGTTCGAGGCCGCCGAACTCGGCGCGCAGATCGGCGAGCACCGGTACACGCGCCGGATTGCGACAGGTGGCGATGACGCGATCCCCACGCTCGAGACAGGCGCGCACGAGCGCGACGCCATAGGGACGACTGGCACCGGTGATCAACGTGCGACGGCCGGGAGGCAGCATACAGCAGATCGGTGAAGTGAAACGTCAGGACGCGCGGGTCGCGGCTCGCGTCGCCGCGTCCTGCGCCAGCACCTGCGCCACGGCGCGCAGGTCGGCGTCGATCTCGACCGGCGTGTTGGGCGGCGCCTCGGGGAACGCGGCGTCCTGATGCATGCGCACGAGAATGCCGGGGTCCTTGAGCACGTGGCCCGTGAGCACGCATACGGCACGATCACCGGCGCGCATGCGGCCGTCGCGAACGAGCGCACGAGCGCCGGCCACGCTGGCCGCACTCGCCGGCTCACACCCAACGCCCGCCGCGTCGATCACGCGCTTCGCCGCAAGGATCTCCGCGTCGGTCACCGAGAGGACGACACCGTCCGTGAAGCGAATCGCATCGACCGCTCGATCGTGCGACGCGGGATCCCCGATACGAATGGCCGTGGCGAGCGTGTCCGCCTGCACACGCGACCGCGTGCGAAAGCCATCAGCGTAGCTCGCGGCAAATGGCGCCGCGCCTGCCGCCTGCACACTCGCGAGTCGCGGCACACGCGCAATCAGTCCCAGCGCGTGCGCTTCCTTGAGCGCCTTGCCGAAGGCGGCAGTGTTGCCGAGGTTGCCGGCCGGGAGCACGATCCACTCGGGCGCGTCCCACCCGCACTGCTGCAGCAACTCGAAGACGATGGTCTTCTGCCCTTCGAGTCGCCACGGATTGATGGAGTTGAGCAGGTAGATGCCGAGTTCACGCGCGGCCTCCTGCACGAGCCGCAGACAGTCGTCGAAGTCGCCACGCACGAGCAGCGTGCGCGCGCCGTAGGCGAGCGTCTGCGTGAGCTTGCCCAATGCGACCTGCCCGGCTGGCACGAACACCAGCGCCGGCAGGCCCGCCTGCGAGGCGTACGCCGCGAGTGCGGCCGACGTGTTGCCGGTGCTTGCGCACGCCACCGCCGACGCGCCCACGCGCACCGCCTGCGTCGTGCCCACCGTCATGCCGCGGTCCTTGAACGAGCCGGTGGGGTTCATGCCCTCGTGCTTCACGAAGCACGCGTCAACGCCCACGTACTCGCTGATGGAGCGACGCGTGAGCAATGCCGTGTTGCCTTCGGGCCAGCTCACGATGGCATCACCCGCCGTCGGCATCACGATCGACTCGAAGCGCCACACACCCGACGCATGACCCGCGGGACGCGCGCAGCAATGACCGGCGAACTCGTGCTGCAGCATGGCCGCTGACCGCAAGGCACCGGCTGCATCGGTCGGCAGCGCGTGCCTGATTTCGAGCAAGCCGCCGCACGTCGCGCACTGCGGCTCGGCCGCGCGTTCGGGCCACTCGGCCCCACACGCGGCGCACCACTGCACCGACCCCTGGCCGGCCGCACGAAACACGTCGCTCACCACACCTCCCAGGCGTGATCGGCAAGCGCGTGCCAGCGCGCGCCGGTGTCGTCGATGGTGACCACGCGCGTCCCGCAGGCGAGGCCAGCCGCTTCGTACGCGCGCTGCATGGCGGTGGCCACGCGCGTCGCGGTGCTTTCCGTGTCACAGACCGCAAACGTGGTGGGACCACTCCCGCTGAACGAACCGCCTACCGCACCCGCCGCACGCGCCGCGGTCAACGCATCCGCAAAGCCCGGCACGCGAGGCGCACGCGCCGGCTCGGCGATGTGATCCACCAGCGACCGGCCCAGCAGCGCGAGATCGCCACTCGCCAGCGCGGTGACGAGCGCCGACACGCTCGCGAGCTGCGCGATGCACGTCGCGCGCGGCAGAAACTGCGGCAACACCGCGCGCGCCTCGGCGGTGCGCACTTCGAGCTGCGGATGCGCGAGCGCAAACCACGGCGCCGTTCGCACCGGCACGCGCACCGCATCACATGGATCGATGCCGAGCACGGTGACCACCCCGCCCAGCAGCGACGGCGCGAGGTTGTCGAGATGACGTCCCGCGACCAGACTCTCGGCTTCGAGCGCGCAGCCGAGCAGCGTCATGGCATCGAGTGGCTCGCCGAAGAGCGCGTGCGTGGCCACGGCCGCAGCGACCGCACTGGCCGCACTGCCACCCTGCCCCGCCGACAACGGCAATCCCTTGTGCACGCGCAGCGCGAGACCGACGTCCGACGCGCCGCACGCGCGACGCACGGCGTCGGCCGCGATGGCGCACGCATGTTTCGCCGGGTCCGTCGGAAGCGACGGATGGCCGGGATCTTCGAGCACGATGCTCGTGCCCTCGATGCGTCGCGCACGCACCCGATCCCCTGCACCCGTCACCGCACAACCCAACACGTCGAGTCCCGGCCCGAGATTGCCGATGCTGCCCGGCGAAAACGCTTCCACCGCCTGCGGCAGCGACGTCGGAGCGGAGGCCGACACGATCAGACGCCCGCCAGCTTGAGCACGTCGTTGAGCACACCCGCCGCGGTGACCGCCGGACCGGCCCCGGGCCCGGTGATGACCAGCGGATTTTCGAGGTAGCGCGGTGTGGTGAACACGATCTGGTTATCCGTGCCGCGCAATCCCGCGAGCGGATGCGAACGATCGACGGCACGCAACCCAACGGTCACCTTGCGCGGCGTGACCGTGAGCACATAGCGCAGCACCGCCCCCGCCCGCTCGGCCGCCGCCTGTCGCTCGCGCCAGTCATCGTCGAACTGCTCGAGCGACGCCACGAAGGCATCACGCGAGAGTGCGCGCGCCTCCGGTGGCACAAGCGATTCAACGTCTACGCCGTCGAGGTCGCCGCGATAGCCAAGCATGCGCGCCAGGATGAGCGCCTTGCGTGCGACATCCATGCCCGACAGATCGTCGCGCGGATCGGGTTCGGTGAACCCCTTCGCCATCGCGCGGCGCACCGTTTCGCTGAACGCACGCCCCTTGCCGATCTCGGTGAGCAGAAAGCCGAGCGTGCCCGATGTACACCCTTCGATGCGCGTGACACGATCGCCGGCGTCCACCAGCTTCGCGTACGTGTCCATCACGGGCAGGCCGGCGCCCACCGTGGTCTCGTGCAGGATGCGACGGCCATGCGAGGCGGCGAGCGCCTGCAAGCCGAGGACCTGCGCACGCGGCGCCGAGAGTGGACGCTTGTTCGCGAGCACCACGTCGAAGCCAGCCCCGAGCGCCGCCTCGATGGCCGGCATGGTGTCATCGGCGGTGAGGTCCACCAGAATGGGGTGCGAGAGCGCATGCCGTGCGATGGCCTGCACCGCCGCGGCCCCATGCTGCCGCTGGCCGCCTTCCGCCGTGGCGAGTGACGCGCCCGATTCCTTGTGCGCAGCGAGTGCGGCCAGTCGCCTGGCGCCGAGTCCGTCGGCGTCGAACACGTAGCCACTGCGATCGCACACGGCGACAACCCGCACCAACCCCCGTGCCTTGCCGCGTCCGAGCAGCCGCGTGAACTCGCGACCGATCTGTCCGAAGCCGAAGAGCACCACGTCCACATGCGACGACGTATCGGCCGCGCCGCCACCGATCTTGTCGAGCTGAAACTCGGCGTGCACCGCGCGCACCGCGTCGGGCGCGGCGGCGTCTTCGATCACGACCGTGATGTTGAGCTCCGACGACCCCTGCGCGATGGCCACGATGTTGATGTCGGCCCGTCCGAGCGCGCCGAAGACGCGAGCGGCCAATCCACGCGCACCGGCCATGCCGAGCCCGACGACGGCGATCATGGCCACGCGCTCACGCACGTCGATGCGTTCGATCTCGCGTCGCTGCCGTTCGACCGCGAACTCGCTCTCGAGCGCCGTGCGCGCCGCCTCGGCCGACGCCGCCGGAATGCACAGCGAAATCGCGTGCTCCGACGAGGCCTGCGTGATGAACGACACCGACACCCCGGTGCGCTGCAGCGCCGTGAACGTGCGTGCGGCGATACCGGGCACACCGAGCATGCCATTGCCCGTGACCGTGACGAGCGCCTGCTCGCGCACCATCGACAGCGCCTTCACCGGGTAACGCGAGAGCGTGCGGCGCGCCGAGATTTCGGTGCCCACACTCGACGCATCACCAAACGGGCGCACGAACACCGGTGTGCGCGTCCGCGCGAGCGGAATCAGCGCGCGCGGATGCAGCACCTTGGCGCCGTAGTACGCGAGCTCGGCGGCCTCCCGCACATTGAGTTGCGGAATCACACGCGCCGTGGGGACAACGCGTGGATCGGTGGTGAGCAGCCCGGGCACGTCCTTCCACAAGTTGACGCGATCGGCGCGCAACACACGTGCAAGCGTCGTGGCCGTCAGATCCGAGCCGCCACGCCCGAGCGTCACGACGGTGCCGTCGGGCGATGCCCCGAGGAATCCCGGCACCACGGGGAGCACGCCGCGCCGAAGGCGCGGCAGCAGCTCCGCCTTGGCCGCCCGCTCCGTCTCGGCAAGCTCCGGAAACGCGTTGCCATGGACGCCATTCGTGCGAATCACCGACGTGGCCTTCACGTACTCGGCCGCGCGCCCCGCGGCTTCGAGTCCGGCCGCGAGCAAGAGCGCCGAGAGCTTTTCGCCACGCGACAGCAGGAAGTCGTTCGTGCGCGGCGTGAGTTCGCGCAACGACGCGACACCATCGAGCAGCGTGATCAGCTCGTCGTGCGCACGCGCCACATCGGCGAGCACGCGACGTCGTGTTGCCCCCGTTGGCACCACCGCTTTCGCGACCGCCTCGTGTCGCGCGCGCAGGGCGGCCACATCGGCCGCCAGCGCGGCGCGGGCGTTCGCATCACGGCCGGACGCCAGCGCGCGTGCGCCAAGGGCGAGCAGCGCGTCGGTGACGCCGGCCATGGCGGAGCACACCACGACCGCAGGCCCGGCCGGCTGCGCCTGCAACAGGCCGATCGCGTGGCGCACCGCCGCCGCGTCGGCGAGGGAGGCACCACCGAACTTGTGAATGACGGGAGGACGGGTGCGAGAGCGGCGCGCAGGAGCCATGGTCGCGGAGATTATCGGGTCCGGCGGCATCCTGTCCACTCCGGCCACGCGGAACGTCATCATTGGGTAGCTTTGATCGTCCCTTGGACAGCCGGCATCGAGTGGTGCCGGACGCCCCACCTGACGAGTCTTGCCCATGACTTCCACGATCCCCGCTTCGTCGCCGACGTCGGCGCCGGAGGCGACCCGCGCCCTCACGCTGCCGCCTCGCATCGCCGGCCTCAACCAGCTCGCCCGCAACCTGGCCTGGAGCTGGAACCGCGAAGCGCGCGTGCTCTTCCGCGAGATCGACGAAACGCGCTGGCAGCAGTTGCGCCACAATCCACTGCTGCTGCTGCAGCAGGTGCCAGCGACCCGCTTCGAGACGCTCGCTTCCAACGCGGCATTTCTCGAGCGCTACGATCGGGTGATGCGCTGGCTCACCGCCGAGCGCAGCGACGAACACACCTGGTACGCGCGCACCTATCCCGAGCTGCGCGACCGACCCATCGCCTACTTCTGCGCCGAGTTCGGCTTCCACGATTCGGTCCCGATCTACTCGGGCGGCCTCGGTGTGCTGGCCGGTGACCACTGCAAGTCGGCGTCCGACCTGGGGCTGCCGCTCGTCGGCCTCGGCATCTTCTACCGCGACGGCTACTTCGACCAGCGTATCCGTCCCGATGGCTGGCAGGAAGACTCGCCGGACACATTCGCCCTTGACACCGTGCCGATCGAACCGGTCCCCGGCATCGACGGCTCCGAGCATCTCACCACGGTGCGTACGTTCGGTCGCGACGTGCACATTCGCGTGTGGCGCATGCACGTGGGCCGTGTGCCGGTGTATCTGCTCGACTCGGACCTGCCGAGCAATCACCCCGACGATCGCCCGCTGCTGTCCAAGCTGTACGCCGGTGGACCCGCGCTGCGTCTCCGGCAGGAGTGGCTGCTGGGCGTGGGTGGGGTGCGCGTGCTGCAGGCGCTCGGCATTGCGCCGGCGGTGTGGCACGCCAACGAAGGACACGCCGGCTTCATGCTCGTGGAGCGCGTGCGCGCGCTCTGTGCGGCAGGTGTCACGTTCGACGACGCCGTGCGGCGAGTGCGCGCGAACAGTGTCTTCACCACGCACACGCCGGTGCCGGCCGGCCATGATCAGTTCGGGGTCGATCAGGTGGCCGAGTGCATGGGACCGCTCTGGACGAGCATGGGCGCGACGCGCGAGCAGGTCCTGTCCCTCGGCTTCCATCCCGAAGCGGGGCCATCGGTCTTTCACATGACCGCCCTCTGCATTCGTCTCTCGCGTCGCGTGAATGGCGTCTCGAAGCGCCACGGTGCCGTCTCGCGTGAGCTGTGCTCGCCGTTGTGGAAGGCGCGCAGCACCGACACGATCCCGATCGGCCACGTCACCAACGGCGTGCACCTCGCGACGTGGATGGCCAATCCGGTCATGCAACTGCTCGACGATCACCTCGGACGCGACTGGGGACACAAGCGCACGCCCGAGATGTGGGCCGAGGTGCTGACGCTCGATGACGAGAAGCTCTGGGGCGTGCACCTCAAGCTGAAGCATGTGCTGATGCGCCTCGTGCGCGAAGAGGCCCGTCGGTCGTTCGCTCGACGCAGCATGGAGGCCACGCAGCTCGTGGGCGCCGGCACGCTGCTCGACCCGTACGCGCTGACCATCGGCTTCGCGCGTCGCTTCGCGACGTACAAGCGCGCCAACCTCATCTTCCGCGACCTCGAGCGGCTGCGCGCGCTCGTCACCAACAGCGCGCGTCCCGTGCAGCTCGTGTTCTCGGGCAAGGCGCATCCGGCGGACACGCCGGGCAAGCAGGTGCTGCAGGAGGTGTACCAGTGGACGCGTGACCCGCAGTTCGCCGGGCGCATCGCGTTCGTGGAGGACTACGGCATGCATCTCGCGCACCTGCTCGTGCAGGGCGTGGACCTGTGGCTCAACCTGCCCCGCGTGCCCCTCGAGGCCTCGGGCACGAGCGGCATGAAGGCCGCGCTCAATGGCGTGCCGCAGTGCTCCACGGTGGATGGCTGGTGGGAAGAAGGCTTCGACGGCACCAACGGCTGGGCCATCGAGCCCGAACTCGATGACGATACGGGCACACGCACGGCCAATCGCCTGTACGCGCTGCTCGAGACCGAAGTCGTCCCGGCGTACTACGAGCGCGACGAGCAGGACCTGCCACTGCGCTGGCTGCGCATGATGAAGCACGCGATTCGGCAGGCGGGCACGCACTTCACCGGCCGTCGCATGGTGGAGCAGTATGTGCGCGCGTATTATGCTCCCTCGATCCTGGGCGACGCGCTCCAGGACGATCCGCCGACCGCCTGAGCCGCCTCATGACCGCTGTCGCGCTTCCGACGCCGTCCTTCTCGTTCCCGGCCGTCCCGCCCGCTCCGGACGGATCGCCGACGATCGTGCATCTCACCGCCGAGTACGCGCCCTTCGCGCGTACCGGCGGTTTGTCGGAGGCCGTCAAGGGTCTCGCCACGTTTCAGTCACGCGCCGGACGCGCCGTGGTCGTGTTCGTGCCGCTCTATCGCACGGTGCGTGACCACGCCCCCGATCTCGCGCCGCTCGGTCGCCCGATCAAGGTCGACCTTGGCTATCGCTCCACCGAAGTACGCTTCTTCCGCGAGGTGCAGCCACCGCCAGGTCCCAAGGTGGTGTTCGTGGACGCGCCGGCGTACTTCAACCGCGCCGGCCTGTACGGCGAAGGGGGTCGGGACTACGAAGACAACGCGCGACGCTTCGCGATCTTTTCGCGCGCGGTGCTCGATGGCATCACGCGCCTGATCGCGGGTCCCGTGCTTGTGCACGCGCACGACTGGCACACCGCGCTCGCGCTCATGTACATGCGCCGCTACGGTGGTTTGCGCGAGCACTTCTGGCGCACTCCCACCGTGTTCTCGGTGCACAACGCCGGCTATCAGGGACACTTCCCCAGCAGCGTGCTCAACGACTGCGGCATTCCGCCGGAGGTGTACAACTGGCGGGAAGCCGAGTGGCACGGTCGTGTGAACTACCTCAAGACCGGGCTCGCCTACGCCGATGTGGTGGCGACGGTCAGCCCCGGGCACGCACGTGAGCTGCGCACACCCGACGGCGGCTTCGGCTTGCACGGCGTGTTCCAGTGGCTCGGTGATCGGTTCCTCGGCATCACCAACGGCATCGATCAGCAGGTGTGGGATCCGGCGATCGACGATCAGATCACAGCCAACTACACGCGCGAGGACACGTCGGCCAAGGCACGCTGCAAGGCGGCACTGCAGCGGTCCTTCGGGTTGCCGCAGCGCAAGCGTACGCCCCTCTTCGGCATGGCCGGCCGCATGGTCACGCAGAAGGGGCTCGATCTGATCCTGAACTCGCACCTCGTCTGGAACATGGACGCGCAGTTCGTGTTCCTCGGCCAGGGCGAGCCGCGCTACGAGCGCGCGCTTACGCAGCTCGCGGAACGCCGGCCGCGCCACGTGGGCGTGCAGTTCGATTTCACGGATCGCCTCGAACATCGGCTCATGGCGGGCGCCGACATGTTCCTGATGCCTTCGCAGTATGAGCCCTGCGGCCTCACGCAGATGCGTGCACAGCGCTACGGGTCGTTGCCCATCGGCCGTCGTGTCGGTGGGATTGCGGACACGGTCGAGGACGACGTGACGGGCTACCTGTTCGATGAGTTCACGCCTGGCGCATTCGATCACGCGATCTCGCGCGCGCTCGCGCGTTTCGCCGATCCGCGCGGTTGGGCGCAGCGCATGTACACCGCCATGGGACGTGACTTCGGCTGGGAGCGCTCGGCGGAGCGCTACGACGCGGCGTATCTGCACGCGGCGGCGGTGGCGCGCTCGCGCGGATGAGCGAGGCCGAATCACCGGGCGTGGAGAAAGGCGGCGATGACGCGCCGATTCGCGCGGTCGTGCTGCACGCCCACTGCTATCAGCCGCCGCGCGAAGATCCGTGGCTCGAGCTCGTCGATGTCGAGCCGTCGGCTGCGCCCGATCACGACTGGAACGAACGCATCGACCGCGAGTGCTACGCGCGACTCGCGGCCACCGAGGTGCGCGTCGCGCCCGCGCGTCTCGACGATCCGCTGCCGACTGAAGCCGTCGTCGCGCTGGGTGGTGACGCGCGTTCACGAGCGCTGGCTGCGCTCAGTCGCGAACTCGGTCCACCGCCGGCGGCGGACGTGCCCGGCGGTCTGGCCCGGTTGGTGAACTGCTATGCGTGGTGCACGTTCGACGTGGGGGCCACGCTCTGCGAATGGCTCGAACGCGCCGCGCCGCACACGTATCAGGCCATGCTCGCCGGTGACCGCGCCAGCCGCGCGCGATTGCACGGCCACGGCAACGCCATCGCGGCGCCGTATCATCACGTCATCCTGCCGCTGGCGTCGCGTCGCGACAAGGTGACCGAAGTGCGCTGGGGCGTGGCCGACTTCACGCGCCGCTTCGGGCGCGCCCCCGAGGGGATCTGGCTCCCCGAGACGGCGATCGACGAGGAGACGCTCGACGTTCTCGCCGACGAAGGCATCCGCTTCACGATCGTCTCCCCGTATCAGGTCCGCAACGCGGATCCCACGGGTCGCCCATTGCGCTGGCGGTCGTCGAAAGGGCGCGAGGTCGCACTCTTCACCTACGACGGTTCGCTCGCCGGCGAGGTGGCCTTCGGCGGTCTGCTGCGCGATCCGGCCGCGATGGCCGCGCGTCTCGCTCGCTGGGATCATGATCCGCGCGTGCGGGCCACCGTGCTCGCAACCGATGGCGAGACGTTTGGTCATCATCATCGTGGCGGCGACGTCACGCTCGCGCGCGCCATCGCACGCATGGCGGCACGGACCGATGTGCGCGTCCACAACTTCTCGTCATTGCTCGCGGAGTTGCCGCCGGAGCAGGACGTCGAACTCGTGGCCCCGAGTTCGTGGAGCTGCGCGCACGGCGTGGAGCGGTGGCGCAGCGACTGCGGCTGTCGCCTCGATCCGGGCGCGGGCACCTCGCAGGCGTGGCGCGGTCCGTTGCGGCGCGCGCTCACGTGGCTCGCCAACGAGGCGCACACGGTGTACGCGCTCGAGGCCCCGGCCCTGTTCGTGGATGATCCGTGGGCGGTTCGCGATGCGTACGGCTCGGTGGTGGCGCTCGACGGCGACGCGCTCGCGAACTTTGCGCGAGAAGCGCTCTACCCGGATCGCCGTGATGAATCCGCCGCCGTTCAGCGCGCACGCGAACTGCTCGAACTCGAACGTGCCGCCCTGCGCCTGTTCACCTCGTGCGCGTGGTTCTTCGACGACGTGGCGCGGATCGAGGCGCGACAGGTCCTGCGCTACGCCGCGCGTGTGCTTGAACTGAGTGGACGCGCATCACGTCTCGAAAGCGGCCTCCTTGACCGGCTCGGCGAGGCGCGCAGCAATGACCCGCGCGCGGGAACGGCCGCCGATCTCTTCGTGCGTGGTGCGCTTCCCCATCGCAGCGTGGAGGCGCGCGTCGCGGCAGGTGTGGCGGCGCTCGTGGCAGCACAGCGCGTGGCGCTCCGACGCCACGAGGGGGCGATACCGCCGGAGGTCCCGAGCCGCGTCGGTGCCTTCGACGTGCAGCGCGACGCCGCTCAGGATGACGACGCACCCATCGTCATCACACTGCGCCATCGACGCACAGGCCGCGAGAGTACCCATCACGCCGTCACACTGGGCGGCGATGACGGCGTACCGCGCGTCTCGCTGCGATCGATCGTGCGTGGGCGCCTTGAAACGCCCACGCTGTACGACGTGCGTGACTTCCCGGAACTCGTGGCGCGACCGCTGCTCGCGCCATTCGCGCAGACGCCGTTCCCCGACGCGCCCTTCGAGAGCTTTACCCCACGCTGACGAGTTCGCGCGCCGACGGTCGGCGCGTGGCGGCAGCAGGGCCACGCCGTGCCGTCGGTGTCGAACGCCGCGGACTCGCAGCATCGGTCGCACCACCGGCGATCACGAACTGCGCCGTCAACTGCTGCAACGTCTCGGCTTGCGCCCGCAACTCCTCACCGGCAGCCGCAGATTCCTGCGCGCTCGCGGCGGTGCGCTGCGTGAAGGTGCTCAACGTCTCGATGGCGTCCGAGATCTCTCGCACGTGACGCTGCTGGATCGCCGTCCGTTGGGCCACCGCCTGCAGCGACTCGAGCAACGACTGCACCGAGGCATCCACGCCCTGCAATCCATCGAGCGCGCGTGCGCCAACCTCGGCGCCGCGCGCGACCGCGTCCACATTCGCGTCGAGCAGCGTCGTGGCCTGCTGCGCCGCGTCAGCCGCCCGCATGGCGAGCGCGCGAACTTCGTCGGCAACAACCGCGAACCCCCGCCCCGCATCGCCCGCCCGCGCGGCTTCCACCGCGGCGTTCAACGAGAGGATGTTCGTCTGGAACGCGATTTCGTCGATCGCGCGCACCACGCGCGACGTCGCTTCGGCGCGCTCACGCATCTCGCTGAGCGCCGCAGCCAAGGCCGTCAGTTCCGCGCTGCCGGCGCGCGTCGCCGATCCCACCGCGTCGGCCGCGTCGTTCGCACGCGCGGTGCGCGACGCGATTTCCTCGCTCGCCGCGCGAAGCTCGATGGAACTCGCCGAGATCTCTTCGAGTCCCGCCGCCTGCTGCGCCGACGACTGCGAGACATGCTCGGCGGCTTCCGCGATCTGCGCGCTGGCCGATCCCACCTGCAGCGCGCCCGCCTGTACCGCGCCGATCGTACGATCGAGCGTCGCAACGGCGGCTCCCAACTCCTCCAGCACCTCCGCGTGCGATCCCGCACCGGCGGTATCGGGTCGCGTGGTGAGGTCACCCGCGTCCAGGCGCGCGACAGTCGCGCGCAGCGTGGTCACGGTCGCCACCATCGGGTTGACGACATCATCGAGCGCACTGTTCACCGCGTCGAGCGCGTCGCGATAGGTCCCCGCAAAACGCGCGCTGTCCGCGCGGGCGGCGAGATTGCCCGCGGCCATCGACTGACCAAGTGAGGCCACCGCATCGGCGAGCCCCTGCACGCTGCCGCGTGTGGAGTGATACGCCGCGATCGCGTCGCCAAGATCCGCGACCATGCGGTTCATGGTCTCCGTGAGTTGCCCCAGTTCGTCGCGACGCGTGACCTCCACGCGCTCGACCGTCACCTGCGGCGACTGTCCCACGTCACCGTGCGACAACGCTTCAAGGCCACGACGCACCGCCGCGATGCCCTCGGTGCTCACGCTCGTCGCCAACGCCTGGAGCTGCGCCGCCGCCTTCGACAACCCCCGCGCCAGACTCGTCGCCGCGACGAGCGCGAGCAGGAGGCAGGCACCGATCACCAACACACTGCGTTGCTCGGCTTGCTCGACCGAGGCGGCGACGGCGTCGAACTCTCCCTTCGCGACCGGAACCTGCAGCGACAGGATCGCCTGCAGCAGCGGTTCGGCCTGATCGAACGCCGCGCGGTACGCGATCACGCCATCCCGAGCGCTCGCCGTGTCGCCCCCTTCCATCGCCGCGACCGTTCGACGGGCCGTGGCCAGCAGCGCCGGCAGGGGAGCGCGCAGCGAGTCGGCGAGCCGCGCCTCCTCGGGGACGAGGTACGTCGCGAGGTACGCCGTCCAGATACTGTCCACCGTCCGGAGCCGCGGTTCAACCGCAACGGCGCCGGACAGTGCCGCCTCGGCCCCTTCGAGAAACGTCTCCTCGACGGCATCGAGTTGATCAATGATCGTGGCCAGCTGATGCAGCGGCACGACGCGATCGGCGAACACTGACGCGAACCGCGCCTGGGCATCGTGCAGCGACAACAAGGGAACGAGCGCGGCGCCGGCGGAGACGACGGTGACGCCCAGAAACGCCAGCCCGAGCTGGGTTCGAAGCGAGCGAAAGCGCATGGACAGAACGGCGGAGGGAGGGGAGGCGGGCAGTGGTAGTGGGGAACCACTGGAAGGTTTCGGGTTCAGCCCGAAGATTCTTGAGCGCCGCCCCTCCCCGCCGGTCAGCCCGCGGCCGCGCCTCCGCCCGCCGGCAGGTCGACCGGACCAGTTGGCGCCGAAATCGCGGAGGTGCCGCCCGGCAGCGTGATCGTCCCAGGCCGGGCCGCCGTGAGCGGGGCCTGCTGCGCATCAAGCGACGGCCCGATGTTGGGCTCGCAGACGCCCTCCGCCGTCTCCCGAATCAACTGATCGACGACGGCGCGCAGGTCCCCCGTGCGCGCGTACGTGGCCAGCTGACGCTGCGCACTCGAGCCGTGCTGCAGGATGTGAAACGCGTACTCCACTTCCTTGCGCGTGCCGAGCTCATCGAGCACGTCGTCGAGGAACCACTCGATGAGCTCACGCACCGCCTCGGGAGCAGGCAGCTCGCGACGCTTGCCGAAGTCGATGAGCTTGCCGCCGAGCCCCCAGCGCACGGCGCGCCACTTGTTCTCCTCGATCAGGTCGGCCGGGTAGACGCGGAAGGTCATGTTGTCCCGACGCAGCTTCCACATCTTCGCCACGACGGCCTGCAGCAGCGCCGCCACGCAGATCGCTTCGTCCACCCGCGTGTTCACGTCGCAAATGCGGAACTCGAGCGTCGGGTAGAGATGATGCGGCCGCACGTCCCACCAGATCTTCGAGCCATCGGGGATGCTGCGCGTCTGCACCAGCGTCTCCACGACGTTCTGATACTCCGACCACCCGTTGAACACACGCGGCACGCCGGTGCGCGGGAAGTTCTTGAACACGATGCTGCGATAGCTGTGCAGTCCCGTGTTGCGCCCGAACCAGAAGGGCGAACTGGTGGAGAGACACAGGATGTGCGGTAGCACGTAACGCGCCGCATTGAGGCAGTCGATGCGAAACTCGTTGTCCTCGATCCCGACGTGCACGTGCGTCCCGAAGATGAGCAACCGATGCGCCAGGTCCTGCAGTTCGGCCTTCACGCCGAGGTAGCGCTCCTTCGGTGTCATCTCCTGGTTCATCCAGTTCGAAAACGGATGCGTCCCGGCGGACGCAATGGAGAGACCGTGCTCACGCGCGGCGTTGATCACCGCGCGGCGATGCCGCGTCAGCTCCTCCCGCAGCTCGGCGATGGTCGCGCAGGGGCGCGTCCCGATTTCAACCTGACATTGATGCAACTCGGGCTTCACTTCGGCGAGCAACGGATCATCACTCCGTACGAGCGACTCGAAGCCCGGCGTCAGATCGCGCGTGACCGGGTCGATGATCTGGTACTCTTCCTCAATGCCGACCGTGAGCGACGGCGCCTTCATCACGACCCCTGGGCGAGCCCGGCAAGACGGTGAGCCGAGCCGTGCTGCTCGGCGTAACGAACAGCGGCCGCAATGAAGCCGCCAAACAGATGTCGCGTGTGCGGATCCGTCATCTCGAACACTTCCGGGTGCCACTGCACGCCAATGGCGAACTCGGCCTCGGGCAACTCGATCGCTTCGATGAGTCCATCGGGCGCCGTGGCCGACGCGACAAGACCGTCGCCGAGCGTCTTGATCCCCTGATGGTGCATGCTGTTGACCATCACGCTCGACGGCCCATCGAGCAGCGCCGCGAGTCGCGTCGCGGGATCGACGCTGACCGGATGCGCGAGATGTGTGCGGGCGTAGCCCGCCGTCGGGAAGAAGTCATGCTTGGCGAGCTCGGGACGCTGCGTGGCGAGATCCTGCCAGAGCGTGCCGCCGCGTGCCACGTTGAGAATCTGCAGACCGCGACAGAGCCCGAAGACGGGCTTGCCGTCCTCGAGCGCCCAGCGCACGAGTTGCAGTTCGACGCGATCCCGCGACGGATCGAGGTTGCCGCATTCGGGGCGCACCGCCTCGCCGTACTGGCGCGGATCGACGTCCACGCCGCCGGGAATGAGCACGCCGTCGAGTCGCTCGTAGATCGCGCGCAGCGTCGGGAGATCATCGTCGAAGAGCGGCACCATCCACGGCACCCCACCCACCATGGTCGTGGCCAGGAAGTAGCGCTGGTTCATGACCCACGACTCGGGGAGCGCCGGCGGAATGCCGTCGATCGAGTGCAGCGTCTGCGTCGTCAGGCCGATCGTCGGCCGATACGGAATCCCGCTCATCGTGCCTCCACAAGGAACGACGGAATGCTCGAACCGCCACCCGCCGTCACGTTCAACAAGGGGTCCGTCGCAATGCGCGACAGACACCCGTCCACCGCCTGCCCATTCACAAGGAAGGGAGCCGTGTCTTCCATGCGCTCGCCAATGTGCAGGCGCCCGTCCACCCACGCCGGATACGGCGTGCTCGGCAGCGTGATGCGCTCCTGAACGATGTACGGCTGGTCGACCGCCGTCTGCAGCGCGGCCTGCCACTCCGTCTCGGAGACCGTCCATCCCAGCACGATCCCCTTCCCGCCGTAATCATCGTTGGGCTTGAGCACGAACTGCTCGCGACGGGCGGCGACATACGGCAGCAGATCCACCGACTGCCCATCGTGCACCGTGTGCCGCTCCTCCACGACACGCGTCCACGGCACGTGTGCCGCAATCGCCGCGCGCTCGTCGGGCGCAAGTAACGCCTGATTGCGTTCGTCGGTCACCACGGCGAGACTCGCCTTCTTGTGCAGCAACTTGCAGCGGAACGGATTGATCATGCAGACCGCACCGTCGCGCACGGCACGCACCACCGGCGACTCCACGCCGCAGCGGTCGATCAGTTCGTCGATGAGCACCCGCTTGTAGATCAGCGTGACCGGTCGCCCCCCCACGGTCAACCTGCCGTGTGCGTACTCCGCCTCACGCGGATCCCCGATGAACGTGGGCACGCCCGCGGCTTCGAGGTGACGCTGATACAACTCGAACTCGCTGTACGTGGGCACTTCGCGCCAGTCGAGAATGCACACGTGCGGCACTTCGCGCACGCCGCGCCAGTGATGGTAGCCGTCGAGCAAGGCCTGCACCTGCCCCGGCGCCGCCGGCAGCGGCACGGCCACGTGCGAGCGACGGAACGCCCCCATGGCCGGCAGGTCGAGAAACACGCGCGCCATCACATCGTTGTAGGCGGCGCCAGCAGGCGTCTCCGCGTTGTATTCGGTGTACTTGAGCCCCTGCGCACCCGGCGCGAAGAACGCGTCCAGTCGCGACACGGGGCTGGCCACCGGTAACCGCGGATCGGCGTGGATGAGCGCCTCTTCCCACGCGAGCAATCGGAACTGCGCGCGCAGCGCGGCATCCTGCATCGCGGCCACGCGCACGCGCTCCATGCCGCGCACGACCAGCTCCGACGTGCGCGTGATGTGGCGGTACTGCGCATACGAGAGGAACCGCGGTCGCAGGACGCTGCAGAGCGGGCGATCGCCAAAGTACAACCCCTCGTCACGCAGACGACGCGCGAGCATCTCCTGCGACGCCGCCGCAACGTCGTCGCTGAGGCCGTCGTGATACCGGGCGACGGCCGCCTGCACCGCCGGATCATCACCTCGTCCGCTGTCGGGCACGCGCACGCTCGGGCTGCCGCTCACCATCAGCCCTTCGCCGCGGGCGCCGTTACGGCGGGCGTGGTGATCGGCACAACCGCCGGCGTGACCTCCGCAACGCCGACCAGCGGCGGAATCGCCGTCTCCGGACGCGGCGCGCCCAGCGGCAACGTCGCCAGACGAATCGCCATGTCGGCCATGTGCTCCACCACCCACTCGAAGTAGGTCGGCGTGAGCGAGTTGATGTCCATGTCCGGCGCCGGATTCATGAAGTCGATCGCGTACGGCACGCCATCGCGCACCGCGAACTCGACCGTGTTCATGTCGTAGCCGAGCACCCGACAGAGCGTGAGCGCGTCGCGCTCGATTCGCGCGAGCAGCTCTGGCGAGAGGTAGTTCGGATCGGCGATGTACTTGCGCGCGCGCGGATCGTACGGCATGACGAGCACGTGCTCACGCCCGAGCACCATGCAACGCACGTACTGCTCCCAGTGAATGAACTCCTGCACGACCATCGTCAGCAGGCCACTCTGGTTGTAGCTCGCGAGCAGCTCCTCCATGCTCTGGCAGATGTAGACATCACGCCAGCCGCCGCCGTGCGCGTCCTTGAGCACACACGGGAAACCGATGGCGTCACCGACGCGCCGCCAATCGAGCGGATAGTTCAGGTTGCGCAGCGACTCGCTGTGCGAGATCCCCGGGATGTAGTCCTTGTTGGGGAGCACCATCGTCTTCGGGTGTGCCACGCCGTGGCGCACCGCGAGGGTGGCGTCGATGAACTTGTCATCGGCCGACCACATGAAGGGGTTGTTGATGATGGTGGTGCCTTGAATCGCCGCGTGCTTGAGGAACGTGCGATAGAAACCGACCTCGTGCGAAATCCGATCGATGATGAGCGTGTACGGGACCGGCTGCGCCATCTCGACGGCGTCGAGCCGCACGTATTCGGCCACCACGCCGCGCTGCCGACGCTTCACGGCCTCGATGAAGGCCGGCGGAAAGGACCATTCGCGGCCCACGATGAGGCCGATGCGGGGTTCACGCACGAGGTGGCGACTCCGAGCTGACGAGTGAAGGAGAGGGCGCCGGAGCACTCGGCGCGTCGGCGAAAGCGTCGGGACCGTGGCTCGGCCGATCGCGCCGCTCTGGCGGCATCATGGCGCATGCGGCGGGTTTTCGCCATGGGGGGAGGGGCGCCGGTGCGCGTCGGCGTGCGGCGCGTCGCCACGCCGCCACACCCTGACGACCGGGTGCGCACCACGTTTTAGCGGCGTTGAAAATCTACGAAACGGCAAGTTTGTGATCGTCTCGCGTGTGGATAAATCCGGCGGCGGACTCAAGCAAACACCCTCTATCACACCGCGTGTTTTCCACACCCGGCGATCCCGCAACCGTCGCCAGATCGTCACTTGCGGGTTTTCCACATGGTTTGCAACACGTATCCACACGCGTGTCAACAACTTACGCGATCTGCGCTGTATTGCGCGTCCCGCTCGATCGTCGTACAATGCCCGCCCGCAGCAGAACACGCCCGGCTGCGATCACGATTCTACTTACGCCTCCCCTCCATGCTCGTCGTCGCCTGCCCTGCCCCGCTTGGTGCGATCGAACCGGCGCCGCTGACCTCGCTTCCGCTCTCCGAACTGCCGTGTCGCGCCGAGGCGCTCTCGGCCTTCTGGGCGAGCGATGATCAGTACTACGTGCGGGCCGAAGATGCGGCCGGCGACGCGCGGTGGTTCCGCATCGACAGCGGCGCCTCGGGTGATCTGGCGAGCGACGCGGCGCGCGCGGCCGGTGTGACGGGCGTCGTGATCGGCCACGTGGGACCGCGCGGCGGCACGGTGGCCTTCCCGACGGGCTCCAGCGGACGGACCGTGTTCCGGGTCTGGCGCGGCAGCCGCACGCGCACCGGCGCCGATGCGGTCGGACGGACTAGAATCCTGGCAGTTCGAGCTGCGCGCTCACCCCGGATGCCAGCGTGACGCCGGCGGCCTGCAACCACGCGAGCAGGACATCCTGCCCGTGATCGCCGGCCATGGCCGAGCGAGCCGCACTGAGTCGCAGCTTGAACTCCCCCGAAACATCGGGGAGGGTCCGGCGCAGCACGGCGATCGTGAGCAACTCGGTAGCGTCGGCGAGGTGGCGGATGGCGAACTCGGCCATGCGGGCGCGCAGCGCGGCCGCGTTGGGCACCGGGGTGTCGCTCGCTGCCGGCTGGCCGCCCCGTCGCTCGCGGAACGTCGCCAGACGCGTGCGCGTGGCCACCAGCGGCGGCGCGATGCGCGGGGTACCGTCGGCCTGCACTTCGTCGGCCGGCAGCCGCAGCGGGGCGCCCAGCAGGCCCAGCCAGGCCAGCCAGAGGGTGCCGCGCGCGTAGGGCTCCCACTCCGCACTCTCGAGACGCGCGGCCACCTGCTCCACGGCGCCGGCGACGCCGTCCCGGCGCTGCCACCACTCGGTGTAGTCATCGGTGTGGCCGCTCACCATGGCGAGGGCGCCCAGTCGGACGGCCCACGTCAGCACGGCTTCACCGCCCTCGGCGGGCGCCCGCAGCGCGGCGCTGCACCGGAAGGCGCGGGCAGCGCCCAGGGCCAGAATGGCACGCGCGAGATCGCGTCCGGCGGACGGCGTGGCGTCAAGCGCGTGCTCCAACTGGCCGAGCGCCGCGAGTTCGTAGGCCGTGCCGAGCAGCGCGAGCCCGTCGGCAATGGGCTCGCCGAGGCCTTCCCCGGAGGCCGTCGCGGCTTCGTCGGCGCGTCCGAGCAGCAGCGCGCGCCGCTCCGGCGGGACCGCGGCAACTGCCCAGTGCTCGTCGAGCGACGCGCGGGCCACCGCGAGCAGATCGCGCTGGTCCACGGAACGATCGGCCTGACCCGTCAGGACATGCATCACGCCTCGACTCCTCCAACGAAGGGGGCGTCCTGCTGAACCCGCTGCACCCACCCCGAGGCCACGCCGCCGCATCGCGAGGGCTGCTCGGTCGGGACGACAACGCACAGCCCTGACCAGACGACCAACGTCGCCCCGGTCAAGGGTCCTGCAATCAAAAGTAACACAAGCGCTTACGCCGCTTGCGTCGCATTTAGGTCACAAACGCGCTCCTGTCAAGAGGCAGCGGGCGCTCGTCGGAGAATCACGTGGGTTTCGAATCGTCGCATGTGGCGCGCCGCCGTCTGGCCGCCGCCGCCATGAGCAATCGGCGCGTGCAGGAAGCGCTCGCCCTCTTCACCCCGGCCGCCGAGGCCCACTCGACGCCGGACGACGTCGCGCGTGTCGACGCGCCACGCGCCGATGCGGCCCTCGCGGGCACGCTCGAAACCCTCGCCGTCGACATCGTGGACACGCCGGGCGCCGGCGGTGCGCTGCTCCTGTCATTTGCGGAACAGGTCCGCGCGCTGCGGCTCGTCGCCGAAGCGCTCGACCGCATGCCCGACGCGCCGTTGCCCCCCGCCATCGGACAGGCGGTTCGTTCGGCGCTTGCGCAGGCCACCTTCACACCGCCGCTCGCGCTCGACGCGTCCGCCTGAGCACTGCGCGCCGCGAGGCGCGCGCGCTCCGTGACGGTGTGCGGCACAGCGTGCGCTGCGTCACGGCACCACCCACACCGGCGCGGCAACTTGCCCGGGTCGTGACGCCGCCTTGCGGTGCCCCCCCGCGACGCCCTATGGTGCCCCCGTCCGCCGATCGCCTCCGCGTTCGCCGGATGTGACGCGACGCCCCGCGGCGCCCCTCCGGCGTGCGGGACCCTGCGTCTCTCCCCTCACGCTCTGTGGAGTCACCGCATGCGCCTGTTGCGCTCGCGTGTCGTTCATCCCAAGTCTGCCCCGCCCAACGCGACGTGGCGCTCGGCTGCGCTCGCCCTCGTCGGACTCGTGCTCGCCGCCGCGCCGCTGCGCGCGCAACCGCTCCCCACCACCGACGGCGAGCGCGCCTGGGCCGCCGGCCAGGAAGCCGCCCTGCGCGGTCGCGCCGATTCGGCCATCACGGCTTACCGGGAAGCCCTGCGGCTCGCACGACAGGACCGCGATCAGGAGCTCGCCAGCGCCGCTCGACTCGGCATGGCCGAAGTCTTCGACGTCTGGTATCGCTGCCTCGACTCCACTCGCGCGGCCTACGAGGACGCGGTCCAGCTGGCCTCCGAGGGCGACTACGCGGCGGCGGACGCCTACGTGCTGTGGTACGCTCGCCGCGGACAGGACGCGCCCGCGCGTGCACTCCACGCGCGCACCTACGCCCCCATCGAGAACGATGTCCCGCGATCCGTGACGCGCGAGAGTGTGAACTTCCTCGTCGCGCTCGCGGCCATTCAGGTCGCCAACAGCAGCCGGTCGGGCGCGTTGTTCAGTCTCACGTCGGCACGCGATATCGCCAATCGCCTCACCGCGGGTGACGTCGACGAAACCGTGGCGGCCAACGGCGGGGTGACAGTGGCCAACTACTGGGCCATGCACGATCTCGCCGAACTGCAGCTCGATGCGCGAAGTGCCGGCAGTGTGCGCAACGTCGCGGCCGGCCGCGCACTGCGCGCGAAGGTCGACGCGGCCACCGTCAGCGACAACGGCGGCCATCCCCGCTTCACCGTGGGACGTCTCGCCGATCGCATTGCACGCCAGCGTCGCGTGTGCGTCGGTGGGCGCTGCACGCCACCGCCGCCGCCGCCGACCCGTCCACGCTGCCCCTGAGCTGACGGCACCGCTGGCGTCGCCGACGCGACGTCAGCGGTGATACCAGGTGAAGCGCAGCGACCCGTAGCTGTGCGGCCCCGGTTGCGCTGCGTACTCGCGTCCGCGGCGCACGTGCTGGAACTCGGTCATGCCACCGGCGAAGCGCCACCCAACCCCGACACTCGTTTGCCACACCGACGGCTCACGCACGGTGGAGAGCGAGCGGTCGCCGAAGTGTCCGTCCACGAAGAGGTCGCGCGCGATCACCTCCTGCCGCACCGACGCGCGCACGAATCCGCCGCGCGCGAGCGCGTGCGCTCCATCGATGGGCAGCCCGAGCCCGACCCGATCCGCGCCCACGCGCACTTCCGCCTCCGTGCGCGCCGCCGTGCGCAGCGTGCCCAGCTGCGCGCCCCAGCGTCCCACAAACCGCACCCGGGTGCCGGGCGCTCGCACGTCGTACTGCCAGCTGTCATCGACGTCGAGATCGACCACGGGGCGCGCGCCGAGCTGATGTTGCCAGCCACGCTGCGGACTGCTCCCGGTGACGTAGTGCATCGCCTTCTGCAGCGGCGCCGCGAGCGACGGTGCGCCCGTGGTGCCGAGCTCCGCGCGTAGCTGGAGCTGACGATGGGCGGTCACGCGCGTGAGGGAAGCGTGCGCCGCGAGCAGCCCCGCGTGCGGCCGTTCCCCGGCGCGACGGCGATCCTCGTTCGAGGCCGGCGTGTAGATCGCCTGCCGCGCACCGGCCGCGAATCGCAGACACGGTTCGTCACCGGTGCCCAGGCGCGCGGTACACGAGGGCCACCGCCGCACCAGCCCCGCGACGCGCGCTGGCAACCCGGCCCAGTACACCGTGACGCTGAGCCCGTGCGTGTAGTCGCGGTCAGTGGGTGGACCGGAATCGCGGAGTGCGAAGAGGTCGTTGTCGACCACCAGTTGCGTGATGCGCGGGATGACAGGCGTCGCCGACGCCAGCGGACGCGCGACCTCGACGGGCGCCGCGGCCACCGGCTGCGCTGACACGGGGCGCACCACGACCACCGCGGCGCACGCCAGTCCCCACCCTCGCCGTTGTACCGCGCGCACCTGCGCCGTGAACATGTGCGGAGGCTAGCCGCGAGCACGCCGCCGCGTAACCACGTATCGTTGCAGCATGGCGAATCACGTCCCCCTCGTCGCGCGCGTGCGACGCGTTGCCCTGCTTGGCGCGCTCCTGGCAAGCGCGTGCCAGTTCAGCGACATCCCGGGCTTTCAGCAGCCGCAACTGCCGATCGACACCACCGCGCCGCGTGCGCCACAGGACATTCTGGCCTGGCTCCGCGACAGCAGTACGGGCGTGCGATCGCTCGCCTTCGACGACACGGCGTGGAGCGATCTCGAGCCGCTGGGCGAGGTCATCGGCACGCGACGCGTTGTCGTGCTCGGCGAGCAGTCGGGGGGCGACGGCACCACGCTGCAGGCCAAGGCCCGTCTCGTACGCTTCCTGCACGAGCGGCTCGGCTTCGACGTCCTCGTCTTCGAGGGCGGGTGGTACGACCTGCGGGTCGCGAACGAGCAGCTGCGCGCAGGCGCGAGCACGCCCACCTCGCTGCGCCGCGCGCTCCCCGCCCCATGGCGCACGAGCGCCGAACTCGAGCCCCTGCTCCGCTGGCTCGAGACGCGCGCCCGGTCGACGCGACCGTTGCAGCTGGCCGGCCTCGATCCTCGCTTCACGAGCCCAAGCGGCTCGCTGACCGCGCAGCTCCCCGGTGCAGCGCTGGAGACATACCTGCGCCGCTACGACTCGCGTCTCCCCGACGACGCGGCCTGGCCCGCGCTGCGCACGGCACTCGACGAGGTGGCGGTCGCGGGTGAGCGCCACATTCGTGTCGACAGCGCGACGCAGCCCGCGCTCGACGCCGGTCTGCAGCAACTGCGCGCCGAGACGAATCGGTTGGTGAACATCGCGCCCGAACCGGAGGCCGCATACTGGCGTGGCCTCGTCTCCGCGCTGCAGGTGCGCGAACTGTGGACGGCGCGCATCGCGGCGGGGCAGCGCGACACGGCGGAAGTGTTGCGGCAGGATGAAATGGCGGAAGCGCTCGTCACGCTCGTGCAGGCAATTCACCGCGAGCAACGGGTCATCGTGTGGACAAGCTCCGCACTCGCGCGCCGCAGTTCGGTGGGCGTGACGTCGCCAGGTGGCACCACCGTATCACTCGGCGCGCTCGGCTTTGGCGAGACGGCACGCGCGATTCTCGGCGACGATCAGGTGTACGCGATCGCCTTCCTCGCCGGGTCGGGCAGCTACGGACCGTTCGCCACCGGGACCGCGGTACGTCCCCTGGTGCGACCGGTGCCGGAAAGCTGGGATGGGCTTTTCCTCTCGGCGGGGCGTCCGAACGCATTCCTGCATCTGCGCCGTCCGATCACGCTCGACAACGCGTGGCTCTACCAGCGACGCGTCGCGCGCGCGCTCGGGTATCAGCAGTACAACGCGTCGTGGCCCGCGTTCTTCGACGGGTTCTTCTTCACGAGCGAAATGACGCCGATCAGCACCACGACGGCGGGCGCCACGCGCTGAGCGCGGCGCGCCTCAGCGACGGCTGCCCGTCCAGATCGCGACGAGTCCGCACTGCACGTTGCCCGCGGACCGCTGCAGCTCCGACGGAATGGACGCGACGCTGGCGTAGATCTCGATCGCGGCGACACTCGGCGCCTGCACCAGATCGTCGACCGAGATGAGCGTGCTCACCGGCGGCGGATTGGTGCGATTCTCGAGCAGCTCTTCGAGGGTGCCCCCCACCCGCATGCCGTCGAGCAGAATCGTCATGCCACACGTGCCACCACGTCCGGTGAGCATGGAGCGATTCATGTCGTAGCGCTGCACGCGCACGAGGTTTTCCCCCTGCAGCATCTGCGTGAGCTTGATCGGGTTGCGCAGATCGAGCTCCTCGGGGGTGATCATGCGCGCGGAATAGGCCCCACGCTGCACGCGCTGCACCCGATCGTAGAAGCCGCTCCGCCCCAGCGGCGTGTTGGCGCGGTCGGTGATCTGCACCGTGGCTAGCGAACGCGGCACAACGCGCATGGCGATGGCGTACTCGCCCGTGATCTCGGAGCGCTTCACCCAATCGGCAAAGGGTGTATAGCCGATGCGACGCGCGACGATGCGGATGCTGTCCTTGGCGGGCTCGTTGAAGACGACCATTCCCGAATCGTCCGCCACCCGCGAAACACCGTCGCGCAACGACACGAGGGCGTACGGGATGGGCTTGGTTTCGGGATCGAGCACACGCAGCACGATCCGATCCTGCTGCGCCATGACGGTGACCGGCGCCAGGAGCACGGCGAGAGCGGACAGAGCGGTTCGCAACGGGAATCGCATGGAGAGGAGCTCCGAAAGAACGAGGTGGAGGGCAGCTCTGCAATATACTCCGCGCGGTCGCGGGAGGTCCGCGCGCCGCCGCGCCCGCGGGGGCAGCACCGGCGATGGCGTGTGCGTATCCTTCGCGAGCCGCCGCGACGCCACCGTTCGCGCGGCGTCACTCGTTGCCGACACCTGCCGTTCATGTTCGCGCCGTCGTTCTTCGCTCGCTCTCCCGCGCGCCGCTGCATCCCATGAGCGTCACACGGGCGCTTCGCCTGTCCCGCATCGCGCGCGGTGCGCTGCTCGCGGCGTGCGCGGTCATCGTGCTGGCCGGCTTGCGCGCCGCCAGCAGCATGCTGGCGCCGTTCCTGCTCGCCGCGTTCATCGCGGCCGTGAGTCTGCCGGCGCTGGAGTGGTTGCGCCGCAAAGGCACCCGCACCGGTCTCGCGGTGCTCGTGGTGGTGCTGCTCAACGCGGGGCTGCTCGCGTTCGCGGGGTGGATCGTGGTGGAGTCGATCGTCGAACTGCGTCTGCAGTTGCCGATGTATATCGACCGCACCCGCGCGCTCGAGGCCGACGCCTTGCGACGGCTGGCGGCCAACGGCCTGCATCTCGGCGACGGGTACTTCGCGACCCTCGGGCAGCCCGAACGCCTGCTCGAAATCGCCGGTTCGGCCGCCCGCAACGTCACGTCGTTCCTGTCGCTGGGCCTGCTGCTGTTGCTGTACCTCGTGTTCATGCTGCTGGAATCGGTGCAGCTCCCGGATAAGTGGCGCGTCGTGTTCGGGGCCAACAGTCGCGGCACCGCCGGCGCCGAACGCGCCCTGCGGCAGGTCCAACGCTATCTCGTGCTCAAGACGCTGATCAGTCTGGCGACCGGCGTGAGCATCGGGGTGTTTCTCTTCCTGCTCGACATCGACTTCGCGCTGTTCTGGGGCTTCCTGGCGTTCGTGCTCAACTTCGTGCCGAACATCGGGTCGGTGATCGCGGCCATCCCCGGCATCGTGATCGCGTTGCTGCAATACGGGCCGGAGCGCGCGGCGCTGGTGGCGGCGATCTACGTGGCCACGAACTTCACGCTCGGCAATGTGCTCGACCCGATCCTGGTGGGGCGGCAGCTGCGCCTGTCGCCGCTCGTGGTGCTGATGTCGCTCGTCTTCTGGGGCTTCACGTTGGGGTTGGCCGGGATGTTCCTCGCCGTACCGCTCACGATCGCGACGCGCATCCTGATGCAGACGTCGCCCGCGCTGGCGCGGTACGCGACGCTGCTGGGGCCGTTGCCGGAGCCGGGGGAGACGCCCTCGGGGGAGTGGATGGCGACCGCCGAGCACAAGGTGTCGGCGCTGTCGTGATCGAGGGGCCCACTCCGATGGCGTAGGGGAGGCGGAGCACGACTCGGTGCCTGCCTCGCCACCCCTCGTTCGGAGTCGATGATGCGTCACCCGTTCCTTCGCCACCGCGCTCGCGTGCTGTCCGCGTTGGCCGCCGCGGCTTTGCTCAGCACCTCGCTGCGCGCCCAGACCACCATTCGCACCACGCTCGGCCCGGGCGAGAGTTTCGATCCCGGGACGAGCTACACCATCGGGGCGGATGCGGCTGGGCTCAACCTGAATCGTGAGCTTGCGACGTCGTTCACGTACGCGGGCCCCAGCGGCTTCGAGCTGTTCGATCTGGGGCTCGCGCTGCGCAACGCGCTGCCGGGCACATCGGCGCTGTACACGATTCGCTTCACGCAGGGGAGCGACTTCGAGACGTCGTCGGAGCTGCAGTCGTGGTCATTCGGCACATCGCTCACCAGCCCCACGATCACGCTGCAGCGGTTCGACTTCGGCGCCGGTATCGCGCTCGTGAGCGGCGCGACGTACTGGGTGCACGTGGCCGGGAACGTCTTCCTGGAGAGCGTCGGCGGCTGGGCGCTGTCGAGCCCGGTGGTACCGAGCACGGCGGGTCAGTTGCTGCGTCGATCGGATGACGCCCCGGACTGGGCCGATTGGGACTCGCCGCTCCCTGCCTACGAGGTGCGCGCCACGGGGACGCCGGTGACCGTGCCGGAGCCGGCGCTGGCGTCGCTGCTGCTGGTGGCGGTGGCGCCGCTCGCGTGGCGGGCGCGGCGGCGGGCGCAGATCTGAGAAATCACACGAGGTGCGGCCCGCAAGCAAATGCATTTAATGGCGTTATGCCTGATCGTATCGGGTGAGATTTGAGCCGCGCCGTTTTTCCCACCATCCACTTTGGAGATGCACATGCCGCGAGTTCGGTTCGCGCGACCGCGCCCTTCCGCCGCCGCGCTGATGCTTGGTCTCATGATGGCCGCGCCCGCGACGGCGCAAACGACCGTCCAGTCCACCCTCGGTCCCGGCGACAGCTTCGAGCCGGCCGCGTACTTCCAGATCGGCGCGATCGCGCCTGCGGTGAACCCCAACCACGAGGTGGCGACGTCGTTCGTCTACTCGGGCGCGAGTGGCTTCGACCTGTTCGATCTCGGCCTCGCACTGCGACAGACGAGTTCGCCTGCCCTCCCAGTGACGTATCGCATTCGCTTCCGTCGCGGGACCGACTTCATCACGTCGAGCCTCGTGCAGGGATGGAGCTACAGCACCACCATCGTTGGTCCGACCACGCTCGAACGGTTCGACTTTGCCCCGGGGATCTCGCTCGTGACCGGCGAGACGTATTGGATTCACGTACTCGGTCCGAGCGGGGAATCGAGCATCGGCGGCTGGGCGTATTCGAGCCCGGCGGTCTTTGGTCCAAGCGGCAGTCTGCTGCTGAACAGTGATGACCTCGGGAACTGGACCGAATCGATGTCGCCGCTCCCGGCGTATGCGCTGCGGGCGACGGCGACGGCAGCCTCAGTGCCTGAGCCACTGACCGCGTCGCTGCTGCTGCTCGCCGTCGCGCCGCTGGCCTGGCGAGCACGGCGACGCGTGGTCGCGTAGTCGCGACAACGCACAACGCCCCGGCCTCACACGTGAGACCGGGGCGTTGTGCGCATAGCAGGGGAGGGGCTCGAACCCTCGACCTCACGATTATGAGTCGTGCGCTCTTACCAGCTGAGCTACCCTGCCCTTCGGCGCCGCCGGTTGGACGTTGAAGCGACGCCGCGCGTAGACAAAAAGCCAGTTTGTCGCTTATAATCCACTAAGTGGCTTTTTGTCTTTCACGACTCGCTCCTGACGTCCATGACTCGTCGCGCCCTCACCCCTCTGAGCTACCTCGACGCGCCGCTTGACGAGCTACTCGGCCAGGTGTCGCACGTGCGAATCCTCCGGGTGCTTTCGGAAACGGAGCACCCGTTGCCGCCGAATGAGCTGGCGCGTGCCACCCGCCTGAACCTCTCTGGGGTGCTCCGCGCCATCGATCGCCTCACGCATCTCGGCATCGTGCGATCCCTTGGCGCGGGAGGTCGGCGCGTGATCGAGCTGAGCGCTTCCCACGCGTTCGCCCCCGTGCTGCGCGCGCTCTTCGATGCCGAGCGACAGCGGCGCCGCCTGTTGCTCGAGGCGCTCAAGGCCTTGCTCGCGCCAGTCACGCCGGCACCGCGCGCGGCGTGGATCGAAGGGCCACATGCCGTCGGGAAGGACTCGGCGCACGATACGCTGCGCCTCGGCGTCCTCACGACCGCGCGGGAACGACACGCGGTAACAGAGCAGCTCTCGGGCGGGATTCGTGATCTCGAGCGGCGCTTCGATCTGACCGTTGATCTGCTCGTGCGCACGCAAGCGGATCTGGAGACGATGACAGCGGAACAGAAGTCCGCGGTGCGAGCGGCGACCCTGCTGTACGGTGTGTTGCCGCTGGCGACGCCGCCTTCAGGCGACACCGCGGCGGCCACCACGCACGCCGATCTCGATACGCGCTCCAGCGCTCGCGCCGAGCGATTGGCGAAGGCGATCACGCGCGACCCGCGCCTGATTGCCGACGCGCAGCGATGGGTGCAGCAGCGGTTACGAGAATCGTCCGCCGCGGAAGCGCACGTACTGCGTGAGTGGGAGCATATACTCACGCTGCCGCCGCACCGCGTCGCGGCGTTTCTCTGCGATCCCGGGGAGCGGGCCACGCGGCTGCGACAGACGTCGCCGTTCGTGGGCGTGAAGCTTCGCGAAGGGCGAGGTGTTCGCCGATCGTAGAGACCCGCCGTCTCTCTGCGCGCATGGCTTCTTCGTGCACGGCCTCCCGATCACCGAGGCCGCCACGTTGCCCGCCGGCTGGGAGGCAGAACGGCGGCCACGGGCGGCCGATAGCGGCACGGCACCACGGTGGCCACCTCGGCCGCCCAAGCAACGTCTGGGGTCGCCGTGGGCTTGCCAGCGGGCCGGAGGACGGCCACGAACTTCTACCGGGAACCGGCCACGCGCAGACCGACAAGGGTCGCGTTGATGTCGCACGGCACGCGCACGAACTCGTCGCACGTCCCGTAGCGCCAGGCGATCAGTACCGAAGGGCGTACTGCACCTTCGCCAGCAGCTGGTTGGAAGCGAACCCCCATCGGGGATCGAGCCGGCGGGTGGGATCACCAAGCGATGCCGCCCCGTACGGGCGACCCGTCTCCGGGGCGATGTCGTGGCGCAGGTTGTGGTTGTACACCACAAACAGGTCGCCTAGCGGCGAGAAGGTCCACCGCAGCCGGGTGTTGGCCCCGACGGTCTCCGACTGGTTGTCATTCTGCGCTTAGCTGTTGAGCTGTCGGTTGGGCAACACGTTCACGCGCACGCGGGTGCCGTACAGATCCTGCGTGAAGTTGCCCTCTGCCAACCGGCCAATGTTGCGCGTCGCGTTGAACTCGAGGTTGATGAGCGGCGACGGCTTCCACGCACTCGTCAGGATGATTTCGTCGAGCGAGCCGGTATAG
>ERZ1066122.685-NODE-685-length-33906-cov-34.882515_pt1 | contig 33906 bp, 22 predicted proteins | sample MGYA00382769_ERZ1066122 | MGnify/ENA primary metagenome ERZ1066122 (study PRJEB33369, sample SAMEA5778352) | biofilm metagenome | biome: Industrial cooling water; feature: Water cooling tower basin; material: Biofilm | place: United Arab Emirates | collected... | reverse complement strand
CCACGGCGTAGCCCTCCTCGCGCAACCCACGCGCGAGGAAGCTCGCCACCTTCTTGTCATCCTCGATCACGAGCACACGCATGCGAATGCTCTCTGCAGGGGTCAGGGGCCGGGGGTCAGGGGAGGGGCTGCCAGCTACCGGCTGCCGGCTGCCAGCGAACCCTCGGTGTTGCCGGCAGCCGGCAGCCGGCAGCCGACAGCCTCTTCCCCGAACCCTGCAGAGGTACAGTCGGACGCGCCGCCGGGTTTCGCAAGCGGGTTCCCGGCGCGGCAGGGGAGCGGCGCCGGAAGCGACAGCGGCCCCGCCGGTCCCGCCGGCGGGGCCGCTGTCGGGCTCCGGGCGGCCGTGCGCCCGGGCGTGGGCTAGAACAGCCCGGTGATGGCGCCGTCGGGCCGCAGCGCCATGCGCTCGGCGGCGGGCTCCCTGGGCAGGCCGGGCATCGTCATGATGTCGCCGGCCTTGGCGACCACGAAGCCGGCGCCGGCCGAGGGGTAGACCTCGTTGATGGTGATGCGGAAGCCGCGCGGCCGGCCGAGCTTGCTGGCATCGTCGGTCAGCGAGAACTGCGTCTTCGCCATGCAGACCGGCGTCTGCCCCATCCCGATCGACTCCAGGTAGGTGATCGTGCGCTCCGCGGCGGGCGCATAGTCGACGCCGTCGCCGCCGTAGATCTTCTTGACGATCGTCTCGATCTTCTCCTTGATCGGCAGCTCCACGGGGTAGAGCGGGCGGAACTCGGCAGTGCCCTTCGCCAGCAGCGCGAGCAGCTCCTTGGCGAGCGCCTCGCCGCCGGCGCCGCCCTGCGCCCAGACGTCGGAGAGCGCGAGGCGCACGCCGGCGCGCTCGGCGAAGTCGGCCACGGCCTGCAGCTCGCGCTCGCTGTCGGCGAGGTGGCGGTTCAGCGCCACCACCACGGGCACGCCGAACTGCCGCACGTTCTCGATGTGCTTCTCCAGGTTCGGCAGCCCGCGCTCCAGCGCGCCCAGGTCTTCGATGCCCAGGCTCTTCTTGTCGGCGCCGCCGTGCAGCTTCAGCGAGCGCACGGTGGCGACGATGACTGCGGCCTCGGGCGCCAGGCCGCCGAAGCGGCACTTGATGTCGAAGAACTTCTCGGCGCCCAGGTCCGAGCCGAAGCCGGCCTCGGTGATGACGATCTCGGAGAGCGCGAGCGCGCTGCGTGTGGCCATCAGGCTGTTGCAGCCGTGCGCGATGTTGGCGAACGGGCCGGCGTGCACGAAGGCGGGGCCGCCCTCCAGCGTCTGCACCAGGTTGGGGCGCAGCGCGTCCTTGAGCAGCAGCGCCATCGCGCCGGTCGCCTTCAGATCGCCGGCGCGCACGGGCGTGCGGGCGCTGCCGTAGGTGGCGCCGACGATGATGCGCGCCAGCCGCTCCTCCAGGTCCTGCGCATCGCGAGCGAGCGCGACCACGGCCATGATCTCGCTGGCCGGCACGATCACCCAGCGCTCCTCGCGCGGCACGCCGTTGCCCACGCCGCCCAGGCCGATGACCGCCTGGCGCAGCGCGCGGTCGTTCATGTCGATGGTGCGCGGCCAGGTGATGCGGCGCGGGTCGAGGTTGAGCGCGTTGCCCTGGTGCAGGTGGTTGTCCAGCACGGCGGCGAGCAGCGCGTGCGCGCTGCTGATGGCGTGGAAGTCGCCCGTGAAGTGGAGGTTGATGTCCTCCATGGGCACGACCTGCGCGTAGCCGCCGCCGGCGGCGCCGCCCTTGACGCCGAAGACTGGGCCCAGGCTCGGCTCGCGGATGCAGAGTGCCGTGCTCTTGCCCAGCCGGCGCAGCGCCTGCGCCAGCCCGACGGAGACGGTGCTCTTGCCCTCGCCCGCGGCGGTCGAGTTGATGGAGGTGACCAGCACCAGCCGGCCGCGCGCGGGGCGGCTGGCGATCTCCAGCGGGATCTTCGCCTTGTACTTGCCGTACAGGTCCAGCTCGTCGGGCTCCAGGCCCAGCTCGGCGGCGACCTCCTGGATGGGGCGCAGCGTGGCGGCCTGGGCGATCTCGATGTCCGAGGGGACGGAGGTGGTGGTCTGAGGCATCATCTCACGACGCAGGGTGGAGGGGCAGCGGCGACCCCGGCCCGGGCGCCGGGCGCGGTGTCGGCTCGTCGGTCGGCACGGACAGAGTAGAGGGGATCTCCGCGCCTGGCTATCGGGCAACCGCTGTATCGCGTGTCAGGTTTCTCCGTCTACCGCATGCCGTCGGCGGCTTGACACCCGCGGCGGCGGGTGCTATCACCGAGCGGTCCGCCCTACCGAGCCCCCGCAAACGCGCACGACCGTGGAACGAACGCCTCCGACCCTCGCGTGGCTCGCGCTCGCCGCGCTCCTGCTGCTGCTCGGCGTCGCTGCCTCACCCGCGCAGCCGGACGACGCGCTGGTGAGGCAGCGCTACCAGAAGCACGAGTACCCGGTGCCGATGCGCGACGGCGTACGGCTGTTCACCGTCGTCTACACGCCGCGCGACACGACGCAGCGCTACCCGATCCTGCTCAACCGCACCCCCTACAGCGCCGGCCCCTACGGCGCCGAGCGCTACAAGACGTCGCTTGGGCCCAGCGCGCGCTTCCAGGACGACGGCTTCATCTTCGTCTACCAGGACGTGCGCGGGAAGTACCTGTCCGAGGGCAGCTTCGTGAACGTGACGCCGCACCGCCCGGCGAAGCGCTCGCCGCGCGTCGTCGACGAGAGCAGCGACACCTACGACACGGTGGAGTGGCTACTGAAGAACCTGGGCCACCACAACGGGCGGGTGGGGATGTGGGGCATCTCGTATCCGGGCTTCTACGTCTCCGCGGGGATCATCGACACGCACCCGGCGATCCGCGCGGCCTCGCCGCAGGCGCCGATCGCCGACTGGTGGGTCGGCGACGACTTCCACCACCACGGCGCGCTCTTCCTGCTCGACGCCTTCAACTTCATGTCCAGCTTCGGGCGGCCGCGGCCGGCGCCCTCGCCCGTCGGCGGCCAGCGTTACGACATGCAGACGCCGGACGCCTACCGCTTCTTCCTGGAGATGGGCCCGCTGGCCAACGCGAACGCCCGGCACCTGCGCCACGGCGTCCCGTTCTGGGACTCGCTGATGGCGCACCCGGACTATGACGCGTTCTGGCGCGAGAAGAACCTCCTGCCGCACCTGAAGAACATCCGCACGCCGGTGCTGACCGTCGGCGGCTGGTTCGACGCGGAGGACCTCTACGGCGTGCTGCAGACCTACGCGGCGATCGAGACGAACAACCCGGGCACCGTCAGCACGCTGGTGATGGGCCCCTGGTGCCACGGCTGCTGGGCGCGCACCGCCGGCGACCAGCTCGGCGACGTCTCCTTCGGCCAGCCGACCGCGCGCTTCTACCAGGACGAGGTGGAGCTGCCGTTCTTCCGCCGGCACCTGAAGGACGCGACGGACCCGCGCCTGCCCGAGGTGCTCGCCTTCCGCACCGGCGCCAACCGCTGGGACTCGCTGAGCGCCTGGCCGCCGCGCCAGGCCGCGCGGCGCGCGCTCTACTTCCAGCCCGACGGCGCGCTGGGCTGGCAGGCGCCCACCGCGGGCGGCGAGCGCTTCGACGAATACCTCAGCGACCCCGCGCGGCCGGTGCCGTACACCGCCGAGATCCGCAACACCCGCTCGCGCGAGTACATGCTGGAGGACCAGCGCTTCGCCTCCACGCGCCCGGACGTGCTCGTCTACCAGACGGAGCCGCTGGCGGAGGACGTCACGCTCGCCGGCCCCATCCGCGCCGAGCTGTTCGTCTCCACCACCGGCACCGACGCGGACTTCATCGTCAAGCTGATCGACGTCTACCCCAACGACACGCCCGACCCGCAGCCCACGCCCAGCGGTGTGCCGCGCGGCGGCTTCCAGCAGCTCGTACGCGCGGAGGTCATGCGTGCGCGCTACCGCAACGACCCGGCGAAGCCGCAGGCGCTGGTGCCCGGCCGGGTGACGCCGGTCGGCTTCGCCGTGCCGGACGTCTATCACACCTTCCGGCGCGGCCACCGCATCATGGTGCAGGTGCAGAGCAGTTGGTTCCCGCTGGTGGATCGCAATCCGCAGACGTTCGTCGACATCGCCACCGCGAAGCCGAGCGACTTCCGCAAGGCGTCGCACCGCCTGCACCGCTCCGCGCGCTACCCCTCGCGCCTGGAGGTGGGGGTGATGTAGCTGCCGGCTGCCAGCTACCGGCTGCCGGCGAACTACACCCTCACCCCCCGGCCCCCTCTCCCCAGTCTGCTATGCATTGCCCACATCTGGCTAAACCGGAACGCCGCGCATCTCCAGGCGGCTGAAGCCGCGGCTACGACGACACCAAGCCCGCCTGCGCGGGCTGAACCGCTCCGGGTACAGACCAGCCGCCGCAGGGCGGCTTCGTGCCGTTCCAGCCGCGGCTTCAGCCGCCTGGCGCGGAGCGTTCCGCTCCTCTGAAATGTGGGTAATGCATAGCCCAAGCCCGGGAGAGGGGGCCGGGGGGGTGAGGGTGCAGTTCGCCGGCAGCCGGTAGCTGGCAGCCGGCAGCCTCTACACGTCGCTCGTCATGATGAACACCGGCTGGCGCGCGAAGTCGTAGATCGGGCGCAGGCGCCGGGTGTTGTAGTAGCGGTTGACGTCGACGACCTTCTTGCGGCCGGTGACCACGTCGATGGGCACGTTGTCGTAGACGCCGTTGCGCAGGCTGATCAGGCGGCCGGAGACGCCGCGCAGCACCAGGTCCAGCGCGAGGTTGCCGAACGCCATCGGCACGATGGAGTCCATCGCGTCCGGCTCGCCGGAGCGCACCAGGTAGCCGAGGCGCTGGTTGACGACGTTGATCTTGCGGCCGTGGTTGAACTTGGCAGAGACGTCCTTCAGCCGCACCGCCACCTTGTCGCCGATGCCGCCGAGCTTGCGGTGGCCGTACTGGTCGGTCTCGGCGCCCTCGAACGACATCTCCTCCTGGTCCAGCATGCGCGCGCCCTCGGAGACGAGCACCACGCTGTAGCGGCTGGGCGCGCGGTTGCGGTCGTAGACCAGCAGCTCGGTGAGGTGCTCGATGTCGAACGGGTACTCGGGGATGACGCAGCGGTCGGCGGCGCCGGCCATGGTGGGCAGCAGCGCGGTGTAGCCGGCATAGCGGCCGAAGACCTCGATGACCAGGAAGCGCTCGTGCGAGCCGGCGGTGGTGCGCAACTGGTGCGTCATCTCGATGGTGCGGGTGACGCAGGTGCTGAAGCCGATGCAGTAATCGGTGCCCGGCACGTCGTTGTCCATCGTCTTGGGGATGCCGACGACCTTGACGCCCTCCTGGTGCAGACGCTGGGCGTAGCTGAGCGTGTCGTCGCCGCCGATGGGGATGAGGTAGTCGATGCCCAGGAACTCGATCGCCTTCAGCACGTCCGCGGTGACGTCGTTGATCTCCGCCGGGTAGCGCTCCGCCAGGTGCTCGGGGACGAGCGAGCGCGGCAGGTGGCTGGGTCGGGTGCGCGAGGTGTGCAGGAAGGTGCCGCCGGTGCGGCCGGCGCGGTTGACGACGTCCTCGGTGAGCACCTGCACGTTGCCGCCGTTGTCGTTGTCCTCGTCGGGCACCAGGTCCACCAGGCCGGCCCAGCCGCGGCGGATGCCGAGCACGCGGTAGCCCTCGCGCAGCGCGCGCACGGTGATGGAGCGGATGGCGGGGTTGAGGCCGGGCACGTCGCCGCCCCCGGTCAGGATCGCGATGGTTCCTTTGGCAGCCATGACGCAGCTCTCCTCTGCAACGGGATCCCGCGCCGCGCCCGCGGGCCGGGCGGCGCGCTGCGCACAGAATAGCATCGTGGCCGCACGGCGGCGAGAGGGATGCGCGGCTGCCTCCGCGGCGGGCGAGGCGCTATCTTTCACCGCCGCCGGGGGCGGCCGCCGGGGGCATGAAGCCCCCGGCAGGCCGCATCTCGCCCTGGCGGGCGAACGGCCCTCCCCCGGCACAGGTGTTCCGCCCGGCAGGGCGGGCAGTACCATGCCGGGCGTTTCATACGCCCGGCGGCGGGGGCTTCATGCTCCCGGCAGCTGGATTCAAGCAACCGCCCGATGTCACCGATGGCTTCTCGCTTCGCCCGCTCCGCCCTCGCCCTGGCGGCGCTCTTCGCTCTGCCGCTGCTGCCCTCGCGCCTGCCCGCGCAGGCCGGCGGGCTGACGCTCGTCCACCCGCCGCAGAGCACGCGCGTCTACGCGCGCGACGGCTCGCTGCTCGCCGAGCTGGGCCCGCAGGTGCGCAGCAGCGTGCCGCTCGCCTCGCTGCCGCGCTACGTGCCGCTGGCGTTCGTGGCCGTCGAGGACAAGCGCTTCTTCGAGCACGCGGGCGTCGACCCGCTGGGGCTGGCGCGCGCCCTCAAGAGCACCGTCGAGGGGCGGCGCCAGGGCGCCAGCACCATCACGCAGCAGCTCATCGGCGCGATGTACCCCACGCTGGTGGACCGGCGCGAGATCAGCGTCGAGCGCAAGGTGCGCGAGATGGAGCTGGCGCTGGAGCTGGAGAAGCGCTACGGCAAGGAGCGCATCCTGGAGGCGTACCTCAACCAGATCTACTTCGGGCACGGCTGGTACGGCATCGACGCGGCGGCCCGGCACTACTTCGGCAAGCCCGCGACGAAGCTGAACCTGGAGGAGACGGCGATGCTGGCCGCGCTGCCGAAGGGCGCCGGCGTCTACTCGCCGAAGCTCGACCCGCCGAAGGCGCTGGCGCGGCGCAACCTGGTGCTGGGGCTGATGGCCGAGAGCGGCGTCATCAGCGCGGCGCAGGCGCAGGCCGCGCGCGCGAAGCCGATCCGGCTGGCGCCGAACCACGGCTACCGCGCGCGCCCGCCGTGGGTCATCGAGCAGGTACGGCAGCACCTGGAACAGACGTACGGCAGGGACTTCGGCACGCAGGGGCTGCACGTCTGGACGACGATCGACCCGGTGGCGCAGGACGCGGCCGACAGCGCGCTGGTGCGCGGGCTGCGCGGCATCGAGCGCCAGCCCTGGTTCCGCGGCCCGAAGTACGGCACGGCCGCCGCGCAGGCCACCAGCGGCGGCACCAACTACCTGCAGGGCCTGGTCGTCTCGCTGGACGCGCGCAGCGGCGAGATCCTGGCGCTCGTCGGCGGGCGCGACTGGGAGGACTCGAAGTTCAACCGCGTCACCGGCGCGCGTCGGCAGCCGGGCTCGGCGTTCAAGCCGGTCGTCTACGCTGCCGCGCTGGAGCGCGGCTTCACGCCCGCCACCCTGTTGCAGGATACGGCGCTGCAGATCCACCTGCCCGGCTCGCCGCTCTACGAGCCGAAGAACTCCGACAAGCTGTTCCGCGGCGAGGTCACGCTGCGCGAGGGGCTGGTGCAGTCGATCAACACCGTGGCGATCCAGCTCGGGCTGCAGTTGGGGCTCGACACCGTCGCGGGGGTGGCGAAGCGGTTCGGATTGGGTGCGATCCCGCCCTACCCGGCGGCGATGCTCGGCGCCGGCGCCGTCCGCCCGCTGGAGCTGGCGGCGGCGTACACCGCGTTCGCCAACGGCGGCATGCGCGTGGAGCCGTTCCTGGTGCGCCGCGTCGCCGACGCGCGGGGCCAGGTGCTCTTCGACCGGCGCGGCAAGGGCCAGCGCACGCTCTCGCCCGACGTCGCCTTCCTCGCGACCGACCTGATGCGTAGCGCGGCGGAGCGCGGCACCGGTCGCGAGGCGCGCGAGCGGCTGCCCGCGCGCGTGCCGATGGCCGGCAAGACGGGCACCACCGACGACGCGACGGACGTCTGGTACGTCGGCTTCACGCCCGAGGTGGTGAGCGCCGTGTGGCTCGGCTACGACACGCCGCGCCCCATCGGCGCCGGCGCCTACGGCGGTACGCTCGCCGCGCCGATCTGGGGAGAGCTGATGCGCCAGTTCTACGCGCGGCGCGCCGCGCCCGCCGCCTGGCAGCCGCCGGCCGGCGTGCTCCGCGTCGCGCTCGACTCGCTCAGCGGCCAGCCGCTGCCGGCGCCCTGCCCGCCGGTGCCCGCGCGCACCGAGTTCCTGCTCGCCGCCGCCACGCCTGCCGGCGCCTGCGTGGTCGCGCTGCCGGGCGCGTCGCCCGCCGCCTGGCCCGGCGTCGACTCGCTGCGCGCCGATACGCTGCGCCTGGACTCGCTCGGCGTCGACTCGCTGCGCCTCGACACCCTGCCGACCCCGCCCGACTCTGCCGCCGCGCCGCCGCCGGCCAGCCCGCGCAAGAAGTGAACGGGTGAACGGGGGGCGCCGACCTGGCGGTGGTGGCGGGGCGGGGGCACCCGTTCACCTCGTCACCCGTTCACCCGTTCGGGGGTGTGGAAGGGCCGGCTTCAGTCCACCGCGCGCAGGTACTGCTTCGGCCAGTAGTCGATGCTCACGCCCAGTTCGCGGGCGGCGTGCAGCGGCCAGTGCGGGTCGCGCAGCAGTTGGCGCGCGAGCAGCACCAAGTCCGCCCGGTGTTCGCGGACGATGGCGTCGGCTTGCGCGGCGTCGCGGATCAGCCCGACGGCCGCGGTAGCGATCTCGGCCTCGCGGCGGATCCGCTCGGCGAAGCCCACCTGGTAGCCGGGCGCGACGGGGATCTGCGCGCCGGGCACCAGCCCACCCGAGGAGCAGTCGATCAGGTCCACGCCGCGGGCGTGGAGCCGTCGCGCCAGCTCGACGGTCTGCTCGGCGTCCCAGCCGCCCTCCACCCAGTCGGTGGCGGAGAGGCGCACGAAGAGCGGCAGCTCCTCCGGCCAGACGGCGCGCACCGCGTCGGTCACTTCGAGCGTCAGGCGCACGCGGTTCTCGAAGGGGCCGCCGTACCCGTCGACGCGGCGGTTGCTGAGCGGCGAGAGGAACTGGTGCAGCAGGTAGCCGTGCGCCGCATGGATCTCCACGACGCGGAAGCCGGCCTCGCGCGCGCGGCCGGCGGCGTCGCGGAAGGCGGCGATGACGCCGCGGATCTGCGCGTGCGTCAGCTCGCGCGGCGTGTGGTAGCTGGGCGAGAAGGCGAGCGCGCTGGGTGCCCAGACCGGCTGCCAGCCGCCGCTCGCCTCGTCCAGCGCGTGGTTGCCCTGCCAGGGCACGCTGGTGCTCGCCTTGCGGCCGGCGTGCGCGAGCTGCACGCCGGCGACCGCGCCGCGGCGCGCGATGAACTCCGCGCAGCGTGCGAGCGGCTCGATCTGCGCGTCGTTCCAGAGGCCGAGGTCCTGCGGCGAGATGCGGCCGTCGGCCGTCACCGCCGTGGCCTCGGCGAGGACCAGCCCGGCGCCGCCGACGGCGCGGGCGCCCAGGTGCACGAGGTGCCAGTCGTTGGCCAGCCCGTCGTGGGCGGAGTACTGGCACATGGGGCTGACGCCGATGCGGTTGCGCAAGCGCACGCCGCGCATTTCGCAGGGCGCGAAGAGGCCTCTCTCGCTCACAACGGTTCTCCGGGTGCGGGTCTCGGGTGCGGCCCCGGGGTCGGTGCGCTGGGGCGCGCCGGCCCGGCCGCCGCCGCGCTCATGGCAACGCGCGGGCCACGCGCGCGGCAGCGGCGGGGTGGCGAGGCGGCCGGGCGCGGCGGTATACTTCCGCCTATGGACCCCCCCGACGACACCGCACGGGATCGCGCGCGCCGGCCGCGCGCCGCTGGTCCCTCGATGCTCGACCTGGTTCGGCTCAGCCCCGAAGCGGTGTTTCCCCCGGGCGGGATGGCGCTCTACCGGCAGCTCGCCCAGCTCACGGAGATGGCGGAGGGTCAGGAGGTGCTGGACGTGGCCTGCGGCCGCGGCGTGACCACGCGCTTCCTGGTCAAGACCTACGGGGTGGAGGGCTCGGGCGTCGACGTCGATGCCAACCTGGTCCGTGAAGCGGAGGAACGCACCCGCACGGAAGAGCTGTTCGGGCGCGCGCACTTCCAGAGTGGCCCGCTGGAGGACCTGCCGTACCGCGATGCGATCTTCGACGTCGCCATCGGCGAACTGGGCCTGGCCGCCTCGCCCGACCCGGCGCGCGCCATCCGCGAGCTGGCGCGCGTCACCCGGCCCGGCGGCGCCGTCGTGCTCATCCAACTGACCTGGACGGGCAACGTTCAGCCGGAATGGCGCGAGATCCTCGTGCAGCACCTGGGCGCGCGCCCGATGCTGCTGGTCGAGTGGAAGCAATGGCTGCGCGAGGCCGGCGTGGTGGACCTGGTGGTCGACGACTGGTCCGACGAGCCCTCGCCGTTCCGCCCGACCGCGGCCACGCCGCTGCACGACCTGGCTGCGATGTCCAACCTGCGCCAGACGGCCGGTCTGCTGCGCCGCGCCGTGGGCCGCTGGGGCTGGCGCGGCGTGAAGGGCGCGCTCCTGCGCGAGCAGGAAGTTCACCGGCTGCTCAGCCGCGAGCGCGTGCTCGGGCTCTCGCTGATCAAGGGCGTGCGCTGGGGCGGCGGCAGCGACTGAACGGGCGAGTTGCGAGTTGAGAGCCCCCGTGGGTTGCATTGGGGCCCGACTCCACACCAACGCCGCTCTCAACTCGCAACTCTCAACTCTCAACTCTCAACTCGCAACTCGAAGTCCCATGGCCATCGTCGAGGTGACTGTCTCGCTGGATGCCGACACCGTCGCGCGTGTGCAGGAGGAGCTGCGGGCGCAGGGGCTGGACGGCTGGCTGCTCTACGACTTCCACGGGCACAACCCGGTGAGCGGCGGGCTGCTGGGCCTGCCGGCGATGACGCGCCGCTGGTTCGCGCTGATCCCCGCCGACGGCGCGCCGGTCGCGCTGACGCACCGCATCGAGCAGCAGCCGTGGACGGGCTGGCTCGGCGAGAAGCGCGTCTACCTGGCCTGGCGCGAGCTGGAGGCGCAGCTCGCGGTATTGCTGCACGGCCGTCGGCGCGTGGCGCTGGAGTACGCGCCCGGCAACGCCATCCCCTACGTGGACCGCATGCCCGGCGGTCTGCTGGAGTTGGTGCGCGCGGCCGGTGTCGAGCCCGTCTCCTCGGCGGACCTGATCAGCGCCTTCTACGCACGCTGGAGCGCGGAGGGCGAGGCCAGCCACGAGCGTGCGGCCGTCGCGCTCTACGAGATCACGCAGGCCGCCTTCCGCCACGTCGCCGAGCGCGTGCGCGCCGGCGAGACGCTGACCGAGTGGCAGTTGCGGCGGTGGATCCGCGAGCAGATGCTCTCGCGCGGCCTGAACGTCGGCGGCGACACCGACGTGGCGGTCAACGCCAATGCCGCCAACCCGCACTACGCTGCGACCGCCGAGCAGAGCAGCCCGATCCGCGAGGGCGACCTGCTGCTCATCGACCTGTGGGGCAAGGAGACGGCGGACTCGATCTACGCCGACCAGACGTGGATGGCCTACGTCGGCACGCAGGTGCCGGAGCGGCTGGCGACGCTGTTCGCCGCCGTGCGCGACGCGCGCGATGCGGCCGTCGCGCTCATCCAGCAGCACTGGGCCGCCGGCCAGCCGGTGCACGGCTACGAGGCCGACGACGCCGCGCGCGCGGTGATCACCGAGCGCGGCTACGGCGAGGCGTTCATCCACCGCACCGGCCACTCGATGGACCGCGAGCTGCACGGCTCCGGCCCCAACCTCGACAATCTGGAGACGCGCGACACCCGCCGCCTGATCGCCGGCGTCGGCTTCTCCGTGGAGCCGGGCATCTACCTGGACGGGGACGTCGGCTTCCGCAGCGAGATCAACGTCTTCATGGCGCCCGCCGGCCCGCGCGTCACCACGCCCCACCCGCAGCGCGAGCTGGAGGGAATCCTCTGACGTCGGGGGTCGGGGGTCAGGGGTCGGGGGTCAGGGAACTGCCACTGCAACCCCGGGGATCCCTGCGGTTGCCGTTCCCCCTGACCCCCGACCCCTGACCCTCGACCCCTGCCACCCATGCACCTCGACTTCGAGATCCTGGAGCTGCCGACGCGGCACGCGTTCAACATCGCGCGCGAGGCCAGGCCGCGGCTGCGGCGCTCGGTGTGGGTGCGGCTGCGCGACGCGGATGGGCTGGAGGGCTGGGGCGAGGCGCCCGCGACGCCGTTCTACGGCGAGACGGCCGAGACTGTCGCCGCCGTGCTGCCGCCGCTCGCCGAGGTGGTGCGCGAGGCCGCGGCGGGCGACGCGCTGGCGCTGGAACGCATCGAGGCCGCGCTGGAGCGGCGCCTCGGCCGCAACCCGGCGGCGAAGGTCGCGCTCTCCGCGGCGCTGCACGACCTCGCCGGCAAGCGCCTCGGCGTGCCCGTCTGGCGGCTCTGGGGGTTGGACCCCGCCGCGGCGCCGCGCTCCAGCTTCACCATCGGCATCGACGAGCTGCCGGTCATGCGCGAGAAGGTGCGCGAGGCGGCGGCCTACCCGATCCTCAAGCTCAAGGCTGGCACCGCGGGCGACGAGGCGGTGCTGCGCATGCTGCGCGAGGAGGCGCCGGAGAAGACGCTCTACGTCGACGCCAACACCGGCTGGACGGCGAAGCAGGCGCTGCGCGCGCTGCCGATGCTGGCCGAGTACGGCGTTGCGCTCGTGGAGCAGCCGCTCAAGCCGCACGACCTGGAGGGGCTGGCGCTGCTGCGCCGGCGCTCGCCGCTGCCGATCGTCGCCGACGAGTCCTGCGAGACGCTCCCCGACGTGGCGCGCCTGGCCGGCGTGGTGGACGGCATCAACATCAAGCTCGCCAAGTGCGGCAGCCTGCGCGAAGCCGTGCGCATGGTGCACTGCGCCCGTGCGCACGGGATGAGCGTGATGCTCGGCTGCATGGTCGAGTCGACGCTGGGCATCGCCGCCGCCGTGCAGCTCGCGCCGCTGGTCGATTACCTGGACCTCGACGGCGCCGCGCTGCTCGCCCGCGACCCCTTCGCCGGCCCCGGCCTGGAGCCCGACGGCCGCCTCCGCTTCAACACCGAGCCCGGCCTGGGCGTCGTTCAGGATTCAGGATTCAGGATTCGGGATTCAGGGAAGAGGCTGCCGGCTGCCGGCTTCCGGCAACACGGGGGTTCGCCGGCAGCCGGTAGCCGGTAGCTCATCCCCCGAATCCCGAATCCTGAATCCTGAATCCTGATGTTCGCCCAGGTCGCCCTGCCGCTGCCGATCTCGCAGACGTTCTCCTACGCCGTGCCCGACGAGCTGCGCGCGCGCGTGCAGCCCGGCGCGCGCGTGCTGGTGCCGTTCGGGCGCGGGGAGAAGATCGGCTGGATCGACCGGCTGGCGGACGCGGCCGAGGTCGAGAAGGTGCGGCCGCTGCACGGCGTGCTGGACGAGCTGCCCTCCGTCCCGGACGGGCTGCTGCGGCTCTGCCGCTGGATCGCGAGCTATTACGTCGCGCCGCTGGGGCAGGTGCTGCGCACCGCGCTGCCGTCCGCGCTCTCCGACAGCTCCACCGACTACGTCGCGCTCGTGGACGGCGCCGGCATCGAGGCGGCGCGTACGCCGCTGGAGCGGCGGCTGCTCGACTGGCTCGCGCAGCAGGACGGCCCGCAGCCGGTGGCGCGGCTGCGGCGCGACTGTGGCGACCGCGTCTGGTGGCCGACGATCCGGCACCTGGAAGCCGCCGGGCTGCTGCGCGTGCTGACCGAGGCGCCGCGCACGCAGCCCGCGCTGCGCACCCGCCGGGTGCTGCGGCTGACGCGCGAGCTGCCCTCGCTGCTGGAGCGCGACGAGCTGTTCGGCCGCTCGCGCCGCCAGCGCGCGTGCTGGGAGACGCTGGAGGCGATGGGCGGCGCCGCCGACGTGGGCCATCTGCTGGAGGCGCTGCACTTCTCGCGCGGCGTGCTGCAGGGCCTGGTGGGGAAGGGGCTCGCGCGCTTCGAGGAGGAGGTCGTGCCGCGCGACCCCTACGCCGGCGTGCGCGTGGAGCCCGCGCCGCGGCTGCGGCCGACGCCGCAGCAGGCCGAGGTCGTCGCCGCGCTGGTGGAGGCGGCGCGGCACCCCGCGGCCGACCCGCGGCCGTTCCTGCTGCGCGGCGTCACCGGCTCCGGCAAGACGCTGGTCTACATCGAGCTGCTGCGCGAGGTCGTGGAGCGGCAGCGCCGCACCGCCATCGTGCTGGTGCCGGAGATCGCGCTCACGCCGCAGACGGTGGGGCGCTTCAAGGCCGTCTTCGGCGAGCGCGTGGCGGTGCTGCACTCCGCGCTCTCCGACGGCGAGCGCTACGACGAGTGGCGCAGCCTGCGCTCGGGCGAGAAGCGCATCGTCGTCGGCGCGCGCTCAGCGGTCTTCGCGCCGCTGCCGGAGCTGGGCGCCATCGTCGTCGACGAGGAGCACGAGGGCAGCTACAAGCAGAGCGACGCACCGCGCTACCATGCGCGCGAGGTGGCGGTGGTGCGCGCGCGGCTGGAGGGCGCCGTCTGCCTGCTGGGCTCCGCGACGCCCGCGCTGGAGAGCTGGGCGAACGCGCGCGGCGGCAAGTACCGCCTGCTGGAGCTGCCCGACCGCATCGGCGGCCGGCCGCTGCCGCCCATCCGCGTGGTGGACCTGCGCGTCGAGCGCAGGCTGCAGAAGCAGCAGGCGCCGTCCGGCGCGCCGCCGCCCCCGCCGCTTATCCTCAGCGACGCGCTGGCGGACGCGGTGCGCGCGCGGCTGCAGCGCGGCGAGCAGAGCATCCTGCTGCTGAACCGCCGCGGCTTCGCCACCTTCGTGCAGTGCCGCGAGTGCGGCGGCGTCTGGCACTGCCCGCAGTGCAATGTCTCGCTGACCTACCACCGCCGCCGCGCGCGGCTGGTCTGCCACTACTGCCTGCACGAGGAGCCGGCGCCCGAGCGCTGCGGTGCCTGCGGCTCCAACGACCTCGGCTTCCGCGGCGTCGGCACTGAACAGGTCGAGCGCGTGGTGGAGGAGACGTTCCCCAGCGCGCGCATCGCGCGCATGGACGTCGACACCACCGGCGCCAAGTGGGCGCACCACCGCATCCTCTCGCGCGTGGAGCGCGGCGAGGTCGACATCCTGCTGGGCACGCAGATGATCGCCAAGGGGCTGGACTTCGCCAACGTCACCTTCGTCGGTGTCGTCAACGCCGACGTCGGCATCAACCTGCCGGACTTCCGCGCCACCGAGCGCACCTTCCAACTGCTCACCCAGGTGGCGGGCCGTGCCGGCCGCGGCCCGAAGGGTGGGGAAGTCATCGTGCAGACGGCGCTGCCCTCGCACTACGCGGTCACGCGCGCCGTCGAGCACGATTTCGCCGGCTTCGCCGACGACGAGCTGGCCGCGCGCCGCGAGCCGCTCTACCCACCGTTCTGCCGGCTGCTCAACCTGGTGGTCAGCTCGCTGGACGAGCGCACCACGCAGGAGACCGCCGAGCACGCCGCCGACTGGCTCGCCGGCCTGCTGCGCGCACGCGATCTGCACCAGCTCTCGCTCGTCGGGCCGGCGCCCTGCCCGATCGACCGCATCCGCACCCGCTGGCGCTGGCACCTGCTGCTGCGCTCCACCAGCGTGAAGGCGCTCGGCTGGGCGGCGCGCGTCTTCGCGGCGCGCTTCCCCGTGCCCGCGGGCAAGGCGGACGTGCGCGTGGCGCTGGACCGCGACCCGGTCTCGCTGCTGTGAGCGCTGGGTGCGGATGTGGGGAGAACGGCAGCAGAGATGGTGGCTACACTGCGGGCGCGGTGAACCGCCTGGGAAGGGCGCGGTCAGCGCCGGGCAGGAGGGGCGGCGCGCCCGGCAGTCGTGTGGCGGGAAAGTGCGGCGAAGTATCGCTCCAACCCATCTACGATGCCACGTGCGTATGCCGCACGGAAAGATCGTGACCTCAACGCCCGCTCATGAGCAGGCAACGACAACGTGGTGCCCTCCACCAATGCGGCGGGAAACCACGTCGGTCGGATCACCGCGTAGTTCCCGTACCGGACACCGCGATCCCGTAGCTCCAGGCGTGTGGATAGGCTCCACTGCAGCGCGCTCGCCAGTGGCACGGAGTGGCGGTGAAAGTAGTAGGTGGATGTCCCGCCGTAGCGGTCCGGATCCCCGCCGCTCGGAACCCCATCGACGTGAATGGAGACGAAGGCGTGGACTTCGTGCCTCGCGGCGAGCGCTCTGCGCTGCTCGAGTCCCACGGCTCTGCGGTCGGTTCGCGTCATCACGACTGTCGCTCCCCGCTTCTCCAGCATGCGCTTGGCCTGGCGCGCCACGGCCAACGTGACCTCGCGCTCGCTGAGCCCAGTGGGGCCGACTGCACCAGCGGGCGGATGGCCAGCGTCCAGCGCAATGCGTAATCCTTGCAGCGGTTTTTCCGGTAAGGGAACCGGAGGCCGCCGGACGCGCAAAACGAACGTGCCCTCGCGCCAATGCACGTCGTACCCGAACAGCGGCACGTTCAACGACACCACACACCGCACGCGGCCGGGTGACGCAGGCCGACAGGCGGCCTGACGCAGCCAGGACGACCGGGACGCGCGCAGCGTGAGCGGCTCCCACCGATCGCTGGCTCCGAACAGATCGAGCGCCAGGCCCGTCTGACCCTCGGCAACCTGGTAAGCCGGCGGCGAAGTCATGGGAATGCTCAGCTCAGCCCACTCAGGGCGTAGCACCAGGCGTAGTGCGGCTGGACTCGCAGGTTCTGCAGCGGCCTCGGCGCGGCGAACCCTCGCCTCGTGCACCCAGGCCTCGACGGCGGGGGCCAAACGAACGCGTAGCTGCTCTCCATAGCGGCCGGTGACGGTGGCGGGTGTCCCCGCCAAGAAGAACCAGGAATAGGGGCCGCCCGGCTCGGAACGACCTACGATTTCACCGTCGTCGCCGTTATCCGCCCAATTCGCTGGGTTCACCAGCCTTGCCGGCCACTCTGTCGGCGCCGTATCCACGGGCGGCAGAGCGAGCCGGACGGTGTCGGGCCCGTGTGCAACAACCAGCCTCTCCACTGCGCTGAGTTGCCGAGCTGTGACCGGGATACCCCACGGCCGTGTTCTGGAAGCCGCCGCGGGTGCTGGAGGGTGCATCGGAATCGTGCCTCCCGAACCCTCCAACCAGACCGTGGCTTCGGCGGGAGCCGTAATGCCAACGCGAATGCGATCCGTCGGTCGCAAGCTAACTTCATGCTTAGGATAGAGCGTCGTGGAATCGACCAGCAGGCTGCCTCGGGCGAGGTAGGTCGCGAATGAGATCGGATGCTTCGCCCGGAGGGTGTCCTCACCCCGAATCGCCAGGATCCGATAGGCGGAGTCCGGGTAGCGGGGAGTAGGCACGTAAGCGAGGAACCCACCGCCGCGGTCGAGCCGCGCGGGCCTACCCTGGATGAGAAGTTGATCGACGCGCCGGGGCACTGTGCCACTGACGTAGTCCCAGCCGCCTGCAGGCACGGGTGCGCCCCAGGCCGGATGAGCGAGGCGAACCGGGGCGCCGGCGTCACCATTGCGCGGGGACGAGTCACTGCAAGCCGGGAGCGGAACGATCACGACGCTGCCCAGCAGAAGGCTGAGCAACCGAATCGCTCTCCTACGGCGGGTACACTGCCTGCGGTTCACGTCGGGGATCAGGGCGCAGCAGAGTGCGGTGATGCGCTCCCGGCTCCGCGAGCGCTTGCCTCCGAATGAGACGGCCGAGTTGCGGGCTGGCACCGCTGCCAGAGGAAGTGCGGGAGCCAGGCGGTCGGGTACAACCGCTGCGCAGCTCGGAAGTGAGGGCGCGCCTGCTCGCATTCGCCTCTCCGGCTCCAGTAGACCTGAAGCCGGAGGTGGGCGTCGTAGTCGCCCGGGTAGATCTGAACCGCTCGTTCAAGCCGCTCCAGCGTGGGTCGGGTTGCGTAGTGGCTTCCAGCCCATATCCGTAGCGTGGTATGGTAAGCGGCGACCGTGCTGATCGCGAGCATGCCTGTCGTGAGGAGCAAGCCGCCGCGTCTGCCGAGGCGAAGGGCCGCGCTCGGCCGCGGCGTGAGCACTCCCACGGTCACGCTGATCCAGCAGGCGACCGCGGGCGTCTGCAGCGCCGGATCGAACGTGCCGACTACGAGTAATACCAGCAGGGTCCCGGCAACGACCAGAGCAGAGGTTTGGGCGGTGCGCGACTGCCGTTGCCGAGACTTGCGCCAGCTTCGTAGCACGAGCAGCCCCCCGGTTGCTCCCAGCAGCACCAGTGCGGGCAGCCCGCGCTCGGCCGCGAAGCCGATCCAATCGCCATGCGGGAGCCGATTTACCGGCACCGAAGCCCGCGGCTCGAACGACGGATCCCCGGGGGAGGCGTACCGTGGATAGTAGATCATCCAGTTGCCGGGCCCGACGCCGAGCATAGGTGAATCGCGCACCATCCGCAGCGTGTTCAGGTACTGGACAAGCCGACCTCGGCCCGTGCCTTCTCGGTAGTCAGTGAGGCGGCGGAACGTATCCGCGTAGGCGTCGTCCGAGCGCCACGCCAGGCGGTTGGGCACGATGACAGCGGCGAGGCCGCTCAGTGCGACCACCGCGATGAACGCGGCCATGCGTCCACCGGAGATCGCCGCGTTCCCGCGTCCGGCCAGGTAGGCACCGACACCGAATATGCCGAGCGCCCCGAGCGCGAGCCAGGCACCGCGGGAGCGCGATAGCACGACGACGGCGCTGCTCGCGGCGGCGCAACCGAGCAGTACCCAGAGCTGAACCCGCTGGCGAGTGCGTGCGATGCCCCACCAGACGACCGGCAGGGCCAGCACCAACAGGTGAGCGAGACGGTTCCGATTGCCGATCGTGCCACCGGGCCTGCGGCCCGGTGGAGAAAGGCCGTCGAGCGCCCCGTACGCCTCCAGCAGAGCGACTGCGGCTGCAGCCCCGACTGCCAGGGCTGCGATCCACAGCACCGTCCGGCGGTGTTTCCCCCACGCAACCCCGCGCGCGACCCAGAACAACAGCACGGTGGATGCGGAGAGCCCGAGGGAGCGCCAGGCCAGCCAGGGGTTCGGAGTGGAAAACGCTGAGACGAGGCCCAGCAACACGAACAGGCCGGCGCCGAGATCGATCTCATCCATCTGGGGGCCGGAGTTCGCAGCGAGCAGTGCCAGCAGAGCACTGACCAGGGCCGCCAGGTGCAGAACCATTTCCTGCGGCAGGGCGAAACGCTCCGCCGGCAGCATGGTGGTGGGGAAGAAGGCCAGTATGCTGCCCAGCAATCCCAACGACAGGGACACCACAGCGCCCCGCCGACACAGCTCTCCAACAGCCACGCTCCGCCTGCTCTTCACGGCGGTCCGATCTCGCGGGTGATCCCGCATCCAGTCTGGATAACGTCCGAAACGGAGAGCGGCACAGCGGCAGGCGAGGACGGCCAACCTCGCGTGCGAGCACTCCGCGCCCGGTGCAGGGCCGCCTGAAAAGGTTCGCCGCTGCGAACCGCTCGAACGAACAGGCGCGTGCGGAGCGCGGCGTCGCGGGCCTCGGCGCTTGAAAGAACACCGGACCAGGCGAGCTGCCGCAGCACGCGACGCTGCACGTGCAGCGCGCGGTCCGCGTTGCGGCCGGCATACGGCTGCAGCGGAGCCGCGATCAGGCTCGCCAGCACGCTGGCTTCGAACGCATCGACTTCGACGGGCGGCTCTTGCAGGTAGTGGTGGGTCGCGGCGGATGCACCCCAGATACCAGGACCCCACTCGATGCTGTTCAGGTAGAGCTCCGCAATGCGCTGCTTGGGAAGGGTCCGCTCCAGCTTGAAGGTGATGATCGCCTCGCGCAGCTTGCGCGGGAGGGAGCGGTCCGGGCTGAGGTAGAGGTTGCGTGCGAGCTGCTGGGTCAGCGTGCTGCCTCCGCCGCTGGGGTTCCCCTGGAGTGCACGTCGGAGCGCGGCTCTCATTGCGCTCCACTCGAAGCCGTGGTGGCGGAAGAAGCCACGGTCCTCTGCCTTGATGACCGCGCAGACGAGCAACGGCGACATCTGCTGAATGGGTACCGTTCCGGTGTGGAAGGCGCTGTCCGCTAAGCCCAGCTGTGTGGCGCGCTCTCGCATGTATGCCGTGCGGAGCGGCGCGTCATAGAGCAGCGGCCGCACATCCGGGGTAGTCGCCCGCAACCAGAGGCCGGCCAGCAGAACGACAACGATGCCCACGCCAATACTGCCAGCAATCCATCGTATCGACGCAGCGAGCGCGGAGTACATCGTTCAGGGTACGGGTGGCACGAGGGCCCCGACGACCGCAGATGCGCCACCTGGCGCATCTGCGGTCGTGCGCGCCGGCTCAGGCGCAGCTCACTTCGGCGCGATCCAGCCGAGCGGCCGCAGCTCTCGGTCGAGCACGATCATGAAGTTGACCTTCGCACGCCCGCTGCGCGGATCGGTGGTGTCGCGGTAGGAGGCGAAGTAGTAGCCCTGGGCTTCGTAGTAGACGTGCTCCCAGGGCGCCTGGCCGAAGAAGGAGGGCGCGAAGAGCCGGTCGAGCTGCCGGCAGGTGGCGGCGTCGCGGGCGTCGGTCAGCGGGCGCAGGCGGCGGGCGTCGAGCTCGGTGAGGCCGTGCTGGCGCTTGAACCAGGCGAGGCGCGGCTGGGTCAGCGGCTTCAGCACCGTGCGCGCGAACGCGGGCGCGGTGGCGCGGCAGGCGCGGGCTGCCGGCACAGTGACAGCAGCCCTGGCGGGTGCGGCCGCAACCGCTGCGGCAACCGCCAGTAGCGCGACTGACAGAGCGAGAGAAGCGAGCTTCGAGTTCATGGTGAGACTTCCTTTCGCAGATCGGGAGAGTCCAGCTCATCCGAGTGAGTGCCGTCGCGAGGCACAGATCATCCGGAGGCGTCTACTGCATGCCAGCACTGCCAGACGATTCGGGCGCGACATCAATTGAACCAGTTCCTACTACCGTCTGCTCTACCACCATCCACTTCTCGCCGCACTTGTGGAGCGAATACCGCAGGGTAGTTGTAGACGCGTGTGCACCACTGGCACCGGTCGTAAACGCGAGAACCTCTGCACAGCCTTCGCCACAGCCTCGGATTGATGAAAGCGTAACCCAAAGCGCCTTCGCCAGATCGACCGGCTCTCCGCCTGACCGAATGCAGAGTTGATCTTCCGACCGTACGGTGCAGAAGTCGTTGATCAGTCCGTTTACATGCACCTCCCTCAGCCACCTCTCTGGCAGAGCGCCGATCACACGGGGGCCAGTGCATTGCCAGGAGGGGCACTCGATGTTCGTAACAGAGGATCCGAGTACGACGACAGCTTGTGAGCGAGTGCTCCGCAGGTGGCGGAGGACGGTTTCGTAAATCGCTTGTTCAGGCTGGCCCGGCGCCGGGATCGCGCTGACCATGAACGCGACGACGAACAGGAGAGATCGCATCTTTACCTCGTGTTCTACTCCAGGCAACTGAGGGCGTACTTCTCCGCCTCGTCACCATAGTCTGACTTGCCGAGCCCGTGTGCGGCTTCATGCGCTACGGTTACATGGAAGTCCCAGCGCGAAAAGGCACCCTCATAGAAATCGACGTTGTCAGGGCGTGGCGGGTCTCCGATCACCCGCGGCCAGAACTGCCCCACGACAAGCTTCTTCACGCCATCCTTCACGATATACCACTTCTCCGGCCATACTCGGAACGTGTTCTGGTACTGGACGGCCTTGTCATAGAGAGCCGGGCACTTGGCTCCGTCGATTTTGTCAAGTGCGTCTTTGTAGTTCTTCGCCTGCATGTCGCTGGGTGCTTTGTAGGTGCAGTTCGGACAGTTGATGGTTGCATCTGCAGTCGTAGCGCCATTCCATCCGCTTGGGTCGGTTGTCGCGTAAGGACCAGCGCCACCGCCCCCGTCTCCGCCGCAGATGTCGCCGTACACCGGATCGTAGCAGGGATCCCCGCCGCTGCCCCCACAGTCGGGATCGGAGGAGTTGTTCGGGTCGCAGTACCCGTCCGGAGGCGGGCTCTCGCAGTCGGGGTCTCCGGACAAGAACGGATCGCAGTAGCCGTCCGGCTCCACGATGTCCGGCTGCTTGTCCTCGGGATCGGCAGTGCAATGGATGGGCAGCAACTCACCCGTGGTCGGCGAGACGCCACCTCCAGTGCAGGTGATGGCGAGGTTTGGTTTGGTGCTGAAGGGATCCGGCCCCACGGGCCGCAGGTCGTCGGCGCCGTCGCTGCAGGCGGTGAACACGCCGGCCAGCAGCAGCAGGAGGAGGGGGGCGGCACGAAGCGGGCCGTGCCGGAGAAGGCACTGCAGGCGTCTCATCGGATCTCCCGAGAGCAGGGCACGCGCGGCAGGGACGAAGGCAGACGGCCGCCGCGCGAGCGCCGCCAGCCCGGGACGATCACGGCAGTGATGGCAGAACGGAACAGCACGGCATCGGCAGGGGGCGCTCCGTCGCAGGTAGGAGTGCGCCAAGCACACAGCGGGAGAACAGATGGCGGCATTGTAAACGGATGCTGCAGCCCGCGCAAGGGGGGCGCTCACCCCAGGCTTGTACCCCACGCTATTCACAGCGAACAACCCTCGGCGCCGAGGCACAGGGCGTGCTTGGCTGGGGGGGCGTGCGCGCCGGCGGCGGGTGTTGTATGATTCTGCTGGCGCGCGGAACCGGGACGCACGCCACGCTGGCCAGTGCAGGCGCGGAGCGCGGATGAACAACCGCTCCGCGCCCGGCGTAGTAGGAGCAGCAGGTAGCAGTAGACCCGTGCGAAGGACCTGGCGATGGGGTGTCTTGCGCTGAACGCCTCCTTCGAGCCGCTCACCATGCTTCCGGTGGAGCGGGCGCTACGGCTCGTGCTGGAGCGCAAGGCGGAGGCGCTGGAAGTGGATGACGGGCGAATATTTCGCTCTGCCCGTCAGGCGTTGCCGTGCCCGCTGGTCATCCGCCTCGTCCGCTTCGTGCACGTCCCCCGCCGCTTCCGCCGGCAGGTCACCAACACCTTCCTCTTCGCGCGCGACCGCTACCGCTGCCAGTACTGCGGCCGTCACCGCAGCGAGCTGAAGGGCCGCGAGTTCCTCACGCGCGACCACGTGACGCCGCTCTCGCGCGGCGGCGACAACGGCTGGGAGAACGTGGTCACCGCCTGCTCGGCGTGCAACAACCGCAAGGCGAGCCACCTGCCGTACGAGTGCGGGCTGCACCTGCTGCGCCCGCCGTCGGAGCCCAACTACGTGGAGCTGGTCTGGGCGGTGCGGCGCGTCACCGAGATCCAGGCCAAGTACATCGCGATGTTCTACGGCGAGGAGGTGCTGCACGCGCTGCAGCACCACGCCCGCGCGGAAGAGCTGCCGATCCCGGCGTGAGGCGCCGGCTGGCGCGCCGCGTTCCCCCCAACCGATCGACTCGTGAACCGTCCCCGCACCTGCCGTGCAGGCCGAGCGCTCGTGCTCGGCCTGCTGCTCGCCGCGCCCGCCGTCGGGCGCGCACAGCCCAGCGCCGCACCCGGTTCCGCGCCGTCCGCCGCCGACAGCGCGGTCGCCCGCCTGACGGAGGAGGTCGCGCAGTTGCGCCGCAGCCTGCTGCGCTTCGTGGAGCGCGACGGCCACGACAAGGACGAGCTGTCCCGCCAGATCGACAACCTGCTGCTCTTCCAGCGCCTCGGCGACCTGGCCGAGATCGACATCGGCGTCTTCACCGGCCCGCCGCCGCACCGCCGCGTCGTCTCGGACAATCCGGGCGCGAACAACCCGCTGAAGATCCGCGCCTACGTCTTCATCCCGCGCGCGCTGGACCGTGGCCGCCCGCAGCCGCTGATCGTGCTGCCGCACGGCGGCATTCACGCCAACTTCGAGAGCGGCACCGTCAACGTGCTGCGCGAGCTGCTGCTGCAGGGCTACACCGTGGTGGCGCCCGACTACCGCGGCAGCACCGGCTACGGCCAGGGCTTCTACCAACTGATCGACTACGGCGGGCTGGAGACGGAGGACACTTACGCCGCGCGCAACTGGGCGCTGGAGCGCTACCCGTTCCTCGACGCGACGCGCGTGGGCCTCGTCGGCTGGAGCCACGGGGGGCTGCACGCGCTGATGAACGTCTTCGACCACCCCGACGCCTACGCCGCGGCCTACGCCGGCGTGCCGGTCAGCGACCTGATCTACCGGCTGCAGTACAAGGGCCCCGGCTACGAGGCGCTCTTCGCCGCGCCCTACCACGTCGGCCGCACCGTCGCGCAGGACTCGGCCGAGTACCGCCGCCGCTCGCCCGCCTATCAGGTGGAGCGCTACCGCGGCACGCCGCTGCTGATCCACAGCAACACCACCGACGAGGACGTCTACGCCACCGAGGTGCAGCGCCTGGTGGACGCGCTGCGCCGCGCGGGCAAGACGGGCTGGAGCTTCAAGCGCTACGAGGCCGCGCCCGGCGGCCACGCCTTCAACCGCCTGGACACGGCGCTCGCGCGCGAGTCGCGCCGCGAGATCTGGCGCTTCCTCGCCCCGCACCTGAAGCCGGAGCGGCCGATGCAGTGAGGCGCGGCTCGGCTGCCGGCTGCCGGCTGCCGGCTGCCGGCTGCCGGCAGCCGGCGAACGGCGCCCTCACCCCCTGACCCCCTCTCCCAACTTCGGGAGAGGGGGAACTCGTGCACAGCCTCCTGCCGTTCTCCCCCTCTCTCAGACTTGGGAGAGGGGGCCGGGGGGTGAGGGCCGCTGTTGCCGGTAGCTGGCAGCCGGTAGCCGGTAGCCGACAGCCGCTGTAGGGAAATCGTTGACACGCCTGTAGGGCGCCCCTAATCTGCGCCTCGACCCCTCGCCGGTCGCACCTCCCCTCTTCCCGCCCGCGCGGCGGCTCTTCCTCACGGCCCGCGACGCCCGCGCGGCGAGGGCGTCGAGACCCCGGTAACCCGTTCGCTCTCGCGGCCCCGGCGCGTCGGCCTCCGACGCGGCGGTTGTCTTCCCCAGGGGCCGGCTCTTCTCTCCACCATCCCACCCCGGAGGGACGCAATGGGCTCGTCCACACGTGTATCCACCATCCTGCTCGCCGCGACGCTCGCGCTGCTGGCGGTGCCGGTCGCGCCGGCACATGCCCAGCCGACCGGCACCGTCCGCGGCAAGATCACGGAGGCTCGCACGCAGCGGCCACTGGCGAGCGTGCAGGTGTACGTTCCGGGCACCGGCCGCGGGACGCTCACCAACAGCAACGGCGACTACCAGATCGTCGTCGGCGTGGGCGCGCAGCGCGTGCGCGCGGAGCTGACCGGCTACACGGCGGCCGAGCGCAGCGTGAGCGTCGGCGCCGGGCAGACGCTGGCGCTCGACTTCCAGCTCGCGCCCGCCACCATCGCGCTCGACGAGGTCGTCGTCACCGGCACCGCCGGCGCGACGCAGCGCCGCGCGCTCGGCAACGCGGTCGCGCAGATCGACGCCTCGCGTCTCAACGAGGTCGCGCCCGTCGCCAACGTGCAGCAGCTCCTCAACGGCCGCGCGGCGGGCGTGGTGATCCAGCCGGCGAGCGGCGGGGTGGGGACGGGCGCGCGCATCCGCATCCGCGGCTCGTCGAGCTTCTCGCTCTCCAACGAGCCGCTCATCTACATCGACGGCGTGCGCATCAACAACGCGCCGGCGACCGGGCCCGCCAACCAGGCGTTCGGCTCCAGCTCCATCTCGCGCATCAACGACATCAACTCCGAGGACATCGAGTCGATCGAGGTGATCAAGGGCCCGGCCGCGGCCACGCTCTACGGCACCGAGGCGAGCAACGGCGTCATTCAGATCCTCACCAAGAAAGGCAGCGCCGGGCGCGCGCGCTGGACGCTGAACGTGCGCCAGGGCGCCAACTACCTGCGCGACCCCGAAGGGCGCTTCCCCGTCAACTACCAGTTGGTCGACGGGCAGGTGCGCTCGCTGAACATGGTGAAGGTGGAGAACGAGCGGGGCCCGCAGCTCTTCCGCACCGGCCATCTGCAGGAGTACGACCTGAGCGCCAGCGGCGGCACCGAGCTCTTCCGCTACTACGCCTCCGGCGGCTTCGAGAACAGCGACGGCGTGGAGCCGAGCAACTCGCTGCGGCGCTACACCGGCCGGCTGAACCTCACCCTCACGCCCAGCGACAAGCTCGACGTCGGCGGCACGCTCAGCTACATCGACGGGCTGACCGACCTCAGCGCCGAGGCCGGCTTCGGCGGCCGCGTCTGGTCCACGGTGCTCGCCGACCCGCGCAACCTCAACGAACGGCGCCGCGGCTTCCATAGCGGCCTGCCCGAGGAGTACGACCTGCTCTACAACTTCTCGCAGGGCCTGCGTCGCACCACCGGCACCCTGCGGCTGGACCACCGCCCCGCGCCCTGGTTCAGCCAGCGGCTCGCCTACGGCACCGACGTCACCAACGAGGACAACATCATCTTCTTCCCGCGCGTGGACTCGCTGGTGGCCATCTCCGCGTTCGGCAACGAGGCGCTGGGCTACAAGGAGGTCAACCGCCGCACCGTCACCTACAACTCGCTGGACTACAGCGCGACGGCGCACCTGCACCTGCGCGAGGCCCTCAGCTCCTCGACCTCGCTCGGCGCGCAGTATTACCGCAACAGCCTGCGCTACGTCTACGGCGACGGCTCCATCTTCCCCGCGCCGGGGCTGAGCGCGCTCTCGGCGACGACGGTGCGCAGCCAGCCGATCGAGGACTCGGAGGAGAACGTCACGCTGGGGATCTTCGCGCAGCAGGAGTTCGGCTGGCGCGACCGGCTCTACCTCACCGTCGGGCTGCGTGCGGACGACAACAGCGCGTTCGGCCAGAACTTCGACCGCGTCTACTACCCGAAGTACAGCGCGAGCTGGGTGCTGAGCGAGGAGCCGTTCTGGCCGCTGCGCGTCGTCAACACGCTGAAGCTGCGCGCCGCCTACGGCGAGAGCGGCAAGCAGCCGGAGACGTTCGCGGCGCTGCGCACCTACGCGCCGGAGGTGGGGCCGGGCGACTCGCCGGCGGTGCGGCCGGACCTGATCGGCAACCCGGACCTCGGCCCGGAGCGCGGCAAGGAGCTGGAGGTCGGCTTCGACGCCGGCTTCTTCGGCGACCGCTTCGGCCTGGAGTTCACCTACTACGACAAGCGCACCGAGGACGCGATCCTGCAGCGCGAGATGGCGCCTTCGGCCGGGTTCGCCGGCTTCCAGTTCTTCAACGCCGGCGAGATCCGCAACCGTGGGGTGGAGGTGCTGGCGCGCGCGCGCCCGATCGAGCGGCGGCGCCTGGCCTGGGAGCTGACGCTGAACGTGGCGACGAACGACAACGAGGTGCTCGACCTGGGCCAGCCGGGGCTGCGGTTCGTCACCGCCGGCACCTTCCTGCGCCACCAGGTCGGCTATCCGGTGGGCGGGTTCTTCGAGAAGAAGGTCGTCAGCGCCACGCTGGACGGGCAGGGCAACGCCGTCGACGTGCAGTGCGACAACGGCCAGGGCGGCGCGATGCCCTGTGCCGGCGCCGACGCGCGCTACGGCACCGCCGACGACGCGCCCGCCGTCTACCTCGGCCGCACGGTGCCCGAGGTCGAGAGCGCGCTGGGCTCGACGTTCACCTTCTTCGACCGGCTGCGCCTCTACACGCTGCTGGACTACAAGGGCGGGCACCGCAAGATCGACGGCAACACGCGCGTGCGCTGCACCTTCTTCGGCGGGCGCTGCCGCGAGAACTTCTTCCCGCAGGAGTTCGACCCGAAACGCATCGCCGCGATCCAGTCCAGCCGTAACTTGGTGGACTTCCTCATCGATGACGCGACGTTCCTGCGCCTGCGCGAGGTCGCGCTCGCGTACGACCTGCCCGCGCAGTGGCTGGCCTGGTCCGGTGCGAGCCGCACCAGCGTCTCCGTCGCCGGGCGCAACCTGCACACCTGGACGAACTACGGCGGGCTGGAGCCGGAGGCGATGTTCCTGGGCGGCAGCCGCGGCGGCAACCACAGCGCCTGGGAGCAGACCACGCTGCCGCAGCTCTCGCAGTGGCTCGTCTCGCTCAACCTCAGCTTCTAACCCCGCGCCGCGAGCCTACCCATGAGATCCCTTCTTGCTGAGCTGCGAGCGCTGGCGCGCACGCGAGTCGCCCGCGCGCTGCTGTGGATGCTGCTGCCCGGCGTGGGCGCCGGCTGTGGCGACCTGCTGGAGGTCGATACCCCGAGCCGCATTCCCGCCGAGGAGCTGGAGAACCCCGCCAACGCCGCGTTGCTGGTCAACAGCGCCGTCGCCGACTTCGAGTGCGCGTTCGGCGCCTACGTCGTCATCGGCGGGCTGATCGGCGAGGAGCTGGTCGACGCCACGCAGACCGCCGACCGCTATCCGTACGACAGCCGCAACATCACTCCCGCCGACCGGCGCTACTCCGTCTTCGGCTGCGTCGAGCTCGGCGTCTACACCCCGCTCTCCACCGCGCGCGCCTCGGCGGACAACGTGCTCGCCTCGCTGGAGGGCTGGACGGACCAGCAGGTGCCCAATCGCACCGCGCTGATCGCGACCGCGGCGACACACGCCGGCTACAGCCTTACGTTAATGGGCGAGGGCTTCTGCTCGGCGGCGCTCTCGCGCTTCCGGCCGGACGGCGGCATCGACTACGGCCCGGAGATCGCGCGCGCGGAGGTCTTCACGCAGGCGGTGGAGCGCTTCACGCGCGCCCTCGCCGCCGCGCAGGCCGCGGGCGACGCGGCGATGCTGAACACCGCGCTCGTCGGCCGGGCCCGCGCGTATCTCAACCTCGGGCGCTACGCCGAGGCGCGCACCGACGCCGCGCGCGTGCCGGCCGGCTTCGTGCGCAACGTCACCGCCTCGGCCGCCTCGTCCCGGCGGCAGAACCGCGTCTGGGCGCAGAACAACCCGACGGCGTTCCTGACCTCCGTCGGCGAGCCGTACCGCGCGCTCAACGATCCGCGTGTCGTGGTGACGGACGGCAGGCGCACCAGCGTCACCGGCGTGCCGTTCTGGGTGCAGGGCAAGTACGCCGCGGCGTCGACGCCGATGCCGCTGGCCACCGCGGAGGAGGCGCGGCTCATCGTCGCGGAGGCCGAGGCACGCAGCGGCAGCCTGCCGGCGGCGCTCGCGATCCTCAACGCCTTCCGCACGGCCGGCGGCCAGCCGGCGTTCAACGGCACCACGCAGGCCGAGGTGCTGGCCGAGGTGCTCGACCAGCGCCGCCGCGAGCTGTTCCTGGAGAGCCACCACCTGGGCGACATGATCCGCTTCAGCGTCGCGCTGCGCCCGGCCGCCGGCGCCACCTTCCACGGCGGCGGCCGCTACGGCAGCTCGACGTGCATGCCGCTGCCGAACGTGGAGAAGCTGAACAACCCGAACGTGCCGGACTAGGATTCGGGATTCAGGATTCGGGATTCAGGGGAACATCAACGACAACACAGCCCCGCCGCCGGCTCCAGTGCTGGCGGCGGGGCTGTGTTGCAGTTCCCTGAATCCCGAATCCTGAATCCCGAATCCTACCGCCGGAACTCCGCCAGCCGTGCTCCCACCCGATCCTCCAGGCGCTTGGCCTCGGCGGTGGAGGCGACGGCGTTGGCGATGAGGCTGAAGGCGAGGCGCTCGCCGTCGGCGGCGTGCACGTAGCCGGAGAGCGCGGAGACGTCCTTGAGCGTGCCGGTCTTGGCGCGCAGCGCTCCGGCGGCGGCGGTGCCGAACATGCGCCTCAGCCCGCGCTCGCTGCCGGCGCTCGGCAGCGAGGCCAGGAACGGCTCGGCGCCGCCCTCGCGCGCCATGAAGCCCAGCAGCTCGACGGTGGCGCGCGGCGTGACGCGGTTGGTGCGCGAGAGGCCGGAGCCGTCCACCAGCCGCACGGCGTGCGCGGTGTCGACGCCGGCGGCGCGCGCCAGGAACGCCTCCACCGCGCGGGCGCCGGCGGCGAAGCTGCCCTCGCCCGTCACCACGCGGCCGACCTCCTTGAGCAGCGCCTCGGCGTAGAGGTTGTGGCTGACGTGGTTGGTCACCCGCGCCACCTCGGCCAGCGGCGGCGAGACGTGCGTCGCCAGCAGCCGTTCCGGCCCGGTGGCGCGCGCCGCGTGCTCCACCCGCGTGCGGCCGCGCACGCGCACGCCGCGCTCGCGCAGCGAGCGGCCGAAGGCGGCGAGCGTGTACGCGGCGGGGTCGTCCACCGGGCGCGCGCCGGCGCGCAGGTTCTCGGCGAACGAGAGCGCGCCGACCGGCGGGCCGTACCAGGCGAGCCGGTCGTACCACTCCCAACCGGGTCCGAAGCGCTCGGCGTCGAAGAAGCTGGCGTCGCCCACGAGGTCGCCCTGCACCTCGCGCACGCCGAGCGCGGCGACGCTGTCGGCGAGCGCGGCCAGCGCGCGGGCGGTGCCGGCGAAGCGCGGGGAGCCGAGCGTCGGGTCACCGGTGCCGCGCAGCACGAGGTCGCCGCGCAGCACGCCGTCCTTCAGCTCGCCGCGGGCGCGCACCTCGGTGGTGAAGCGGTAGGCCGCGCCGAGGTAGTAGAGCGCCGCCGCGGTGGAGAAGAGCTTGGCGTTGCTCGCAGGCGAGAGCAGCGCATCGGCGTTGTGCGAGAAGAGCGTGTCGCCGCGCTCCAGCGAGACGACGAGCACGCCGAGCCGCGCGCGCGGGCCGTACCCGCGCAGCAGGCGCTGCAGGTCGTCGCAGAGCTCGCGCACGGCGGCCGGGCGCGTGGCACCGTGCGCGTCGGGGTACAGCTCCGCCGCCGTGCCCGTCGCCGGCGGCTGCGCGGCCAGCGGCGTCGCGAGCGTGGCACAGAGCAGCGCGGCCCGTGCGCCGAAGTGAGCGCGCGCGACGGCGCCGCGGCCAGGGAACCGGGGGAGCAGTGTGATGCGCACTTCTTTTCCTGCGAGAGAACGAAGTTACTTGGAGAGCAACAGATGCACGAGGAGCTGACCGAGCGCGACGCCGGCGAGTGCCCCGCCCAGCGCCACCGTCAGCAAAGCCACCCGCCGCCTGAGACCTGCTCGTGCCACGCGCCGCCTCCCGAGCCGAAACCGGATGTTGAACCCGCTCCGCGGCCGGACGCCCGTCCGCGCCGCCGTAGCCGACAGGCCCTAGCGAGGAGCGTGCCCGCTGCGCTTGAGCCGCCGAACCGCAACCGCTAGTTTGCCGCGGCGCTCCGGCGGCCCGTGCCGCCTCTCTCCACCTCCTGCGTCAGCGCGCATGATCGTCGGCATCGGCATCGACCTGGTGGAGGTGGCGCGCATCGCGGAGCTGGCGCAGCGGCACGGCCGGCGGCTGGAGCGGCTGTTCACTGCGCAGGAGGTGGCCTATTGCCAGGGCCGCGGCCGCCCCGCGGAGGCGTTCGCCGCGCGCTTCGCGGCGAAGGAGGCGTTCTTCAAGGCGCTCGGCACGGGCTGGGGCGCCGGCGGCGACTGGACGGAAGTCGAGGTCCTGCGCTCCGAAGCCGGCGCGCCGGCGCTGCGGCTCTCGGGCCGCGCCGCGGCGGCCGCGGCCGAGCGCGGGGTGGCGCGCGTGCACCTCTCGCTCACGCACACGGACGAGACCGCGGCGGCGATGGTGGTGCTGGAGGCCGCGCACGGCGGTTGACAGCCCCGGTGCGGCGACGGCACTTTCGTGCGGCTCCGGACGCCGCTTCGTACGGAGGGCTCGGCTTCTTCCCCCGCTCCGCACATTCGGTCGGTGAACATAGCGCTGCTCTACGCCCTGGTCGCGGCCGGGGCCAACCTGGCGGGCGGGTTGGTCATCACCACGGCCTCGGCCCGCGGCCGGGCGACGCAGCGCGTGCTGATCGCGTTTGGCGCGGGCTTCATGCTCGCCGTGGTGGCGCTCTCCATGATCCCGCACGCGCTGGAGGGCGGCAGGGACGCAGCGCTCGGCGTGCTCGCCGGCTACCTGCTGGTGCACCTGACGCAGCACGTGCTGACGCAGCACTTCCACTTCGGCGAGGAGCACCACCATGTCGGCCGCTGGGTCGGCGTGACGGCGCTGTTCGGCATCCTGCTGCACACCTTCTTCGACGGCGTCGCCATCGCCAGCGGCTTCCTGGTCAGCAACGAGCTGGGGCTGATCGTCTTTACCGCGATCCTGCTGCACAAGATCCCCGAGGGCGTCACCGTCGCGTCGGTGATGCTCGCCAGCGGCGACACGCGCGCCCGTGCGCTCGGCGGCGTCGTGCTGCTGGGGCTCTCCACGCTCGCGGGCGTCTTCCTGACCGACCACCTGGTGACGCTGCAGCATCACGGCCTGGCGCTGAGCGCGGGCGTCACGCTCTACGTCGCGGCGTCCAACCTGATCCCCGAGGTACAGCGCGAGCGCGACTGGCGGCTGGCGCTCGCCGTCTTTGCCGGCGTCGCGCTCTTCTACGTTGCGCGCCTGCTGCTGGGCGACCTGCATGGCTGAGCGCGCCGACGCGGAGCTGCCGCTCTTCGGCGAGGACGCGCCGCCGCGCCGGGCCGCGCCCGCCGGGCCGCGCCCCGATGCGCCGCTCGCCGAGCGGCTGCGCCCGCGCGCGCTGGACGAGGTCGTCGGCCAGGCGCCGCTCGTCGGGCCGGACGGCACGCTGCGGCGCCTGCTCGCCGCCGGGCACCTGCCCAGCCTGATCCTGCATGGCCCGCCCGGCTCGGGCAAGACGACGCTCGCGCGGCTGCTCGCCGAGCAGACCGACGCGGCGTTCGTCGCCTTCAGCGCGGTGAGCGAGGGCGTGCCGCGGCTGCGCGAGGTGGTGAAGGACGCCGAGCGGCGCCGCGCCGCCGGCGGCCGTACGCTGCTGTTCGTCGACGAGATCCACCGGCTGAACAAGGGCCAACAGGACTTCCTGCTGCCGTTCGTCGAGTCCGGCCTGCTGACGCTGATCGGCGCGACGACGGAGCATCCGGCGTTCGAGGTCAACGCCGCGCTGCTCTCGCGCGCGCAGGTGGTGGTGCTGGAGCCGCTGGGCGAGGCCGAGCTGCGGGCGCTGCTGCAGCGCGCGCTCGCCGACGCGGAGCGCGGGCTGGGCGCGCGCGCGCTGCGGCTGGACGCCGACGCCGAGGCGCTGATCGTCGCCGCCAGCGCCGGCGACGCGCGCCGCGCGCTGACCGCGCTGGAGATCGCCGCGCGGCTGGCGCGCGACGGGCGCATCACCGCCGAGCGGGCGCGCGAGGCGCTGCAGCAGCGGGTGGTGCGCTACGACACGACCAGCGCCTACGAGATGCTCTCGGCGTTCCACAAGTCGCTGCGCTCCAGCGACCCGGACGCCGCGCTGTACTGGGCGCTGCGCATGATCCAGGGCGGTGAGGACCCCAAGACGCTCTTCCGCCGGCTGATCGCCGCGGCCTACGAGGATGTTGGGCTGGCGGACCCGCAGGCCGGCATCGTGGCGACGCAGGCGATGCAGGCGTTCGAGCGGCTGGGCGCGCCCGAGGGCTACCTGCCGCTGGCCAACGGCATCGTCTACGTGGCGACGGCGCCGAAATCCAACCACGCATACCGCGCACTCGGTGCCGCGACTGAGGCGGCCGAGCGCGCGCCCGACGCGCCGGTGCCGCTGCACCTGCGCAACCCGGTCACCGGGCTGATGCGCGAGTGGGGCTACGGCGCGGAGTACCGCTACGCGCACGACTTCGAGGGCGCCTACACCGAGCAGCAGTGCCTGCCGGACGCGCTGGCGGGCGAGCGCTTCTACCAGCCCAGCGAGCGCGGCTTCGAGCGGCGCATCGCCGAGCGCATGCGTGCCCGCGGCCAGCTCGCCGATGCGCCGTCGCCGCAGCCGGACGCGCCGCGCGATGGCTGAGCGCGACGACGGGGCCTCGGGGTCCGGGATCCAGGGAAGAGGCTACCGGCTTCCGGCTGCCGGCTTCCGGCAACATCAGGGGTTCGTTGGCAGCCGGCAGCCGGCTGCCGACCTCCTGCTCCTGCTGCGCCACGACGCGCACCGGCTCGCGGCGTCGCTGCGCCACCCGCGGCCGGCGCTGTGGCTGGCGCTGTCGCTGCCCGTCGCGCTGGCGGCCGGCGCGCTGGCGGCGGCGGGCTCCAGCGCGGCGCCCGACGTGGCGAGCCGCGGCGGCGCGGCGCTCTTCGGCTTCCTGGTCGCCGCGCTGCCGGCGTTCCTCGCCTACGGCATCCTCTACCGTCCCGCCGACGACGGACTGCTGCGGCGCCTGGGGCTGGACCCCCGCGCGCTCGCGGCCGAGCAGGCGCTGCGCCTGCTGCTGGCGACGCTGGCCGGCGGCGCGCTCGCGCTGCTGCCGTACCTCGCGGGCGGTGCGTCGCTGGCG
>ERZ1066122.682-NODE-682-length-34107-cov-22.190209_pt1 | contig 34107 bp, 14 predicted proteins | sample MGYA00382769_ERZ1066122 | MGnify/ENA primary metagenome ERZ1066122 (study PRJEB33369, sample SAMEA5778352) | biofilm metagenome | biome: Industrial cooling water; feature: Water cooling tower basin; material: Biofilm | place: United Arab Emirates | collected... | reverse complement strand
CGGCGGTGCTGGCGCGCGCGACGGAGCGGTGGGTCGAGCGCCCCGGCATCGCGTTCGGGCGCCGGCTCATCGCGGCGCGGCATGCACGCCGCGGCCTGGCCCGCGCAGGCTGAGCGCGTACGGCCTGCCGCGGCCCGGCCGCCTTCGTCTACAGTGGCGCCGGCTTCATCCCTTTACGCATTCCTTCGTGCCTTCACTCACGGTCCCGGCCCGCCCATGTCCACTTCCGCCGCATTGCCCTCGCCCCCGCTGTACACCGCCTCGGTGCCACGCTGTCTGGCTGCGCTGCAACGCCTGCATGCGTGGCTGGCGCTGGCCGAATCGCATGCGGCAGGCGGCGGGTTCGCGTTGGACGGGCTCATGGATACGAGGCCCGCGGCCGGCATGCTGCCTTTCGGCGTGCAGGGGCAGATCGTGGTGAATCTCACGCTGCGCACCGCCTTCCCGCTGGCCGGTCTGCCGCGGCCGGAATACGGGGACGATCCCGACACACCCGACGGCCTGCGCGCACGCATCGCACGCGCCCAGGCGCTGCTGCAGGCGCTCGCGCCCGAGGCGTTCGCCGATGCGGCCGGGCGGCTGGTCGTCGAGCGCGCGGGCGATGCGGACATCACCCTGCCGGGTGAGCGTTTCCTGTACGAATTCGCCCTGCCGAATCTTTATTTCCACCTGACCGCCGCCTATATCGCACTGCGCGGCGCGGGCGTGCCGCTGGGCAAGGCGGACTTCGACGGCCTGCATGTGTACCCGTCGCCTGCCGGGCGCTGACCGGGCCGGCAGGGCTCACGGCAGCCAGGCGTAGCCGATTTTCAGGAACAGGCTCCGGCTGCGGTCGGCCAGCGACGGCGTGAGATCGTCCGAGAACCCGCCGTGGGCATAGCCGGCATACACGCCGGTGCGCGGGTCGATGCGGTACGAATACACCAGCTGCGCGCCCAGTGCGCGCGTGCGCGACTCCACCGGCTGTGTGTAGCGCGCAGGGTCGCGGCGCAGCTCGGTGCCCTGCAGCGACAGGCGCAGGCGCTGGCGCGTGTCGAACTGCCACGCGAACCGCGCATCCAGCACGCGTGCCTCGAACGCCGTGCCGCCGTCGCGCTGCAGCCGCTGCTGCAGGTAGTTCAGGGTGAGGTTCACGCCGCGGCCGGCGTCGAGCACCAGATTCGGCTGCCATTCGCGCACCTGGCCCACGCGCGCGGCGACCAGGTCCAGCTGTTCGCCCGCACGCAGCGACAGGCCGAGCTTCAGGCCGGGACGCGCGGTCAGCGTGGCCGATGCCGTGCCCCAGGATTCGTCGAACAGCGCGCCGGCCCAGTACCGCGTGCGCGTCAGTGCGTTCAAGGCGTAGGTGGACTGCAGGGGCCCGGACAGCGTCAGGCCCGTCTCGCCCTGCCGCTGCAGCAAGGCGCCATCCTCGAACTGCGCGTACTGCAGCCCAGCGCTCAGCACTACCTTGTTGAACGCGGCATCGCCGTCGCCGTACCAGCTGCGACTGCCGCTCGCATCGCTGCGCCGGTAGCCGACCTGGCCGATGAAGCCGAGATCCGCGCTGAAGCCGGCGTCCACGCGGGTGTGCGCGAGGCGCCCGGTCCAGCGGCTGTCGCTGTAGCGGTATTCGGCCAGGCCCGCGTTGCCGGCAGGACGGGTGCCGGCGGCCAGCGCGCCCTGCGTGTCGAGTTCGGTCGGGTAGCGCGATTCGCTGCGCAGCAACTGTGCATCGATGGCGTGCGGCCCCTGCAGCCAGCGCAGGTCCGCGCCCACCAGCGCATTGCGGTAGTCCTCGCCCTGCCGCCAGGTGGCCAGGGCGCCGACGCTGCCGCGCCCGGCCACGTCGTAGCGCCAGCGGCCGATGAAGGCGTCGTTCGCCGCGTCCAGCACGCGCAGCTGCGAACCGAGTGTGCCGGGCAGCAGCAGCGTGGTGACCGCGTCGCGCGCGGCGACCACGCTGTAGGCCTGCCGGCCGCTGCGTCCGGTGACACGCAGGCCCGCGTCCGGGTCCGCGATCTGCCGGGTATAGACCGCGGTCAGCGGCATCGTGAAGTAGTCCGAGCCCTCCAGGAAGAACGGCCGGCGTTCGGGGAAGAACAGGGCGAAATTGGAAGTCGGGTCCAACTGCGCACTGTCGCTTTCCACCTGCGAGAAATCCGGGTTCAGCGTGCCGCTGAGCGTGAGGTCGGGCGTCGGCCCCCAGGCGACGTCCAGGCCGGGCTCGGCGCGCAGGCCGTCGACTTCGCGCCAGCCGCCGCCACGCTCGCGGCGCTGCGCGTAGCCCAGCGTGAGCGTGGGCACGATCTCCAGCGTGTCGCCGCCGGCGATGCCTTCCGGCGCGCGCAGTCTGCCCATCGTGCACAGGTTGCAGGCGGCGCCGCGCGCGCGCGGCCGGTCGAAATAGACGTAGAGGTAATCGCGCGGGCGGATCCGCATCAGGCGCAGGCCCCAGTGGCGCACGGTCTCCGCGTCCGCATGCGGAAAGCGCAGGGCCGCGAACGGGATGCGCATCTCCACCTCGTAACCGCGCTCGGTGACGCGGCCCGCACTCGTCCACAGCCCGTCCCAGGCGGCATCGCCGACATTGCGGGTCTCGTCGAACAGGCCATCGGCCTGCACGCCCAGCGCGTTGGCGAACATCTCGTAGGCGCGCCGCTGGTCGTCGAAGGTGTCGATCTGGATGCCGACGAAATCGTCCTCGTACAGCGCGTCGCGATCGCGCAGGAAGGCGCGGATCGCCGACGGATCGGGGTCTTCGGCGCGGAACGCGAGATACAGCGCATCGCCGCTGTGGAACAGCAGCGCGGTGGTGCGCACGGCAGCGGGCGTGTTGTCGCCGGGATTGTTCTCGTAGGCCAGCTCGACGGCCGTGGCCGATGCCCATGCGGCTTCGTCGACGTGCCCGTCGATCACCACCGGGGGCGTGCGCTCATCCCCGTGCGGGTCCGCAAGCGCGGCGATCCGCAGCGCGGTGCCGGGGGCTGTCGCCGACGACGGCACGTCGGCGAATGCCGGGCGGGTCACGGCGAGCAGCGCGAGGCTGCATACGGCAGCACGGCGCAACCGGCCTATCGAATGGCGCTGCCTCGCGGTGGCGGGGCGCCGGCCTGCGGTTCCATGTGGGCGTCGACTCTCCATCTGCACAGACTACGCGCTGGATGCTGCGTTGCAGCATGCGCGAAATCGTATTCCTGCTGTCGCGTTGCCGTCGGCCCCGGTGGACTTGCCTTCGCCGCTCATCGGCGTAATCTGTAGGTGCGCCGAGGGACAGACCCGAAGCCATCCACCATCCACCGTGAGGGAGCCTCATGGATACACGCAGCACCACGCCGAAAGGCGTGCAGGGCGCCGCAGGGCAGCCCGCCCCCGGCCGCGAGATGCTCGACTATCTCGTCTTCATCGGCCGCTTCGAGCCCTTCCACAACGGCCACGCCGCCGTCGCCCGCCACGCTCTCGCACGTGCGCGCAGGCTCATCTTCCTGGTCGGCTCGGCCGACACCCCCCGCACCATCAAGAACCCGTGGACCGTCGCCGAGCGCGCGGTGATGATCGGTACCGCCCTGGCCGATGTCGGCGATCGGCTGATCGTGCGCCCGCTGCGCGACCATCTCTACAACGAAAGCCACTGGGTCGCCGCGGTCCAGCGCACGGTGGCCGAGGCCGTGGCCGACGACGGTGGCGATGCCACGGCGCGCATCGGCCTGATCGGCCAGGACAAAGACGCCAGCAGCTACTACCTGCGCGAGTTCCCGCAGTGGCCGCTGATCGACGTGGCCCACACCGAGGCGCTGTCGGCCACCGAGCTGCGCCGCTATCTGTTCGAGGCGAACCGCCTGGAGACGCACGGCGGGCTGATGCTGATCCGCGCCAACGTGCCGGTGCCGGTCTACGACATGCTCGATGCCTTCCGCAGGAATTCCCCGGCGTTCGCGCAGCTGGTGGAGGAATACCGCTTCATCGAGCACTACCGCGCGGCCTGGGCCGACGCGCCGTATCCGCCCACGTTCGTCACCACCGATGCGGTGGTGGTGCATTCCGGGCACGTGCTGCTGGTGCGCCGACGCGCCGAGCCCGGCAAGGGCCTGTGGGCGCTGCCCGGCGGTTTCGTCGGCCAGCATGAAACCGTGCTCGACGCCTGCCTGCGCGAGCTGCGCGAGGAAACCCGGGTGAAACTGCCGCTGCCGGTGCTCAAGGGCTCGCTGAAACACACCCAGGTCTTCGACCACCCCGACCGCAGCCTGCGCGGCCGCACCATCACCCATGCCTTCCATTTCGACTTCCCGCTCGGGCCGCTGCCGGCCGTGCGCGGTGGCGACGACGCCGACAAGGCGCGCTGGGTACCGGTGAGCGAAGCGCTGGAGATGGGGCCGCAGCTCTACGACGACCACCTGCACATCCTCGAATATTTCCTGGGCCGCGGCTGACACCGCCCCATCCCCGCCGGCGGACAGACCGCCGGTTCCAACGACGCGAAGGAGCTTCCGTCATGACCACCCGCAACACGCTCGCACTCGACAATCTGCTGCTCAATACCGACAGCTACAAGGCCAGCCACTGGCTGCAATACCCGCCCGGCACCGATGCCGCGTTCTTCTACGTCGAATCCCGCGGCGGCCGCTACGACCGCACCGTGTTCTTCGGCCTGCAGGGCATCCTCAAGGAATATCTGGCGCGGCCCGTCACCCATGCCGACATCGACGAAGCGTGCGACCTGTTCGCCGCGCACGGCGAGCCGTTCAACGAGGCCGGCTGGCGCGACATCGTCGACCGTCTCGGCGGCCATCTGCCGATCCGTATCCGTGCGGTGCCCGAAGGCAGCGTGGTGCCCACGCATCAGGCGCTGGTGACCATCGAATCCACCGACCCGGGCGCCTTCTGGGTGCCGTCGTATCTGGAAACCCTGCTGCTGCGCCTGTGGTACCCGGTCACCGTGGCCACCATCAGCTGGCACATCAAGCAGACCCTGCGCCGGTTTCTGGAGCGCACCAGCGACGACCCGGCGGGGCAGTTGCCCTTCAAGCTCCACGACTTCGGCGCGCGCGGCGTGTCCAGCGCGGAGTCCGCGGCGATCGGCGGCTGCGCGCATCTGGTGAACTTCATGGGCACCGACACCGTCTCCGGCCTGCTGGCGGCGCGCGCCTACTACGGCGCGGAGATGGCCGGCTTCTCCATCCCCGCCGCCGAGCACAGCACCATCACCAGCTGGGGCCGCGAGCGTGAAGTCGATGCCTACCGCAACATGCTGGCGCGTTTCGCCAAACCCGGCGCTCTCGTCGCCGTGGTCTCGGACAGCTACGACATCTATCACGCCATCCGCGAACACTGGGGCCGCACGCTGAAGGACGAAGTGGTGCGTTCGGGCGCGACCCTGGTGGTGCGCCCCGATTCCGGCGACCCGGTGGAGGTGGTGCACCAGTGCATGACCCTGCTGGACGAGGCCTTCGGCCACACCGTCAACGGCAAGGGCTATCGCGTGCTGAACCATGTGCGCGTGATCCAGGGCGACGGCGTCGACCCCGACAGCATCCGCGCCATTCTCGAGCGCATCACCGATGCCGGCTACGCCACCGACAACATCGCCTTCGGCATGGGCGGCGCGCTGCTGCAGCGCCTCGACCGCGACACCCAGAAATTCGCGCTGAAGTGTTCGGCCGCGCGTGTCGACGGTGAATGGATCGACGTCTACAAGGACCCGGTCACCGACAAGGGCAAGCAGAGCAAGCGCGGACGCATGACCCTGCTGCGCCACCGCGAGTACGGCAGCTACCGCACCGAGCCGGTGCCGCCGTCCGCGGCCTCGCTGGCCGAGCTGCAGCGGCCGGCGGGTTTCGACGATGCCATGCGCACCGTGTGGGAAAACGGCCAGCTGCTGTGCGACTGGCAGTTCGAGCAGGTGCGCGCCCGCGCCGACGCGGAGCGCCTGTAGGCCATGGCTGCGCGTGCCATCGAGACCGAGCCTGAGACCGAGACCGCGCCCGGCACCGTGCCCGGCACCGTGCCCGCTACAGAGGCCTGGGGTGGATGGGCGGATGCGCGGGTTCCGGTGATTCGCCGCCGCCCCAGCGAGGACGATCCGTCGCGCTGGGCCACGCGGGTCATCGCCGGTCGCACGTATCGCATCGCCCTGCCGATCACCTTCACGCCGTATGCGGCGGTCGCGGCGTGTTCGGCGCGTTGCCGGTTCTGTTCGGAGAATCTGCGCATCGAAGGCGAGACCGCCGCCGCGCGTCTGCGGCCCGGCGCCGATTATTTCGATGCGCTTGCCGCCGCGCTGGCGCAGCTGCGGGGATTGCCGCTGTCCTACTCGCTGTCCGGGTTGGAAACCACCGACGACCACGACGCGTGCCTGCAGCTGCTGCGCACACTGCGGGGCGCAGAGCGCGATGGCGTGACCGTGCATGAGCGGGTGCTCTACACGAACGGCGCGGGCTTCGCCGCGGAGGGCGGCGAGGCGCTGGCCGATGCGTTCCTCGCATTCGGCCTGTCGTGGGCGGAGCTGTCGCGGCATCACCACTGCACCGATCGCAACCAGGCCATCATGCGTTTCCGCCCCGGCCAGGCGGTCGGCTCCGAGCAGGGCTTCGCCACCGCCGCCGCGCGCCTGCGCGCGCGTGTGCCGCTGCGTCTGGTGTGCATCGTGCAGCGCGGCGGCATCGAGGACGCCGTCGGCGTCGCCGCCTATCTGCAGTGGGCGCGCGCCCAGGGGGCGGAGACGGTGATTTTCCGCGAATTCTCACGACTGGACCCCCGCTATCGCGACAACGCCACGCGTCGATATACCGATGCCGCGCGGGTTCCGGTCGAGCGTCTGCTGGCGGATTGTCTGCACTCGCCGCTGCACGACGCGCTGACGCCCGAAGCCGCGACCGACGGCTATTACTTCCGCAATCTGCGCCTGCGCCATCGCGACGGCATGTGCGTGGTGTTCGAGGCGTCCGACTACGCGCACATGCATCGCAGGCACGCCAGCGGCGCGCTGTACAAACTGGTGTTCCACGCCAACGGCCGGCTGTGCGCGGGCTGGTCGCCGGATCGCGATGTGCTGTGGGAGTACGGCCATGACTGAACGCAGTTGGTGGGAGGTCCCGCCCGAGCCCCCTGAGCACCGTCTGCCCGACGATCTGCGCGCGTTGGACCCGTTCGCGGCGCGCGACTGCGGCTGGGTGACGCAGATGCGGCCGTTCGTGCGCACGTATGCGCGTCCGGACGCGCGCGTGTTCGACCCGTTCTGCGGTTTCGGCACCACCCTGCTGGCCGCCGCGCTGGAGGGCAGGCCCGCACTGGGCATGGAGGTCGAGCCCGCGCGTGCCGCGCTCGCGCGCGAACGGCTGCGCCGGCATGCCGTGCAGGCCGATGTCGTCTGCGGCAGCCTGCCGGAGACCGCGCTGCCGGCGCCCATCGGCCTGTGCCTGACGTCGGTTCCGTATTTCGGCTGCGGCTGGGGCGTGCCGGCCGACGACGCAGGCTCCGGGCGGCAGTTGTATCGCGCGGCGCATTTCGCCGGCTATCTGGAGGCCATGCGCGACGTGTTCCATGCCGTACGCGATGCCCTGCCTGAAGGCGGCTACTGCATCGCGATGGTCGAAAACGCACGGGTGGGCGCCCACACGGTGCCGCAGGCCTGGGAACTGGCCGGCATGCTCTGCACCTTGTTCGAACCCTGCGAAGAACGCGTGCTCGTGTACCCGCCGCGCGGCGCCTCATCCGCACCGCCGGGCGACGGCACGGATTCGATAGTCACCGATCGCACCCACGAATACGCGCTGGTGTTCCGCAAACACCGCCGCGCCGTGGATGTCGCCGAAGCGCGCGCCCTGTTGGGTGCGCTCGAAGACGCAGGCTTCGCCTTCTCGGTCCACGGCAGCTTCGCGGCGTGGCGCCACGGCGACCCGCCCCTGCCTTCCCGGCCGCCGGCCGATGTGGACCTGTGCGTCGCCGACGATCCCGACCGCCTGCGCGCCCTTCTGCAGACACTGCAGACCCTCGGCTTCCGCCTGTGGCTCTGGGAGCGACCGGTCATGGCCGACGTACACCCGGACACCGTGCGCCGCCACCACTACCTCCGCGCCGAGCGCCTGCACGCCGACGGCCGTCGTCTGCGTCTGGATATCGCCATCGCGGACGACGGATCGTCGCTCACACCCTGAGCCCGGCCACTGCGCCCAACCCGCAGGACGTACAAACCGAAAGCGTCATATGCCCCGAGCCCCCTCAATGCCCGGGCCCGCAAGAGTAAAGCGCACGCCTCCTACGCAGTCCGTCGTCGGGTGCCCGCAGGACGGGCTCAATCCCGCACATGCAGGTCATCGTGTAGGAGACGTGCTTGTTCGGGCGCAGGGACACTCTCGATTGTGGGTGTCCTGGTCTTCGGGTGTCCTGGTCTTCGGCGCTGGTCTTCGGCGCGGCGGCGGTAACCGGTGGTCGTGCGCGCGGAGCTTTTTCGCCGGCACTGGATACGCGGTTCGCAGTGTTCCAGTGATGGGGTCGATACGGGCGAATCCGGGCGAGCCCGGTGGGCAAGCTGTCACACGGCGGCACTACGCTTGCATGGCCTGAGGCTGCAGTCTCAAGCCCTCCGCGAAGGGCGAACCGGCAGGGAGTCCGCTCGCGCAGCCTGGTTCGCGTGACGAGGAGAACGCGCGAGGGGTCTGCCCCGGCGCGGCGCGGGGAGGCTGAACGTTTCGACCTCCTCGACGGCCCGGAGGCATCGGACGCAGGCTCGCGCATCGTGCCCGTGTTACAGTAACGGGCGGAGTGGGAGATTCAATGGAAAGACACGGAGCAGCATGTCGATGGAGCAGATATCGGTTGTACGCGAAATCCTGCGGAGCGACGACTTCGCGATTCTCGACGACAACAAGAAACAATCTTCGGGTCGGTCCTTTCTCTTCGCCAAACCACTGACCTATTGCGTCGCGCACACGCCCGACCAGGTCGACGCGCAGTTGGCGCAGATCGAAGCGCATCGTGCGGCCGGGCGTCATGCCGCAGGTTACTTCTCCTACGAACTCGGCTATGCGCTGATCCCGCGCCTGCGGCATCTGTTGCCTGCGGAGCGCGATCTTCCGCTGTTCTGCGTGGGCATCTACGAGGACAGGCTCGAGGTCGAGGATCACGTGCTGGACGAAGCGCTTCGCGATGCCGTCGGTGCGCAGGCTTCGCGCATCGTCGACTGTCGGCTCAACATGGCGAAAGAGGACTACATCGACCGGCTTCACAAGGTGAAGCGGCATATCCTCGATGGCGACACCTATCAGGTCAATTTCACCCTGAAATACAAATTCAGATATGCCGGTTCTCCGCTCGCCCTGTATTCGCAGCTCAGGACGCGGCAGAGGGTGGAATACGGCGCGCTTCTGAAATTCCCGGACGTGACGATCCTCTCGCGCTCCCCGGAGTTGTTCGTCGAGAAAACCGGCGAGAGCATCCGGACCAAGCCGATGAAGGGCACGTGCAGGCGCGGCGAGACGCCGGAACAGGACCGCGTCAATTTCGATTTCCTCTCCAGCGACGAAAAATCCCGGGCGGAGAATGTGATGATCGTGGATCTGCTGCGCAACGACTTCTCGCGCATCAGCCGGCGCGGCAGCGTGAAGGTGACCAATCTCTTCGAAGTCCAGACCTACGAGACGCTCCACCAGATGGTGTCCACCGTCTCGGCGCAGGTGGACGCGTCTATCCCGTTGTCGACGCTGTTGAGAGAGATATTCCCCTGCGGTTCCATCACCGGTGCGCCGAAGATCAGGACGATGGAAATCATCCGGGAGCTCGAATCCGAGCCGCGAGGCGTCTATACCGGCGCCATCGGTTACATCGCGCCGGACAATGCCTTCACGCTGAACGTCCCGATCCGGACGCTCTCGCTCTGGCCGGACGGTCGCGGTGAAATGGGCGTAGGCAGCGGCATCGTGTTCGATTCCAGCCCCGAATCCGAATATGAGGAATGCGAACTCAAGGGGCAGTTCTTCACCGGCGGCTCCGCGGAATTCGACCTGATCGACTGCGTCCTGCACGATGGCGGCTACCGGCACCTCGACAAGCATCTCGCCCGCCTGAAGAACAGCGCGGATGAACTCGGTTTCCTTCTCGACCGCGATGCTCTCGCTGCCGATCTGCGATCGATGCAGGCCGGTCTGCCGGCGGGGCCGAGCAAGGTCCGCATCGTGCTGCGGAAGGACGGGGCATGGCGGATCGAGTCCGTTCCGGTGCAGGCCCAGCCCGGCCGCGCCGCCAGGGTCGCGGTGTCCGTGGATTACACGCCCACCAGCAGCGACTGGCTGATCAGGCACAAGACCACGGCGCGGGAGCAGTACGCGCGCGAATACGAGAAATACGCCGCCGCGGGCTATTACGACGTCATTTTCGTCAACGAGCTGGGCGAGGTCACCGAAGGCTCGTTCAACAATCTGTTCATCCGGCGTGGTGATGTCTGGTACACGCCGCCGGTGACCTCGGGCCTGATGCCCGGTATCCAGCGCGCCAACATGCTGGCCTCCGGCGACATCGATGCCAGGGAAAGGACACTCACTCTTCAGGACCTTGCCGACGCCGACGAGGTGTTCCTCGTCAATGCGATCAGGGGCGTCGTGAAGGTGGAGCTGGATGTCGCCGACAGGGTGGCCGCATGATCTGCCTCATCGACAACTACGATTCGTTCACCTACAACATCGTGCACTACCTGCATGAGCTCGATGCCGATGTGCGCGTCATCCTCAACGACAGCATGTCGGTGGAGCAGGTGCTCGCACTCCGCCCGTCGCACATCATCCTCTCGCCGGGCCCCGGCACGCCGTCGGAGTCCGGCATCTCCAAGGACCTGCTGCTCAGGGCGGCGGACGCGGGTCTGCCGGTTCTCGGCATCTGCCTCGGCCATGAAATCATCGGCGAAGTATTCGGCGGTTCGGTCCGCCACGCGCGCACCGCGATGCACGGCAAGACGAGCCGCATCCACCACCGGCGCACCGACGTGTTCGCCCGGATACCGGACGGTTTCAACGCCGGCAGATATCACTCGCTCGTGGTCGACAAAAACGGGCTTCCCGACTGCCTGGAGATCACGGCCTGGACGGCGACGCACGAGCACCCGGTCGACGAAATCATGGGCCTGGCCCACAGGACGCTGCCCATTTTCGGCGTGCAGTTCCATCCCGAATCGATCATGACCGAGCATGGACATCAATTGCTGTCGACGTTCCTGGAGAGTCCGGGAAGGGATGGCACTTTCGCCGAGGCTGTCGGCACTCTGGACGCCATGGAGGCCTGAATGTATACCGCCGTTTCCAACGACAGCGGGCTTTCCGACCGGGTCGCATCGCTGCTTGCGCAATCCTGGGACAACCGCGTGGCCGTGAAGGTCGGCAAGCTCGATGCCGGCCAGTACTACGACCCCGAGATTCCGGATTATCCGCCGGGCCTGGTGCCCTTCCGCTCGGACCCCCGTTATCTGCAGCTGGACGCCGCGACCCGTCGCCGGCTGCTGGCCGCGGCATGGGTGGCGTACAACGAGAAGACGATCGATGTCGAAGTCTCGATCGTGCTGCCCGCGTGCATCAATCTGTTGAAGGGCACCTTCCAGGGTGTCGATACGGCAGACCTCAAGCGGGTGGTGAGCCAGACGCAGGTCGATGAGCAGTATCACATCCTGATGTGTCTGGATGCGTGCATGCTGACCCGGCAGATGCACGGCATCGAGTCGCTGTGTGTGCCGCAGTCGTGGGTGGTCAAGGCGCTGAACGCGGCCATCGAGCGGCAGGAGACAGCGCGCGACGCGCAGATCGTGCAGATGGCGTTCGCCACCGTGGCGGAGGTGACCATCAACAGCTATCTCGGCCTTCTGGCCAATGCCGAGGACATCCAGCCGTTCAACCGTGAGACCACCGCGCTGCACCGGCGCGACGAGTTCTCGCACAACAAGATCTTCCGCACGCTGGCCGGCCGGATCCATGCCGGTTTCGACGAACGCGACCGTACCGTGTTCAGGTCGTCCATCGCCGTCGCGCTCGAGGCCTTCGTGAAGATCGACTTCAGCGCCTGGCGCGAGGTCCTCGTGTTTCTCGATGTGGCGGATGCGGACGACATCATCGAGACCTGCATGCGCGCGCTGCCCTCGCAGCGCATGGTCCGGGACTACTCCGGACTGCGCGAGCTGCTGCAGGAGATCGGCGTCGACGAGAGCGACATCGATTTCGACTTCAGTTGACGACACGGCCACGCCCGGCCGGGCCACGGCCTGCGCGCCGGCGGGGGTTCGCCGGTCGATGCGTCCGCGACCCGGCGGTCAGGTGCGGAACATGCCGATGGATGAGACTCCATGGGCCGTGGCCACGCGGCTCCCGCTGCGTCGGAACGGCGATCGCAGGCGAATCTTGAGGCGAGCGTTGGACCGCTCGTCGAACTCCGGACACCACGATGCCGACGCATACGAGAAAAACGAAAGGCAAGCGCACTGCCGTGACCCCGGCGTCCGGCATGCCGCCCCTGCTGCAGCAGATCCTGTCGCAATGCGCGCGTCACCCTCGCAAGGAGCTGCTGGTCTATGAGCACGGGGATCGCGTGGACCGCATCGACGGACGGATGCTCGCGGAGCGGGTCGAGCGCCTCGGCCAGGCGCTGATCGCACGCATCGAGGCGCAGGAGCGGGTGCTGCTGCTGCTGCCGCACGGGTTCCATTACGGGCTGTCGCTGCTGGCCGCATGGCATGCGAACGTGGTGGCCGTGCCGGTGGCCGTGACGCATCCGGACCAGTTCGCCCAGAAGGCCGATCTGCTGCGGGCGGTGATCGCCGGTGCGGACGCGCGGCATGTGCTCACGGACGCGACGTTCGCGGCTGCAGGGCTCGCCTGGATCGAGGCGCTGGGCTGCGAGATCCATTCGATCGAAGCCCTGTCCGCAGCGCCCGCGGCCGGGGGGGGCGGTTCGCGGCCTGCATCCGACGACGACCTGGCCGTACTGCTCTACACCTCCGGTTCCACGGCGCAGCCCAAGGGCGTGATGCTCGACCACCGCACGATCGACAGCAGCGCGCAGTCGCCGCTGTGGGGTCTGACCGAACACAGCCGGGTGGTGTCCTGGCTGCCGCAGTTCCACGCGTTCGGCATCTGCCTGGGATTGCTCGCGCCGCTTGCGCGGGGGGCGCAGAGCGTCGTGATGCCGGTCGAGCGCTTCATCGCGGACCCGGCCGTCTGGCTCGAATCCATCGCGCGGCACGAGGGGACGCATACCGGGGCGCCCAACTTCGCCTTCGATTACTGCGTGTCGCAGGTCCCGTCCGAGCGCATGGCCGGGCTGTCGCTCGCCTCGCTCGCCTCGCTGGCCTGCGGCGGCGACATCATCAACAAGGACGCCTACGAGCGGTTCACCTCGCACTTCGCCAGTGCGGGGCTGCGCGGGGATGTGCTCAAGCCGAACTACGGACTGTCCGAGGCCGGACCCGTCACGCTGCAGCGGCAGGGCACGCCGCCGGAGTGCATCGTGCTCGACCGCGAAGCGCTGCGTGCCGGCGATGTGCGCGGCAGCGACTCCGGCAAGGTGCTGATGGGCTGCGGGGCATGGCACGAGACCACCCGGATCCTGGTCGTCGATCCCGACACCTGCAGCGAATGCGCGCCGGAGAGGGTCGGCGAGATCTGGCTGAAGTCGCCTGTGGTCGCGCGCGGCTATTACCGCGATCCGGAACAGACCGAGGCGACATTCAATGGAACCCTCGCGGAGTCGGGCGAATCGGGGTTCCTGCGGACCGGCGATCTGGGCTTCATCTCGGGCGGCCAGCTGTACATCGTCGGCCGCGAGAAGGATGTGATCGTGGTCAACGGCAAGAACCATCACTGCGCCGACATCGAGGCGACGATACGCAGGCAGCGACCGGCGTACCGCGGCGCCTGCGCGGTCTTCGCGATCGACGATGCCGCGACCGGGGTGCCGAAGACCGTGGCCGTGCTCGAAGATGCCGCCTTTGAAGAAGTCGATCGTGCAGACGACGCTGCCGACGCCGCACACGGAGACGGGCACGTCGATCATGCGCGCATCGCCGGAGACATCCTTGCGTGCGTGTCGCATGCGCATCAGCTGCGCATGGAGGATGTGGTGTTCATCGCAGCGGGCACCATGCCGGTGACCGGCAGCAGGAAAGTGCAGCGGAAGGCCTGCAGGCAGCGGTACGAGCAGGAAGGGCTGGACATCGTCTGGCGCCTGGAGCGCGAGCGCCCACGCGCTGCGCAGGTGCAGGACAGAAGCGCCGGCGCGCACGACGGTCTGCATGCCTGGGTCGAGCGGCTGCATGCAGAGGTGCTGGTGCACGAACTCGGCGATCGCGCCAGGACGCTCGACACCGCCGCGGATTTCACCCGTCTCGGGCTCGATTCGATCCAGTACATCCGCCTGGCCAGACGCGTCGAAGTGGTCTTCGGGCAGCCATGCCGTCCGGGCATCTTCTTCGCGCATTCCAGCTGCGAAGCATTGGCCGCCCATCTGATGAGCCTCGCCGAGCCCCTGCGCGAGCCGCTTCGCGGGACCGCGACCGGGCGAGGCAGCGGCACCTCTGTTTGGCAGACGTATCAGGATGCGGCCGTCATCCGTCTGTTGGACGCATGCGCGCGGGGGGAGATCCCCATCAAGGGCGCGTTGTCGGTGTTGAAGGAGAACGCATGAACCTGTCGCAGATCAGTGAAGCCTATGCAGCCGGGCGGATCACGACCGCCGAAGCGATCGGCGCACTGGAGCGTCTCGCCGGCACTGCCGCGTCCCTTCCCCTGTCGGAAGGGCAGAAGGGGCTCTGGGCGCTGTACAGGATGGAGCCGTCGATGACCGCGTACAACGTGCCGATCGCGGTGCGTTGCGCGACGTCCATCGATCCGGATCGCATGCGCCTTGCCTTCGAGCGCGTGTGCGGATCCCATGCGCTGCTGAAGTCGCGGGTCGCCAGGCAGGACGGCATGACGGCATTCGTCCCGCCGGTTGAAGACGCCGTGGGCATGTTCGTGGTCGAGCCATGCCCGGCTGCGGCGGAGGAAGCCCGCGCGCTGCTGCGCCGCCATGCGCTGCGGCCTTTCGATCTGGAGCGTGGCCCGGCGATCCGATGCGTGCTCCTGCGCGCCGAGTCCGGAGCGGCCACGCTGATGGTGGTGGCCCACCATATCGTGATGGACGGGACGTCCTCGATGCTGTTCCTGTCGCAGCTGCTGCGCACCTACGCCGCCCTGATCGAGGGGACTGCCCCGCATGTCGAGCCGGACGCGCACTATCGCGACTTCGTGCAATGGGAAGCGGCCTGGCTGGACAGCGACGCCGGCCGTCAGGCACGCAGCTACTGGATGCGGCAACTGCAGGGCGTCTCGCCGGTGTCCGGCATGCCCACCGTCGCCCCATGGACGCACGCCGCCCTGCGCAGTCCCGGCAGGGTCGTGCGCAGGGCCCTGCCGCCGGCGCTGGTGGAGGCTCTCTCCGCCCTCGCCACGGAACGCGGCCTGAGCCGCGGCGTGCTGTTTCTCGCGGCATTCAAGATCGCGTTGTTCCGCTACACGGGGCAGACCGATCTCACGGTCGGCATGCCCTTCATCGGCCGCCCGCAGGCGCGGTTCGACCAGGTCATCGGCCACTTCATCAACATGCTGCCGATCCGCAGCCGCATCGAGGGCAGTCAGTCCGCCGACGATGCGGCCGCCGCGCTGCAGCGCACCGTCGTCGAGGCGATCGATCACGCTGCCTATCCGTTCCCGCGGCTGGTGGCGGACCTGGGCGCACGCGACCCGAATCTGAGCTCGCCGGTCTTCCAGATCAGCTTCAATTACCAGAATTTCGCCGACCTCGACTGGGTGTCCTCGCTGCAGAAGGACGTCGCGAGCGCCCTGCGTTTCGAGCTCGACGGCGAGCTGGTGCAGGCCGGCGAGTACGAGCTGTGCCTGGACGTGCTGCCCGCCGAGGGCCATGCGCTGTGCTTCAAGTATCAGCCGGATGTGTATGCGGACGGTACGGTCGAGGCCCTGGCGGGGCATTACGTGCAGATCCTCCGCGCGATGGTGGAGGCACCGACGCAGCGGATCGACCGCATCCCGATGATCGACGACGCGGAGCGTCGGCAGCTGCTGCGCCTGGGCGAGCGCGCGCCGCACGCGTGGCCGGAGCGCGATCTGACCTTCCACGATCTGTTCCTGCGACAGGTCGAGGCCCGGCCCGACGCGCCTGCCGCGACCTGCGGCGGCGACACGCTGACCTACCGTGAGCTGGAGGCCGCATCCGCGGCGGTGGCCGCGGGTCTGGCGCGGGCAGGCGTGGAGGCCGGCGGGAAGGTCGGGCTCTGCGTGCAGCGGTCGATGGACATGCTGGTCGGCCTGCTGGCCATCGCCAGGGTCGGCGCCAGCTACATCCCGCTCGATCCGGAGTACCCCGCGGACCGGTTGGCGCACATGGTCGACGACAGCGGGTGCCGGACCCTCCTGACCCAGCAGGCCCTGCGCGACAGGCTCGATGCCGTGTTCACGCGTGAAGGCGTGGCGGTGCTCACGTTCGATCAGGTCACCGACGACGCCGGCACGGGCCGCCCTGCCGCACGGACGGGGCGCACAGGCAGCCGCAGGGCGCGGCCGCGTCGCGGCCGCGCGGCGGATGCTCTGGCCTACACCATCTACACCTCGGGAAGCACGGGCAAGCCGAAGGGAGTGATGATCTCCCACGGCGCGCTCACCAATTTCCTGCTGTCGATGCGCGACACGCTGTCCTTCGGTGCGCACGAAATCCTTCTGGCGGTCACCACCCTCAGCTTCGACATCGCCGCGCTGGAACTGTACCTGCCGCTGATCAGCGGCGGGCATTGCGTCATCTGTGAGGCCGACACCGCCCGCGACGCGGCGCGCCTGAAGGACACGCTGCGCGAGGTGCGGCCCACCACCATGCAGGCGACGCCGATGACCTGGCTGATGCTGTTCAAGGTGGGCTGGCGCAACGAGGAGAACGCCCGCCTGCTGTGCGGCGGCGAAGCCATGAGCGAGAAGCTCAGACAGCAGTTCATGGCATGCGGTGCCGACGTGTGGAACATGTACGGCCCGACGGAGACCACCATCTGGTCGACGGTGCAGCATCTGCGCCCGGACCAGCCGGTGTCCATCGGCGAGCCCATCCACAACACCTCCGCCTACATCCTCGACGCGCAGCTCGAACCGGTGCCGGTGGGCGTTCCCGGGGAACTGATGCTCGCCGGCGACGGTGTGGCCGTGGGATATCACAACCGGCCCGAGCTGACCGCGGAGAAGTTCATCGACAACCCGCATGTGCCGGGACAGAGGATGTACAGGACAGGCGATCTCGCCCGCTGGCGGGCCGACGGCGGGATCGACGTGCTGGGCCGCATCGACCAGCAGGTCAAGGTCAACGGCTTCCGCATCGAGCTGGGCGAGATCGAGAACGCGCTGAACGCGCACGCCGCCATCGAAAACAGTGCGGTCATCGTGCGCAAGGGCGCGGGTGCGGACAGGCTGTGTGCCTGCTACGTGGCCCGCGCGAACGGTGCGGCCGCCGGTGATGTGCCGGATGCGAAGGCGCTGCAGGCGCATCTGAAATCGACCCTGCCGGACTACATGATCCCCGCCGAATGGATGCGCCTGCAGCAGTTTCCGCTGACGCCCAACGGAAAGGTCGACCGTCTGGCGCTGGCGGCGATGCAGCAGGCATCGCAACAGGTCTCGCAACTGGAACCGCAGACGAAACAGGCATCCGCTCCGGCCGTGCAGGCCGTTTCGAAGGCGCTCGAACAGCAGGTGCTCGGGATTTTCCGGGATGTGCTGGGGCGGCAGACGGCAGGCCGCGACGAGCGTTTCTTCGATGCGGGGGGCGATTCCTACAGCGCCATCCTTGTCGTGGAGAAGGTCAACGCAGCACTGGGCTGCGAGATCACCACCACGATGCTGTTCAAGCACCCCACGGCGGCTGCGCTTGCCGCGGCGCTGCAGGAGCAGTTCGGAGAAACAGCGCCAGCCACTGACGATGCTCCATCCTTTGCGACCACCGAAACGGGCGCAGGCGCATCCAGCCGGCCCTCGGCGGTGGACGCGGAGGCGGTACCGGAAGACGCGGTCGCCATCGTCGGCATCTCCTGCCAGTTCCCCGGTGCGCGCGACACCCGCGCCTTCTGGGAGGCGCTGGTGAATGGCCAGGACTGCATCCGGCTGCTCCCGCCCGAAGACCTGCGCGGGTGGGGGCTGGAGCAGGCGCTGCTGGAGCATGCGGATTTCGTGCCGCAGCAGGCCTCGATCGACGGCAAGGATCTGTTCGACCCGGCGTTCTTCAACATCTCTCCGCGCGACGCGTCGTTCATGGACCCGCAGGCGCGTCTGCTGCTGATGCACGCATGGAAGGCCGTCGAGGATGCCGGTTACAGCGTGGACGACATTCCCGACACCAGCGTGTTCATGTCGGCCGGCAACAACTTCTATCAGGCGCAGTGGGCCGAGCTGCTCGCCAACACCACCCAGGTCCGGGTGATGCAGAGTGCGGACGAATATGTCGCATGGCTGCTCGCGCAGGGGGGCAGCCTGCCCACGATGGTGTCCAACAAGCTCGGCCTGACAGGCCCGAGCGTGTATGTGAGCACCAACTGCTCCTCGTCGCTCACCGGCCTGCACCTTGCCTGCCAGGGGCTGGTGACCGGCGAAGTCGACCAGGCACTGGTGGGTGCTGCCGGGATCTTCCCGGCGCAGAGTCTGGGCTACGTGCATCAGCCGGGTCTGAATTTCTCCAGCGACGGACACTGCCGCGCCTTCGATGCCGATGCGGACGGCATGGTGGGCGGGGAGGGCGTCGCCGTGGTCATGCTCAAGCGCGCTCGCGATGCGCTGCGCGACGGCGACCCGGTCTATGCCATGGTGCGCGGCACGGCGATCAACAACGACGGCGCGGACAAGGCCGGCTTCTACGCGCCCAGCATCCAGGGCCAGACGGCAGTGATCCGCAAGGTGCTGGACAAGACCGGAATCGACCCGGGCACGATCTGCTACGTCGAGGCGCACGGCACGGGCACCCGGATCGGCGACCCCATCGAAATCTCCGGGCTGAGCGATGCGTACCGGCATTACACCGGCGAACGGCAGTTCTGCGCGATCGGCTCGGTCAAGAGCAACATCGGCCATCTGGACGCCGCGGCCGGTCTGGCGGGCCTGACCAAACTCGCGCTGTCGCTGCAGCACGGCGTGATCCCGCGCACGCTGCATTTCAACCGGCCGAACCCGCAGATCGATTTCGAGGCGTCTCCGTTCTATGTGCTGACCGAGAACATGCGCCTTCCGCAGGGTGCAGCGCCGGCACGGGTGGCGTTGAGTTCGTTCGGGATCGGCGGCACCAACGGGCATGCGATCCTGGAACAGGCACCTGCGCCTGCCGCACAGGCGGATGAGGTGGACTCGAACGTCGGCGGGCTGTTCGTGCTGTCCGCGCAGAACGCGGCCCGGTTGAAACAGCGCGCTGCGGACATGCTCGCCTTCCTGCCAGCCTATCGAAGCGGAAACGGGCGGCTGTGCGATTTGCTGCACACGCTGCAGGTGGGGCGCAGGGCGATGGATTACCGCCTCGCGTTTCCGGTGGACAGCCTCGACGACCTCGAGCGCAAGCTGTCGGTGTACCTCGCCGGCACGGCCGCCGTGCCCGGAAGCGCCGAAGGCGATGCGAAGTCCGGTGGCAGTGGTCTGGCGGCGATGTTCGAGGATGGCGACGAGGCCGCGATGTGGGCCAGCACCTGGGCCCGCAAGCGCCAGTGGCAGAAGCTCGGCACGCTGTGGGTGCACGGGCTGGCCATCGACTGGCGCGCGATCGATACAGGCGACTCGCCGCGTCGCGTGCACCTGCCGACCTATCCCTTCGCCGAGAAATCCTTCTGGCTGGCGCAGGCGCCGCGGCGCCGTGCCGGCACCGGGTCGATCGATGCGCTCGCCGGTGCGCTGGGCGCGCAGGCGATGGCGGGTCTCGAACGCATCGCAGGGCCCGATGGCCCGGCGCGCATGCTGCAGCGCCGGTCGGTGCAGACCGCGCAGCTCAACGCCGTGCTCGCCAGGCTGCTGCTGACGCAGCTGCGTCGGGCCGGCCTGTTCGCGGACGTCACGCCGCTCGGCCTGCAGGACATCGTGCGCACGCTGGGCCTGGGCCATGCGCTCGAGCGCTGGATGCACAGAAGTCTGGACGTGCTGACCGAGGCGGGGCACCTGCACGTCTCGCAGGGCCGCTACGCATTGGCCGCTGCCGCGCAGGCGGAGGACGCCTGGTCCGACTGGGATGCCTTCAAGCAGGAAGGCGGCGGCACCCCGGAAACCGCCGGGCGTGTGCCACTGCTGGAGGCGATGCTCGGCGCGCTGCCGCGCATCCTCGCGGGCGAGGTGCCCGCGACGCAGGTGATGTTCCCGGAGTCGTCGCATACGCTGGTCGAAGGCGTCTACAAGCACAACACCACGGCCGACTACTTCAATGCGCTGGCGGCGGAGGCCGCGCATGCGTTCGTCGAAAGCCGGCGGGCCCATGCGCCGCAGGCGAAGATCCGGATCCTCGAGATCGGCGCGGGCACGGGCAGCACCAGCGAGCACATGTTCCGCCGGCTGGCCGATGTGGCCGGCCACATCGCCGAATACGTGTACACGGACCTCTCCAAGGCGTTCCTGGTGCAGGCGCAGAACCGCTTCGCCGCGACCGTGCCGTACCTGCGCTGCGCGATGTTCGATGTGGAGAAATCGCCGGGCGCGCAGGGATTCGCCGCGGGCGGGTTCGACCTGGTGATCGCGACCAACGTGCTGCACGCGACGCGCAACATGCGCCGCTCGCTCGGCCATGTGAAGGCATTGCTGCGCACGGACGGGCTGCTGCTGGTCAACGAGATCGTGGAGAACGATCTGTCGATGCATCTGACCTTCGGCCTGCTCGAAGGCTGGTGGAAGTACGACGATCCCGATGACCGTCTGCCCGGCGGCCCGGCGCTGTCCGCCGCCCGCTGGCGCACGCTGCTGGCCGAGACCGGCTTCCACACCGTGCTGCTGCCCGCGCAGAGCGCCGAAGCGATGGGCCTGCAGCTGATCGTCGCGCAGAGCGATGGCCGGACCGCCCTGCCGGGCGACGCCCGGAACGGCGGACACCCTGCCGATGCCGACACCACTCGCGCGCAGGCGATGCGCGCGATGCCTGCTGCGGTCGCACCGCGCCCTGCGGTGATGTCTGCCGCGACACACGCGGACGAGAGCGCGGGCCCGCATGCGCGCGTGGTGCATGCCATCGTCGCGGAACTGTGTTCGGCGCTGCAGCTCGAACCCGAGGAGGTGACGCATCACGTATCGTTCGCCGATTACGGGCTCGACTCGCTGACCGGCGTGAATCTGGTCAAACAGCTGAATCAGGCGCTCGGCATCCGGCTGGAGGTGACCACGCTGTTCGATTACCCCACGGTGGAGAAACTCAAGGCCTACATCGTGGCGGAATTCGGCGCGGCGCTCGCCGTCGACAGGCCGGAGCCGGATGCAGCGATGGCGCCTGCGGATGCGCCCATCGCGCGCGGCCTGCCGTCCGCGTCCCGTCCCGCCACCGCGGGGCACGACGACGCCATCGCCATCGTGGGCCTGAGCGGACGATTCCCCGGCACCGACGATGTCGACACGTTCTGGGACCATCTCGTGCACGGGCGCGATCTGGTCGAAACCGCACGGCGCTGGGATCTGGAACGCCATGGCGCCCGCTGCCGGGCGGGCGGCTTCCTCACCGACATCGCCCACTTCGACCCCCTGTTCTTCAATATCTCGGGGCTCGAAGCCGATTACATGGAGCCGCAGCAGCGCATCTTCCTGGAGGAAGCCTGGAAAGCGCTGGAAAATGCCGGCTATGCGGGGCAGGGCATGGATCAGCGGCGCTGCGGCGTGTATGTCGGCTGCGCCAATGGCGATTATCTGGATCTCGCCAGCGAGCAGTCGTATCCGGCGCAGGCGTTCTGGGGCAACATGAGCTCGATCGTGCCCGCGCGCATTTCCTATTACCTGAATCTGCACGGCCCCGCGCTGGCCATCGACACGGCCTGTTCCAGTTCGCTGGTCGCGATCCATCAGGCCTGCCAGGCGCTGCGTGCCGGCGAAATCGAGATGGCCATCGCCGGTGGCGTCTTCGTGCAGTGCTCGCCGCGGCTGTACATCGCCGGTACGCGAGCGGGCATGCTCTCGCCTTCCGGACGCTGCCGCTCGTTCGACGATGGCGCCGACGGGTTCGTGCCGTCGGAAGGCGCCGGTGCGCTGATCCTGAAACGACTGTGCGATGCCATTGCCGATGGCGACCACATCCACGGCGTCGTCCGTGCCTCGGCCATCAATCAGGACGGCACCACCAATGGCATCAGCGCGCCCAGCGCGGTCTCGCAGCAGCGTCTTCTGGAACAGGTGTACGACGAGCACGGCATCGACTGCGAAAGCATCCAGATGGTGGAAGCGCACGGCACCGGCACGAAGCTCGGCGACCCCATCGAGTTCCAGGCGCTCGCCCGCGCCTTCCGCGGCCGCACGGACCGGGTGGCCTTCTGTGCCCTGGGCTCCAGCAAGGCCAACATCGGCCATGCGCAGATGGCGGCCGGCGTCATCGGGATCATCAAGATCCTGCTGGCGATGAAGCACCGGCAGATTCCGCCGCTGGCCCTGTTCGAGCGCGCGAACGCCAACATCGCCCTCGAGGGCAGCCCGTTCTTCATCAACACCGAGGCGCTGCCGTGGACTGCCGAACGTGGCCCGCGCCGCGCGGTCGTCAGCTCGTTCGGCGCGAGCGGCACCAACGCCCATCTGGTGATCGAAGAGGCGCCGCAGCCGCGCGCTCGTGCATCCACTGCTGGAACCGCGGAGGATCCACAGCTGCTCGTGCTCACCGCCCGCACCGAGGCGCAACTGCGCGTGCAGGCCGAGCGCATGCGCGACCACTGCCGATCGGTCGGCGGCGATCTCGCGCTGGGCGACATCGCTCACACTCTGCTCGTCGGCCGCAGGCATCTCGGGCAGCGGCTGGCGATTGTCGCCTCCTCGGTCGCGGAGTACGTCGGCCATCTGAGCGCATGGCTGGAGGGCGAGACCCGTGGCCACGCCTGCATCCTGCACTCGGCCTCCGGCGCTCGCGGTCCTTCGCAGCCGGCGGGCGCGACGGATGCGCGTTCACCGCGCGAGCGCGACTGCATGGCGCAGGCCCGGGCCTTCGTCGAAGGCCGCTCCGTGGACACCGCCGCACTGTTCGCGAACCAGGATGTCCGGCGCATCCCGCTGCCGGGGCATGTGTTCGAACGCGAGTATCACTGGGCCGACATCGCGGTATCGATCACCGCCGCGCAGGCCGCGCAGGCCGCGCCGGAGCGCGATGCCGCGCATCTGGCGGTGCGTCACGTGCAGGGGGCGGACGCGCATGAGGATGCGGATGCCCTGCAGTTCGACGTCGTGCTCGACGCCGATGCGTACTACTTCCGCGACCACCGCGTGCTGGGCGAGGCCATCCTGCCCGTGCCGGTCTATCTGGAGCTGGGCAGGCGGGCCTCCCTGCATGGCGCGGACGACGACACGCAGGCCGCGTTCCGCATCGGCAACCTCGTGCTTCTGCGGCCCCTGTCCTCGACGCGGCAGCAGGTGCGCGTGGTGCGGACGCGGGATGACCGCGGCACGTTTGGAGGTGGCAGGTTCGAAAGCACGACCTTCGAAGTCCGCAGTGCCTCTCCGGAAGCCGCAGGCGGCGAGGTGTTGCACTGTCGGGGCGAGTTCCAGCCGATGCCGGTGGAGGCGCCGGCCATCGTCGATCTCGCGGCGCTGCGTGCCGGCGCCACCGCGCAGGACATCGGGTCGTTCTATGCCGACTATGCGCGTCTGGGCATCGCATACGGCCCGGCCTTCCAGGGCGTGAAGGCGGTGCACGTGCGCGATGACGGCGTTCTGGTTCACCTGGCGCTGCCGGCGGTGGTCGCGGACACGCTGCAGGACATGCCGATCCATCCGGTGCTGTTCGACTGCGCCATGCAGTGCCTCAAGTGGCTGCCCGATGCGACGGCGGATGCGGGCCGGGCGCGGCTGATGTTCGCGATCCGCGACATCCGCGTGCATGCGCCGTGCGCGCCGGTCATGTGGGCCTGGATCAGGCATGCACAGGGCCCGCAGGCGGGGCGCGGAGTGACGGGCAAGGTCGATGTCGATCTGTGCGATGCGCATGGCCGCGTCTGTGTCGCGATCCGCGGGGTGTCCACCCGCACGGCGACCCCGGAGGCTGCGCCCGATGCCCGCAGCACAACGATGCCCTCGCACGTGCTGTCGGAGGTCCCGATGGCCACCGCGCACACGGCGAAGCGGCTGCTGCCCGTCTGGACACCGCTCGAGGACGCCCGCGGGCCTGCCTGGCCGTCGCCGTCCGAGCGTGTCGCGATCGTCGGCGCGAGCCCCGGCATCGAGGCGGTCTGGCGGAAGGCCTGGCCTGAGCTGCTGGCCCTGGACGTGGAGCGGATCGACAGCCTGTCGCTGTCCGGCCCGCCGTTGGACCACGTGGTCTGGGTGGCGCCGGCGCCTGGTCCGGTTGAGGCCGCGCCGGATGCCGATGCGGTGATCGCCGCCCAGGAACGCGGCACGCTGGCGCTGCTGCGGCTGGTCAAGGCATTGGTGGCCGCGGGCCATGGCCGGCGGGAGCTCGGCCTGACCGTGCTGATGCGCGGCGCGCACGCGGCGCAGTCCGCGGAGGCGTTCGATCCCACCCATGCGGGCGTGGCCGGCCTGATCGGCTCGGTCGCCAAGGAGTATCCGGCCTGGCGCGTCCGCGCCGTCGACATGCATGAAGGCGCGCCCGACGGGGTGTTCGACGACACCGCGTTGCGCGACCTGCTGGCCTGCCCGCCGGAGCGCGACGGCAATACGCGGCTGTATCGCGGGCGCCGATGGCTGAGCCAACGCCTGATGCCGGTGGACGGCCTGGCGGTGCAGGGCAGCGCATTCAAGCAGGGCGGCCTGTACGTGATCGTCGGCGGCGCCGGCGGGCTCGGCCGGGCGATCAGCGCGCATCTCATGCGCCGCTACGGTGCACGGATCGTCTGGATCGGCCGCTCGGCCCGGGATGCCGGCATCGAGCGGCAGCTCGCGGCGTTGCCATCGGCTGGTGCCGGCGCCTGCTACGTCCAGGCCGATGCCACCGATGCCGCGTCGATGCGGCGTGCGCGCGCGTGGATCGCCGAGCACCTGGGGCCGGTGAACGGGCTGGTGCAGTCGGCGCTCGTGCTCCAGGGCGCCAGCATCGAGCGCATGAGCGAGTCCCAGTTCACCGACGTGCTGCGCACCAAGGTGGACGCCAGCCTGCGCATGGTCGAGGCCTTCCGTGGAGACCCGCTGGATCTGGTGCTGTTCGTCTCGTCCATCAATTCCTATCTCAAGGCGATGGGGCAGGCCAACTATGCCGCGGGCTGCGCGTTCAAGGACGCCCTGGCGCTGCGTCTGGCGCAGACCATGCCGTTCGCCGCGAAGGTGATCAACCTGGGCTACTGCTTCAACAACGCCGGCAGCGACCGGGCGCCGGCCGCCATCGACGGACGCGGCCTGGATTTCATCACCGAGGACGAGCTGATGGCCGGCCTCGACACCCTCTGCGCTTCCGACACGACCCAGATGACGCTCATGAAATTCTTTCCCTCCCAGAACACGCGCGGCATCACCGTCGGGCCCGCGAAGGCGACGGCCGAGGCCACCGCGCATGCGCCGGTTCCCCACCCGGACGCGGAAGCTTCGCTCGGCGCGCTGAGCGAAAGCCTCATCGATCTCGATGACTCCGCCACGGAGCGTTCGGGCCCGGACCTGGACTCCATCATCGACAGGATGCAGGCGCTCAACGCGCTGGTCGTCTGAATCACGGAAGACATCGTCATGAAACAGCTGTTGATCGACCTGATGTGGTGCCACCTGCGCGGCCTCGGCATGTTCGCGGCCGCGCAGGACACCTGCACCGCATCGCGTACCCGCGCCGGGATCCTTCCGGTCCACACGCCCTGGATGAACGAAACCCTGCGCGTGTTCGAGAAGCAGGGCTACCTGCGCAGGGACGGCGACGCCTTCACGCTGGTGGCGCCGCCGGAGGTGCGGCCGGAGGCGCTGTGGGCGCAGTGGGAGCGCGAGAAACAGCACTGGCTCGACAACCCCGACCTGCGCGCGCAGATGGTCCTGCTGGATCTGGCGCTGCGCGCGTTGCCGGATGTGCTCACCGGCAGGACGCTGGCCACGCAGGTCATCTTCCCGGAATCCTCGCTGCGGCTGGTGGAGAACATCTACAAGCACAATCCGATGGCCGACTATTTCAACCAGGCCCTCGCGTCCAGGGTGCAGGCGCACGTCGCGCGCACCGCACGGCAGAACCCGTCGGCCCGGCTCAGGATCATCGAAATCGGCGCCGGCACCGGCGCGACCAGCGCGGTGGTGCTGTCCCGGCTGGTCGGGCTGCACCACGCCATCGGCGAATACTGCTACACCGATCTGTCCAAGGCCTTCCTCAGCCATGCCGAGCAGACCTACGGCCCGGCCAACCCGTTCCTGAGCTACCGCATCCTCAACGTCGAGAAGCCGCTGGCCGAACAGGGCGTCGACATCGGCGGCTACGACGTGGTGATCGCCGCCAACGTGCTGCACGCCACCCGCAACATGCGCACCACCATGCGGCGCGCCAAGAGCCTGCTCAAGCGCAACGGGCTGATCTTCCTCAACGAGCTCACCACGCACAACCTGTTCAATCACCTCACCTTCGGCCTGCTGGAAGGCTGGTGGCTGTACGAGGACGGCGAACTGCGCATCCCCGGCAGTCCGGGCCTGCTGCCGGAGACCTGGCGCCAGGTGCTCACCGAGGTGGGCTTCCACGGCATCGGCTTTCCCTGCCCGGATGCGCTCGACCTCGGGCAGCAGATCATCATCGCCGAGAGCGACGGCAGGACCGACGAACCTGTGCCCGCCGCGACGGTGGCCGCAGCAACCGCTGCCACCGGGGCGCCCGTCCCACGCGTGGCCGCCGTCGCCGAGCCCGGGCGCCCGCCGGCGCCGCGACAGGACGAGGCGCGGCGCCATGTCGAGCAGGTGCTGTTCGACACGCTGGCGTCCGCACTGCGCATCGACAGGCACCGCATCGAGCGCGACCAGCCGTTCTCGCGCTACGGCCTGGACTCGATCATCGCGGTCAACCTGACACGCTCGATCAACGACACGCTGGACGTCGATCTCGACATCACCGCGCTGTTCGAACACAACACCTTCGATGCGCTGCTCGCCCAGGTGCTCGCCCTGCGTCCTTCCATGCCGGAAACCACGGCGGCGTCGCAGCGCCCGGCCGATGCCGCTCCATCGCCTGCAGATGCCGTCGCCGCTGCGGGCGCCGTCGCGCGCGTCGACAGGGTGCTGCTGGAGATTCTGTCCGAGGCTCTGCGCATCCCGCGCGAGAAGATCGACGCATCCGAGCCGTTCTCGCGCTACGGTCTGGATTCGATCATCGCGGTCAACGTGACGCGGCAGATCAACGAGCGTCTGCAGATCGACCTGGACATCACCGTGATGTTCGAGCACGGCTCGCTCCGTGCTCTGTCGGATTTCATCGCGGAGCAGTACCCGCGTCTTGCCGCGGACGACACGGCGGTACATCGAGGCTCCGCCGTGCGCGAGGGCATGCCCGCGCCGGAGGCCGCCTCCGCTGCCCCTGCGGCAGGGGCCCCGTCCGTGCAGCCGCGCGAGGTGTCGGCATCTGCATCCGCATCCGCTGCCTCCGTGCGCGGCGCGGCGGTCACCGCCGTGGGCGCGCTGGATGTCGCCATCGTCGGCATCCACAGCCGTTTCCCCGGCGATGAAGGCATCGATGCGTTCTGGGAGACGATGCGCGACCACCGCAGCCGCATCACGCCGCCGCCGTCGGATCGCGTGGATTGGCAGGCGGCCAGAGAGACCTGGCCCCCCGAGGCCTTCGACGGGGTGTGGGGCGGGTTCCTCGACGGGGTCCACGCCTTCGACCCGCTGTTCTTCGGCATCGCGCCGTCCGAGGCGGCGCAGACCACGCCCGAGCAGCGGCTGCTGCTCATGTCGGTGTGGAATGCGCTGGAAGACGCCGGCTACACGCCCAAAGCGCTCTCGGGCGCGCCCACCGGCGTGTTCATCGCCACCGGCGCCAGCGAATATGCCGTCGCGGATGCGGGCGCGGAGGGCGCGCCGGTGGTGCTGGCCGCGCCGTCGCTCTCGCTCATCCCCAACCGCATTTCGTACCTGCTCAACCTGCAGGGCCCCAGCGAATACTGCGAGACCACCTGCTCGTCCTCGCTGGTCGCGCTGCACCGCGCGGTCCAGTCGATCCGGCTGGGAGAATGCCGGCAGGCGATCGTCGGCGGCGTGAATCTGATCCTCTCGCCGCAGGGCTATCTCGGCATGGCCGCGGCCAACATGCTCAGCCGCGACGGCCAGGTGCGCCCGTTCCAGCCCGAAGCCGCAGGCACCGTGCGCAGCGAAGGCGTCTGCACCCTGCTGATCAAGCCCCTGCACCAGGCGCTGGACGACGGCGACCATGTGTACGCCGTCATCAAGGGCACCGCGGTGGCGCACGGCGGGCGCGGCGTGTCGCTGACCGCACCCAACGTGCAAGGCATGAAGACGGCGATGCTGCAGGCCTACCGGCAGGCGGGCGTCGACCCGTCCACGGTCTCCTACATCGAGGCGCACGGCATGGCCACCGCGCTCGCCGACGGTGCCGAGATCGCCGCCTTCAAGTCGGCGCTGCAGACGATGTCGGAACAGCCCGCGTCCGGCAGCGCGTCGCTCACGCGCGAGCCCGTGCGCATCGGCACGCTGAAGCCCTGCATCGGGCACGCGGAGGTGGTGTCGGGCATGGCCGCGCTGGTGAAGGTGGTGCAGGCGATGCGCCACCGCACGATTCCCGGCATTCCGCAGTTCACGGGCCTGCACGAGGCCATGTCCCTTGCCGGCAGCCCGTTCGAGATGTCGGTCGGGAACCGCGACTGGGAGCCCCGCCTGGATGCCGATGGCAGGCCGCTGCCCAGGCGCGCCAGCATCAACAGCTACGGCATCGGCGGGGTCAACGCGCATGCGGTGATCGAGGCCTGGGAGCCGCAGGCCGATGCACATGCCGACATGCATGTCTCCCGCGCCGGCGATCCCCATGCCGGCCCGCACCTGATCCTGCTCTCCGCCCGGGATCCCGACAGCCTGACTGCGCGCATCCACGATCTGCTGGCCTGCCTCGAGCGCACCCCCGCGACCGCGCTGGCCGACATCGAATACACGCTGCAGACCGGCCGCGAGCACATGCCGTACCGCTGGGCCGCCGTGGTGCGCGACCGGGAGGCGCTGCTGTCGGCCCTGCAGGATGCGGTGCGCACCCCGGGCGATTCCGCCGAGGTCTCCCCGGAGGGTCGCCTCGTCTTCACCGGCGAGGACGCCGACCGCAGCGTCGAACTCGCGCAGATCTTTTCGGGCAGGCCCGGAGAGGTGTTGACCTCCGCGCTGTTCGCCGAGGGCCGGCTGGAAGACCTGGCGCGGTATTGGGTCAAGGGTGCGGGCATCCCCTGGGAGGCCGCGCATCCGGTGCCTGGCAATGGCGTCCGCGCACTGCGCAGGGTGTCCCTGCCCGCGTATCCGTTCAAGCGGGCCGCCACGCTCTGGCGTGGTCAGGTCATGCCGGCCGCGTCGGCCGTCGCACCCGCCGCATCGACGGTGAGTGCCGTGCCGGTGCCCGCATCCGGGGACATGGACGACGACGAGGCCCGCCTGCAGGCGGTCATGGTGGCCGTGCTGGGCCTGGCGCCGCAGGACTGGAACCCCGACAGGCCGCTTTCGGACTATGGTCTTAATTCGCTGCTGCTGATCACGATGGTCAACAACATCCGCACGCATTACCCGGAGTTCCAGGCCGACTGGATCAAGCCGCGGAGCACCGCGCGCGAGGTCGTCCGCTGCCTGGCCCGTCTGCGTGAAGCGCCCGCATCGCCGCCGCGGAACGTCGTCCGGCTGGCCCAGGTGTTTCCCGAGCTGATCCGTCTCAACGACAGGGCACAGGGCCGTCCGGTCTTCTGGGTGCACGGCGCGCTGGGCAGCGTCGAGGCGTATCAGACCCTCGCCGACCGCAGCGACAGGCCGTTCTACGCCCTCCAGGCCCGCGGTTTCATGACCGGGCACGCGCCGGTGCAGGGCATCGAGGCGATGGCGGCCTATTACATCCAGGCCATCCAGTCGGTGCAGCCGCACGGTCCCTACGACATCGGCGGTTTCTGCCTCGGCGGGATCCTTGCCTACGAAATGACCCGTCAGCTGCAGGGTCGAGGCGAATCCGTGGACACGCTGGTGATGATCGATTCGCCCGACAACTCCGGCTTCCGCTCGGCCGCGCCGGAGAACATCGGAGCCAAGGATGCCGCGCTGCAGGTGGTCAACACGCTGCTCTGGCCGCCCGGCCCGTTCGACCCGGCGGTGCTGGAGACGCGCATGATCGCGCAGGACGCCGTGGATACCGCGATGACCGACGACGCGTTCATCCACAGGCTCGCGGAGCTGGCGATCGAGCGGGGTCTTGGCATGCGCCAGGACAAGCTCGAGGCCTTCATCCGCCAGAACATCGAGGTGCAGGTCTCCTACCGGCTGCACGAGTTCGAGATCCGCCCCCTGCCGCGGCCGGAGTCGGTGGAATGCCGGTATTTCCGCAACCGGAACGGCTTTTTCTATGGCGATCTCGCGCGCTATTTCATCGCCTCCAGCGGAGGTTTTTCGCTGGATCACGTCGTGTACTGGGAGGACTGGCGGCGTGAATTGGAACGTTTCGAGATGATCGACATCGACGCGTCCAACCACATGACCATCCTCTTCGAAGAGGCTTCGCTCGATCCAATCCTGTCCGTCTGCGCGGAACTGTATGCCGCCGACACCTCCGTCGAGGATCGAAGAGCGGGCGTGGGCGCATGACGGCTGGACAGGCGACGCGCGCCTCGTCGGCGGAGTTCGTCGCGCTCATCGCCATGATGATGTCGGTGGTGGCGCTGTCCATCGACGCGCTGCTGCCTGCCCTGGGTGCCCTGCGCGTGGATCTGCGTCTTCCCGATCCCAATCAGGCCCAGTACGTGATCAGCGCGCTGTTCATGGGCATGGCGTTCGGCCAGCTGGTGTTCGGGCCGCTGTCGGATGCCGTCGGCCGCAGGGCGCCGCTCTATCTCGGGCTGGTGTTGTTTTTCCTCGGCAGTGCGCTGTGTCGTTCGTCGCAGACGCTGGACTGGATGCTGGTCGGGCGGATCGTCCAGGGCTTCGGCATCGCCGGCCCCTACGTCTGCGCGGTTTCGATCGTGCGCGATCGCTGCAGCGGGACCGAGATGGCCCGGACGATGTCGCTGGTGATGACCATCTTCTTCATCGTGCCGGCCATCGCTCCGAGCCTCGGCCAGTTGGTGATGACCCTGGCCGGATGGCGGGCGATCTTCACGCTCTACATGGCCACGGCCTGCCTGCTCGCGGTATGGATCGCGCTGCGGCTGCCCGAAACCCTGCCCATCGAGCGCCGTACCCGCTTCCGGTTGGAATCCTTCCGGACCGGCTTCGTCGAGGTGGTACGCCATCGCGGCACGCGGCTGAGCACCGTATGCATCGGTCTGTTTTTCGGGGGATTCATCGGGTATCTGAATTCGTCCCAGCAGATCTTCCAGGGCCTGTTCGCCACCGGCGACGCCTTCACCCTGTATTTCGGCATGCTCGCGCTGATCCTCGGCGCCACCTCGCTGGTCAACGCCCGCGTGGTGCGGCGGCTGGGAATGAAGGCGCTCTGTCGCCGCGCCAGCCTCTGCATCGCCGCGGCCTCGGCGGTGTTCGTGGCGCTGAATCTCGCCGTGCAGGTGGAGCTGTGGATGTTCCTGCTCTACAGCGCCGTGCTGTTCGCATGCTTCGGTTTCATGTTCGGCAATCTGAATGCCATGGCCATGGAACCCATGGGCCACTGCGCCGGCATTGCATCGGCGATCATCGGCACCACATCCTCCCTGTGTTCGATCGCCATCGGCACCCTGGTCGGGCAGCTGTACGACGGTACGCTGCTTCCCATCGCCAGTGCGTTCCTGGTGTTGAGCCTGTCGTCGGTGGTGGTGATGCGCGCGATGGATGGCGGCGGCCTGGCCGTGCCGCAGCCCGCCATCGCGGCCGTCGAATCCCGGGATTGAGCGTGCCGCCTGCGAGGGGCATGGCGCAGGCGATCGAGGCACCTGCTTTTCCGGCCTGATGTATACTCGGCCCGCCCGATCTGCGGCTGCACGACGACGTGCCGATGCGTGCTTTTCGCGGGCGGACGGCTCCATATCCGGGGTCATCCCGGCTTCAACCTTCGACATCGGAATTTGTATGGAAGACGAGAAAGACACCAACGATTCACAGGGCAATCTGGGCGCGAAGCTGATGGAATACGCGATCAAGGCCCGCAAAGTCTTCATTACGGGTGCGATCGATCAGAAGATGGCCAAGGAAGCCGTCCAGCAGCTGCACATCCTGGCGTCCATCAGCGACGACCCCATCTACGTCTTCGTCAGCTCGCCGGGCGGCCATGTCGAATCCGGCGACATGATCTACGACACCATCCGCTTCATCACCCCGAAGGTCATCATGATCGGCTCGGGCTGGGTCGCGAGCGCCGGCGCGCTGATCTACGTCGCCGCGGAGAAGGAAAACCGCTATTCGCTGCCCAATACCCGCTTCCTCCTGCATCAACCCTCCGGCGGCGCGCAGGGCCCGGTCAGCGACATCGAGATCTACCACAAGGAAATCCTTCGCATGAAGGATCGCCTGAACAACATCTTCGCCCGCGCCACGGGACAGCCGCTCGAGAAGATCGACGCGGACACGCAGCGCGATTTCTGGCTGGTGGCGGAAGAGGCTGTCGAATACGGTCTGGTGAACAAGATCATCACCACCGAGAAGGAAATCGTCGTGCCCAAGTGACGGGCCGCATGCCCGGCGTGCGCCTCGGGCGCCGCCGGCATGATCCGGCGATTCGCTGCAGTGGTTCGCCACACACAAAACGCCCCGTGAAAGCGGGGCGTTTTGCTTTGGTGGAACCTGGTTGGCGGGGTGCCGGCGGAGGGGGCTCCGCCCCGCCGGCCACACGCGTCGATCAGCGCCGCATCGAGGCGAAGAACTCGTCGTTGGACTTGGTGTTCTTCATCTTGTCCAGCAGGAATTCCATCGCGGCGATTTCGTCCATGCCGTGCAGCAGCTTGCGCAGGATCCAGATCTTCTGCAGCAGCTCCGGCTCGATCAGCAGGTCTTCGCGACGCGTGCCGGACTGGTTGACCGCGATCGCCGGGTAGACGCGCTTTTCGGTGATGCGGCGGTCCAGATGGATTTCGCTGTTGCCGGTGCCCTTGAACTCTTCGTAGATCACCTTGTCCATCGCGCTGCCGGTGTCGATCAGCGCGGTGGCGATGATGGTGAGCGAGCCGCCTTCCTCGACGTTGCGCGCGGCGCCGAAGAAGCGCTTCGGGCGGTGCAGGGCGTTGGCGTCGACACCGCCGGTCAGCACCTTGCCGGAGCTGGGCACCACGTTGTTGTAGGCGCGCGCGAGGCGGGTGATCGAGTCGAGCAGGATCACGACGTCCTTCTTGTGCTCGACCAGGCGCTTGGCGCGTTCGATCACCATCTCCGCGACCTGCACGTGGCGGGCGGCGGGTTCGTCGAAGGTGGAGCTGACCACTTCGCCGCGCACGGTGCGCTGCATTTCGGTGACTTCTTCCGGGCGCTCGTCGACGAGCAGCACGATCAGGTGCACGTCCGGATGGTTGTAGGTGATCGCGCTGGCGATCTGCTGCATCATCATCGTCTTGCCGGCCTTGGGCGGGCTGACGATCAGCGAGCGCTGGCCCTTGCCCTGCGGGGCCATGAGGTCGAGGATGCGGCCGGTGATGTCTTCGGTGCTGCCGTCGCCGCGTTCCAGACGGAAGCGCTTGCGCGGGAACAGCGGGGTGAGGTTCTCGAACAGGTTCTTGTTCTTCGACGCCTCGGGCGGCTCGCCGTTGATGGTGTCGACCACGGCGAGCGCGAAGTAGCGTTCGCCATCCTTGGGCCAGCGGATCTTGCCGGCGATGTAGTCGCCGGTGCGCAGGTTGAAGCGGCGGATCTGGCTGGGCGA
>ERZ1066122.681-NODE-681-length-34142-cov-10.146889_pt1 | contig 34142 bp, 30 predicted proteins | sample MGYA00382769_ERZ1066122 | MGnify/ENA primary metagenome ERZ1066122 (study PRJEB33369, sample SAMEA5778352) | biofilm metagenome | biome: Industrial cooling water; feature: Water cooling tower basin; material: Biofilm | place: United Arab Emirates | collected... | reverse complement strand
CCCCAGCGCGAGGAGGACGAGCACCGGGACACCGAGAATGGCCATCCCCATGAGGGGACGCAACGCCAGCAGTTGGAGCAGAGAACCGAGCACGACAGCGCCTCGCGTGGAAGTTGCGTACACTACGCAAGCCGTCGGCGCCGGTTTCCGGTGCCCGGCGCCCGGGGCGCTCCGCCTCCGGGTCGCCCGCCGACGGATCCCGCCTGCCCTACCCCGCCATGCCGCTCCTGCCCTCCGCGGTTCAGCCCCGCCCGTATGCCGTGCTGCGCCACCTCGCACTCGTCGGCCTGCTCAGCGCCGGCCTGCCGGCGCTCTCGGCCCAGTCGACGAGCAACGCCACCGCCGCTGCCCCCGCGAAAACGCCGTCGCCACTCGACGAAGCCATCGCGGCGGAGCGCTACATCGCGCCGCCCGCCACCGTCGCCGACCTGGTGACCGCCCCGCGCGACCGGAACTTCACCTTCGGCGCGCCCAACCCCGGCCGACGGGAGTGGTTTCTGCGCACGGTGAGCGACGGCCTCCCCTCGCTCGCGGCGATGGCCAAGCCATACCACAATCTCGGCGGCTTCCAGGTGGACCGTCGCGCGAGTCGCGCGCGTTCGCTCACCACGCGCAGCAACGCCGGGCTCGAGCTGCGGCATGCGAGCAATGGACGCGTCGTGTCGATCGACGTCCCACGCGGTGCGCGCGTCGGCCCGACGGCCTGGTCACCGGACGGCAACACGCTCGCGTTCATGGCGCTGTTCGAGGACGCCACGCACATCTGGCTCGCCGACCCGAATACCGGTCGTTCGCGTCCGCTCACGCGGACCCCGTTGCTCGCCACGCATGTGACGAGCTTCGAATGGACCGCCGACAGCCGCCGCATCGTGGCGGTGCTGCAGCCCGCCGGACGTGGTGCGGAGCCGGTCGCACCGGCGGTGGCGACCGAGCCGATCGTGCGTGTAAATGAGGAGAACAAGCTCAAGACGCGTACGTACGCGAGCCTGCTCACGACACCGCACGACAAGGCGCTGCTCGAGTACTACTCGCGTGGCCAGCTCGCGGTGATCGACGTGCGCTCGCGTACCGAACGTGCCATCGGCGCGCCGCAGCGCATCCGCACGCTCAGCGCGTCACCCGACGGCGCGCATTTTCGCGTGACTACACTCGACGAGCCGTTCTCGTACGTGCTCCCGGTCGCCAGCTTCGGCAGCACCGAGTCGGTGCTCGACGAGCGCGGGCAGTCGCTCGTGCAGCTTGCGTCGCGCCCGATGCGCGAAGGCGACGACCCTGACGCGCCGCCCACGCCGCCCACGCCGGCAGCCCGCGCGGCGGCCGACACCGGTCGTCGTCTCATCCAGTGGCACCCCACCGCCGCCGGCCTGCTCTACGCGCAGGCCGTGCGGCCGCCGGCACGTGCCGCCAACGGCGCCAACGCCGCCGCGCGACCCGCCAGCGGCGACAGCAGCACCCGCGCCGCCGCCCCCGCACGCGGCGATCGCCTGATGCACTGGCTCCCGCCCTTCGACAGCACCAGCGCACGCACGCTCTACGAGACCACCAACCGCATCGCCGCCGTGCGCTTCTCCGAAGACGGTGCCATGCTCTTCGTCTCCGAGACGGGCACTGGCGGCACCTTCGAGATCGCCGTCAACCTCGCCGAGCCGACGCAGAAGTACACGGTGCTCGCTCCGCGGCGCGGCGCCCGTGACAGCAGCGCGTCCGACAGCGCCACGCGTCCGGCCGCGGCCGCCGCCGGTGGTCGAGGCGCGGGCGCCGGCACGACCACGCTCGTCACCGTACCGGGACGCCGCGGCACACCGAGTGTGCTCGTCTCCACCGATGGCGCCGCCGTGTATCTGCAGGGCAGCACGCCCGACTCGAGCACCGATCGCGCCGCCAAGGTGTGGCTCGACCGCGTGACCATTCGCACGGGTGAGCGTACGCGGCTGTACGAAAGCACCGGTGAGGTCACCGAATCGATCGCCGCTGTGCTCGATGCGAACGCGACGCAGCTCATCGTGAATCGTGAATCGCCCACGGCACCGCCGCAATCGTATCTGCTTACGGTGGCGTCGAAGGATGCACGCCAGCTCACGCAGAACGTCGATCTCTTTCCCACGCTCACGGCCGCGCAGAAGCGCACGGTCACCGCGCGTCGCGCCGACGGCTATTCGTTCACCGTACGCGTTACACTACCCGCCGACTACAAGGCCGGCACGCGGCTCCCCGCGCTCTTCTGGTTCTACCCGCGCGAGTATCAGGATCAGGAAGCGTACGATCGATCACTCGGAGGTGGTGGCGGCAACCGCCGTTTTGCCACCTTCGGCCCGCGCAGCATGGCGTTCCTCACCACGCAGGGCTACGCCGTGGTCGAACCCGACGCGCCGATCTTCGCCGCCAACGGCCTGCCGCCCAACGACAACTACGTCGCCGATCTGCGCAACAACCTCGCGGCCACCATCGACGCGCTCGATACGCTGCAGATCATCGATCGCCATCGCCTCGGCATCGGCGGCCACAGCTACGGCGCATTCAGCGCCGTGAACGCGATGGTGCACACGCCGTACTTCAAGGCCGGCATCGCCGGTGACGGCGCGTACAACCGCACGCTCACGCCCAATGGTTTCCAGAGCGAGCGGCGCGACTTCTGGCAGGGACGCGAGACGTACCTCGCGATGTCGCCCTTCCTCTACGCCGACAAGCTCAACGGCGCGCTGCTGCTCTACCACAGCACCGATGACCAGAACGTGGGCACCGCACCGATCAACTCGGAGCGCCTCTTCCACGCGCTGCAGGGGCTCGGCAAGAACGTGTCCCTCTACATGTACCCGTACGAGGATCACGGCCCCATCGCACGCGAAACGGTGCTCGACCAGTGGGCACGCTGGGTCGCCTGGCTCGACAAGTACGTGAAGGGTGACGGCACAAAGAAGTCGGCCGTGACCACGATGCAGCAGGAGGAGCCGTGAGCCCCCGGCTGTCGCCGCGCACGCTCGGCCTCGGCGTCGGTCTGCTCGTGGCGACGGGTGCGGCCGTGATCACGGCCGCACCAAGCGTCGCGACCGCCTTCACCTCGACGCATGCCGAGTCGCGCGTCTCACGCGAATACCGCGCGTCGACGCAACAGGCGCAGGGCGTCCGCTACGTCACCGACGGTCCCGGCAACCTCGCCCGTTATCGCGTGCGGGAGCGCCTGCTCAACAACGAGCTCGACAACGACGCTGTGGGCGAGACCAACGCGATTCGCGGCAGCATTGCGCTCGATGCGAGTTCGCGCATCGTGCCGGCCGGCTCGCTCTTCACCGTCGAACTGGCGGGGCTCAAGAGCGACAAGTCGCGGCGTGACACCTACGTGCGCAATCGGCTCCTCGAGACGGCGAAGTTTCCATCCACGCGCTTCGCGATCACGAGCGTACGCGGCCTGCCATCGCCGCTGCCCACGAGTGGACGGGTGCAGTTCCAGCTGCTCGGCGATCTCACGGTAAAGGGTGTGACGCGCCCCACCACCTGGACCGTGGACGCAACCGTCGCTGGCGATCGTCTCACCGGCAAGGCGGCCACGTCGTTCACCTTCGCGCAGTTTCAGCTCACGCAACCCAAGGTGAGCGTCGTGCTCAGCGTGAACGACACGATCCGGCTCGAGTACGACTTCGCCATGAAGAAGCAACCGTGATCACGACGCGCCGAGTGGCGTGGACACCGTCCCGTCACTCGGCGCGCCGATCAGGTCATCAGTCGCCGGAGAAGAGCGCGCTCAACAAGCCGAAGACTCCGGTGCGCGCGTCGCCCTCCGATGCGCGCAGCAGCGGATGCTGGCCACGCGACGCCTCGACGTTGGTGCGCATCAGCCGCTCGCGCTCGAGCCGACGTCGTTCCTCCACCAGCGCCTCGCGCTCCTTCGCCCGCGCCGCATCGAGACCACCGCGACGCACGAAGTCGAGCAACGCCGGCAGCTCGTGGACATCGAACCACGTCCCGTGGTCACGACACACATCCACGATGATGCCGGAGATGCGCGCGTAGTTCACGCGGTTCATCACGCCGTCGCACGTCGGACAGCGACGATACCGCACCGGCTCCACCCCAACGCTCCGCGCGCGCGGCGCCTGCGTGGGTGCGAGGCCCGGCGCGAGCGCCAGCAACAGCGTGTCGTCGGCGTGACTCGCCACGAGCCGATCGATGGTCTCGCGAGACACCCAGATCCCGTGGCACGCCCCGCACTCGGCGAGGCGCACGGCACCTGCGGAGGCGCCGGCGCTCGTTGGCAAGAGACGCGTGGCGAGTTCTCCATCACCGCAGGGGCAGCGCCACGCCGTGATTTCTGCGACCGGCGTGATGGCGTGCGTGCCGCACCACGGGCAATACGCGACGCCAGGGGCCATGCGCGTGTGACACGTCGGACACGCCTGCGTACCGAGTGTGGCGTGGCAATACGAGCACGTCGTGAGGTGCGGATCGCCAGCGGGTGCCCCGCAACCGGGGCACCGCACGTGCGACGCATTGAGCACAGGAGCGGTCATGTGTCGTCCGAGGGATTTCTCAAAAGACGAGTTCCCCCGGACGACGTTTCCCCGTCTGACCGCCTTAGGCGCCCCGCTCCGGCTGCACCGCGCGGGCAAGCTCCTCCGGCGTGCTCGCGGCGGCCACTCGCTGCACCATCTCAGGCGTGACCTTGCCCAACCCGGGGAGCTCGATGCCGGTGACGTGCTTGATGAGGTCCATCGCGGGTGGCACCGAGCGTACGAGGTCGTTGGTCACGCGACTCACCCCTCCCGCCGCGCCACCGCCGCCCCCGGCGTCCCACACGATCACCTTCTCCACCTGCACGCCCTTCACCGCTTCGGCCGCCTTCTCGACCAGCGAGGGCACCATGTCCACCAGCAGCAGCGCAAACGCCTGTTCCGGCGATCCCGCCGCCTCCACGAGTTCCTTGAGACCACGCGCCCGCTGCGAGAGCAGCGCGTACTGGCCCTCGGCTTCGGCTTCGAGCTTGGCCTTCACCGCCGTCGCCTGCGCGTCGGCCGCAATCGTGACCTGCCGCGCATCGGCTTCGGCCTGCACGATCGCCGTCGCGGCCGCCGCCTTCGCCGGAGCTTCGAGACGCGCGCGCTCCGACGCTTCGATCTGCTTCGCTTCCGCGAGGGCTGCGGTTTCGCGCGCGCGCGCCGTCGCCTCGGCCACCTGACCTTCCGCGATCGCCTTCGCCGTGTCGGCGCGCTTGCGTGCCTCGGCGGACGTCACGGCGAGGGTGGCCTCGGCTTCCGCCACCTGCGCCTTCGCCTGCGTCTCGCCCTTCACGGCATCAGCGTTGGTCTCGGCAATGCGCACGCGCTTCTGCGCCTCCGCCGCCGCTTCACCGGCCACGGCGGTCGCGTTCGCTTCGGACACCGCGATGCGACGCTCGCGATCGAGGCTCGCGATTTCGCGATCACGCTGCGCTTCCTGCGCGCGTGTGACGACGTCCTGCTCGCGCGTCATTTCGGCGAGGCGCATGTTCTGCTGCACCTGCGCTTCCTGCACACCGATCACCTGATCGCGCTTCTGCGCGGCCACGATCACGTCCTTCTCACGCTGCGCTTCGGCCACGCGAATCGCGCCGACCTTTTCCGCTTCGGCCACGTCACCGAGCGCGCGCTGCGTTGCCTCGCTGCCGGCCCGCTTGCCGAGCGCCTCGAGGTACCCCGATTCGTCGCGCAGGTCCTGAATGTTCACGTTGAGCAGGCCGAGCCCGAGCTTGGTGAGCTCCGGCACGAGCGTCGTCTCGATCTTCCGGCGGAACTCGTCGCGGTTGGAGTTGATCTCCTGAATGGTCATCACCGCGATGACCTGCCGCAGCGTACCCACGATGGTCTCTGCGGCCAGCCCCTTGATCTCTTCTTCGGTCTTGCCGAGCAGACGCGTGGCCGCGTTCTCCTTGAGCGGCGCGGCATTGCCCACGGCGAGTGTGAACGCACTCGGCACCGCCACACGAATCGTTTCGGCGGAGAGAGCGTCCTGCAGCGCGACGCGCAGCGTGAACGGCGCGAGGTCGAGATAGGCGTACTGCTGAACGATGGGCCACACGAAGGTGCCGCCGCCCGCGATGACCTTGGGCAGCGGATCACCGGCGTCATTGACGAGCCGCGTGGCACCACTGATCACGAGCAGTCGATTGGTGGGGCACACCTTGTAGCGGGACGCGAAGAAGAGACCGAGCCCGACGACGAGCGCGATGATCATCACGACGCTGCCACCACCGAGCAGCAGCGACATGAGCGAGTCGACGGAGACGTCGGGCGCCGACGTCTGCAGGAGCATGAGCGGCATGAGCTTCAGGTGTTGGAGGTAAGCGCGGGATACGGACTCGATTCGACGGCGACCGTCTGGTCCGGCAACAGCCGTACAATCAGGACACGGGTACCTTCGTCGTACGCCCGTCCGTCGGCGGCAACCGCCGTGTACTCCTGCGACACGCCGGCGAGCAGCACCTGCACCACGCCGGGTGCATGTTCGCCGGCAATGCCAACGGTGAGTGTGCCCTCTCGTCCGACGAGTACGTCGGGTGACACGCTGTGGTTTCGGTCGAACGCCGTCATGAGGCGCATGACGCGTCGCCACGCGAACGCGCCGCCGAGCGCGGCGAGCGATGCACCGGCGACGGTGATCGGCGATCCGAACGGCAGCACACGACCGAGCAACAGCCCGGCGGCGCCACCCGCGGTCATGGCGGCGAGCACGCCGCGCACGGACAGCAGCGCCGCCGCTTCACCGAGCAGGCCATGACCGTGACCATCGCCATGGCCGCCGTCGCCGTGCCCATCGTGGTGGGCGCCGTCGTCAGCGGCGCCGAGCCACACCAGGCCGATAAGCGACAGGCCACCCACCAGAAACATCCAGAGATACGGCGAGTTCACGGGCTTGCGTGGCGGAGGTGATGCCGCAGTGGCGTGCTCACCGCGGCGGCGGCTGCATCCGATCGACAGTAAACGTCCGTCGCTCGGTGGGAAGGATGCGCGGCCGGAATGCGGCCCGCTCCTCCTGATACTGGACGACCTGCGCGCTGTCCAGGACGGCCAGCACATGCGCACGATTGGCGACGGTGAGATTCATGACCGAATCGACCAGCGCGATGTCGGTCGCAGTGAGCGGGATGCGCTGCAGATCGAGACCACCGCTCATGCCGTGACGTCGCTCGAGCTCACGAATCACGCGATTGCGATCGCGGTCGGTCGTACGCTGCAGATTGCGCAACGAATCCCGCTGTTCCTTGCGCAGCTTGAAGTCCTTCTCGCGCGTCAGCACGAAGCGCACCGGGTCGTTGATCTCGACCTGATACTTGAGCAGCGTGCTGAATGACGCACCGCCATCGCTCCGCGCGAGGAGCAGGTCGTTGCCTTGCGCGGCAGCGCTACGTGTGAGCGCCGCAGTGCTGAGCACGGCACCGAGCACGAGCGCGGCAACACGGCGTGGACGGATCGAGCGAGACATACGGTTCCTCACGGCAGACGGTCTGACAGGTCACGCATCGGCGCCCGTGGGGCCGCGATGCCACCGAACTCCCCATCATAATCCGTGCGCGCACAAGCGGACGCGACTGTAGGGGGCGCGCGGGCGGTCGCTCGCGCGCTCGCTTGGCCCGTATGCGACGGCCTCCTAGCTTTCCGTGGTGCCCCCTGAGCGGATCGTCCTCTTCGATGGCTACTGCACGCTGTGCGACGGCGCCGTGCGGTTCATCCTCGAGCGCGATCCGGCGGCGGTATTCCGGTTTGCCGCGTTGCAGTCCGAGGCCGCGCAGGCGCGGTTGCGGGCCGCAGGCGCTCCGACGGTGCTCCCCGACAGCGTGCTGCTGCTCGATCCGGACGGCCTGCACGCACGTTCGGACGCAGCGCTGCGCATCGCCCGTGAGCTGCGCATGCCGTGGCCCATGCTGGCGCGACTCGCCTCGCTCGTGCCGCGCCGGTGGCGCGACGCGCTGTACGATCTGGTCGCCCGCCGGCGCTACGCCTGGTTCGGGCGTCGGGACACGTGCCGGCTCCCGACCCCCGACGAAGCCGCCCGCTTTCTCTCCTGACGCGGGGCGCGTCCAGCGCTGCGGCGCGCGGGTGCGTATCTGGCCGACGACGGCACCGACGCGGAGGGGCTGGCAACCATCGACGCCTCCGGGGTATTCATGATGCGGATGGCGGCTCCGTGCGATGGGAGGCCGCTGCCCGCCCTCCGGACTCCACGGCGCGCCACGCCGCCTCGGTCCGCCTCCCACCTTCTGCTGCAGCACGCCATGACCTCTCCGTTCCTGTCCCGTGTGATTGCTGGTGCCGTGGCCGCGTCGGCCGTGCTTATTGTCTCGGCGTCGGCCGCGAACGCGCGCGACGTACGTCGGACCGAAGCGCTGAGCGGTTGGAGCACCCTGCGGGCCGACACGGTCGCGGCCGTCTACACCGAGGCGCAGGCCGCGCGCGGCAAGGAGGTCTTCAAGGCCGTGTGCGCCGAGTGCCATGAGGTCGAGGACCTGACCAACGGCGACTTCCACGAGAACTGGGACGGCACGACGCTCTACGAGTTCTTCGACAACATTCGCCGCACCATGCCCGACGAGAACCCGGGCACGCTGACGCAGGAGCAGTACCGCGACGTGACGGCGTATCTGTTGCAGCTCAACAAGCTGCCGGCGGGTCAGGTCGAGTTCGCCGGCGACAGTGCCGCCGCGAGCGCGGTGCGCCTGCCGCTCAAGGCGCTGGCCGCCAACCCGCCGATGTCCGTGCACAACTGAGGCAGCATCAGGCGGCGAGCCGCGCCGCCTGCGAGACAGACGCGCCGGTCTCCCTGGGGAGACCGGCGCGTCCGTGTTTCCCTGACATTCACGCTTGACACGTTGTGACTGTAGTCGTAACGTGGCCCCCGCGTGTAGTTCCCGCAGTTGTTCCTACCACGTTGGGCTTCCTTCCGTAATCGGGTTCCGGTGCACTCCCTTCAGGTTGCGATGCGACCGCATCGCGTCTGAACCGAGTCACCCGGCCGCATCCCCTGCGACCGTCGCGACCCACGCCGTCGCTCGCCAATACCAGTGTCCGAGCTGTCGCTCGGCTGATCCGCACGTCGGTTGATCCGTCGGGGGCTTGATCACGCCCGTCGGTCAGCGCTGACGCGTCGGTGCCTCCGCCCGGGGGCATCTTTTTGTTCCACCATCGAGCAGTTGGGGGAGAGTGGGCATGCAAGCATCTCGGGACCCGCGTCGCTTGTGGCGACGCCCGTGGCACATGGGGCTGGCCGCGCTGGTCGCGGCCGCGTTCATGTTGCCGTCGCAGGAACTCGCCGCACAGGTTGGCACCGGGACCGTCACCGGCCGCGTGACCGACGCCGCCACGGGCGGACCGGTCGCGCAGGCGCGCGTGCTCCTCGAGGGCACGACGAATGGTACCCTCACCGCCGACAATGGGTCCTTCTCGCTGCGCCAGCTGCCCGCGGGGTCGCTCACCTTTGTCGTGAGCCGCGTGGGCTACGAGCAGCAGAAGGTCACGGTTCAGCTCGCCTCCGGTGGCAGCGGTACGGCCAATGTGTCGCTCAAGCAGGCCGCGTTCTCCCTCAGCGCCGTCGTCGCGACGGCCACGGGTCAGCAGAAGAAGGTGGAGCTCGCCAACGCGACGGCCACGATCAGCGTGGGCGAGAAGATGGCCGAACTCCCCGCCGCGAACATGGGCCAGCTCCTCTCGGGTCGTGCGGCCGGCGTGCAGGTCGTGTCCACGGGTGAAACGGGTGGCGGATCGCGCGTACGTATCCGCGGTCAGTCGTCACTCTCGCTCTCCAACAACCCCGTCGTGATCATCGATGGCGTGCGCGTGAACGGCACGTCGGGCAGCTCGGCGATCGGCGTGGGCGGTGCGACGCCGTCGCGTCTCGATGACATCAATCCGGAAGAGATCGAGAGCATCGAAGTCGTGAAGGGCCCGTCGGCCGCCACCCTGTACGGCACGGAAGCGGCGGCCGGCGTGATCAACATCACGACGAAGCGCGGCAAGGCCGGCAAGACGACGTACACGGTCTACAGCGAAAACGGCATCATCAACGACCCGCGTGAAGGGCAGTATCCGCTGCTCTACTACGGATGGGGTCAGCGTGGGACGCTCGCAAACCAGCAGTGCCTGCTGGTCGCTCCCAGCGCAGCGCAGACCTGCACTCGCCTCGATAGTCTCACCAGCGGCAATGTGCTCAACGACCCGAACGTCTCGCCGATCTCGACGGGCAACCGCTTCCAGTACGGCATTCAGGCGTCGGGCGGCAGCGACCGCGTGCAGTTCTTCGCGTCGGCCGAGCGGGAGGCCGAGACGGGCATCTACGAGATGCCGACCGTCGAGCGCCAGCGCCTGCAGACCGAGCGCGGCGTCTCGTCACTCCCCATCGAGCAGACGCGCCCGAACGCGCTCGAACGCACCAATCTTCGCCTCAACCTCACGGCACAGCTCGCCTCGCGCGCGACGCTTCAGGTCAGCTCGGGTTTCGTGCAGAGCAGCCAGCGCCTGCCGCAGAACAACGATAACGCCAACGGCCTCATGGTGGCCGCGATGGGCGGTCTGTGGCGCACCGACCTGCGCGACAGCCGCGGCGTCGATCTCCGCGGCTTCCGCGTGTATCCCATCGGTGACGTGCTCTCGCGGACGACATCGCAGGATATCAATCGCTTCATCAACTCGGCGCAGTTCCGCTACGAGCCGTTCGACTGGCTCGTGGCTCGCGCCAACTTCGGTTTCGATTTCACGGATCGTGTCGACAAGGGCATCAACCTGTTCGACCAGGGCATCTTCGTGCAGCCCAATCGTTCGGGCGGCATTTCGGAAGCCCGTACGGCGCTTTCGCAGGGCACGGTGGACATCGGTGGTACCGCAACCTTCCGCCTGACCGACTGGCTTGGCTCGAAGACGAGCTTCGGCACCCAGTACATCAGCAACCGGTTCGAGCAGAACAACGGCACCGCCGAGTCGCTGCCGCCGGGTGCGACGCAGATCTCGGCCGGCGCCATTCGTAACGCCGGCGCCGCGCTCGACGAAACGCGCACGCTCGGCTACTACCTCGAGCAGCAGTTCTCACTCAACGAGCGGCTCTTCATCACGGCCGGTGTCCGTCGCGACGCGGCGAGTGCCTTCGGTTCGGAAGCGCGCGGCGTGTGGTACCCGAAGGTGGGCGCCTCGTGGGTTGCGTCCGATGAGAGCTTCTTCCCCGTCACGAGCTTCATCGACGTGCTGCGTTTCCGCGCCACGTACGGCGCTTCGGGGCAGATCCCCGGTACGACGGACGCGCTCCGCTTCTTCGATGCCTTCCCGGCCACGATCTCGGGCGGCGACGCACCGTCGGTGTCCATCGGCGCGCTGGGCAACGCGAACCTCAAGCCGGAGTACTCGGCCGAACTCGAAGGTGGCTTCGACCTGACCATGTGGCAGGGCAAGACGAACCTCGAGCTCACGTACTACAACAAGGAAACGCAGGACGCGCTCGTCTCGCGCCGCATCGCACCGTCGCTCGCCGGTGTCACGTCGCGCCTCGAAAACATCGGCAACGTGCGCAACAGCGGCATCGAGCTCGTGTTCAACCAGCGCCTGATCGACAACAGCGTCATCTACGCCGACCTCAACATCACGGGCTCGACGAACAGGAATGAGCTGCTCACGCTGGGCGAAGGTGTGTCGCCGATTCCCTCGGGCAATCGCAACACGCAGCTGAATGCGCCGGGCTACCCGCTGTTCGGATTGTGGGGGGTGAAGTACACCTACAATGACGCCAATGGCGATGGGATCATTCAGCGTGCAGAGATGTCCTATGACACGCTCCCGAACGGGCAGCCGAACTCGACGTTTGCCGGACCGACTTACCCGACGCGCGAGTTTGCCTTCTCACCCACCGTCGAGCTGTTCGACCGCAAGCTGCGCCTCAATGCACAGTTCGATCGCAAGTGGGGCATGCTGAAGCTCAACAACACGCTGCGCCACATGTGCCAGGGTGGTCAGTCGTGCCGTGGTCTGTACGATCCCAGCGCGCCCCTGGAGATGCAGGCCGCTGCCCGTGCGATTGCGGACCGCGGCTTCCTCACCGGCTTCTACGAGGACGGCTCGTTCACGCGCTTCCGCGAACTTTCGGTGTCGTACACTATGCCCGACAGCTGGGCCCGCTCGCTGCGCGCCTCGCGCTGGAACGTCGTGCTCACCGGCCGTAACCTCGCCGTCTGGACGCCGTTCACGGGTCTCGACCCCGAGACCACCGTGGGCAACAGCGACACGCGTGGCAACGAGGAGTTCTTCTCCACGCCGCCAATGCGCACCTGGACGTTCCGCATGAACTTCTCCTTCTGAGGACCCGCCCACATGGCTCAGTTTTCCAAGCAACGCGGTCGCCCTTGGCGGCTTGCGGCCGCCATGCTCGCCACCGGCTTCGTCGGCGCGTGCAGTGCGGACACCGTGCTCGATGTCACCGACCCCGACGTGCTCAACGTCGGTGACTTCGCCAGTCCTACCGGCGCGAATCCGCTCCGATTCGGTGTGATTCAGGACTTCGCCGTCGCCTTCTCGGGCACACAGGACGGGTTCCTGGTGATGTCCGGCAACATGGCCGACGAGATCTACTCCACCGACACCTTCGACGACCGCCTGCTCCCCAACGCACGGCGGACCAACGAAAATCTGCCGGCGCTCGACGGTACGTACCGCAACCTGCATCGCGCACGCTCCGGTGCCTCGCGTACCGCGCAGATCCTGCGCGAGTTCACGCCGAGCGAAGGCGCGAACATCGGTGAGGTGTACGCGCTGCGAGGGTTCACGGAAGTGTTCTTCGCCGAGATGTACTGCTCGGGGGTGCCCTTCTCGGAAGAGGACGGCCTCACGAACACGTTCGGCAATCCGCAGACCACGCAGGAGATTCTCACCCGCGCCGTGGCAAGCTTCGATTCCGCGCTTGCGGCGGCGGGTACGAACGCGAACATCGCCAACCTGGCGCGCGTCGGTAAGGGACGTGCCCTGCTCAATCTCGGTCAGTTCGCGCAGGCGGCAGCGGCGGTGGCAGGAGTACCCACCACCTACCGCTATCAGGCGCTGCATTCGGCAGCCACGGGGCGTCAGAACAACGGCGTCTGGCAGGCGCTGACGGTGAATGCGTCGCGCTTCGCCGTTCGCAACAACGAAGGTGGTTCGCCCATGGTGTGGCTGCAGACGCCGGCCGACCCGCGCATGCCGTGGGCCGCGTCCACGCGCACGGGCTTCAACGGCACCGCCACCAATCTGCCCACGCAGCGCAAGTATCTCGATCGCAACAGCCCGGTGAACGTGGCCGACGGCATCGAGGCGCGCCTGATCGAGCTCGAGGCGCAGCTGCAGGCCAACACGCCGGCCGCGCGGCAGGCGGTGTTTGACGGCCTCAACAACCTGCGCGCCACGGCGATCTCGCCCGCGGTGCCGGCCATCGCCACGGCGCCGGCCACGCAGGCGGCGGCGGTGGACCTGCTCTTCCAGGAGCGCGCGTACTGGATGTGGCTCACCGGCCACCGGCTCGGCGATCTGCGTCGCCTCATCCGTCAGTATGGCCGCACTGCCAACTCGGTGTTCCCCACGGGCGATACGCCCCCGGGCGTGGCCGCCAACACGTACGGCTCCGACGTCAACTTCATCATCCCGTTCGACGAGCGGAACAACCCGAACTTCACCGGCTGCATCAACCGCGACGCGTAAGACGCGCCAGCAATACCGACATCAACACAACGGGGCGGGACCGATCACGGTCCCGCCCCGTTGTGCGTTGTGCGTTGTGCGGCGTGGCGGTCAGCGACCGGCTTTCGCCCGCCCCTTCGCCACGGCGCGAAATCCCGGCTCGCCCCACCCGATCACGAAGACGCTGAACCCCTGCCGCATGCGCTCCTCGATGTCCGCCTCACCGGCCGGATAGCCGCACGGCACGTTGAACTCCTTGCACGCGGCCAGCACCTGCTGAATCGCGCCTTCCCACGCCTTCTCGTCGAAGACGCGCTGCCCGTCGGCGTTGGTCGTGGAGTACACTCCGCGCAACGTGCCGGCGCCGGGGAACAGCACGCCGATCCCCTTCACCTGCGCGATCTCGCGCACCTTCGCGATCCCTTCCTTGCTCTCCACGATCGCGAAGTTCACGAGCTCACCGCGCGGATTGAGCGGCCAGACATCGGCCGCCTGGTGGTACTGCCCATCCGTCATCCCCCAGCGCGCGGGGGCCGACCCGTGAGCGTTGTTGGGACGCACGCCCCCGTTCGACACGAAGCGCATGGCCGCGATGCCCGCCTCCAGCTCCGACGCACTCTCGACGTCCACGAACACGATGCCGCTCACCCCCTGCTCCAGCTGCTGGATGATGCGCTTCTGCGCGAGCGGCACGTCGGCCGCGATCCCGGGCGTCTTCACGAAGAGCGGCGCCTTGAGCCGCTTCGGCGTCCCCGCCTCGAGCATGCCGGCCGCGAAGATCCCGTCGGCAAACGGCGCGAAGGTGGCGAAGCCGGCGTCGAAGTTCCCTTCCATGGTGCCGTCGAACACGTAGTCGGACGTGGTCGCGCCCAGCGCTTCACGCGCGAGCTGCGCGGGCGACTTCATCGAGTCGGCGGGAACGGCCGGCCCACCGGGGCGTGCGCGACGGTTCGCGGGCGCGTAAAGGCCGAAGACCGGCTTCCGGGCCTGCAGCAGGTCCACAACCGGGTTGAGGTGAGGCTGAGCCGGCAGCGGGGCCGGCGTGAGCTTCAACGTTCCGGCAGCCAGCAGCGTCATCAGAGCGGTGCGGCGGATCGTCATGCGTCCTCCAGAGGGGGCGGGCGGGAGTGCGCGGCGTCAGGCGGGACACCGGGCGGGTGGGGTGCCTCGAATCGAGGGCGCCGCACACGATCCGGCAAGGTCCCGGCGACGCGGCAGGCTCTTGCGAGACGCGCTCCCGCCACCGAGTGTTGAGGGGTTGTCCCTGCCCACCGGCCGCCTGCTCCGCGGCCTGCTGCTGTAGCCGACCCGCCCCACCGGTCGTCCTTCCTGTTGCTCCCTCCGCGCGCGGCGATTTTCCGCCGTCCGCTTCTCCCGTTGGAGATGTCGGAATGAAGCCCCTGCTCGTTGCTGGTACGGGATGTCTGCTCGCGACCCTCGGCGTCATGGTCGCCGACGGACGCGCCTTCGACCGCCTGCCACCGGCGTCTGTGGTGCCGCCGGAGCCGGTCGCGGTGACGCGCACCGTCACCGGATTGCATGCCGCGCCGTCGCGCGCCACGCGTGCGCACGCGACGATGCCCGCCCCCTCCACGACGCTGTCGAACGACGAACTCGACCGTGTCGTACGCCGCACCTGCGTGACGTGTCACTCCGATTCGCGGCGCGCGGGCAATCTGTCGCTCGCCGAGTTCAGCTTTGCCTCGGTCGCCACGGAGCATCCGGATGTGGCCGAGAAGATGATCAACAAGCTGCGCGCGGGGATGATGCCGCCACCGGGACGTCGCCGTCCCGAGGGCGACACGATGGACGTGCTCACGTTCACGCTCGAGCGGCTCATGGACACGCGCACACGCACCGCCCCCAACCCGGGATCGCGCGCGTCGCAGCGTCTCAATCGCGCCGAGTACGCGCGCTCCGTACAGGAACTGCTGGGCCTCGATGTGGACGCCGGCGCCTGGCTGCCGCTCGATACGCGCAGCGCGAACTTCGACAACATCGCCGACGTGCAGATGCCGTCGGCCACGGTGCTCGACGCCTACCTCGACGCCGCCAGCGAAATCGCGCGCCTCGCCGTGGGTGATCCGCGCGCGACGCCGGCGTCGGCCGCGTATCGCGTGCCGCGCCTCGCCTCGCAGCTCGAGCGCGTGGACGGCGCACCGCCGGGCACGCGTGGTGGCACCTCGGTGATGCACACGTTCCCGGCCGACGGCGAGTACATCTTCGTCACCACGTTGCACGCCACACCCACCGGCCAGCTCTACGGGGCCTCGGCGCCGTTCGAGGAGCAGATCGAAGTCTCCGTCGATGGTGAGCGCGTCGCACTGCTCGAGATCGATCGTGGCATGTCGCAGGCCGATCCGAACGGCATGGACATCCGCACGCCGCCCATCCCGGTGCGCGCTGGTCCGCATCGCGTCACGGCGGCGTTCGTCCGTCGGTTCGAAGGTCCGGTCAACGATGTCATCACTCCCATCGGCCACAGTATCGCCGATACGCAGATCGGTCTGCAGCATGGCGTGACGATCGTGCCGCATCTGCAGACATTCACGGTGATGGGACCGTACAACCCCACCGGTGTCTCGGACACGCCGGTGCGGCAGCGGATCTTCTCGTGCCGTCCGCTCACATCGGCGGAAGCCAAGCCGTGTGCGCAGCAGATTCTCACGCGCCTCGCCGGCGTCGCCTATCGTCGTCCGGCCACCGCTGCCGACCTGACGTCGCTCATGCGCTTCTACGAGGTGGGGGAGAAGGGGGGCGGCTTCGAGGTCGGTGTGCGCACCGCGCTCGAAGCGCTGCTCGCGAGTCCGCACTTCATCTTCCGGCTGGAGCGTGTGCCCGAGGGTGCACGTCCGGGCACGGCGGTGCGCGTCGACCAGCTCGATCTGGCGAGCCGTCTCTCGTTCTTCCTGTGGGGCGCGCCGCCCGACACCACGCTCATCGGCCTCGCCCGTCGTGGTGTACTCGCCGACACCGCCGTGCTCGATCGGCAGGTGCGCCGCATGCTCAAGGACCCGCGCAGCGAAGCGCTCGCGACGCGCTTTGCGGCGCAGTGGCTGCGTCTGCAGGACATCGACAAGGTGCACCCCGATGCCCTGCAGTTCCCCGACTATCACGAGCAGTTGGGCGAAGCGATGCGCCGCGAAACGGAGCTCTTCTTCTGGAGCCTCGTGCGTGAGAATCGGCCAGTGCTCGAACTGCTCACGGCCGACTATACGTACGTCAATGAGTCGCTCGCGAAGCACTACGGCATGAGCGGCGTCGTGGGCAACGAGTTCCGTCGCGTGGCGCACACCGACAGCATGCGCCGCGGCCTGCTGGGCCACGCGAGCGTGCTCACGCTCACGTCGGTGGCCAACCGCACGTCGCCGGTACTGCGTGGCAAGTGGGTGATGGAGGTGCTCATGAACGCACCGCCGCCGCCCCCGCCGCCGGTACCGGACCTCGAGGAGACGGCCGCTTCCGTGGAAGGCCGCTTCCTCACGACGCGCGAGCGCATGGAGATGCACCGCAACAACCCGTCGTGTGCGTCGTGCCACGCGTTCATCGATCCGATCGGGCTCGCGCTCGACAACTACGATGTCACGGGTCGGTGGCGCATTCGCGAGAACAGCGTGCCGCTCGACACGCGTGGCGACTACTACGACGGCACCAGCATTGCCACCCCGCGTGATCTCCAGACCGTGCTCATGAAGCGGCCGGTGCCGCTGCGTCGCACGTTCGCACAGAACCTCATGGCGTACGCGATCGGGCGTCGTCTCGAGTGGTATGACCAGCCCGCCATCCGTCGCATCGAGGCGGCGGCGGCTCGCAATGATCATCGCATCGCCGACTACATCGCCGGTGTGGTGAAGAGTGATCCCTTCCGGCTGCGCCGCGTGCCGGTTCCTGTCGCCGACGATGCCTCGTCGGCCCCGCAACCTGCGGCGCGCTTTCACTGAGCCGTCCGTTTTACCTTCGGAGTCGAGCCCCATGGATTTCCTGACTGGCAAGGCCATCCCGCGTCGTCGTTTCGTGCACAGCATGAGCGCAACGCTCGCGCTTCCCTACCTCGACGCGATGGTGCCCATCGGTCGCGGCGCCCGGCGTCACGGCGGGGATGCGCCACGTCTCGTGGCCATCGAAATGGTGCACGGCGCCGCCGGCTGCAACGAGCTCGGCGCGAAGATGAACATGTGGTCGCCGGCGGCGACCGGTCGTCAGTTCGACCTCGCGCCCACCGCGCTCCAGTCGCTCGACGCCTGGCGTGATTACCTCACGATCATCAGCAACACCGACGTGCGGTCGGCCGAGCCGACGTCCCCCAAGGAGATCGGCGGCGACCACTTCCGCTCGAGCGCCACGTTTCTCACGCAGATGCACCCGAAGCAGACGGAAGGCTCGGATGTGCACGTGGGCACGTCGCTCGACCAGATGTATGCGCAGCGCTTCGGACAGGACACGCCCATTCCGTCCATGCAGCTATGCATCGAGAACGTCGACCAGGCGGGTGGCTGCGCCTACGGCTACGCCTGCGTGTACACCGACTCGATTTCGTGGGCGTCGCCCACCGATCCGCTGCCGGTGATCCGCGATCCGCGCGTCGCGTTCGAGAAGCTCTTCGGCGTGGGCGGCAGCTCGTCGGAGCGCGCCGAGCGTCGGCGGACGCGCCGCAGCATTCTCGACTTCATGACGGGCGAACTCGCGGCGCTGCGCACGGAGCTCGGCCCCGAAGACAAGCACCGGCTCAATCGCTATCTCGACGACATCCGCGAAGTCGAGCGGCGCATTCAGCGCATCGAGGCGCACAACCTGAGCGGTGAACCGCGCGACATGCCGGAAGCACCGGCCGGTGTGCCCGACTCATTTGCCGAACATGTGCAGCTCATGTTCGACATTCAGGCGCTTGCCTTTGCGTCCGATGTCACGCGCGTCTTCTCCTTCAAGATGGGCCGTGACGGGTCGAGCCGCACGTACCCGGAGAGCGGCACCGACAAGCCGTTCCACCCGGCCTCGCACCATGGCGGCAACGAGCGCGGCGTGAAGGACTTCCAGCTCATCAACAAGTATCACGTCGCAATGCTCCCGTACTTCCTCGAGAAGCTCAAGAGCCTGCAGGAAGGCGACGCGACGCTGCTCGACAAGACGATGATCATCTACGGATCGCCGATGGGCGATTCGAACCTGCACAACCATCGCCGTTGCCCGCTCATCGTGCTGGGCAAGGCCAACGGGGCGCTGCGCGGCAACCTGCACATCAAGACGCCCGATGGCACGCCCATGGCGAACGCGATGCTCAGCATGGCGCACATGCTCGGTCTGTCGGACATGTCGAGCTTCGGTGACAGCACGGACGCGCTCAACCTCAACGTCGCGGTGTGATGATGATGCAGCGCCGACGTGACACGACGACGAGACGCGGCGCAGGCGCCCGCGTGCTGGCGGCCTGCGGTGCCTCTGTGCTGCTGCTGGGCGCGTGGCGATCGGGTGACTCGATGGCGGCGACGCGAGATGTCACCGTCACGCCGTCGCCCGGTCGGCCCATCGTGAGCGCGCGTGTGGGCGAAGCGCCCGTGGCCGAAGCGGCCATGCGTGGCGATTCGGCGCGCGTGCGTGATCTCCTGCGTCAGGGGAGCGATGTGAACGCGGCGCAGGCCGATGGCATGACGGCCTTGCATTGGGCGGCGCAGCGCGGTGACGCGGCCATTGCCCGGACGCTGCTGTTTGCTGGTGCACGCCACGACGCCGTGACGCGCAACGGCAACTACACGCCACTGCATCTCGCGGCACGATCGGGTCGTGCGGCCGCCATTCAGGCCCTGCTCGACGCCGGCGCCAATGCGAAGGCCGTCACCACGACCGGCGGCGCGACGGCCCTGCACTTCGCCGCGGGCGCGGGCGATTCGGCATCGGTGCAGGCGCTCGTGAAGGGTGGTGCCGTCGTGGACGCGCGCGACGCGGCCTACGGACAGACGCCGCTCATGTGGGCGGCCGCCTACGATCGCGTGCGTGCGATTCGTGCCCTGGTGGCGGCCGGCGCCGACATCGAAGCCGAGTCGAAGGTGGAAGACATCGCACAGCGCGAGCGTGAAGAGCGGGCCGTGTTGCAGGCACGCGCGCGCCGTGTGGCTGCGCTCAAAGCCGCAGCCGCTCCGCCGGCGGCGCCGGGCACCGCTGCAGCGGCCGGCGCTCCAGGCGCGCCTGGGGCGGCCCCAGCGGCCGCGCCCGCTGCGGGAGCGCGGCCAGCCGATGCTCCGCGCCCGGCCGATGGTGCACGCCCCGCCGACGCCGCACGCCCGGCCGCTGCGCCCGGTGCTGAAGGTCGCGGCAGCGAGGAAAACGCCGCGACTGGCCGTGCGCTCAGCTACGGCGAACTCGTGGGCGGCAAGGGCGGTCTCACGCCCCTGCTCTTCGCTATCCGCGATGGACAGGTAGCCGCCGTCGAGGCGCTGCTCGCCGCGGGTGCGCAGATCAATCACGTGAGCGCGGGCGACAAGACGAGCCCGCTGCTCATGGCCACGATCAACGGCCGCTACGATCTCGCCAAGGCGCTGCTCGCGCGTGGCGCCGATCCGAAGCTGGCGTCCGATGCGGGCAATACGCCGCTCTACGCCACGATCAACATCCGCTGGGCGGCGAAGTCGCTGTATCCGCAGCCCACCGCGCAGCATCAGCAGCAGACAACGCACCTCGAGCTCATGGAGGCGCTGATCAAGGCGGGGGCCGATGTCAACGCGCGACTCACGAAGCACCTGTGGTACATGTCGTTCAACTTCGATCTGCTCGGCGTGAACACCACCGGGGCGACACCCTTCTGGCGCGCCGCGTATGGCCTCGATGTGCCGGCGATGAAGCTGCTCAAGCAGTACGGCGCCGATCACACGATCCCCACCACGAAGCCGCCGGGTCGGCAGCGCAACGCCGACGGTGAACTCATTCCCGAGTCGGAGACGGACCCCTCGGGACTGCCCCCAATCGCGCCCGGCGGGCCCGGCATCTTTCCGCTCCACGCGGCCAGCGGCGTGGGCTATGGCGAGGGCTTCGCGGCCAACTCGCACCAGCACGCGCCCGGTGGCTGGATGCCGGCGGTTCGCTATCTCATCGAAGAGCTCGGCGTGGACGTCAACCAGCGCGACCACAATGGCTACAACGCCATTCATCACGCGTCGGCACGCGGCGACAACACGCTCATCGAGTATCTCGTGAGCAAGGGCGGCGATGTGACCGCCGTCAGTCGGCGCGGACAGACCACGGCCGACATGGCGAACGGTCCCGTGCAGCGCGTCCCGCCGTTCCTCGAGACCGTTGAACTGCTGGTGAAGCTCGGCTCGAAGAACAGCAACAAGTGCCTGTCCTGCTGAACCGGTCACGCCACGACGACTGACCTCAGTCGTCGTGGCTGGCTTCGTACTTCGCCTGTTCGTGCATGCGATCGAAGCCTTGTGCCTTGTCACGTCGCCGCGCCGCGGCCATCGCTTGTGCGTGCGTGCCGCTGGTCTTGAGGGCGGGAAACGAGAGCTGCTTCTCCACGTCTACTGAAGCACACGCAGGACAGGTTGCGGTATCGGACGCGCGCACCAGCTGCTCGAACCGATGTCCGCAGGCGCGGCACGCAAAGTCGAAGACGGGCATGGTTGGGTGACTCCGGAAGGGGGACGGCACGTGCGATCAAAGCTATGCACGCTCCTGCAGTACGCGCGAGGTCCGGCGTGCGTCGGGCTCACGCTCGTCGCGGTGCTGACGTCCCACCTTGTGGCACAGCCCGGCGTACCGCTCCATACGCTGGATGAGCGCCCGCTCACGCCGTGCCTCGATTCCCTCGCGGCCGCCGCGCAGCAGGCGCGCGTGACACCCAGCACGTGGGGGCAGCACACCACGGCACTACGACGCGATCCGCGCGTGCTCGCGAATCTGGACGCGCAGCCGGAGTTCCGGCTGCAGGTGTGGGACTACCTCGCCGTGATGGTGGACGACGAGCGCATCGCCGATGGACGTGTCCAGCGCGACGCGCACGCGCGCACGATCGCCGAGATCGCCGCCGACCGTGGCGTCGACGAAGCCGTGCTCCTCGCGATCTGGGGGATCGAGAGTGACTACGGTCGCGGCACAGGTCGCTACGACCTGCTGCGATCGCTGGCGACGCTCAGTTGCGAGGGGCGTCGGCAACCCTTCTTTCGCGGCGAGTTCTTCGCGCTCCTGCGGCTCCTGCAGCGCGGCGACGTGCGCACAGAGGCACTGCAGGGGTCCTGGGCCGGAGCGTTCGGGCTCGTCCAGTTCATGCCGTCCACCTTCGAGCGATTGGCGGTGGACGCCGATGGTGATGGGCGACGTGATCTGGTGGGCCGCATCCCCGACGCACTGGCGAGTGCCGCGCGGTACCTGCGCGGCGCCGGCTGGCAGCCCAACGAGCCGTGGGGCATCGAAGTGCGGCTACCCAAGGGATTCGCGACACGCGGCGAAGGGCGTCGCACCAAGCGTTCGTTGAGCACCTGGGCCGCTCGTGGGGTGCGTCGCGTCGACGGGTCATCGCTCGTACAGTCACCACTGCAGCCCACCAGCACCGCCGGGCTGCTGCTGCCGGCCGGCGTGGACGGTCCCGCGTTTCTCGTGCTGCGCAACTTCGACGCGATCTATCGCTACAACGCGTCGGAGTCGTACGCCCTGGCCATCGCACACCTCGCCGATCGGCTGCGCGGCGCCCCGGCCTTCAGCACGCCGTGGCCGACCGACGACGGCGGTCTGTCACGCGCCGAGCGACGCGAACTGCAGACGCTGCTGCAGTCACGCGGTCATGACATCGGCGCGTTGGATGGGCTGCTTGGCACGCGGACGGCCGCGGCCGTTCGTATCGAGCAGGAGCGACTCGGCGTGAACGTCTCCGGGCGACCCGGGCAGCAGCTGTTGCTCTCGCTGCGCGCCGCGACGCCGCGCTGATCGCGCTGGCTGCAGTGGGCGTCGCGTCCAGGCCGCGAGGGTCACGCACCATCGACACTGGCGCGCGTGTGCGCGCCGACGCCTACACGCCGAACTGCCGCAGGTGATGGTCGAGGTGCTTCCACGCCAGCCGCCCCCACTGCGCAGGCGTGAGCGTGCCAAGGAGCGGATGCGGCGCCCAGCGCACGCTCGCCGAGTGCACATCGCCGAACCGCTCGATCAGCGACAGCAGCGCTTCGCGCTCGGCGCGAATGTCGGGCGGCGTCTTGCGCAGCAACTGTGGCGCCGTCGGCGCGCCCTTGGGCATGGGCAGCACATCGATGATCAGCCACTTCGCCAATCCCGTCGTGGCGAACGGCACGCGGTGGATCGGAATGGGCAGGTCGCCCGTGGCGTTGCGCAACGCATCGGCGCAGTGCGCGAGCATGCGCGGCACATCCATGCGCCCCCAGCGGGCGGTGGCGTCTGGTGCCAGCGCCTGCACACGCGCCACGAGCGCGGCGCGATCGGTTGCATCGTGCAAACTTGGCATCAACATGCGCTCCCGTGTTGATGGTCAGCCGCGTGCGTCGTGCAGACGACGTTCCGCGTCCGCCACGGCTCGGCCGAGGCGCACCAGGGACACACCGGTGAGCAGCAGGATCGCGACCACGCCGAGCAGCGGCGCCTGAGCCAGCACGCCCGCCGATCCGACGACGGCGGTCTGCCACACCATGAGCTGCACCGCTCCCATGATCAGCACGACAAGTAGCCCCGTGCCGTCGAGCATCCACTGCATTTCACGCAGCACAGGCGCGCGGTAGGATGCGGGGAGCGTCAGGAATCGCTCCTTCTGCGGAAAGTTGAAGAGCTCCGGGTTGGATGGCATGCGAGAGCCAAGCCACATGATGAGTGCCCATGTGAGCGCCGCAACCGTCGGCAGCGCAAACCAGCTCACCGCGCTCGTGCCAACCTCCCGAGTCACCGTGCCCGACGCATCGAAGTGCTGCGGAATGCGAGACGGCAGCTCACCAAAGACGGCGATCGAGAAGCCGAACAGGGCCACGAGCGCGACCGCACCGCCAATCCGAAGCGGTGTCACCGGGGAATAGCCGCCACCCGCGTCGCGTACCCCCGCCACATGCTCGCCCATCGCTGTCCTCCGTAGATTACACGCCGGCGTCGAACGCCGCGCTTCTCATTCACACACTCAGGAGCCCCGCATGCTCATCGCCACCGTATCCGTGCTCGATGGTCGCCCCGTCCGCAAGTATCTCGGTCTCGTCTCGGGCGAAGCGATCCTCGGTGCCAACATCTTTCGCGACCTCTTCGCCGGCATCCGCGATATCGTGGGCGGTCGCTCGGCATCGTACGAAAAGGAACTGCGCAAGGCGAAGGACATTGCCCTCGAGGAGATGATGGAGCAGGCGCGCGCGCTTGGCGCCAACGCCATCCTCGGGGTTGATGTCGATTACCAGGAGATCAGCATGGGCAACGGCGGGGGCATGCTGATGGTGGCGGCCACCGGCACCGCGGTCGTGCTCGACTGAGCGCCGTGCAACACGCGCACTGACCGATCGCGCGATCGGTCGGTGCGTGGCCGCATCACTTCACGCGCACACCGGAGAAGGTGGCGCCGCCCATGCCACCGAAGTCCACCGTCCCGCGCAGCGTGTCCGCGTGCACGACACGTCCCTTGAACACCAGCGCGACGCCATCGGGGCCGTTGGCTTCGAGCGTGAGGGTGACGGAGTCTCCCTTCACGGTACCGCTGAAGGCGCGCGATCCCATCATGCGCGATTCATAGGTGCCGGTCAGCTTCTCGCCCTGCTGCGAGAGCGTCACGGCCGGGGTGCCGGTCCCGTTCTCCGTCACGACGGAGAACTGCCAGTTGCCGGTGAGATTCTGCACGAGTGCCGAGGCCGACGTGGCGACGGTCGCGAGCAGGACCAGCAGGGCGAGTGGGCGAACAGACGAGCGACGCATGACTCAGGGCGTTGGAGTACGGGGGAACGGCGGCACGATGCTGCGCACATAATCGTCGAGCCACGCGCGCTGCGCCGCCGTGAGAATCGACTCGAGTGCGCGTTGATTGCGTTGAAACGCATCGTTGAACGCACGAAGGAGCGGAGCAGCGTCACGCGCGAAGGCACGCCGCTGCTCGGGCGACACCGCCGACGGATCACCGGCCGGCATCGACTCGAGGAGGCGCCGCAGCGCCGCCATCTGGGGGGCGATCTCCGCAGCGAACGCATCGAAGGCTGCGGTGATCCGTCGTTCCTGGTCCGCCGTCAGTCGCAAGGAATCAGGAGCGCGACGCAAGAACTCGGGGAACAGCACACTCGTCGACGCGCGAGAGAAGGTGCCGAGCACCTGCTCCATCGTCGGTTCCATGTCGGGGGCGGACTCGGTCGGCCCGTCACTGCACCCCAGCAACCCCGCTCCCAACACCAGCAACGCGAGCGTTCGGCGCATGCCAATGGCTCCTGCGTGAAGAGTTGGCAGACGACGGTAGTCGTCCGCATTCGGAAGAATAATCAGCCCGCGCCCGATCCGGTGCCACCGTCAAGCGCGCGCGCCAGCGCCATGAGCGTGCGCGGCGCCGACCCTTCGGCCTTGTTGTTGGCGATCACGATCACGGGGCGTGCCGCACCGAGCAGGGTGCGCACCAGATCGGCCACCTCGACCCGGGTGACCGGGTCCGGCGCCGCCAGTTCGTGAAATGGCGCCCACGCGTCGCGCGCCGACTCGTACTCCTGATCGCGCTGCAGCATCCATCGTACCGCTACCGGCCCTTGCCCCCAGACGCTCGGAGGGAGCCGTTCGAGCTGCTCAGGAATGGGTGGCATGCTCGGATGCACCGTGAACCCGTGGGTGGCCCCCCCCTCGGCCAGCGCCTCCACGTAGGCGGCTCGCGTCGCCTCGTCGTGCAGCAGTGCCGCCGTGCGCACTTCGACCGCATACGGCACACCGCGCGGCAAGGCGCGCAGGAACCGAGCGAGCCGCCGCGGAAACTCCGCGACCAGGCGTGGCTGTCGCGGCAACGGTGGACACTGGAAGAGCAGCACGCCCAGGCGGTCACCGAGGCCCTCCACCGCCGGCTCCACCACGGCACGCGTCGCGTACTCGGCGTCCAGATAGACATCGGGCGCGCCTGGCGTCCTGAATCGCGCGAGACCACCGGGCGTGGTGACGGCCGCGTGCGCCTTCACCAGCATGCGAAAGTCCGCTGGCAGTGCGTCGGCGTAGGCCGCAAACGCCTCGCGCGCGATGGGCTGATAGAAGGTGCGATCGAGCCCCACACTCCGCAGCAGCGGATGCTGCGCGTACGCCGCGAGCCCGTACCGCGTGAGTCGCTCCGTGCGCTCCTCGCGCGCGTAGACGAGGCCGTGCCACCCGGGGAACGCCCAACTCGACGTGCCAAGGTGCAATGTCGCCGGCAATCGCGACGCCAAGGTGCGCACGTCGTCGCTGACGGGCGCGGCGTCCACCGTGTTGGATGCTGCACGACGGCCGCGCATGTCCGCGCGTGCCTCGTGCTCGGACGGTGCCGCGTGACCGAACAGATCCGTCTGTTCGGGCCGCCGTGTCATGCCGGCTTGCGGGCCACGATGCCCACGATGGTTGGCGTCACGAGAAACGCACCGGGATCACGTGTTCGTTCGTCCCATGCCGTACGGAATGCGTCGGCGTCCGCCGGCGTGATCAGCGATCGCTCCACCAGCGATGGCAGATAGTTCGCGAAGAACGTGCTCGGCCACGCCCACAGCGCGTCACGCGGACGCGCCACACGTACGAAGGGTTCGACGTGTTCCACGGCAAAGCCCGCGTGTTGCAGCAGCGCGGGCAGTCGCGCGCCCACGTCGAATCCGCCGCCCGCGTCCCGCACCGAACGCGCGGTCGCGGCAATCACGCGATCGAACGCGGCACTCGGTGGCGCGAGCGTGATCGCCTCGTAGTTGGCGTAGTCGAACACCGCGAACGGCGCACCGGGTGCGAGAGCGTCGAACACGCGCTCAACCACCGCCTGCGGATTCGGCGTGAAGCTCAACACCCAGCGTGCGAACGCACCGTCGAGCGAGGCCGCAGGCAACGTGAGCGCGGTCGCGTCCTGTTGCAGCGCCTGTACGTGCGACAGGCCACGCGCGGCGGCGAGACGCTCGAGTGCCTGCAGGAAGCGCTGCGACACATCGACCGCGATGACCTCGCCCGTGGTGCTCACGAGTTGCGCAAGGTCCATGGTCGCGTACCCCGGACCGCACCCGAGATCGAGCAGCCGCTGCCCCGGTGCAAAGCGCGCGAGTTGCCAGAGACGTGACGTGTGCTCGGCCCACACCTGATGCTGGAAGCCGAGCCGCTGCAGCTCGTCCACGTCGGTGCCAAGCACGTATTCCTGTTCGGTGGTCATGCTGGCGTCACCGGTGTGGACACGACCGTGATGGGATCGCCCGCCGACACCTCACCCGGCGTGATCACGCGCGCGTACACGCGCGACCATCCCGGATGCCGCTCCTGCGCGATGCGGTCGCTGTCACCACCGGCGAACGCGTGCCGAATCGTGCGACACGGCTCGGTGTAGCTCGTGATTTCCAGCACGCACGTGGCCCCGAGTTGCAGCTGCGCACCCGGCACGACCTGTGCCCACGGGACGCCGGCGGTCGTGATGTTCTCCCCCACGTCACCCGGTGCGATGGGATGCCCTTCGGCACGCAGCGCCTCGATGTGCTCGAACGGGAACAGACACACGGCGCGCAGCGGTCCGCCGTGGTACTTGCGGTTGCGCTGCCAATCGCCGTCGAGCCCGTCCGTGCCGATGTGTACCGTTGGCACGGCGCGCTTGGGCACACCGCCGGGCGAACGGGAGAGTTGGTGGATGTGCGCCGTCACGTCTGGCTGACTCCGGGCCGAGGTACCCGGTGACGCAACGGGACACCGTTGCGTCGCGGGCGGTCATCGCAGTGAATTACGGGATACGCGTGCGTCCGCGCGGCCGAAGGAGGCGGCGACAGCGCACGCGTTGAAAGATACCACGAGGAGGAGGCCCCATGAGTACCGAGAGTGCCACCGCACGTTACGTCACGGTGCCGTGTCAGTTCTGCGGCACGCGCAACAAGGTCAACATGGCGCGAGTCGCGCACCGACCGAAGTGCCACAACGACGCGTGCGCCAAGCCCATTCTGCTCGATCGGCCGCTGCCGCTACGCGACGAGACCTTTGCCGACGTGATTGCGCACGCCGGCGTGCCCGTGCTCGTCGACTTCTACGCCGACTGGTGTGGTCCATGCAAGGCCATGGCACCCACGCTCGACGCCATTGCCGGCGAACTCGCCGGGCAGGTGCTCGTCGCCAAGGTGAACACCGACGCATCACCGCTCGTGTCACAGGCGCATCAGATTCGCAGCATTCCTACGCTCATGGTGTTCCGCGACGGCGCACCGGTGGCGCAGCAGATGGGCGCCGTACCGCGCGCCGCCCTGCTCGAACTGCTCCGGCAGGGCGGCGCGGCGGTGTAATCACGTCTCGATCAGGGCGCGCCCGCGCTCAGATCGTTCCAGTGCATGATGGCGTTGAACCCCATCATGAACGTGCCGTGCGTCTGCCAGCGCCAGAATGGACGCGTGGTGAAGAGCACGAGCTGGCCATCGCCAAGGCGCTGACTGAGCACTGTGGGTCGGTTGGAGAGGTGTTCCCCGCCCTCGAGGACGCCCGAGAGCAGCATGTCGCGCGGACTCGCGGGGAACTGCACTACGACGCGCGGGCGCATCGCGGGGAGCGTCATCATCGATGCGCCGCCGCCACCGAAGCGTCCGGCCACCGAGCCGGGCGTCACGACGCGCCCGATCGCATCGGCGGGCCACGTCTGCATCGGGTCCCAGCGCGACTTCTCCACCCACGTCGCCATCGGCGTGGTATTCTGATACACACTGCTGCGACGCGCGGCCGCACCAATGCCACCGCCGCCAGCAGCCGCACCGGAGAGCGCGGCGGAGCTGCCGGGGCGCAGCACATCGATGGTGCTTACCGGCTTTGCCTCGGGCGTGGTGGGGGCGCCCGCGTCGAGCAGGGCGCCACCGCTGAAGTAGATGGGCAGCTGATTCACGTCGTAGCCGTACACGATGGGGCTCGCCATGTCCCCGATCACGCCGCGCAACAGCGTCCCACGATTCACGAGGCCCGGTGCTTCGGTGATGCGCAGCCCGGGTGTGAGACTGTACGACGGGAAGATCGCTGACGTGTTGCCTTCGGTGATGAGCGTGCCGCCCTCGCGCACGAACTGATACAGCAGTTCGAGACCGTCGGTGCCGAGCCCGCCGCGCGTATCGGCGGTGCTGTCGGGGAAGCCGAGGTCTGGGTATTCGGCGCTGCGCTTGTACGGCACCGGCGTCCCACCCTCGGGCGCGCCCTGCCCCACGGCGCCTCCGTGCGGCCACAGGATCACATCGAAGCGACGACGCAGCGCACCGATCTTGCGCACCTCGTTTTCGCCGAAGTACGTGTACGGGACGCCGTAGTGATCGAGCGCGGCGCGCACCCACCCTTCATCCTGCGTGTTGGTCCACGAGTGGATGTAGCCGATACGTGGCACATCGAGATCGTGCGAGGGCACCGTGGGCGCCGTCGCGACCGCCACCCCCGACAGTCCGAGCTCACGCAGCAGCGGTTCGACGCGCGCACGATTCGCGTTGCGCAGAATGAACGCACCACGCGCAAAGCGTACACCACCGGCCGTGAACGAGTCTTCGGCCGCACGCATGGGGACATCCGCGAGACGGAAGCGGAAACGCACCAGGTTGTTGTCGCCGCTGTGCGCCACGATGATCGTGCTGCCCGTGCCGGTGAGTCCGCCGGACGCCGTGACCGGTGCGGCGACAGATGTCATGGGCAGGTCATACAGTTTGGCGTCCTGCACCTCGCGCACGATGAGGTTGCGCATCATCGGGAACGTCCAGCCGGTATCGTCGTACGGCGACGGATTCGTGGTGGGGTAGTTCTGCACCGCGAAGTACATGTCGGCGATGGTGCGCAGGGGCTGATCGCCGCGAATGATCCAGTCGCCACGCTGCACCCGCACGTCGCCGAAGGTGCCGTCGGCCGTCGCCACGTGAAACTCGAGTCCCTGTGCACGCAGGTCGTTCACCGCGTCGGCCGCGTTCTGCTTGTGGGTCTGCGACGCGGGGAGCACCCAGCCCTTGGTGGGACCATGCTTGCCGCGATTCACGGCGTTGACGTGCTTGATCCAGAAGTTCTCGAGGAAGCGATCGCGCTCGCGCGACATGTTCCAGAGACCAAGCAGAATGGCCGACTGCTGGATGTTGGTGTTGGCGCGTGATCCCCAGCGAATGTCATTCGGTGTGGGGTTCGGACGGAACCACTCGCGGCTCTGGTTGTAGGTGCTGCCCCCGAGCACGCGCGTGAGTTCATCGGCGTTCGCCCGCGTTGGCGCCGTCGCGGGCACGGCCCCGCCGCGCGCGTTGGCCACCTTGCCGTCGCAACCGGCGCCGTAGCTCTGCACTTCGTAGAAGCGTCCAATGGCGTTCACCGTGTGCGCCATGAAGAACAGGTAGTTGGGCACCCAGCCGTCGTAGAAGCCGTACGTCCACACGCCCGGCACGCCACGCTTCGTCATCTCCATCACTTCGTTCTCGGCCATCCACCACCACTCGTTCACCGTGACCGGGTCGATCTGTTCGTTGTAGGGACCGGTGCCGGTGGAGATGTAGAGCAGCGTGGCCTGCTCGTGCAGATCGTGCAGCACGACGGGACGCCACGCGAGATTCACGTTGCGGATGTTCTGCGTGAGCTTGAGGAACTGCCCCATGCCGTCGCGATTGTTGTCGTGCGCGACGTACTTGCCCCAGTAGGGCGTGGGGAGCGGCTGGCCGGTGCGCACACGGTAGCAGATGCCGTCGAGGATCTTCTCGCGACCGTCCACTTCCACGACGGGCGTGATGATCGTGATGACGTGCTTCCGGATATTCGCAATGCGCGGCGATTCGTCCACCACCAGGCGGTAGGCGAGTTCCATGAGCATCTCGGGGCCACCGGTTTCGGTGGAGTGGATGCCGCTGGTGAGGTAGTACACCGGCTTGGCCACGCCGTTGATGAGCTCGCGGGCGCGGACCTCACTCGTGCGGCGCGGATCGGCGAGTTCACGCATGTAGCCCTGATAGCGATCGAGGTTCGCCATGGTCTCCTCATCGCTCACGATGAACGCCACCATGTCGCGCCCTTCTTCCGACTGGCCGATCACCTGGAAGCGTGCGCGTTCGGGGGCGGCCTTGGCGATCGCTTCGAGATACCGGTGAATGTCGCGCGCCTTCGTGAGGTAGCCCGGCGTGCCGATCACGCGTCCGATGCCGGGGAACGACAGCGGTGTGGGAACCTTGTCGGACGCGGGCAGGTAGTCGACGAGTTCGGTGGTGATGCGCGGATCGGTGAGATGCTGGCGAATGAGGCGTGTGTACTCCTCATCGAGGCGCTGATTGGTGGCGGGCTGCGCGCCGGTAGTCCGCAGTGCGAGGAGGGCGGCGCTGGCGGCGAGTAGCCATCGCGCGCCGCGCCGCGAGGGGCGCGCGACGGGACGGGCGAGGACGCGGGGGTGAGGCATCCGGACTCCGTGGAGCATGGGGAGAAACGCAGACCGCGCCACCACCGGAACCGGTGATGGCGCGGGCAGGAACCGCCGGACCCCGTCGTGGAGTCCCGACGTGCGCGCTTACTTCACGCGCTTCGCCGAAAACGGCATGTTGCCCATGCCGGATACGTCCATGCTGCCGCTCATGTTGTCCTTGTCGGAGAGCAGCGCCGTGGCCGCGATCTCGATGGCCTGACCGCCCATGTCGAGACCGAAGGCGAAGTTCACGGTGTCGCCCTTCACGAGCCCCTTCACGTTGGCCTGCCCGATTTCCGACGAGAGCGTGCCGGAGATGGAGTCACCCTTCTGCGTGACGGCGAGCGTGCTCGTCACGGCCTGGTCGGGCGTCTGGACGCTGACCTCCCACGTGCCCGTGAGGTCGGCAAGGATGCGGCCAGCGTTGGCGGTGAACGCCGAGAGGCCGAGGAACAGCGAAGTACCGAGCAGCAGCGCGCGAGTCCGGGTCATGGTCGGATGGGGTGCAGGTGGACGGATGGGACGAACCGCAGTGGTCCGTACGCCGGTCACCCGGGAAAGTTGCGCTCGGCGAGGCGGCGGGGCAATGCGGGGAGGGCCACGGTCAGGTGCATCGAGGGACGCGGTAGGTCACGACGTCGATTTCCAGAAGGCGACCCGCGGCGGCGCTGCCGTGTCCACCACGAAGTACGGGAGCGATCGTCCGGGCTGCATCGGTACCGACGGACCGGGGTGCACGTGAAAGACGGTTGGCCCGATGCGCATCACGGCCACCGGACCGACGCTGCCCGATTGACCCACCAGCTGACCCGCACCGGGACCGGAGCGCCAGGCCGTGATCAGCGAGTCAATGCGCCCGCAAAGCGCCGGCTCATCCACGCGCTGAACGGAGTCGGCGGGCCAAGGTTGCAGACCCAGCTCGACGCGCAGTTCGCTCAGATAGGCGGCGGCGACGAGAGCCCGCGAGTGCTCGCGAAAGATCCGCTCCGCGCCGCTGTCCAACGCAGAATCGCACATGCGCTCACCGTGCAGTGGCGCCTGGATGGCACCATTCATGGAATGACGGTCTGACCATCCCGTCACCGATGACGAGAGGACTGCGAGACTTCCGATGAAACCCAAGTGCCTGCGCATGGAGACGCGGATCGCGGGATGGTGAGGGTCAGGGCGTCCCTTTCCAGAACGCGACGCGTGTAGGTGCGGCGGTATCGACAACGAAGTACGGCCGAAACGCCTCTGGCTGGACCGGCAGGGAGGCGCCTGGCTTCACGTGAAAGGTGGTAGTACCGATGCGCATCACCGCAACCGGACCAATACTGCCACCAGTAACGCCGACCAGACGTCCTGCTCCCGGTCCGGAGAGCCATGTCACGATCAGGGAATCGAGGCGACGGCACAGCACGGCGTCGTTGACACGTAAGAGCGAATCCGCCGGCCACGATTGCAGGCCGAGCTCGGCACGAAGAGGAGCCCAGACGGAATCGATGGAGACCGTTTGCTCCGAATGCAGGCGGAACATCAACTCGTCGCCGCTGATCAGCGAGGCGCACTCCACGCTGCTGCTGCCACGAAGCGAGTCTTGGCTACGTGCGGTGGCATGAGCGCCCGATTGAATCGCGAAGCTACCACTCAAGAGACACACAGCGGCGAAGGTACCGAGAGCCATCACAGTATCGCCCATGTCACACCTGCGCGAGGATGATTGGAGCCGCACGAGGCGAACTCGGCCGCTTGGGGAACAGAGCGCACTGCCTCTGCGAATCGTTGCGTGACATCGATCGTGCAGCGTTGGAGTCGCTGAGCGACCGTGGCATCCGGTCGGCCTCGGGGTTGCCCCTTACGGTGCGGCACCAAAGTAGTGTACCCGCACTGGTGCCGCTGTGTCCACCACGAAGTAGGGATACTGCGGTACTGGCTGCGGGGGTACACTATCGCTCGGCTGGACGATAAACGCCGACGGCCCAGCGCGCGCGATCCGCAGCGGTCCGACCGTGCTGCCCACACCGACCAGCTTGCCCGCCCCGCGGCCTGTGAGCCATGCCATAATGAGCGAGTCGACACGTTGGCAAAGTGGCTCGTCGTTCACGAGCCGTACCGAATCAGCAGGCCATGGCGCAAGCTGCAGCTCTTCGCGAAACTCCGCTGCTGCCGGCGATGAGGTGCTCGAACGTGTTAAGGCAAGGAGGGATACGTCCTGGCCCGACGCTGCAGGCGCACAACGCCACGAGGCATGACGCGCGCTCACTCGCGACGGAGTGCGCGAAGCCGTGACTGCGACGACAATCGTCACGAGCAGTGCCGAAGCAGCTGCGGCATCTCTCATGGTCTTTGGCATGACGCCCCCGCGCGTGAAAAGCCGGAGTCGCGAGCGGTGAACTCGGAGCAATCGGGGAGAGGCACCCAAACACCAGCTCGAATTGCGATGACGCGGGCCTCGATCGTCGACAAGCAATCGCCACGCTCGTTGATCGTCGTTCGCGAGAACGCTAGAGCACGCATGTCGTCATTCGGAGTTCGCGAACTCGGCAGCGCGACACTCGTGCACTCTGCGCAACGTGCGCGTGCGACCGCAGGCGATCGAAGGTCGTCACGCGACGTACAGCAAAGCAGACCTTGTCTCAAGGCGTCGCTCCCCAGAACGCAACGCGAGGCGGCGCGGACGTATCGACAACGAAGTACGGCCGAAACGGTTCTGGCTGGACCGGCAGGGAGGCGCCTGGCTTCACATGAAATACGGTGGGGCCGATGCGCATCAACGCAACTGGCCCAATACTGCCGGCAACGCCGACCAGACGTCCTGCTCCCGGTCCCGAGAGCCATGCCACGATGAGGGAATCGACGCGACGGCACAGCACGGCATCGTTAACACGTTCGAGCGAATCGGCCGGCCACGATTGCAGGCCGAGCTCGGCACGAAGAGGAGCCCAAACGGAATCGATGGAGACCGTTTGCTCCGAATGCAGGCGGAACATGAGCTCGTCACCGCTGAT
>ERZ1066122.679-NODE-679-length-34242-cov-9.352619_pt1 | contig 34242 bp, 33 predicted proteins | sample MGYA00382769_ERZ1066122 | MGnify/ENA primary metagenome ERZ1066122 (study PRJEB33369, sample SAMEA5778352) | biofilm metagenome | biome: Industrial cooling water; feature: Water cooling tower basin; material: Biofilm | place: United Arab Emirates | collected... | reverse complement strand
TGCGTGCGCCAATATTCACCTTGCCTGATAGGAATGGCCGGGGGCATTGGCAAGCAAGCGCTCCTCCATATGGGCAAAGAACATGTCGCCAAACACCGCTGGCGCTGCCAGCATCAATCCCGATGAAGCCGCCTTCTTCGGCAAGCTGGCGGCGGACTGGTGGAACCCCAAGGGCACGTCGGCCATGCTCCACCGCATCACGCCGGTGCGGGTGGCGCATATCCGGGCGCTGGTGCTGGCGCATTTCGGGCTGGACGCGAAGAGCCGGCGGCCATTGGCTGAGCTGGCGGCGCTGGATGTCGGCTGCGGCGCCGGGCTGATGGCCGAGCCGCTGGCGCGCATGGGGGCGGTCGTCACCGCCATCGATGCCGCGCCGGAGAACATCGAAGCCGCACGCGCTCATGCCGAGGCCGGCGGGCTGGCCATCGATTATCGCTGCGTTGCCGTGGAGGATCTGGCGGCGACGGGCGCGCAATATGATCTCGTCACCTGCCTCGAAGTTGTCGAGCATGTGGCCGGGCGCGATGCCTTCTTTGCTGCGCTGGCCAGCCTGTTGAAGCCCGGCGGCCTGGCCATCTTCTCGACGCCCAACCGCACGCCGGCGAGCTGGGCGGTGGTGATCGCCGGGGCCGAGCACATCACCCGCACGATCCCGAAGGGCGCGCACGACTGGAATCGCTTCTTCACGCCGGCCGAACTGGCGGAGGCCCTCACTGCCGCCGGCCTGCGTCCTGGCGAACCCGCCGGCCTGTCGTGGCGGCCGGGCAAGGGCTTCCACATCAGCGGCGATGTCTCGCTGAACTATTTCCTCGCCGCAACGAAAGCCTGATCACTCCATCACGCCGGCCGCCGCCGCCATGCTGTTGATCGGCGCGTGATCGGTGACGCTGGGCGGCAACAGGCTGCCCGCCTTCACGTTGCGGAGTGCGGCGGCGGTCCTTTCGGCCAGGCTGGTTTCCGGCACGGCATCCGGGTCGTCGCCCGGCGCCGGGTGATGCACCGTGCCGCCGCGATCGATGAAGATTGCCGGGGCGACATGGGTGTAGCCCAGCAAGAGCGGCGGCAGCGTCGGCACGGCATCGTCGCAACAGACCCAGCGTTCGATGGCAACGCCTGCCAGCGTCGCAGCGAACGCCGCGTCGCCCACGCGCGGGCTGCCGATGGTGACCAGCCGGCATCCGGGCCGGCCAGAAGCGAACAGCGTCGCCATGGCGCCGCCCAGGCTGTGGCCCACCACGACAAGATCGTTCGAAGCCGGCAGCACGGCTTCAAGTTCGGCCGCGACGGCGGCCAGCGAGCCCCGGAAGCCCCTGTGGGCCCTGCCGCCCTTCGGCCAGTCTTCCATCACCGCGTTCACGTTGTTGGACCAGTTGGCGAGTGACCCCAGCTCGGTGCCGCGAAAGGCCACCAGCACCGTCTCTCCCCGGCGCGCGATGAAGGCGTTGGCATTTTCCTCATTGCCTTGCGTGTGATGCAACAGGCTGAAGCCGAGCAGGGACAACCCCGCTTCCAGCTGCTGCCGTCCCGCATCACCATCCTCGGCCGGGCAATATGCCAGCCGGCAGGCTTCCAGCGCCCAGACCGCGCGGCGCTTCTCATCCGTGAACTGCGGCGGAAACCGGGTGGTGTGCGGTCGAAACACGGAATCGGCACTGGCGTCATAGTGGATCGGCATCCGGTGTCTCCCCAATGGGCCTCAGCGCGGGCGGAACAGGCTGGCGATCACCTCGACCGAGCTTCTGGCCGCTGCCACGTCGGGCGCTTCGTTGGCATCGTTGAAGCCGAAGGCCTCGCTGGCGCCGATCGCCTGCACCACGATGCCATCCGGGCGCGGCAGCATCGACACATCGCGATAGTAAAGGCCATAGCGAACCTCCGGCTGCGGCGGCAGCCAGGCGATCTGGCCGCGCACCGGGATGATGCTCTCGTCGCGCAGCAGCGCCCGCGCGCCATAGCCGGTGCAGTTGAAGATCACCCGCTCCCGGATCCGCCCGAAATCGGCCGGGCTGGCCAGCGTCATCGGCACGAAGCGGCCGCCGTTCAGCAGAAATTCCTGCTCCAGCGTGGCAGCCAGCGCCGACACGTTGAAGTTCATCGAATGGTTGCGGCGCGCCACTGCCACCGGGAACGGGTGCTGATCCGGTCCGAGTGTCTGGTTGCGCGGACTGATGTCGCGCAGCCGCTCTTCGTAATCGACGAAATGATCGCTGCCGCCGCCGGGCAGGGCGACCGGCTCCGGGCGATATGGCGGCGTGTTCGCATCGAACAGCACATAGCGTTCCAGGAATTCCACCGGAGTGCCGGCACGGCCCAGATAGCTCTGGTAGATCGCCCAGCTGCGCCGCGCCATCTGTTCCCAGCGGTCGGCAAAGCCGGCGGCCACGGCGCCGGCCATGGCAATGCGGCTGAACGGGGACCAGGTGCCGGTGGCGCGGGCCGAGCGAACATCGGGGAAGCGTTCGGCGGCATAGATGACCACCTTCAGGCCCAGGCGCTGGGCAGTGAGGGCCGTGGTCAGCCCGATGGCGCCGGCGCCAACCACCGCAACCTCTCTGGCGCCGGCGGTCAGCGCCAGCGGCGCCGCCTGCATCGCCGATCCCCAGCTCAGCGACCAGCCGGAACCGCCGTGGCCATAATGATGGATCACGTGGCGGCCGGCGATGCGCTCCATCTCGATGCGCGGGCCGGCGGCACGGAACGGGCGCAGGCACACGCTGATGCGCATCAGCCGCTCTGCCCTTGCATCGACCGGCACCAGCGCCGGCCGGGGCGCAAAGGCGGACTGCGCCCGCCCCGGCAGGCTCATGGCAAGCCCAGCCAGGCCGAGGCCGCTGGTCCGCATCAGGCTGCGCCGGTCGATCATCCCCATCCCCCTTGCTGCGCCCACTATGGGCGATTTCAGTGCCACCGCAACCGGCGTTCCGCGCAACTTCGGCAGGCTTGGCGCCGGGCATCGCATGTGCCAGCCTTGCTGTACGGGAGGACATGCCATGACAACACCGCTGAAGGGCATCCATCACAGCGCCTATCGCTGCCGTGATGCGGAAGAGACGCGCGCCTTCTATGAGGATGTGCTGGGCCTGCCGCTGGCGGCCGTGGTGCAGGAGGAGAATGAGCCGGGCTCGGGCCGGCCCAACCCGTTCGTGCACCTGTTCTTCCGCATGCCTGACGGCAATTTCATCGCCTTCTTCGATGCACCCGGCTCGGTCAAGGAGGGGGACTTCAACCTGGTCCACGGCTTTGACCGCCATGTCGCCTTCGAAGCCGACGACGAGGCGAAGCTACTGGACTGGCAGCGCAGGCTGAATGAAGCCGGCGTGCCCTGCTTCGGGCCGATCGATCATGGCTTCGTGAAATCGGTCTATTTCTCCGATCCCAATGGGCTGCCGCTGGAGATCACCACGCGGCTGGCCGCGCACGACGCCATCCTGGAAGCAGACGCGAAGACCGCCCATGCCGTGATCGAGGCCTGGACGGCCCGCAAGGCCGCGGAAGGAAAGGCGGCGTGAGCTATCAGCGCATCCCCCTGCTGATCGCCTTTCGGGAGGCAGTGGGCCTGCGTGACACCTATGGTGGGATCGATGGCGTGGTGGCCTTGCAGGCGCATCACCTGAAGCCGGAGGCGCCGTCCGATACCATTGTCATCTTCATGCACCCGATGGGCATCATGCATTATCTGCCGCTGCCCGGCGCACTGGCTGAAGCCGGCTGCCACGTGCTCACCGCTGTCTCGCGCTATCCCAACAACGACAGCGCTCTGATCATGGAGAAAGTGGCGGTCGATCTGGGGCGCTGGGTGGCGCATGCCCGCGAGGTGCTGGGCTACAGCAAGGTTGTGCTGGCCGGCTGGTCGGGTGGCGGGAGCCTCGCGCTCTTCTACCAGGCTGAAGCGGCCGACCCGCAGGTGACGCACACGCCGGCCGGTGAGCCATTCCCGCTGGCCGAAGCGAAGCTGCCGCCGGTCGATGGCATCATGCTGCTGGCCGCCCATGTCAGCCGGGCGCAGACGCTGACCGAATGGCTCGATGCCTCGGTGATCGACGAACATGGCCCGGTGCGCGACCCGAAGTGGAACCTCTACGATCCCGCCTGCGCCCAGCCGCCCTACAGCGCCGAGTTCCTGGCCGACTATGCCGCGCGGCAGGTGGCGCGCTCGAACCGCATCACCGCGTGGGCGGAGGAAAGGCTGGCGGAACTCAAACAGCGCGAGGGCCCGCACGCCGAGCGGGCCTTCATCGTCCACGGCACCATGGCGGCGCCGTGCTGGCTCGATCCGGCGGTGGACGCCAATGATCGCCAGCCGGGTCGCTGCTATCTGGGCGATCCGCGCCTCATCAACGATTCGCCCGGCGGGCTGGGCCGCTTCACCACGCTGCGGTCCTGGCTGTCGCAGTGGAGCCTGAAATCCCACGCCTGCTCGCTGAAGGTGGGGCATCGCATGAGGGTGCCGGTGCTGGTGGTGGGCAACACGGCGGATGATGCCTGCACGCCCAGCCACACCCAGCGCCTGTTCGATTGCGTGGTGAACGCGCCCGCCCGAGAGCTGCAACTGGTCCACGGCGCCACCCATTATTACGCCTTCCAGCCCGAGCATCTGAAGCAGGCCGCCGGCATCGTCACCGACTGGCTGGGACGCTATGGCTTTTAGGTCCTCCCCAAGCTTGCTTGGGGAGGGGGACCGCCGCAGGCTGGTGGAGGGGTCATGGTGGCAAGCGCCCCTCCACCAGCCTGCGGCTGGTCCCCCTCCCCATCGATGCGATCGGGAGGAACCGGGGTTTACAGAAAGCGCGCCACCACGTCGCGATAGGAGCGTGACACCTTCACCTGCGCGCCCGAGCCCAGCACCAGGAAGCACTCGCCATTGGTGTGCGGCTTGACGCTCCTGATGTTGTCGAGGTTGACGATGGTGGAGCGGTGGATGCGCTGGAAGATCTTGGGATCAAGGCGCTTTTCCAGGTCCTTCATGGTCTCGCGCAGCACCAGCGTCTGATCGGCGGTGTAGATGCACATATAGTCGCCGGCGGCATCGATGCGCTCGATATCCTTGACCTCGACACGGAAGATCTGGCCGCGATCCTTGATGTTGAGAATCTTCTCGAACCGGCTGGACTGCGGCGCGTCCGAAAGGTCATCGGGCAGGGCCTCGGGCGCGACTTCCGACAATATCTCCTTCAGCCGCTCGGCGCCCTGCGCGCCCTGCTTCTCGGCAAGGCGCTGGCGCACCCGCTCGATGGTCGCGGCCAGTCGCTCCTCTTCGACCGGCTTCAGCAGATAATCGACCGCCTGCGCCTCGAAGGCCTTGAGGGCATGCTGCATGAAGGCGGTGACGAACACGAACAGTGGCGGCTCCACGTCCGACAGGCCGGAGACGACCGAAAAGCCGTCGAAGCCCGGCATCTGGATGTCGAGGAAAACCAGGTCGGGCTTGTGGGTGCGGATGGCGCGGATGGCCTCGCGGCCATTGGCGCAGCGTTCGATGATCTCGATATCCTCGAACGGCTGCAACCTCAGTTCGAGGCCCTGGATGGCCAGCGGTTCATCGTCCACGATGATGGTGCGAATGGGCATGGGATCAGACCTGTGCAGCCAGTTGCGGCACCGCAACCTGAATTGCGACGGGCTGTGCGGGATTGTCGGTCTGATACGGCACATCGATCAATACGATCAGGCCGTGCGGCTCGTTGTCGGCCAGTTCGAAGCGGTGATCGGCGCCATAGGTCTGCGCCAGTCGCTCGCGGATATTGGCGAGGCCAACCCCCGTGCCGCCCGCCTCTGCCGGCACCGCGCCCAGCCCGGGCCCGGTGTCGGCAATGGTGATCACCAGCCTGTCGCCCATGCGGCGGGCATCGATCAGGATATCGGCGCCATCCTCCGCCGGAGTGACAGCATATTTGATGGCATTCTCGATGATCGGCTGCAGCAGCAGGCTGGGCAAGCGCGCCTCCATCACGTCGGGCGCGATGTCGAAGCGGGTGCGCAGCCGCATTTCGAAGCGGGTGCGCTCGATATCGAGATAGAGTTTCAGCGCCTCGGCCTCCTGCGCCACCGTGGCCAGCCCCTCGCGTTCGCCCACCAGGCTGTAGCGCAGGAAGCTGGCCAGGCGCGACAGCATGGCGTTGGCGCGCTCCGTCTGCTTGAGCAGCACCAGCGTGGAGATGCTGTTGAGCGTGTTGAACAGGAAATGCGGATTGAGCTGATAGCGCAGCATGGCGAGCTGGGCGCTGTTGGCTTGCGCTGCCATGGTGAGCATGCGTTCGGACTGGTCAGCCAGCAGCAGATAATAGTTGATGCCGTAATAAAGCCCGGTCCAGGCGCCGAGCACGGCGAAATCGAGCAGGATGGCGCCCAGGAACTCGATGCCCTGCGGCTGCCAGCCCGGCTGGTAGAAGGTGGCGTGCGCCCACACTTCCAGTACCGAGAACAGCGCCGAGGCGCCGGCCAACAGCAGCGCAGTGAGCGTCCATGTCCAGATCGGCTTCATGGCGATCAGCCGGCGATAGGCGGCCGCCAGCAGGAGCGTGATCGAAAAGCCGGTGGCGGTGACGATCACGGCGGGCAGCACGAAGGCCAGCCCCATCGAGTTGGCGAGGCCCGACAGCGCCCTGAGCAGCAGATAGGCCAGCCAGCCGCCGCCCTGCAGGATCCAGAAGGCGCGGTTCTTGTCGTGGAAAAAGCCGGTGCGCAGGCGGTGTTCAGGCATTGCGCGAACCATAGCGGCTCGGGCGCGAAAGGCCAAATCGCGACAATCGGCCATGATCCTCCCTGTGTCTGGTCAGCCCGCCCCGGCACGGCTAGGCTGCTGCCCATGGGCCTCTCTGCCGCACAGCTGCAAACCTGTCTCGACGCGCTGGCCAGCGATCATCCGCCGGTGGCGCAGGCGCTGGCGCAGCACGGTTATCCCGAACCCCGGCTGCGGCCGCGGGGCGCAGGCACGATGATGCGGGCGATCGTGGCACAGCAGGTGAGCACCAAGGCGGCAGCCAGCATCTGGAACCGGCTGGAGGCGGCCTGCGGCGGCGACATGGATGATCTGACGAGGGTGGCAGCAACGCCGTTCGATGTGCTGCGCTCGGCCGGCCTGTCGGGGCAGAAGGCCAGCTATGTCCACGCGCTGGCCGAGGCGGTGGCGACGGGCCGGATCGATTTTGCCGCGCTGCCCGAAGATGACGAGGAGGCCATTGCGCTGCTCTCCTCGATCAGGGGCATCGGCCGCTGGTCCGCGGAGATCTACCTGCTGTTTGCCGAGGGCCGGGCCGATGTGTTCCCGGCTGGCGATCTGGCGTTGCAGGTGCAGCTGGGCCGATTGCTGGGGGAGGCGGCGCGGCCCACCGAGAAGCGCGCCCGCCAGCTTGCCGAACCGATGCGCCCGCACCGCGGCGCGCTGTCGATCTTCCTCTGGCACAATTACAATATCGTCGCCTTGTGATTGGGCGCTCTGATAGGGGGCGGCGATGATCCGCATCACAGATGTCACCTCGCCCGCCAACCCCGTGCTCAAGTCCCTGAAGGCGCTGGCCGACAAGAAGGGCCGCCGCGCCCAGGGGCTGTTCCTCGCCGAGGGCCTGCGCGTCTGCACCGAGGCGCTGGCCGCCGGGCATGTGCCGGCCACGCTGGTGTTCACCCCGGAAGCCGAGCAGCACCCGCTGACCGTCGCCCTGATCCGCGCCACTTCCGAAGCCAGGCGGACGTCCCTGCGCGTCACCCCCGATCTGATGCAGCGGTTGACCGGCAAGGACAATGCCGCCGGGGTGGCCGCCGCCTACGAGATTCCCTCGACCGATCTTGACGGCATCGACCGCAGCACTGCCAGGCTCTGGCTGGTGGCCGAGAATCTGAAGGACCCCGGCAATTTCGGTACCATGCTGCGCACCTGCGATGCCACGGGCGCGGGCGGGGTGATCCTGCTTGATCAGTCGTGCGATCCGTTCAGTGTGGAGGCGGTGCGGGCCAGCATGGGCGCGCTGTTCAGCCGCCAGGTGGCGCGGGCATCGGGCGCGGAGTTCTTCGCGTGGCTGCGACAGGGCGAAGGCCAGCTCGTGGGTGCCGCGCTCTCCGGGTCAACGGTCGACTATCGTGCGCTCACTTATAAGGCCCCTTGCTTCCTGTTCATGGGCAACGAACAGTCAGGCCTGCCCGCCGACTATGCTTCGCAATGCGACGCGCTGGTGAAGCTGCCGATGTTGGGCGCTGCCGACAGCCTGAACGTGGCGGTGTGCGCCGGGGTTTTGCTCTATCACGCGCTGGACAGGCTTGGCTGATCGGCTCAGTGCAGCCTGAGCACCTCGTCCACGCTGCGCCATTCGCGCGGGCCGATCAGGCCATTGTGCGCCACCCGGATCGAATGGATGGTCGCCTCGATCTCGTGCCGCCAGTGATCGAGGAAGCGCCGCAGTTCCGGGAATTGCGGCGCCAGGTCATAAAGCTGCCAGCTGAACTGCTGGAGCAGGCTGGGATGATCGGGCCGCCAGTAGTTGATGTCCACGGTGGCGAGGCTGTAGCCCCTCAGCTGCCGTTCGAGGTCGGTCATGCGCGCTCCCTTGCTTGACAGCGCCATGATTTTCCACGAATGCCCCCGCCGTCAACCGGGTAAATAACGGAAATATAACAGCTTTTGGCTAGCAGCCGGTGATGGTGAGTGCCAGTTGCCAGCGCCCATATCCGATGAGAACCACGTCATGACGAAACGGTGTTGCGGGTCAGGCGAAAGTCCAGCGCTGCAGGCCGTCATCGCTCAGGCGCACGCGGCCCGGCAGGCCGATGGGGCTGGCATCGAGGCTCAGCAAGGTCGCCACGGCGTCCGCATCGGCGATGTCCAGCTTGCCGAACACACGGGCACCAAAGGGCGTGCGGCCCACCACGCTGCCGTGGCTGGGCTGGCCCTCGCGGCCGAAGACGATACTGAACGTCTCCACCACCGCCGGGCCTTCGTGGGCGCCGTCAAAGCGCGGCACGTCCCCCCGCGCGTCTTCGGCCACATCCTGCACGTCCTTGTTGAGCATCAGCCAGGCCGCTTCCGCCGGGCGGTTGCCGATCACCAGCGCGTGGTGCTTGGTGACATAGCCGCCCTGGCCATAGAGCAGGGCCTGGTCGGCAGGGCGTTCGCGCAGGGAGCGCACCATCGCGCAGGTCGAATGTAGCATGTAGCAGTTGAGCCCGGCGCCGGCGAAACTGAGCCCGCCCATCACGGAGAGCGGCACGTCCGCGCCCAGCCCCAGCGTGCGCCGCGCCATCTTGGGCACGGTGGGGAAGCAGGAGTATAGCTCCACCCGGTCAAAGCCATTGGGGGCGATGCGCATCGCCTGGCCCAGCACGGCATCCTGGGCGCAGCTGTGCACATATTGGTCGCGCTTCAGATAATCCATGTGCTCGCCCGCCGAAGCGCCGCCGTGGACATGGATGATGCGCTCCTCCGGAATGCCGGCGGCGCGCGCAGCGGCCAGTGTCGTCATCAGCACGGCGGCGGCGGCGTTGACATTGTTGTTGGCCACCATGCGCTTGGTATAGGGCCAGCAGATCATGCGGTTGTCGTCTGAAACCGTGGTGATCTCGGCCGCCGGGAAGGCCTTGCGCCCCCAGGCGAACGGATTGGCAGCAGCGGCCTGCGAAATGCGTTCATAGGCAGCGCCGCTTTCGGCCAGCGCTTGGCGCGGGGTGAGCCCCCAGGCAGCGACCGTGGCATTTTCGTATAGCGGGTAGATGTGGATCGGCTGGAAGATGCCGTGCTGCAGGCCCAGCGGCGTCACATGGTCTGACGGGATGATCGGATTTTCCGGCTCCCTGGCCGGCGGCGTCCACGGCAGCGAGATGCCGGCGGCCTTGGCCTTGGCGACGGCGTTCTGCGCCTCGCCGCCGGTCACCACCGCCACCATGCTATTGCCGTTCATGATGCGCAGCGCCGCTTCGTGGATCTTGGTGGTCGGCGTCTCGCCGCCCACGATGGCATAGTCGGCACGCGGCGGCACGATGCCCAGCCGCTCGGCCAGGCGCTTGGCGACGCGGTCGTAGCGCCACGAGACGAGGTTGATCACGTCGAGGCTGTCGATGCGGGCGAGGAAGCCGCCGCCGGCATCGGCATCGGCGGCGCGCACCGCTGTCTCCATCAACGCCAGCGGCTCCAGCGCGGCGGCCGGATCGGCCGGGCGATCGAGCACGTCGCCCACCCCGATGATCACCGGCGTGCGATCGGCTGGCAGCGACATGGCGTTTCCCCTTCTCTGGCTTGCCCGGACTGTTACAGCCGACACGGGCGGTCGCAAAGCCGCCACGCCCCTGCTACAATCGCGGGGTGAACACTGCGCCGCCCGCCACCGATTGGACCATTCCGCAGGAGTGGAGCCACTATACCGCCACCGATCACCGCGTGTGGGATCATCTGTTCGATCGCCAGACGCGGCTGCTGCCGGGCCGGGTGGCGCCGGAATTCCTCGATGGCCTCAAGCGTCTCGATCTCACCCGCCCCGGCGTGCCGGATTTCGCCCGGCTGAACGAAAAGCTGATGAAGCTGACTGGCTGGCAGGTGGTGGCAGTGCCCGGCCTGGTGCCTGATGACGTGTTCTTTACCCATCTCGCCAATCGCCGCTTCCCGGCCGGCAATTTCATCCGCCGGCCCGACCAGCTGGACTATCTGCAGGAGCCGGACGTGTTTCACGACGTGTTCGGCCATGTGCCGTTGCTCGCCGATCCGGTGTTCGCCGATTATCTGGAAGCCTATGGCAAGGGCGGGCTCAGGGCGCTGGACTATGGTGCCATGCACAAGCTGGCCCGGCTCTACTGGTACACGGTGGAATTCGGGCTGGTGCGATCGGGTGACGGCCTCGCCATCTATGGCGCCGGCATCGTCTCAAGCCATGGCGAGACGCTGTTCGCGCTCGACAGTGACAGCCCAAACCGGCTTGGCTGGGGCCTCGAACGGCTGCTGCGCACGCCCTATCGAATCGATGATTTCCAGCAGGTCTATTTTGTCATCGACAGCTTCGAGGAGCTGCTGACCACCACGCTGGAAACGGACTTCGGGCCGCTCTACCAGCGGCTCGACGGGATGGCGGACATCGCCATCGACACCATCCTGCCCGATGATCGCGTGTTCACCCGCGGGACCCAGAGCCACGTCGCTTCGGAACGCTTGCCGGTTTAGCGCAGCGAGCCGCGCTTCACGACGTTGACAATGCCGAGCAACACGGAAGCGCCGACCACCGCCACCAGCAGGCCCGTGATCGAGAACCGCTGCACCGAGCCGGCGATGCCAACCTGGTTGAGGATGGCATTGCCGATCACCGAGCCGACACAGCCAACCACGATGTTGAGGAACAGCCCCATGTCGCCATCGCGGTTCATCAGCCTGCTGGCGATGAAACCGGCAAAGCCGCCCACGAACAATGCGATGATCCAGCCCATGAGAAGTCTCCTCGTTCTGGCAGACTGCCATAAGCCCCCATCCGCATCATGCCTGCGATTCTGGCCTTGCGCCAGACCTCATGCCATGAAGCGCGCATGACCGACGCAATCGACCATTGGGGCCCCACCTCGCACAGCTTCATCTCGCAGCGGCTGCGCCTCCATTATTGCGACTGGGGCAATGCCGATGCGCCCCCGCTACTGCTGCTGCACGGCGGCCGCGATCATGCCCGCAGCTGGGACTGGGTGGCGCGCGAACTGAAGGGCGACTGGCACATCATCGCGCCCGACTGGCGCGGCCATGGCGACAGCGCCTGGGCGCCCGACGGTGATTACAACACCCATGCCTATGTCTATGATCTGGCGCAGCTGATCCACCAGCTGAAACTGGCGCCCGTCACCATCGTGGCGCATTCGATGGGGGGCAACATCGCCCTGCGCTATGCCGGGCTTTACCCAGAGAATGTGAAGAAGCTGGTGGCGATCGAAGGGCTGGGCCCGAGCCCCAGGATGCTGGCCGAACGGTTGAAGACCGATTTTGCCACCCGCGAGCGCCAGTGGATCGAGGCCAAGCGCGCCGCCGCTGCCCGCCAGCCGAAACGCTATGCCACGCTGGAAGAGGCGTTTGCGCGCATGATCTCCGAAAACAGCTTCCTGTCCGAGGAACAGGCGCGCCATCTCACCATCCATGGCACGCACCGCAACGAGGATGGCAGCTACAGCTGGAAGTTCGACAATTATCTCCACCTGCCCTGGGCGCACGACACCGCGCCCGAACAGGTGGCCGAGCTGTGGGAGCGCATCTCCTGCCCGACGCTTCTGATGTATGGCGCCAAGAGTTGGGCCTCCAATCCGGTGGAGGATGGCCGCATTCAGCATTTCACCAACGCCCGCGTGGTGACCTTCGAGGACGCCGGCCACTGGCTCCACCACGACCAGTTCGACCGGTTCATGGCGGAGCTCAGGGCGTTCCTGTGATCAGCTGACCCCGGCGGGCTTTCTCGCCGTGGCGGGATTGACACCGGCCAGTTCAAGCGCCCGGTTGAGCGCGTCGGCCGCCGGCACCGCCACATCGGGGGCAACGCCGGTGCCTTCCCAGCCCTGGCCGGTATCGGGATCGAAGGTGCGCCCCACCGGAACGAAGGCGCCGAACCCACCCGGCAGTTCGGCCATGCCGCCATAATGGCCGGCCCCGCGCGTCGTCTCCCCCACCAGCGTGGCGCGGCCCGTACGCTTCAGCGACAAGGCCAGATGCTCGGCGGCCGAGGCGGTGCGCTGCGACGTGAGCAGAAGGACCTTGGTGTCGCGCCACACCGGGTTCGCGGCCGGCACGGCAAGGTGCAGGCGGCGCACCACGCTGGCCGGGGATGGCTGGCGCCGCACGGTCGGGCTGTCCATGATCGGATTGCCGCCGCGCCGGTCCACGGCTTCCCGCGTGTCCATCAGCACCAGTGGCGTTTCGCGGGAAAACAAGTGGGGGAAGATGCGGTCCATCTCGTCCAGGCCGCCGCCGCGATGCCGCCGGGCATCGATGATCAGCACGCGTGCGCCGGCATGGGCGGCAATGAAGCCATCCAGTGTCTTCAGCGTCGCTTCGTCACCGGGAAACACGGTGAAGCCAATATAGGCAACGCCATCGGCCAGCCAGCCGCTGGCCGGGATGGCGGCCATGGGCGGCGGCGTGCCATTCGGGCGCGGGGCGCGGTCCACCAGCATGGCGGGCGTGAACAGCTTAAGGTGACCATCGCTGGCCACGGCCTGCAGATCGGCAGTGATGGTCTTTGCCAGTGTGTCGGGATCATTGATGCCGGCATAAGCGCCGCTGGCCAGCTTCGCCTTCACCGCGGCCGCGTAACGCTCGCCGACATCGGGGAACACGAAATTGTCGGCCAGTTCGCAGGCGAGGGCATTGACCAGCTCCGCCGTCTGGCTGGCCTGGCCAGCCTCGGCGGTGTGTGCGGGCCGGGCGGTGAGGGCAAGGGTGCCGGCGATCAGCAGCGCGGCCAGCGCCGGGGCGAGAGCGGTGCGCGTGCTTCTGGCACGGGGCAGGGCGGCGGGCATGGGGAAGCTTCCTTCGATACAACAGGGGGATAGCGGTGCTTCTAAGCCAAAGCCGCTGCCATGTGTGGGCAAAGCGGTGCCCTGTCGTGCCAGATTCTGGCGCCAGACCGGACATTGCTGCACACTGCTGGCATGACCGATGATTTTGACCGCGCCCTGCTCGATCTGCTGCAGCAGGATGGCCTTGCCACCGCTGATCAGCTGGCGGCACAGGTGCCGCTGTCGCCTTCCGCCATTGCGCGGCGGGTGCGGCGGCTGCGGGCCGAGGGCAGCATCGCCGCCACCCGCGCCGTGCTGGGCGAGGCGCTGCTGGGCCGGCGGCTGCGCGCGCTGGTGACGGTGCAGCTGCACGATCATGCGCCGGCGGCTGGCCTTGCTGCTTTGCGCGCCCACTTGATCGCCATGCCTGAGGTGCAACTCTGCCTGGAAGTCTCTGGACCAGGCGATCTCATGTTGCTGGTCAGCGTGGCCGACATGCCGGCCTTCAACGATTTTGCCGATGCCCATCTGGCCGGCAACCCGGTGGTGCGCCGTTATGAAACCGCGTTCGTGAAGAAGGCGCTGAAGTTCACCACGGCCGCGCCGCTGGCCGGTTGATCAGCGGGCACCCCATGCCGCCAGGAAGGTGGCGGCCGCAGCGCGCACTTCGGCGGCGGCCGTGGCAGTGGCATCGGGTTCGGCAAGGCCGAACAGGTGGCGGTCCACCACGCCAGCGCGGCACAGGCCGCTGAACTGCTGGGCGGCCAGCGCGGGATCGCCTGGCTTCAGGCGGCCGGCGGCCATCTGCCGCTGCAGCCACTGGGCAAAGCGCGCCATGCCGGGCCCGGGCCCGCGTTCGAACATGACACGCGCCAGATCCGGCACGCGGGCCGCTTCGCCCATCACCAGCCGATGCAGTTCGGTGATGGGTTCCGACATGATGGTTTCCATGATCGAATCGCCCATGCGAACCAGCCCGGATTCAATGTCTGGCGCACCGTCGAGATCGACGGTGAGGGCGGTGCCATAGACCGCCACCACCGCTTCCACCACCGCTTCGAACAGCGCCAGCTTCGACGGAAACAGGTTCCACAGCGTCGTCTTGCTGCCACCCACCGCCGCGGCGATGGCGTTCATCGAGGTGGCGCCATAGCCATGGGCAAAGAACAGGCGCTGCGCGGCATCGACATAGGCCTGCCGCCGCGCGTCGCTGGCGGCTGCGGCATCCTGTGCTGTACCGACTGGTATCATTTCGCTTGACGCCGCGCTGGCCACGGTTCATTGACCTCCTTGTACTGACCAGTATCGCGCGAGTTGCCGGTGCATCGCAAGCCTTTCCTCCTGCTGCCCCTGTTGCTGCTGGCCGCTTGTGCCGTGCCGCCGCGGCTGGGCCCGGCGCCGCAGCTGCGCGCGCCCGGCACGGTGGCCGCCAGCCAGAGTCTGGCCGAAGCGCCACCGCGCGATTGGCCGGCAGACCGCTGGTGGCAGGCCTGGGGTGATCCGCAGCTCGATGCGCTCATCACCGAGGCGCTGGCCGGCAATCCCGACCTGAAAATGGCGGTGGCCCGCCTGGAAGCTGCTGATGCGGCCGCCCGCCAGAGCCGTGCCGGGTTGCGCCCAACCCTTGCAGCCAATGCCAGTGGCGGCGGCCAGCAACTGTCTCGAAACCTTGGCATTCCGCCGCAATTCGTGCCGCGGGGCATATTGGAACAGGGCCTGATCAACCTGCAGGCTGGCTGGACCATCGATCTGTGGGGGCAGGGCCGGGCGGCCCTGCGGGCGGCGCGCGGCGAGGCGGCGGCCGTGGCGGTGGAGGCGGCGCAGGCCCGGCTGATGCTGGCCGCCAGTGTCGCTGCCGCCTATGCCGAATTCGCCGCTGCGCTGGAGGCTGAGCGGGTCGCGACGCGCGCCGAAACCATTCGGCGGCAGACACTTGCACTCACCGCGGAGCGGGTGGCGGCCGGTCTCGACAATGATGGCGCCCGCGCCCAGGCCGCCAGCCGGCTGGCGCTCGCCGCGGCTGACCGGGCCGCCGCTGCGCAGCAGGTGCGGGTGGCGCGGCACCGTCTGGCGCTGCTGCTGGGCGCCGGGCCGGATCGCGGGAACGGCATTTCATCGCCAACACTCAAGCCGCTGCCGCCGGGATTGCCGGGCGATGCTGCTGTCGCGTTGATGGCGCGCCGCCCCGATCTGGTGGCGGCGCGGCTGCGGGCGGAGGCGGCTGGGTGGCGCGAGGTGGCGGCGCGGCGCAGTTTCCTGCCCAATCTGACGCTCAATGCCATTGTTGGCCAGCAGAGCCTGGGCTTCGACACGTTGCTCGACGGCGGCAGCCGCTACGCCCAGTTCGGGCCGGCGCTCAGCCTGCCCATCCTGGATGGCGGACGCCGCGCCGCAGACCTGACAGGCGCGCGGGCCAGCCGTGCGATGGCGGTGGCCCAGCATGATGCGACATTGCTGAAGGCGCTGAACGAGGTGGCCGACGCGGCAAGCGCGGTGACGGCGCTGGACGCGCAGGACAAGGCGGCCCGCACCGCGCTGGCCGAGGCGCGGGCGGCGCAGAAGGTGGCGGCGCTGCGCTATGAGGCCGGGCTGTCGAACCAGCTGCTGGTGCTCACGGCCGATGATGCCGTGGTGGCGGCCGAGCAGGCGGCGGCCAGCATCGCAGCGGCACGCCTGCAGGCCGATGTCGCGCTGGTGCGGGCGCTGGGCGGCGGATACCGGAACGAGGAGGCCCGCTGATGGCGGACGAGATGGTGCAGCCAGGCAACAACCCGAAGCGCGCGAAAGCCTTGCGCACCCTGGCCCTGGTGGTCGTGGCCGCTGCCGTGCTGGCGGCGGGCTGGTGGGCGATCTTCGCGCGTGGCCGGGTGGAGACGGACAACGCCTATGTGGGCGGCGACACTGCGCAGGTGACGCCGCAGCTGGCCGGCACCGTGCGCGAGGTGAAGGTGGGCGGCACCCAGGCGGTCGAGGCCGGTGATGTGCTGGTGGTGCTGGATGATGCCGATGCCCGCATAGCGGTGGCGCAGGCCGACGCCGCATTGGCCCAAGCACGGCAGCGTTATGGCCAGGCCCGCGCCCAGGCCGATGCCGCGAAGAGCCGGGTGGCCGCGCGTTCGGCCGAGATCGCCTCGGCGCGCAGTCGCCTCGTGGAGGCCGATGCCATGCTGAAGCGCGCCGAGGGTGAATATGGCCGGCGCGCCCAGCTGGCGGCATCGGGCGCCGTCTCTGCCGAGGAACTGGCCACCGCCCGTGCTGCGCTGGCTGCCGCCACCGCCACTCGCGATGCCGCCCGCACCGCCGTCGCTGCCGCGCAGGAGACCGCGCAATCGGCAGCCGGCGATGCCGCTGCGGCGGCTGCGCTGGTTCAGGGCACCACGCCGGCCACCGCGCCCGACATCCGCGCCGCTGAAGCCGCCCTGGCCCGCGCGAGGCTCGATCTGGAGCGCAGCGTGATCAGGGCGCCGATCGCCGGCATCGTCACCAACCGTAACGTGCAGGTGGGCCAGCGCGTGGCGGCTGGTGCCGTGCTGATGACGCTGGTGCCCACCACAGGCCTGTTCGTCGACGCCAATTTCAAGGAAAGCCAGCTGGCGGCAATCCGCATCGGCCAGAAGGTCGAGCTGACCTCCGATCTGCATGGCGGCAGCGTCACCTATCACGGCAGGGTGGTGGGCCTCGCCGGCGGCACGGGCGCCGCCTTCGCGCTGATCCCGGCGCAGAATGCCACCGGCAACTGGGTGAAGGTGGTGCAGCGCCTGCCGGTGCGCATCGCGCTGGCTGAGGGCGAGCTGAAGGCGCATCCGCTGCGGGTCGGCCTGTCGATGACGGCGGTGGTGGACACCCGCCCGTGAGCGACGCGCCCGCTCCGCTCACCGGCGCGCGGCTGTGGATCGCGGCGCTCACGCTGGCGCTGGCCAATTTCGTGGTGGTGCTGGATATCACCATCGCCAACGTTTCCATCCCGTCCATCGCCGGCAGCCTCGCGGTGGCGCCGTCGCAGGGCACCTGGGCAGTCACCAGCTATTCGGTGGCCGAAGCGATCGCGGTGCCGCTCTCCGGCTGGCTCGCCCTGCGCTTCGGCGTGGTGCGCTGGTTCATGGTCTCGCTGGGCGGCTTCGGCCTGTTCTCGCTGCTCTGCGGCCTGTCGCAGAGCCTGGAGGCGCTGGTGCTGTTCCGCATCGCGCAAGGCTTTGCCGGCGGGCCGATCATGCCGCTGAGCCAGGCGCTGCTGCAATCCATCTTCCCCAGGGAGAAGCAGGGCGCCGCCATCGGCCTGTGGGCGGCGACCACCACGGCGGCGCCGATCTTCGGGCCGATCCTGGGCGGGCTGATTTCCGACAATGTCAGCTGGCACTGGATCTTCTTCATCAACCTGCCGGTGGTGGCGCTGTGCCTGTTCGTCGTGTGGAACCGCCTGCGCCCGTTCGAAAGCCCGATCATCCGCCAGCCCATCGACATCATCGGCTTCGTGCTGCTGGTGATCGGCATCGGCGCCTTCCAGATCATGCTCGATACCGGCCGCGAGAAGGACTGGTTCGGCTCCACCGAGATCGTCGTGCTGGCCATCGTCTCGGCGATCAGCATCGCTGCCTTCATCATCTGGGAGCTGACCGACGATCACCCGATCGTGGACCTGAAGATCTTCCGGCATCGCGGCTTTGCGGCCGCCACCGGCGTGATCAGCATCGGCTTCGGCAGCTTCTTTGCCGTGGTGGTGTTGACGCCTTTGTGGCTGCAATCGGTGTTCGGCTACACCGCCACCCAGGCCGGCTACACGGTGGCCTGGATCGGCGTGTTCTCCGTGCTGATCGCGCCGGCCGCCGGCCTGATGCTGGCCAAGGTCGATCCGCGCATCACGGTCTCCTTCGGGGTTGTCTGGCTCGGCCTGATGGCGGCCTGGCGCACCACCTGGTCCACCGACAGCACCTGGGCCGAATTGGTCTGGCCACACCTGTTCACCGGCGTTGGCATGCCGTTCTTCTTCATCGGCCTCACCAGCCTGGCCATGGCCAGCGTCAAGCCAGAAGAAAGCGTGTCGGCCGCCGGCATCATGAACTTCTGCCGCACCCTGTGCGGGGCGATCGGCGCGGCCGTCGCCACCAGCCAGTGGGACAGCGAGAGCCGCCAGGTGAGGGCCGCCATGGCCGAGGGCATGAACGGCGTGGATGCCGCGCTGGCCCGGCTGCAGGCGGCCGGCTTCACGCCCGATCAGGCGCGCGCCAGCCTTGATCGCCTGCTGGAAGTGCAGGCCGCGACGCTGGCCAATCTCCATGTCTATGCCGCCACCGCGCTGCTGTTCTTCGCGGCCGCTGCCGCCGTGTGGCTGATCCCCAAGGTGCAGATCAGCGGCGGCCTCGGCGGCGGCCATTGACCTCAGCCCCGCCGGCCTGCCAGCATCGGGCAAAATGGGGCTGGTAAAGCTGGGGGAGGGCATGATGCGCGTCGAGCCGACCGGGCAGGCCTGTGGCGCCGTGGTGACCGGGATTGATCTGGCCGCGCCGCTGGCCGCCGAACAGGTGGCGGCGATCCGGGCTGCCTGGCTGCAGCACCATGTGCTGGTGTTTCCCGAACAGCGGCTTTCCGATGATGATCTGGAAGCCTTCACGCTGGCCATGGGCGGCTTTGGCGAGGATCCGTTCATCGCGCCGATCCCTGGCCGCCAGCACATCATCGCGGTGGCCCGCGCCGCCGACGAGACGACCCCGGTCTTCGCCGAGACCTGGCATACGGACTGGAGCTTCCAGGCCCGCCCGCCGGCCGGCACCTGCCTTTATGGCATCGCGATCCCGCCACAAGGCGGCGACACGCTGTTTGCCAACCAGCACATGGTGTTGGACGCCCTGCCGCCTGACCTGCGGGCGCGCATTGAAGGGCTGATGGCCATTCATTCGGCGCAGAAGGCCTATGCACCCGAGGGCTTCTATGGCGCCAGAGATACCGGCCGCAGCATGACCATCCGGCCATCGGAGGCCGCGCGGGCGACGCAGTTGCACCCCTTCATCCGCCGCCACCCCGAAACCGGCCGCGAGGGCCTGTTCGGCTGCCTGGGCTATATCATCGGCTTCGAGGGCATGGCCGACGAGGAGGCGCTGCCGCTGCTCGTCGAGCTCTATCACTGGCAGGGACAGGAACGCTTCCAGTATCGCCACCGCTGGCAGAAGAACATGCTGGTGATGTGGGACAACCGGTCGGTGCTGCACGCGGCCACCGGTGGCTACCAGGGCCATGCGCGGCGCCTGCACCGCACCACGATTGCGGCGGCGTGACGAGTCTAGCGGCGGGGCGTGCGATCCCTGATCCGGTCAAAGCCCTGCTTGATCGCGGCGACCCGGTTGTCGAAGGCATATTCAAAATCAGCGTCGGTGAAGATGTAGGGCCAGTCGCCCTCGATGGCTTCCACCACCAGTTCGCCGACATAGAGCGGATCGACGCCGGCGGCGATCGCCCTGGCGGCCATTTCAAAGAATTCCGGCAGGGGCGTTGATGGATCGGGCATCGGCACGGCGCCGGCCAGCCGTTCAGGCAGGGCGCGGGCCGACTCCATGATGCGGGTGCGCACGAAGCCGGGACACAGCACGGAAACGCCGATGCCACGCGGTGCCAGTGTCGGCCGCAGCCCTTCCGACAGCGCGACCACGCCATATTTGGTGACATTATAGGCCGGGTTCACCGACGCCACGAGCCCGGCCATGGACGCGGTGGAGACGATATGGCCGCCCTCGCCGTGGCTCTCCATCAGCGGGCCAAAGAGTTCGATGCCCCAGATCACGCTCATCAGATTGACGCCGATCACCCAGTCCCAGCTGGCATCGGACCATGAGCCATAATCGCCGCCGCCGCCCACCCCGGCGTTGTTGACCAGGATATGCACCTTTCCGAAGCGGGCGATGGTGGCATCGGCGGCCGCCTGCAGCTCCGCCTTCAGCGAGACATCGGCGCGCACACCGGCGACATCGGCATTGGTGGCGGCGATCCGCGCCACCTGTGTCTCCAGCGCGTCGGCCTCGATATCGGCCATCATCACCTTCACGCCGGCCTGCGCCAGCGCCTCGGCAATGCCCAGGCCAATGCCGGAGGCCGCTCCGGTCACGAACGCCACCTTGCCTGCCAGATTCTGCATCCCACCTCTCCTTTGCTGCCAGAGTGGGATCGACGCGGGGTGCATGCCAACTGTCACAAGCGCCCGGCGACTGATATGGTGAAACCATGCCTATACTCCTCTCCATCGCCGGCCGTTCCCGCGATCTGGGTGGCTTTTCGGTCGCCCGCGTGCTGCCCGCGCCCGAACGTCGCGCGCTGGGGCCGTTCGTGTTCTTCGACGAGATGGGCCCGGCCGATTTTCCGCCCGGCGCCGGCATCGACGTGCGCCCGCACCCGCACATCGGGCTGGCCACCATCACCTGGCTGTTTGCCGGCGCGCTGGGGCATCGCGACAGCCTGGGCACGGTGATCGACATCCATCCCGGCGCGGTGAACTGGATGACCGCCGGGCGCGGCATCGTCCATTCGGAGCGCACGCCCGCGAAGCAGCGCGCCGCCGGCCATCACATGCATGGCATCCAGGCCTGGGTGGCGCTGCCGGTCAGCCACGCGGAATGTGATCCGGCCTTCGATCATTATCCCGCCGAGGCCATGCCGCGCCTTGCAGCCGACGGGATCGAGGCGGTGCTGATCGCCGGCAGCCTGTGGGGACTCAGCTCGCCGGTGCGTTTCCCGCATCCCATTGTCTATGCCGAGCTGCGCATGGCCGCCGGCGCGCGGCTGGCGCTGCCGGCCGCATGGGGGGAGCGCGGTGTCTATCTGGTGGCGGGCGAGGGCCGGCTGGACGGCGAGGCGCTGACGCGCGGTGCGCTGGCGGTGGCTGGCGAGGGCGATGCCGAGCTGGTAGCCGATGCGCCGCTGCACGCCATGCTGCTGGGCGGCGCGCCACTGCCCGAGCCGCGCCATATCGAGTGGAATTTCGTCAGCCACGATCCCGCGCGCATTGCGCAGGCGGTGACGGACTGGAGGGAGGGGCGCTTCGATCCGGTGCCGGGCGAAACCGAGTTCATCCCCTATTGAGCAGGGCCGCCGCCGGGCTTAGGCTTGGCGCCATGTTCATCACCATCACCGATACCCTTTCTGTCGCCCCGCAGATCAGCACCGGGGATGTGGCGGAGGCGGCGGCGCAGGGCTTCCGCACCATCGTCAACAACCGGCCCGATGGCGAGAGCTTCGACCAGCCGCCCGGCGCCGAGATCGCAGCGGCCTGCGCCGCGGCGGGGCTGGCCTATGTCGCCATCCCGATCGATCACACCGGCTTCAACCTCGATCAGGTTCTCCAGATGGCGGTCGCCATGGAAAAGGGCCCGGTGCTGGCCTTCTGCCGATCGGGCACGCGCAGCTGCAACCTGTGGGCGCTGGCCGAAGCAAAGCGCGGCGGCAACCCGGCTGACATCATCGCAGCGGCCGGACGCGGCGGCTACAATGTCGCCGGGCTGCTGCCGTTGCTGAAGCAGCTTGCGGGAGGCTGATCCTGGCCCGCGGCGATCTCCTGCTCTTCTCGCTGCTGGGCGTCGCCTTCCTGGTGTGGCTCGCCCGCGTCATGGGCTTTGCCCGCCCGGCACGCATCGATGATGCCGGGCTTGCCGGGCAGCTCGCCGCCGATGCGCTCCCCGGGTTCCGGCCGGCAGACATCGCCCTGTCCCGCGATGGCGCCGGGGCGCTGGTGGCCGGCAACGATGGCCGCGTGGCGCTGGTGCGGCCGCTGGGGGACAAGTTCGTGGTGCGTGCGCTCCACGGCGCCGAAGTCGCGCGCTCGGGCACCGTGCTGCGCGTGCGCCCGCCTGAACCGCTGTTCCCCGAAACCGCACTCGATCTTGGCGAGGCGGCGCTGGCCTGGGCGCGACGCCTGTGAGTTTTCCCGATCCCGTCGCCATTGCCATCCCGGCCTTCGTGGCGCTGATCATCGTCGAGCTGGTGGCGGTGCGGCTGGGCTGGCGTGGCGACTATGACTGGCGAGACACCGGCACCAGCCTCGCCATGGGGCTGGGCAACACCATCGCCGGCGCGGCGCTGGGCGGCGTCGTGGCGGCGATGGCCGCCCTTGTGTGGGAGCATCGGCTGCTCAGCATTCCCGTCAGCTGGTGGAGCTTCCTGCTCTGCTTTGTGCTGGATGACCTTGCCTATTATGTCTTCCACCGCTCCGCCCACCGGGTGCGCTGGTTCTGGGCCAGCCATGTCATCCATCACTCATCGCAGCATTATAATCTCTCGACCGCCCTGCGGCAGACCTGGACGGGCTTCTTCAGCCTCGGCTTCATCTTCCGCATGCCGCTGTTTTTCATCGGTTTCCCGCCGGAGCTGGTGTTCTTCTGCGCCGGCCTAAACCTCGTCTATCAGTTCTGGATCCACACCGAGGTGATTGATCGCCTGCCGCGCTGGTTCGAGGCTCTGATGAACACGCCCTCTCATCACCGCGTCCATCACGGCACCAACCCGCGCTATCTCGATCGCAACTATGCCGGCGTGTTCATCATCTGGGACCGGATGTTCGGCACGTTCGAGCCGGAACGCGCCGATGATCCGCCGCGCTATGGCATCATCCGCCAGCTCCCCACCTTCAACCCGCTGTGGGTGGCGTTCCATGAATGGATCGGCATCGCCCGCGATCTGGCCCGGGCGCGCAGCCTGAAACAGTTGTGGCTGGCCATCGCCGGCCCGCCTGGCGCCGTCAGCGGCGAGACCAGCGATGCCGTGAAGGCGCGCTGGCAGGCCGGCAGCGCTGTGATGCCGGCAGAATGATGGACCGTCGCAGCCTGCTGATCGGCGGCGGTGGCCTGGTGCTGGCCGGGCTGGGCGGCCGCGCCTGGCAGCAGGGGCTGCTGGGCGGCGACAATCCGGCGCTGGCCGCCTGGGATGATTGGGCGAACGGCCGGCAAACCGGCCCGCTGAAGCTGGTGGGTGCCGCCGTGCTGGCCTCCAGCCCGCACAATACCCAGCCCTGGGCCTTTGCCGTTGGCCGGCTGGGCGTCGACATCTTCGAGATCGCCAGCCGCTCGCTGGGCACCATGGACCCGTTCGGCCGCGAGCGCCTCGCCGGGCTGGGCGCGGCCATCCACAACATGGCGCTGGCCTCCACCGCCATTGGCCGTTCGGCGCGGGTGCGGCTGCTGCCCGATCCCGGCAACCCTGCGCATGTCGCCCGCGTCCTGCTCGGCCCCGAAGGTTCCGGGCCTGCTGCCCACCCGTTGCTGCCGTTCATCGGCCGCCGCCACACGCATCGCGGCGCCTGGCGCGGCGGCCCCATTGCACAAGGCAAGCTCACCGCCCTGCTCAGCTTTCCGGCCTTTCCGGATGTGCGAGTGGCGCTGTTCCCGGCCAGCAGCGAACGCGGCAAGCGGCTGGCGGCGCTCACCGACGAGGCCACGGTGGCGATCACCGAGGATGAAGCCATGATGGCAGACAGCCACCGCTGGTTCCGGCACGAGCGCAGCGATGCCCTCGCCCGCATGGACGGGCTGACGCTGGCGACATCGGGCGTGTCGCCGCTGCTGGCGACGGTGGGCGCCATGCTGCCCGGCCAGAGCGCGGCCAGCGAGGGCAAATACTGGCTGGCCGCCACCCGCGACACGCATCTGCCCACCGCCTCGATGTTCGCGATGATCCTCACGGCCCAGCCCCATGATCGCCGTGCCGCCCTGCTGGTGGGCAGTGCCTGGCAGCGGCTGCATCTCAACGCCACCTCGGCCGGGCTGGTGGCGCAGCCGCTCAACCAGCTGCCCGAGATGATCGACCGCGAGGCGCAGCTGGGCCGCCCGCCGCGCTTTGCCCGCGCCGCCGAAGCGCTGCTGGATGATCCGGCCTGGCGACCGAGCTTCGTGATGCGGCTGGGCATGGCCGATGCGCCGGCGGGGGCGGCGCTGCGACGGCCGGTGAGCGCCGTGCTCGGCAAGCCGGCGCGGCTGGCCTGGGAAGTGGAACAGTGGCGCGCTGCCGGTGGCGCCTTCTGAATTTCAGAGCCTTCTGATCCTCAGGGCCGGATCGGCCGGCTCAGGAAATCCGGCACGCCTTCCGGGCCGAAGCCGGTGAAGGCTTCGCCGTCGTCGTCGTTGCGATGGCGGCTGGGCTTCTCCCCCGATGTCGCGCGATAGGTGGCCAGCGGATCGCGGGCGGCGGCCTCGCGGGCCTTTGGCCGAGGGGCGTGACGGGACGCGCGCTCGGCCCGGGCGGCGGGGGCTGCGGCAGCCGGTGCGGCCGGCGCTTCGGCAGCCCGCTCGCGGCGCGATTCGCGCCGATCGCTTGCTTCGCTGCGGTTGCGGCCGCCGCGCTCGCGCCGGCGCTCGTTGCGGGGGGCGCCGCGGCTCTCGCTGCTTGGAGCGCGCTCCGCCGGTTCTTCGGCCACATCCGGCGCCCTTGCCGGCTCGGCGGCGGGCGTTGCCTCAGGCGCCCCACCGCCCTGCCAGCGGGCGATCTTCTGGCGGGTCAGCTTCTCGATATTGGCGAGATTCTCTGCATCGTCCGGCGTTGCGAAGCTGTAAGCGATGCCGGTACGGCCGGCGCGCCCGGTGCGGCCGATGCGGTGAACATAATCGTCCGGGTGCCACGGCATGTCATAGTTGAACACGTGGGACACGCCGGGGATGTCAAGGCCGCGCGCCGCCACGTCAGAGGCGACCAGGATGGTGATGGCGCCCTGCTTGAAGCGGTCGAGCTCGCGGATTCGATCGGATTGCTCCATGTCGCCGTGGATCTGGCCCACCGGCAGTTTCGCGCGCTTCAGGCTGTCGCACAGTTCGCGCACCATGGTCTTCTTGTTGCAGAAGATGATGGCGGTCTTCACCTCTTCCTGACGCAGCAGGTCGCGCAGCAGGTCGCGCTTGCCGCGCGTGGAGGTTTCCACCACCCACTGGGTGATGTTGGTGTTGGTGCTGGCCGCCCGCGCCACCTCGATGCTCTTCGGGCTGTCCATGAACTGATCCGCCAGCTTCTTGATCGGCGGCGGCATGGTGGCGGAAAACAGCAGGGTCTGGCGGGCCTTGGGCAGCTTGGAGCAGATGGTTTCGATATCGGGGATGAAGCCCATGTCGAGCATGCGATCGGCTTCATCGATCACCAGCATCGAACAGCCGGAGAGCAGGATCTTGCCGCGTGCAAACAGGTCCATCAGCCGGCCCGGTGTGGCGATCAGCACGTCAACGCCCTTTTCCAGCGCCGCCATCTGATCGCCCATCGACACGCCGCCGATCAAGAGCGCCATCGAGAGCTTGTGATACTTGCCGTATTTCTCGAAATTCTCGGCCACCTGCTGGGCGAGTTCGCGGGTCGGTTCCAGGATCAGGCTGCGCGGCATCAGGGCGCGGGAGCGGCCTTCGGCGAGGATGTCGATCATCGGCAGCACGAAGGAAGCAGTCTTGCCGGTGCCGGTCTGGGCGATGGCGATGATGTCCTTGCCCATCAGCACCGGCGGGATGGCCTGGCGCTGGATCGGGGTGGGGGTATCATAGCCGCTGTCTGCCACGGCGCGCAGCAGGGCATCGGAAAGGCCCAGATCGGAAAAGCTCATCTTGTTCCTGTGAATGCAGCCGCAATCCGGCTTGGCTGCGCCATGCGAGCGGCAGGCGCAAAAGTCAATGGTGGGTGGGTCAAAGCGAAGGGGCGGCCATCGCTGGCCGCCCCCTGCCTGTGCCCGGTGTTTGTCGATCAGAAGCGGAAGCCGGCGGCCACACCATAACGCCGGGGTTCCAGCGTGAAGATGTTGGTGAACAGGCCCGACGACTGGTCGGTGACATACAGGCCGGTCACCGCGCTGTTGTTGGTCAGGTTCTGCACGAAGGCGCGGACATACCATTTATCGTCCGGGCCGTTGAACGTTGCCTGCGCGTTGACCACCGTGTAGCTCGGCACCCGGTTGATGGCCCCGTTGAAGATGTTGCCGAAGCTTTCGCCGGTGTGGGCCATGTCCACGCGCGGGATGAAGCTCATGCTGTCGCCAATCGGGAAGGTGTACTGGACGCCGGCCGAGAACTTGTATTGCGGCGCCTGTGGCAGCTCGTTGCCCCGGATGTTCTGGGTGACGCCTTCGGGCAGCATCTGGAACGGCGTGCCCGCGGCCGCACCCTGCAGCGCACTGCACAGCGAGAAGGCACCACCAACGCCGGTGGGCAGGCCGCCATCGGCCGGGAAGTCGGCCACGCCCTGCAGGCCGGCACCCGTGGCGGCGTTCAGCCCGGCATTGACCGCGTTGACGAAGGCGCGGGTGGCGGCCTGGCCGCCGGGCCCGTTGTTCACCACGGCGCAGTTGTTGGCGAACTGGATGTCCTTGATGATCACGGCATCCGTCCGGTTGCCAGCCGGATTGCGCGGATTGGCAAGGAACAGATCCTGCGACACCTCGGTCTTCAGGTAGGAGGCATTCAGGTTAATCGCCAGGCGCCGGGTCGGCTGGATGATGAACTCGCCTTCAATGCCGAAGATGTTGGCATTGACGTTGTCGTTCACCGAGGTGCGGGCGACGATGCGACTGAGCTGCAGCCCGGTGTACTTGTAATAGAAGGCCGTCACGTTGGCGCGCAGCGTGCCATCGAGGAAGCTGTTCTTCGAGCCGATTTCAAAGGCGTCGATGAACTCCGGCCTGAACACCTCGCCCACCGTGACCGTGCCCTGCAGCTGCAGCGGCGGGTTGATGCCGCCCGACTTGTAGCCACGCGAGTAGGACGCGTAGAGGAGGTTGTCCTCGGTGATCTTCCAGTCCAGCACAACGCGGCCGGTGAACTCCGAGAACTTGACCCGGCGATCCTGGGTCAGCTGCCGGCCCGGCGTTGCGGAGTCCGCATCGAAGGTGGCCGCACCGGTTGAATTGAACACGTCCTTGCCGGTGAAGCTGAACGGAATGAGGCCGAAGCCGTTCACGTTGACCAGGGTCGAGCGCGAGCTGATGAACTTGTCATCATTGTTGTAGCGCAGGCCCACGGTCAGCTTCAGGTCATCGTTGATGTTGTAATAGGCTTCACCGAAAATCCCGTAGGACTTCAGGTTGTAGAGCGGCGACGCGTTGCGGAACATCGCCGGGCCCAGGATGCCGGCGCCGCCGCCCAGCACGCCGGCCAGATAGTCGATGGACCAGGCGTTCACATAATAGTCGCCATCGCGCGCCGTGGTATCGACGTAGATGCCGCCCAGCAGGAAGTTGAACTTGCCATCGAACTGCGAAGTGATGATCGCTTCGGCCGTCTTGGAGCGCGAGCTGACCAGCGAACGGTCGAAGTTCAGCGGCACCGAGCCGCATTCACGATCGCCGAAATAGGCGCCGATCATGCCCGGATTGGCCGCCGAGGTGCAGAAGCTGCTGCCGCTGCGCAGCGAGTTCAGGATGTTCTGGAAGCCGGCGAAGGCGCCGCCGAACGCCGGGTTGTTGACATAGGCGTTGACCACGCCAAGCGCCGCCGTGGCCTGCGCCGGGTTGGACACGCCGAGGTTGTAGTCAACCTGGCTGTCCACCGAGTTGCGCTGGTACATGCCGGTCAGCTGCGCCTTGATGCTGCCGAAGTCATGCTGGACGCGCAGCATATACTGCTCTTCATCAGCCTGGTAGCGCGGCGTGAAGGCGGTGCGCACCTCGCGCACGCTGGCCGGGCTGATGTTGCCGGGGTAGTTATAGGCGCCCTGGTCATAAAGGCTGCCAAGGCCGAGCGGGCCAAGAACGCCGCCATTGGCGGCCGAGGCCAGCCGCAGGAATTGCTGGCTGGTCAGCACGCCGGTGAAGGTGGCGTTGGAGTTGATGTAGCCATTGTCGCGGCGGGCCGCGAGACAGCCCAGCACGCCGGTCGGATCGGTCTGGCACAGCTGCTTCTGGATGCGGCTGCGATTGCTGTCTTCCCGGAAATAATAGGCCATCGCGTCAACGGTGGTGTTCTCGCCCGGCTGCCAGCGGATGCTGCCGCGGATGGCATAGAGGTCGCGGCCATCGATGCGGCTGTTGTTGAACAGGTTGGTGGTGAAGCCGTCACGGCGCAGATAGGTGCCGGCCACGCGCACCGCCAGATTGTCGGTGATGGGCAGGTTGAACATGCCTTTCAGGCGCAGCGAGTTGAAATTGCCATATTCCACTTCGCCGGCGGCGTGGATGCCGTCCATGGTCGGCTTGGCGTTGACGAAGTTGACGACACCGCCGGTGGCGTTGCGGCCGAACAGCGTGCCCTGCGGGCCGCGCAGCACTTCCACGCGCTCCAGATCGAAGAATTCGGTTTCGAACAGGCGGGTGCCGAGCAGCGGCATGCCTTCGGAATGGATGGCGGTGGCGGCATCGCAGGTGGTGCCCACGCACAGATCGCCGATGCCGCGGATGGTGAAGCTGGACCCGGTGAAGTTGCCCTTGGTGAAGGTGATGTTGGGAAGGGTGAGCTGGATATCCAGCGGGTTGTTGATCTGCTGGCGCTGCAGGGCAGTGGCATCGAAGGCGGTCACCGCGATCGGCACGTCCTGCAGGCTCTGCGCGGTGCGCTGCGCGGTGACGACGATTTCCTCGATGCCGGTGTCATCGGCCTGCGCGGTCTGCGCGGCGGCCGGCATGGCCACAAGCCCGATCAGCGACGCGCTGGCCACCAGACCTGCACGGAATCCAGACGTGATTTTCATCGATGTTCCTCCCCTATGGTCACAGGCGGGATCCCTTGGCTTGGCTCTGCTGGCCGGATCCTCTGCCCAGACATGACGCGCCTGATGCCCGCCACGTCGCAATCATCAGTTTGGACAGGCCTGTAAGCCTTTGTCCAGTGAGGGGACTTGCGCCCATCCGTGTCGGCGCAGGGCTGTGGCAATGCTGCAACAGATTGCGCAACGATGTTGCGGAACGGGCCGTCGTGCCGCCGTTCAGCGCCGCTTGCCGCGCTTGCCTGCGGGGGGAAGGGGCACGATCGCGGCGATGCCGCATTCACCGCCCGAGCGCGCGCCGATGGAATCGCGGCCGGCGCACAACTGCCCGGTGCGGCGCTGCTGATAATAGAAGCCCTGATAGAAGGAGAGGGCGGGGCATTCCTCGGCCAGGATCAGGCGCCAGCGCCGGCCGCCCTTCAGCGTCAGCTCGATGGCGCGATCGCCGATCAGCTGGGCGGCGGCGATGCCCGAAATGTCGATGCACTGGCGCGCGCCGCGGGCCGAGCGGGGCGGGCGCGGGCGACCGATCTCGCCGCCGCCGCCAGGCCGTACGGGGATGCGCCGCCACGCCTGGCCGTCCAGCGGCAAGGGTTCCGGCTGCGCGCCGATCGCCGGCACGGCCATCAGCGCCAGCAGCGCCAGAAGCCGGGCCGGAAATGCTGCCCGCCGCTGCCTGCTCACCTGGTCACCTTGCCATCATCTCACCAAATGCCCCAACCCGCCTTCCTTGGCGTTGCTGCTTGAATGCCGTGTGAATGACGGTGCGGGCAGGCGCCGCGGCGTCGCAGCGGTTCTGCACGGCAGTAATTGCGGCTATGGAAAGCCCATGGAGCCTGCCCCCGATCTGCCGCCACCCCCAACTGCTGCTGCGCTGGCGGCGCTGAAGGCCGCCGCCGGGCCGGACTGGACCGAGGATCCCGCGCTGATGGCCGCGCGCCTCACCGACTGGCGCGGCCGCTTCACCGGCGCGACCCCGCTGCTGCTGCTGCCGCGCGACACCGCCACGCTGGCGCGCATCGTGGCCACGGCCGCCCAGCATCGGGTGGGGCTGGTGCCACAGGGAGGCAACACCGGGCTGGTGGGCGGCGGCATCCCGCCGGCCGATGGGTCGGCGGTGCTGGTGTCGCTGGCGCGGATGAACCGCATCCGTGCACTCGATGCCGCCGGGCAGCTGCTGGTGGCCGAAGCCGGGGTGATCCTCGCCGATGTCCATGCCGCCGCTGCCGAGGCTGGCCTCGCCTTCCCGCTGTCGCTGGGGGCCAAGGGCTCGGCCACGGTAGGCGGGCTGGCGGCGACCAATGCCGGCGGCGTGCAGGTGCTGCGCCATGGCACCATGCGGGCGCTGGTGGCCGGCATGGAGGCGGTGCTGCCCGATGGCCAGGTGCTCAACCAGCTGGCCGGCCTGCCCAAGGACAACACCGGGCTCGACATCAAGCAGCTCCTGATCGGCGCCGAAGGCACGCTGGGCTTCATCACCGCGCTGGCGCTGAAGCTGGTGCCACAGCCGCGCCATCGGGCCGTGGGCTGGGCCGGCGTGGCGCGGCCGCAGCAGGCATTGGCGCTGCTGGAGCGGCTCACCCGCATCACCGGCGGGCAGGTGGAAAGCTTCGAGCTGGTGCCTGCTGATGGCGTCGAGCTGGTGGCCCGGCACTTCGGGCTGTCCTCGCCGCTGGCCGGGCGGCATGGCTGGCATTGCCTGATCGAACTGGCCGGCCCTGAGCCGCTGGAGGCGCTGCTGGCCGAGGGGCTGGCAGACGCCGATGATGCGGTGATCGCGCAGAGCGAGGCGCAAGCCCAGGCCCTGTGGCGCCGCCGCGAGGAACTGCCGCTGGCCGAGCGGCAGGATGGCCCGGCCGTGCATCACGATATCGCGGTGCCGGTGTCGGCGCTGCCGGATTTTGCCGAAGCAGCGACCGCGCGCGTGGAAGCGGCCTTTCCAGGCGCGCGCGTGCTCGCCTTCGGGCACCTGGGCGATGGCAATTTGCACTTCAACGTGCGCGCGCCAGAGAAGGATGGCGCCGCCTGGATCGCCGGGCATCGCGCTGCCATCACGCGCCTTGTCCATGATCTGGTGGCGGCCGCCGGCGGCTCGATCTCGGCGGAACATGGCATCGGCGTGCTGAAGCAGGCCGAGCTGGCGCGGCTGGGCGATCCGGCCAAGCTGGCGGCGATGCGGGCGATCAAGACGGCGCTCGATCCGCTGAACATCATGAACCCCGGCAAGCTTTACTGAACCGCAGCCCGAACGGCGTGCGACCTTGGGCCGCGCCATGGCCTTGCGCCCCGGCATCGCGCGCTCTAGAAGTCCGGGCGTTTGTTCAACCCAGTCACGAAAGTTCTCATCAGATCATGGCCAGCCAGCCCCCTGCCAACCAGCTGCCGCTTTTCTATGGCGGCCTTGCGCCGCTGTCGTCGCAGCTTCACCCCAACCACGGCCTGAAGCCGCGCGGGGACCTGGGCTTCACCCGCGGCACCCATGCCATCCCGGTGACGGTGGACGAATTCCCGCTGGTGCAGCGCCATTATCCGATCGTGTTCGGCGTGGGCGACAATCCGGCCCCCCTGGCGCTGGTGGGCCTGCAGGAAGGCCAGAATCTCTATCTGGGCGCCGATGATCAGTGGCAGGCCGGCCAGTATGTGCCGGCGTTCGTGCGCCGCTATCCGTTCATGCTGGCCCGCCTGACGCCAGACGCGCAGGAACTGTCGCTGTGCTTCGACGACAGCGCCGGCATCGTGGTGGAAAACGAAGGCGAACGCCTGTTCAACGGCACCGAGCCGACCGACACCACCAAGGCCATCCTGCAGTTCTGCGAGCAGTTCGAGCAGGCGGTGATGCGCACCCGCGCCTTCATGGAAGAGCTCACCAAGCTTGATCTGCTGATGGATGGCGAAGTCACCATCCAGCGCGAGGGCCTGGCGCAGCCGGCGGTGTATCGCGGCTTCCGCATGGTCGATGAGCAGAAGCTGCAGAACCTGCGCGGCGATCAGGCCCGCAAGATGGTGCAATCAGGCCTGCTCGGCCTTGTCTATGCCCATCTGTTCAGCCTGTCGCTGATCAGCCCGCTGTTCGAGCGCCAGTTTGCCGCCAGCCAGCCGCAGGCGGCCTGATCCGCCTGGCGCTGATGTGAAAAAGGGGGCGGTGGCCGGTGCCACCGCCCCCTTTTGCTGTGCGGGGCTGATCGTCAGGCCGCAGCGAGCGGCCCGTGATCGTCGCAGTGGCCGGCGTGGACATGGTGCAGCCGGCCATCGACCAGCCAGTCGACATGATCGCCGTGCGGCACCGCCTCGTGCCCGCAGCCAGGGCCATGGACATGGGCGCAGGTCGTCGTGTCGGCACAGCCATCCGGATTGGTGGCCGAAACCGCGATCACATGTTCATCGACATGATCGCCATGGACATGATGGAGATGACCATCGTGCAGATAATCGACATGGCCATCGTGGCGCACGGCGGTGTGGCCGCAGCCGGGGCCATGGCTGTGGGAATGATCGGGATGCTGGTGGCAGGACATGGGCAAGTCTCTCTATTGGCCGGCTTTTGGCCGGCTGCTGGCGCCCCACCAGAAGACAAGCCATGCGCCATTCAGGTGCAGACCGCCAGTGACGAATCGGCAAGCCTGCAAGGCGCTTGACGTGATATAAAGTAACATTCTATGGCGCGCGGGCGTTCACCCTCCACTTGCCAAGGATCGATCATGCCGCATCGCCATTCGCTTGCTGCCCTGCTGCTGCTTTCCACCGCGCCCGTGCTGGCTGCCGAGGAGGCGCAGACCAATGACACCCAGCATGGAGTCGTTGATCCCGAAATCATCGTGACGGCGCCCTATGCGCGGGATCGCAAGCTGGTGGCCACCGCGGTCACCGTGCTGCAGGGCGATGCGCTGCAGCTCCAGCAGCGCTCGACCATCGGGGAAACCCTGGCCCGCCAGCCCGGCGTGTCATCGAGCTTCTTCGGCCCCAACGCCTCGCGCCCCATCCTGCGCGGTCTCGACAATGAACGCGTGCGCGTGCTCACCGATGGCATCGGCAGCTTCGACGTGTCGAACACCTCGGTCGATCATGCCGTGGCGGTCAACCCGCTGCTCGCCGATCGTGTGGAAATCCTGCGCGGCCCGGCGGCGCTGCTGTTTGGCTCGGGCGCCATCGGCGGGGTCGTCAACATGCGTGACCTGCGCATCCCGCGCGAAGTGCCGGAAGACGGCCCGCACATCGATGCCAGCGCCGGCTTCGCCTCGGCCGCGCGCGAGCGCAACATCGCGGCAGCCGTGAACGTGCCGCTGGGCGCCGGCTTTGTTGCCCATCTCGATGGCAGCTTCTTCCAGTCGGAAAATTATCGCAGCGGCGGCTTCGTATTCAGCGAGGGCCTGCGCGAGGAGGCCATCGAGGAAGGCGGCGAGGCGGCCGAGAAGGCCGGCCAGTTCGGCCGCGTGCCCAACACCGGCGCCCGCACCTGGGACATCGCCGGCGGCCTGGCCTGGGTGGGCCAGAACGGCGCCAACTTCGGCGTGGCGGTGAGCCATCTGCAAAACCGTTACGGCATCCCCAATGGTCTCGAACTCGGCCACGAGGAAGACCATGAGGAACATGAGGGCGAGCACGAGGGCGAGCATGAGCATGAGGAAGGCCACGCCCACGAGGACATCACCCTCGACATGCGCCAGACGCGGGTGGACGTGCGCGGGGCGGTGCCGCTGGGTGGTGCCTTCCAGGAGCTGAAGCTGCGCGCCGGCTGGGCCGATTATCGCCATGACGAGATCGAGGCAGAAGGCGAGATCGGCACCAGCTTCTTCAACCGGAGCTGGGAAGCCCGGCTGGAGCTGGTGCAGGCCCGGCGCGGCAGCTGGCAGGGCGCCAGCGGCGTGCAATATTTCAGCCGCAACTTCCGCGCCGTTGGCGAGGAAGCCTATATCCCGGCCAACGAAACCCGCCAGATCGGCCTGTTCACCCTGCAGGAATTCGATCTGGGCGCGCTGCGGCTGGAAGGCGGCGCTCGCTATGAGCATACGAACGTGAAATCCGGCGTGGTGGGCCGCAGCCGCAGCTTCGATGCCGTCTCGCTGTCGGCGGGCGGCAGCCTCGATCTGGGCAGCGGCTTCCGCCTGGCGCTCAGCCTCGCCCGCACCGAGCGCGCGCCGGCCGCCGAGGAACTGTTCGCCAACGGCGCCCACGCCG